>Ga0123334_1006923_pt1 | contig 10314 bp, 12 predicted proteins | sample BiotimSIPDNA_FD_89706 | JGI IMG/M metagenome (GOLD analysis project Ga0123334, IMG submission 89706) | Anaerobic biogas reactor microbial communites from Washington, USA - Biogas_R1 time_0 SIP DNA | ecosystem: Engineered > Bioreactor > Anaerobic > Unclassified | place: Washington, USA... | reverse complement strand
AAGGGGGCTGTAGCAAAACTACAGCCCCGGTTGCTTTATATGGAAAAACAGTGTCTGAACATCAGGGGATAATAAGATGTTCAGCTACGCGATGTTTTTCCAGAACATGGTCTGCGTGTAGCATCCCTCTAACGAGCTTTCATACCGCTGTTGCAGCTCACGGTCAGGCATGTCCAAGCGCAGGCAAAGTTGATGTATTTTGCCGTCATACACATTGGTAAATGCCACGGGGTAGCCTGGGTTCAACGCCAGCATCTCATCTGCTGTGCATTTTTCGCTTTGGATGAGTAGCTGTCCGATATAACCCAGTTTTTGATAAAAATCTTCGGCAGCTTCACTCGCGCCCAGCGCAACCATCTTGGCGCCGATGGCTTTGGACTGCCTTTCCACCTCTACCATCAGGGCGGACGCAATGCCCTTCATCCTGTATCGCCTGTCCACCGCCACGGCACCCACGGTCACGTTGCCGTTGTCCTCCAAAAAGGACGGAGCAATGCCGACAACCTGCCCATCGAAGTGGGCAAAAACAATCAATTCCGGGTGCAGGTGTAACCGCGCTTCCCATATCGCCCGGTCAAACTGCTCGCTCTGTCCAAATATGCCTTCGGCAAAATCCAGAACAGCATACAGCTCTGATTTGTTTTTTGCGTGTGTAATTGTGTAGTTCATAACAAATCATCCTCTTCATACATTGTTTGCTGTCCACTGTGTTGATAATACCGATTTTCGCCGACCTTATCATTGTACCATATGTATTTAACAGCGAACGAAATTTTTGCAAACTTTTTTATACCTTTATCACGTGCAGCGACGCAGATGTAGGGCACTTGACGCGGCAGGGGACTTTGGGTATGATTCAAATGCACTGATATTCAGTTTTGGTTGCGTTAAATAACTGAAAAGTGGTGGTGACGAGTGGACAAAAGCAAGATGACAAGGCTTAAGCAACTGTTTGCACAGCAAGGGCCAATTGTGCGCAGCAAGCAATTAAAGCAACACGGGTTCGACAGCAGAAGCATTCAATCCCTGCTGGCAGCGGATACGCTGATTCGCCTGAAAGACGGCTACTATGTCATGTCAGATACCCTGCCGCAGCTTAGCGATGCCCAAATTGCTGCGGCCACCATCTCAGGGGCGGTGCTGTATTTTCTGTCGGCGGCAGCGTTTCATCAACTGACCACGGTCATTCCAGCCTGTGTTTATGTTGCTGTGCCCAATAAAGGCGTGCTCCCTGTTCCGCCTGCATATCCCCCTGTTGACATCACGCGGTTCATTCCCCGCATTCACGCGCTGGGAAAAACAATGGCAGCCACAACGCCTGTGCCCGTTGCCTGCTACAATCGGGAAAGAACAATCTGCGACCTGGCCAAGCGCTGGCAGGAGGTGGGCAAGGATGTGCTGATAGAGGCAATCCGAACCTACCTGCAAGGCGACAGGAACCTTCAGCTTCTTTACGACTATGCGGACAATCTTTGCGTGCGGGATATCATTCACCCGTATCTGGAGGCCATGGCATGAGCAAGGCAGACAGCGTCAAAGCAAGGCTTCGCCATGTGGCGGTGAAAAATAAAAAACCTTCGACTACATTCTAACCCACTACTTTATTGAACGGCTGCTGTATCGGCTATCCATATCACCGTATGCCCAGCATTTCGTTCTCAAAGGCGGGCTTCTGTTGCAGGTTGTCTTTGCCCGGCAGGCACGGGCAACCCGCGATATTGACCTACTGGCCGTACAAACCAGCAACCAGCCTGATAACTTGCGCCATATTTTTGTGGAAATTTGCGGTATTCCATCCGATGATGGCATCGTTTTTGATGCGGACTCCATCCAGATTGCGTCCATAACGCCAGGGGCTGATTATCAAGGCGTCAGCGTTTCGCTTGATGTGTATTTGGACCGCACCAGGGGACGGATTCATGTGGACATTGGGTTTGGTGACATTGTCATACCGCAGGCAAGCAACATGGTTTATCCCTCGATGCTGGCAGCAGACGAAATAAAAATCAGGGTCTATTCTCTGGAATCTGTTATTGCAGAGAAGTTTCAGGCCATGGTGGACTTGGCCTTTGCAAACAGCCGCATGAAAGACTTTTATGACATTGCCATGCTGGCCAGCCACCATAACTTTGATGGCAGCGTTTTGCAGAAGGCAATTGCTGAAACATTTGCACGCAGGTCTACAAAAATGCAGGATACCCCCGCAGTTTTTATGGATGCATTTTTGCAGGATCCAGATAAACAAGTGCAGTGGCAGGCGTTTATTAGGCGCACACATATAGAGTATGCTTCTTTTTCCGACACAATGCGCTTGATAAGGGAGTTTTTAGAGCCGCTGTATAACGCCCAGAAAAAAGGGGCGCAGTGGAACGGGGAATGGGAGCATCGCAAGCGCATCTGGCAAAATGAGGGCACGTGAACTGAAATTTAATATAATCCCCAGTTGACATCCCCGCCCTTTCCTTTTACAATTCCTTGCGCACGCAATCATTGCGTGCGCAAGGAGTGATCGTTATGCCCATTATCACCAGAGAATTAAATGTCCTTGCCCGTTGCGGCAATCAGTTCCGCGGGCGGCGGCTGCAGGCGCTGGGGCTGACGGCGGCGCAGGGGCCGTATATATTGCACATCTGCGCCCGGCCCGGCATGTCGCAGGAGGAGCTGGCCGCAGCCTTGCACGTCAACCCGTCCAACGCCGCGCGGCAGCTGTCCGCGCTGTGCGACAATGGGTTTGTCACCCGCCGGGAACGCCCTGACGACCGGCGGCAGCTGGCGGTATACCCCACGCAAAAGGCCATCGACGCTGTGCCGGTGGTGCGCGGCATCAACGCGGCCTGGCACGATTACATCACCGAGGGCATGACACCGGAGGAAAAGGATATTTTGAGCATGCTGCTGGAAAAAATGCGCATGCGCGCCGCCCAGTGGGACCGGGAACGGGGGGACAACGCATGAAACACGTGCTGTCGTATTTGAAGCCCCATACCTGGGCGCTGACGCGCACCATGATCGTCAAGTTCATGGGTTCCATGATGGATCTGTTCATCCCGTTTATACTGGCCATCATCATTGACGATGTGGTGCCGCAGCGGCAGCCGCATTTGGTGTATTTGTGGGGCGGGGGCATGGCGCTGTGCGCGGGGCTGTCGGTGACGTTCAATATCATGGCCAACCGCATGGCGGCCGTGACCTCGGGCAAGGTGACGTTGAAGCTGCGGCACGATCTGTTCAAAAAACTGGGCGAGGTGTCCATGGCGCAGTTTGACAGCATCAGCCTGTCGTCGGCCGTGTCGCGCCTGACCACCGACACCTACAACATCAACCAGTTTTTGAACCGCACGCAGCGCATCGGCGTGCGCGCGCCCATTTTGCTCATCGGCGGGCTCATTTTGACCAGCATATTGGACGCGCGCCTGACGCTGGTGCTGGCGCTGACGCTGCCGGTGATCGCGCTGATTGTGTTTGTGGTGACCAAAAAATCCGTGCCGATGTACGACAAACAGCAGCAGGTGCTGGACAGCATGGTGCGCGTGATGCAGGAGAACATCGTGGGCGTGCGCGTCATCAAGGCGCTGGGCAAAACGCGCTATGAGCAGCAGCGCTTTGACGATGTCAACAAAAACTTGGCCGAGGTGGGGCGCAAGGCCGGCAGCGTGGTGGCCGCCAGCAACCCGCTAAGCTCGCTTACGTTAAACTTGGGGCTGGCGGTGGTGGTGCTGGTAGGCGCGTATACTGTCAACAGCGGCTTGTCCCGCCCGGGCAGCATCATTGCGTTCCTTAACTATTTCACCATTATTTCAGGCGCCATGATGGGCATCACGCGCATCTTTATCATGTCCTCCAAGGGCATTGCCTCGGCGCGGCGCATTGAGGAAGTTTTGCAGATGGAGGCCGACCAGCCGCAGTTGCCCGCGCACAAACAACAAACGCCCTGGCACATTGCCTTTGAGGACGTATCCTTCAGCTACAACGGCGTGGAAAATAACATCAGCAACATCACCTTCCGCCTAAAGCAGGGCCAGACGCTGGGCATCATCGGCGCCACCGGCAGCGGCAAGACCACGCTGACCAACCTGCTGCTGCGCCTGTACGATGTGACCAGCGGCACCATTTACATCGACGGCCAGGACATCCGCAGCCTGGACCCGGCCACGCTGTCGGATCAGACCGGCATCGCCTTCCAAAGCGATTTCATCATGGCCGCCACCATCCGCGACAACGTCGCCTATTTTCGCGATATCAGCGACGAGGACATCTGGCAGGCGCTGCGCACCGCGCAGGCTGAGGAGTTTGTGCGGGCGACGGCGGATGGCCTGCTGCACCAGGTGGAATCGCGCGGCAACAACCTGTCCGGCGGGCAGAAGCAGCGGCTGCTCATCGCCCGCGCGCTGGCCAACAAGCCGCGGCTGCTGATCTTGGACGATGCCAGCAGCGCGCTGGACTACCGTACCGATGCCGCGCTGCGCCGCGACCTGTCGCAGCAGCATCAAAACACCACCAGCATCATCATCGCCCAGCGCGTGTCCAGCATCAAGGGTGCCGATCAGATCCTCGTGCTGGAGGACGGCCGCGCCATCGGCCAGGGCACGCATGACGAGCTGATGCGCACCTGCGACACCTACCGCGACATTGCGCAGGTGCAGATGGGCGCGCGCCAGGCCGATGTGCCGGAACAGGAGGTGGGCTGATGTCCCGCATGATTCGCGGCGGCCGCTTGAGCCGCATGGAAACCAGCGGAGACCGCCGCAGCCTGCCGGCGGCGCGCATGCCGCGCGGGCAGATAGTAAAGCGCCTGTGGACGTATCTGGGCCGCAACCGCGCGCTGCTGGTGCTGGCCATGGTGCTAACGTTTTTGTCCTCCTCGGTGGCGCTGGTGGGGCCGCGGCTGTCCGGCCTGGCCATTGACGCCATCGGCCTGGGCAAGGGGCAGGCCAATTTCCCGCTGGTGTGGCGCTACGCCGCGCTGATGGCCGGGTGCTATGTGCTGTCCTCGGCGCTGGGGTACACGCTGTCGCGGGTGACGCTGCGCATGACGCGCAACATCATCTACCGCATGCGCAAGGATGTGTTTGACAAGCTGGTGTCGCTGCCCGTCAACTTCTTTGATCGCTATCAGGCCGGCGAGATCATCAGCGTGCTCAGCTATGACGTGGATATCGTCAACGAAAGCCTGTCCACCGATTTGCTGCAGGTCATCCAAAGCGTGGTCACCGTCACGGTGTCGCTGGTCATGATGCTGCTGATCGAGCCCCGGTTGACGCTGGTGTTTGCGGTGACGGTGCCCTTAACGGGCGTATACACCCGGTGGCTCACCAGCCGCACGCGCCCGCTGTTCCGCAAACGCAGCCAGAAATTAGGCGAGCTCAACGGCTACATGGAGGAAATGATGGGCGGCAAGCGCACCACCCGCGCCTATGGCCGCGAGGATCAGGTGCTGTCCGGCTTTGACGAGATCAACGCCGAGGCCGTGTCGGCCTATACCACCAGCGAATACTATGGCGCTATGTTAGGCCCGTCGGTGGGGTTCATCAACAACATCTCGCTGGCGCTTATATCGGTGTTTGGCGCGCTGCTGTTTTTGCGCGGGCACGTGGGCCTGGGCGATATCTCGTCCTTCGTGCAGTATTCGCGCCGGTTTTCCGGCCCCATCAACGAGCTGGCCGCCATATTCGGCGAATTGCAAAGCGCCTTTTCAGCGGCGGAGCGCGTGTTCCGCCTGATCGACGCCGAGCCTGAAAAACCCGACGCCCCCGGTGCCACGGTGCTAACGGATGTGGCCGGCGATGTGCAGGCCAGCAACGTGCATTTCCGCTATTTGCCCGACGTGCCCGTCATCCAGAACTTCAGCATGCACGCCAAGCCCGGCGATTTGATCGCCATCGCCGGCCCCACCGGCGCGGGCAAGACCACGCTGGTCAATCTGCTGATGCGCTTTTATGACATCGACCAGGGCAGCATCACGGTGGACGGGCACGATATCTACGGCGTCACGCGCGACAGCCTGCGCGCCGCCTATACCATGGTGCTGCAGGATAGCTGGCTGTTTTACGGCACGGTGTTTGACAACATCGCCTATGCCCGCCCTGACGCCACACGCCAGGAGGTGGAGGCCGTGGCCAGGGCCGCCATGATCCACAGCTTTATCACCAAGCTGCCGCAGGGCTATGACACCATCATCGGCGATGACGGCGTGAACATCTCCAAGGGACAGAAGCAGCTGATCACCATCGCGCGCGCCATGCTGTCCGATGCGCGCATGCTGATATTAGACGAAGCCACCTCCAACGTTGATACGCAGACCGAGCGGCGCATCCAGCAGGCCATGCGCACGCTGATGGCCGGGCGCACCAGCTTTGTCATCGCGCACCGCCTGTCCACCATCCGCAATGCGGACAATATATTGGTCGTGCGCGACGGCAACATCGTGGAACAGGGCCGCCATGAAGAACTGATGGCCCGGCAGGGGTTCTATTCGCAGCTGTATTATGCGCAGTTTGAGATGTACTGAATCTCATACATAATACAAGGGCTATCCGACGATATCGGTGCCCCTGAAAACGGGGTGATATATTCTATCCGGGATTGTGCACCCTCCAAAACAAAAAAAGGATCAGCCGGGCTTACCGCCCCCAAGCATCGGCGGAAACCGCCTTATCTTCAACTGATCCCATTTGGGGTATACTTCCATCTATCGGAAACTGGCAAACGATTCAGATGGTCATCCGCTATTAAACAAAGTTGACTTCTAACTTTTTACCAAGCCCGGCGGCAACCTTTTCAAGGGTTTGGACAGTGGGGTTAAAAGTGCCGGATTCCAGGCGGCTGATGTTGGACTGTGGGAGTGATGCTTTCTCTGCAAGCTGCGCCTGTGTCAGGCCGGATTCCAGACGGGCCGCGATGATGGCGCGGGCAATCTGATACTGTGGCTCCAGGGCTTCATAAGCGGCTGCAAATTCGGGATTTTTTAGCTGTTCATTGAGATAATCTTTATGGCTGCGCATGTTATAGCCCCCTTTCCTGTGCGTCTTTCATGCGGCTGCGGGCGGTTTCAAGGTCACGTTGCGGCGGCTTGCTCCGCGTAATGTTGGAGGCGAACTTGGAGCGGAGCTCATACAAGCCCTTGTATCGGTCACCCTTGACGGTATCCGCCTGTGGACGCTGCAAGCTGCGCCCGAACTCCTCCAGCAAGCTGATGTCCCGCATGGCCTTGGCCCGCATACGGAGGAATCGTTTGTATTAGAATGCCATTGATAGATACATAACCGAAAAATATCCCGAAAGCCGTTAAGGATCCGGGATGTTTCTCCCGTTAACGGACAAATTGTGCCACGAAAGTTGAATCGTATGGCAAAGGCGCGGTTGCCCGCGCCTTTGTTGACTTTGGCAGCAATCGTTTACTATATCGACAGCAGCGACCGCAACCCGCGCAGCACGGCGCGCAGCACGCGCAGGCCCACCTTGAACATGAAGATGGCGATGGCCAGGCGGATGAGAAGCCCGATAATATGGCCGAAGGCCGCCATGCCGCTGCCCAGGGCGCGCCCGAACAGCCCCACCGCGCCGCCGATGATGCCCGTTATGGGCAGCAGCACGCCGCCCAGCACCAGCCCCAGCGGCACCAGCACCACCGGCAGCAGCAAAAACAGCGTCAGCAGCCCCAGCAGCGCCTTGCCCAGCCCGGTTGCGTGGCAGCTATCCCGGCACGGGGTTTCCGCGGGTTGCGCTTCTTCGGGCTGTGTTTCCGGCTGCGGGCGCTGCGGCGCTTGCTGGGCCTGCCAGCGCGCCACAAACTTGCGCGCGGTGTCCTCCGGCGCTTCCATGTCGGCAATCAGCTTATCCTCAGTGGTACCCAGGCGCTGTGCGCGCTCGCGGATGCGCTGCGCGGTTTCTCTCACCAGCGCCAGACGCTCCTCCGGGGGCATGGGGGCCAGGGCGGTATACAATTTGTCCATGTACAGTTCCAGCGCGGTAATCATGGGCGGCTCCTTTCTGCAAAAGCGCGTTTGGCTTTGTCTGTATCGTACCGGGCCGCTGTTAAATGCACATATAGAAAACATTAGAAGTAGGTTAGGGGAATATGGCTATTCTCAAAACCTGTCACCCAATGTCACCCCATGTCATTGCATGTCAGTATCCCATACGGGCAGGCTGTAGCCGTGTGCGGGGCGTACCCCGCAGGAAAGGAGGTATCCCATGGGATACGACAAAGAAGACCGGCGCACGGGCTTTGACCTGTTTGAACGCTGCCGGGAGATTTCGGCGCTGCAGGTGGCCGGGTGGCTGGGGCTGAAAACGGAGTACCGCAGCGGCAAGCGCTGGGCGTGCTGCCCCATCCATGGCGAGCGCAACCCCTCGCTGATGTTTGACAAGGATGGGCGCTGGCACTGCTTTGGCTGCGGCAAGGGCGGCGATGCGGTGGATCTGTGGTCGGCGGTGTACCGCGTGCCGCTGGGCATCGCCGCGCGCGAGGTGATGAAGCGCACCGGGGAGCTGCACCTGTATGAGTGAGCCCCTCACCTTAGCGCAGTACGCGCAGCAGAAGGGCCTGAAGGAGGATATGCTGCGCGAGTGGGGGCTGTTTAGCGATGCGCGCGGCGTGTGCATCCCCTACCTGGATGAAAGCGGGCAGCGCCGTGCGCTGCGCTGGCGCTTGCAGGGCGGGGAAGGCCCGCGCTTTTTGTGGCAGCCCGGCGCCCAGCCCATGCCCTACGGCCTGTGGCTGGCGTTCAATCAGCAGGCAAAGGGCCTGATACTGTGCGAGGGCGAAAGCGATGCGCACGCGCTGTGGCACATGGGCCTGCCCGGCCTGGGCATACCGGGCGCGGCATCGTTCAAAACCGAATGGGCGGCCTGCCTGCGTGACCGCCCGGTGTGGCTGCATGTGGAAAACGATGCCGGCGGGCAGGTGTTTGTGCAGCGCACCGTGCAGCGCCTGCGCCAGGCCGGGTACAGCGGGCGCATCTGCCGCTTTGCAGCCAGCGATGTGGACGCAGCCTGTAAGGACATCAGCGACCTGTACCTGAAACTGGGGCATCCTCGCGCGCTGGAGGCGCTGCGCACGGCGCTGGCGCGGCATGCGCCCGCCGAGGCCGCGCAGGACGAAAAAACCGCCTGCGCGCTGGAGGCCTATGAAGCGCTGTCGCTGTACGGCGCCATATTGCCCCGCCCGTTGATGGTGCTGGACAATGTGCTGACCGCGGGCTTAGCGCTGCTGGCCGGCGCGCCCAAGAAGGGCAAAAGCTGGCTGGCGCTGGCGCTGGGCATGGCGGTGGCCGAGGGGCAGCCGCTGTTCGGCCGCGCCACGCGCCCCGGCCACGTGCTGTATCTGGACCTGGAAAGCCGCCAGTACCGCGTGCAGGAGCGCCTGAGCGTGCTGCGCAAGGGGCCGCCGCCGCAGGGGCTGTTCATCGCGCACCGCGCGCCGCGCTTAGGCGAAGGGCTGTTAGAGGAGCTGGACGGCTGGATGAAGCAGCACCCGCAAACGGTGCTTATCATTGTGGACACGCTGGCGCGCGTCAAGGGCGCGGGCGCGGGCGGCGAAAACGCCTATGAGGCCGACACGCGCATATGGGGCACCTTGCAGCAGTTTGCGCTGGATCGCGGCGTGTGCGTGCTGCTGGTGCATCACCTGCGCAAGTCCGTGGGCGGCCGGGAGGGCGATGTGTACGAGCGCGTGTCCGGCTCCACCGGATTGACCGGCGTGTGCGATTGCGTGCTGGTGCTGGACGGCAAGCGGCAAAAGCCCGAGGCCATGCTGTACGTCGATGGCCGCGATATCCCCCCGGCGCAGCTGGCGCTGGGCTTTGAGGAAGGGCGCTGGCAATTGCTTAGCGAGGATGGCCGCGGCTGGCAGCAAAACGCCGCCTACGACCAAAGCCCGCTGGCCTCGGCGCTGCGCCATTTGATGGCCGCACAAGACCAGTGGGAGGGCACGGCCAGCGACCTGACCCGGTGCCTGCGCGAAACCAGCAACGGCGCGGTGGACATCCACCCCAGGGCCATGTTTGACCAGCTGGACAAAATTGCAGGGCTGCTGCATGAGCGCGATGGGGTGCGCGTCCGCAGGGTCAGGGTTGGCAACGACCGCGTCATCCGTCTGGAGCGCACCCCCCGCACGCCGCTTGCCGCAACATGACCACCCCTGTGTACTTTGCGTACGTTGCGTACGTTGCGTACGTTGCGTACGTAGCGTACGCAGCCGACAGGCTGATGATGGCCGGATAGCGGGGAATGTCCAGGGAAATATAATGGAATAGCAAGGAACCCGTGGTTCTCCCTACAATAAGAGAGATACCATAGGTTCCCTTTTCCTTT
>Ga0123334_1006922_pt1 | contig 10316 bp, 7 predicted proteins | sample BiotimSIPDNA_FD_89706 | JGI IMG/M metagenome (GOLD analysis project Ga0123334, IMG submission 89706) | Anaerobic biogas reactor microbial communites from Washington, USA - Biogas_R1 time_0 SIP DNA | ecosystem: Engineered > Bioreactor > Anaerobic > Unclassified | place: Washington, USA | collected... | reverse complement strand
GAATCCAACGACGATCGTGGCAATTCCATAGAAAAGAAGCGTAGGTCTGATCAATGCTCCAAATCCCGCCAGGAAACACAGAATGACAAAAAGAGCCCCGGCTTTGGTGGGATTTTCTGTTTGCCTCAAACGCAGAAACAGTACAAACTGGCATATTGCAAAGAGGTAGAGATAAACGAGCGTCTCCTCATACACCAACATCCGTGTGCGAAGAATATTGAGTAAAAAGGGGCCACAAACCAACATCCCGACAGCGACGAGAAGCATACAATGATCCGGAATTTTTTGGTTCCACGGAATTTTGCAACTGCCAGTCGAGGGATATAATTCAGACTTTAGCGTTCCGTAAGTCAGGTAAAGTAGCAATGCCAGCGCAATCCAGAGAGCCAATCGGTCAGGTGCGGTTTGATGGAAAAGGAGTTGCGCCGGAAGTTCGTATAATAGCCGCCACAGCGGCACACCCAGTCCCCAAACTTGCTGCACCCCTCCATTGGAGTAGGTTAGATCAAATTCGATAAAGGAGAGGTTTGTACTGAGCGACAAATGCCCCGCCATCAGCGCATTGGTCTGCAAACGATGCGGTAGACTAATGCTGCTGCCAATATCCGGCAGTCGAACCAGGTCCACTGCATACAGCAATCCCCATGCTGTGGCCAGACACACCATCAAGCGCAAGAGCCGCCACCCAGGAAAACTCAGCCATGCTTTGTAATCTGTCAAAACGTCCTTTTAAGATTTCTTCTTTGCGTAGATACTTGCGGCCAAAGCCAAAAGCCCCAGGATGAGGAGAATGATACAGATAAGCAGTGCTGCGTGGGTTGCCTGCGCCTGGCTTAACCCCAGGAATTCGCCCAATGATCCCAAACAAGGACAATAACTGCCCGGCCGCAGCTCTGCTGAAAAGAGCCGATATACCACGAACTCAATACTCATCCAGAGAATGAGCCCCGAGGCAACTAATCCATTGCGGCAAAACAAAACCAGGGTGCCAACAGCTATCTCCGTCAACCCTACCAGGGGCATGAGGATACCAAAACTGATCCCAAACACGGGGTCTCTAACTGCGAGCATCCCTGCAGATCCAAAGAGGGACAGAACCTTAATGAGTCCGGTGACAATCAGAATCGACGCCGCTGTGCTCAGGAGGAAACGAACCAACACTCGCAAAGAAAGAACCACGCTTTGTATGGCCCTACATTAGCATAAATGTGGGGAAATTGTTTTTTAGAAAAAGATAGTGTATCAACTCAATTGCATGCGACTGCTCCTGGGGCAGGAACCACATTGAATCCACCAGTTATAGTTATCTCAACAGGAGCATTATCACAATCTATTATTTCGCACACGTAGGTGCAGGCATTAGTGGATGCAACCCAATCCATATACCCCGGTCCACCAGAAGATGCTCGTGTTCTTTTGGTTGTGCTTTTTACTCTACCATAATATTTATTTGCTTCCAAGTGAGTGCAATTAGGACTTGGTCCACCACAAATTGAACCTACAGTGGCGCAATCCACTTGTACACTATGGTTACAAGCACCGGACGATGCAAGTGCAACAATAGCAGCACCCGCAAACATTCCCAATATCGTTACTTTTGTATGTGTATTCATATATTATTTTTTATTTCTTATCTTTTTTTATAGATAAAGATAAATGATATACTAAAAACAGAAATCGCTATTGCCGAAATCCAATACCAAAAAATTATTTTTTTTTGATCAGGTGCATTCAGAAGGCGTGGATCGTCTGGTTCCATGCGTATAACTTCATTTGATTTGGAGTCCACACCAACCATTAGATTTGAACGCACATAATAGGTTGTTGGCGCACCATAGTTAGTGAATCCTCTTGTATCGGTATATGCTGAACGCAAAAAATGTTCTCTAGGCAAAACTCCGGTTGCCGGAATCAATTTGTCAATAACGATTCTACTTTTTACTTTTTCAACGCCATCGTCGTAAATAGTGGATGATATAATTTCACAGGGGATCTTCTTGCCTTCTTCATTAGAAGAATATTCAATTTTTCTTTTCCATGTAACAGGTGTGTTTAATCCCTCTAAATTAATTGATTTTGCTAATATGGTTGTTGGTAATCCATCTTCATTCTTTTCTGTAATTTCGTATTCTACGAAAATATGCGTTTCTGAATTTGTGTAAGATCCATTATCTAAATGCATATTTATTCCTGAATGGAATAATCCGAAATTAAGAAGATTTCCATACAATGTATTTACACTATGTATACACTGTATCTTAACGTTATTATTTTCTTCTTCTGGAATTCCTTGATCTTCCCATACTTTTCGTTCATAAACCGATGAACTTGTGTCTATGATCCACCAAGTGCGATCGAAGTGTGTGGTTGTAAAAAGAGGCACTTCCGAAGGCAAGCTGTCCGGTATGGATGCTACAGGCTCACCGGATCTAATCAGCAGAAAATTTCCATCCTGATAAGTCCCGCACCAATATGTGCTGGGAAATTGGTCTGTTTGTCCCGGATACTCCAAATAAAAAGCAAACTCTTCGAATCCATCACAATTAAGATACTGCTCCAAAAGCGTCTTGGCCGAGAGCAGCGGTTGCACGCAAAACAGAAGCAGAATACTCATAATCCCCAACAGCCATCCGCACCTTTGCGGAGAATGGATACTCCTACTTTGACTCATTTTTTCGGCATTATTGTTCATAAGTTCCACGTCATTCTCGTCGCTTCTGCACTTTCAAATCTTCCCAGCCCCGGCCGCAAAGAAAGCGCACTTATGTAGCTTTCCTAGTCAGACGTTTTTACAGAAAAAACCTCTGATAACCCTGTCAAAAGATGATATCAAATCTGGAAATTATTGCAAACAAAATTTGAGAAAATTTTCGATTTCAGACCTTAACAGGCCTCGCTTAACACTCAAGTTTATTCAACATTTTAAGTCCTCTGTCTGTATACGTTTCTTTGTTTCATTCATTTTTAAATCGGTAAACACTCCATCCAACCAAAGTCGTTACCAGTATTGCAACAACCCAATATCCCAAAATGAGTTTTTTACTGTCCTTTTCTTCTATCCACCTGGGATCATCAGCTTTAAGTCGTACAACTTCATTTGATTTTGAATCAAAACCTACCAATTGATTGGAACGTACATAATAAGTTGTTGGACGACCATTGGTGGCAAAATCAGAATCCTCGAAACCGGGACGCAAAAAATGTTCTCTGGAAAGGGGATGAGAGGCAGGGATTAATTTATCAATCACGATTTTCTTTTTTAATACCTCCTTTCCGCCTTCGCGAATTACAAAAGACGAAATCGAGAGAGGTGTTTCTAAATTATCTTCTCTTAGTGTGTATTCTATCACTCTTTTCCACGTTGCATTGGGGATAACTCCCTCAATATCTGTAAAATGAGCATGAATTACTTTCGGCATACCGTTTTTTGTTTTCTCGACAATAGCATAATCGACAATAGCCTGAGAAAATTCATTTGTGTATGTTCCTTGATCCGAATTCAAATCATTCCAGGCAGAATGCCCCAGGCCATAATTCAACAATGTTTCACGTAAAGTACACAAATCTCCCAAACACTCTCTCTCAACTTCATTCCCCTTTTCCTCAACCAGTCCCTTATCTTCCCAAATCTTTCGATCATAACCTGAAAAATCGGTGTTGATTACCCACCATGTTTGATCAAAATGAATCGAGGTGGAAAGGCCGGAAGAATCCGTTTTTAATGTATCAGGAATTCCACCAAGCCATTGTGCCGAACGGATTAAAAGATAATTTCCATTTTGATAACTCCCGCAAAAATAATGGTTTTGATTTGTCTTTCCCGGTATCTCGATATGGAACACGAACTCTTCGAATCCATCACAGTTGAGATACTGCTCCAAAAGCGTCTTGGCCGAGAGCAGCGGCTGCATACAAAACAGAAGCAGGATACTCATAATCCCCAACAGCCATCCGCACCTTTGCGGAGAATTGCCCCTCATACTTTGAACCGTTTTTTCGGCTTTATCGTTCATAAAAATCTCTTTACCTTGGAACAAGGTTATTAAATCGAGAAATTATTGCAAACAAATTTTGAGAAAATTTTCGATTTCAGACCTTAACAGGCCTCGCTTAACGATCAAGTCAAAACGGGTTTTTGTCCCGGGATGTATCGCGGGTCGATCTCGTTGGGGTTGGAAGCGATTTTTCGGCTTCTTTGCCGCGGGGGCTACGCTCCGAACCGTGGGATGGCGTCTGGCTCCGGGATGGGGTGAAGACGCTTTGCAGGGCCGCCATTTGCTCACTTCAGGGGCGGGAGGGGGTGCCGGAAATGAATGGGCAAAACCGTTTGACTTGCCGCCATCTTGCGGATACATTGAAGGCGCATGTTGTCGGCACAGGCACAATTGGCGTTTGAAAAAGAGCCATACCTTGACAAAACACATGTTGCGATTCAGTGGGAAGATGTTGCGGCGTGTGTTGAGCCCTTTCTGGAATCGGTCCGGTGTGAACTCTCTGGCCAGTCACAATCCTTTATCGCTGAGCTTTCTGAGATATCCGCCTATGCCCTTTCGGGCCAGGGCAAGCTTCTTCGGCCGGCTGTCTTCGCGCTATGCGGTTTTTCCAGCGGCAGCTTTAATGAGTACGCCGTCAAGGCGGCCACCGTCGTGGAGATGATCCACCTGGCCAGCCTGATTCACGATGACGTGATCGACGAAGCCGAAACCCGCCGCAAACAGCCGACCCTCTCACGCCGCTGGGGCAACCGGACGGCGGTGCTCCTGGGCGATTGCATCCTTTCTCAGGCGGCGTTTCTCTCCCTGCATCTGGGCAATCAGGATGTCTCGCACAAGCTGCTTTCCAGCGCGCGCTGCGTCTGCATTGGTGAGACGCTCCAGTCGCTCCATGCCGATAAAGTCCCCACTCTGGAGGGGTATTTCAAGATGATCGCCCTCAAGACGGGTGAGCTTTTCGCTCTGGCGGCAGAGCTCGGCGCTCTCTTTGCCGGGGCCTCGGCCCAGAGGGCTCTGGAGCTGCGCCAATATGGCCTGGCGCTCGGGACCTCCTACCAGATTTACGATGACTGCGTCGATATCTTCTCCACGGAGCAGTTTTCCGGCAAATCGCTCGGCACCGATCTCTCCTCGGGCAAGCAGACGCTGCCGGTCCTCCTCCTTTTGCAGGAAGCCAACACCCTGGAGCAGAGGCAAATCAGCAACATCCTGGGCAACGGCACTCTGGAGCGCGGCAGCCAGCTCCTCCCCTTCCTGAAGAAGTACTCCATTTTAGAGAGCTGCATCTCCACCGCTCAAAGCGAGATGGGGGTCGCCTTCCAGATAGCGGATTCGCTCCCCGCCTCGGAGGCGCAACAAGGTTTGACCAAATTACTTCAATTCCTCTCGCAGCAGTTTGAAAAACTTCAATCCCAGTAAACAATAAATAGCCGTGCACGGCGTTGCAGCCACAGAGAGGGAGGCTGCTCTGCCGCCAATGGCCGCTGCCGGCACTGCCGGCGCAATAGAGTAAACAATAAGGAATATCAGAAAATATGGGTGGTTTTTTTGGCGTAGTCTCCAGGAAAGAATCAAGCAGGTCCCTTTTTTACGGAACCGATTATCATTCTCACCTGGGCTCCAAAAGAGGCGGTATGGCTGTCACCGATGGTGAGGGCCGTATCCTGGCGATTATTCACGACATTACCACGTCGCAGTTCCGCGCGAAGTTCGAGGGCCACATGGATAAGCTCAAGAGCCAGTGCGGGATTGGCGTGATCAGCGATTACGATGACCAGCCGCTGACGGTACACTCGCGCCTGGGGACCTACTCCATCGTGACGGTCGGCAAAATCAATAACCTCGAAAAACTGGTCACCGATTCCTTTAGCAACCACCACTCGGGCCACTACCTGGCCATGAGCGGCGGCATCATTAACCCGACCGAACTGATCGCCACGCTGATCAACCAGAAGACCACCTTTGAAGAGGGCATCGAATACGCGGCCTCCAAGATCAAAGGCTCCATGTCGATTTTGATCATGTGCGATGGCGTCCTCTACGCGGCTCGGGACCGCTACGGACGCACACCCGTCTTTATCGGCAAATCTCACGATTCCACGGCCGTCACGATGGAGGATGCCGCCTTCCTGAACCTGGGACTCAAGATGGAGATGGAGCTCGGGCCCGGGCAGGTCGTCAAGCTGACCGCCGAAACGATTACCGAGCTGCGCCCGCCGCGCAAAGAGATGCAGGTCTGCTCCTTCCTCTGGGTCTATTACGGCTACCCCTCCTCCACCTACGAAGGCAAAAACGCCGAAGTCTTCCGCTGCGATAACGGGGCCATCCTCCACAAGAACCGACCGCAGCCGACCGTCGACCTGGTCTGCGGCGTGCCTGATTCGGGCGTCGGCTACGCCATCGGCTATTCCAATTCTTCGGGCTGCGCCCTGGGCCGAGCGCTGGTCAAGTATACTCCCACCTGGTCGCGCAGTTTCATGCCGCCGGAGCGCTCACTGCGGGACCTGATCTCCAAAATGAAGCTGATTCCGGTCGAGGAGTTGATCAAAGACCGCCGGCTCCTCTTCTGCGATGATTCAATCGTCCGCGGCACCCAACTGCGCAACATCATCTACCGGCTCCGGACCATCGGCGCCCAGGAGGTCCATATGCGCATCGCCTGCCCGCCCCTGCTCTACGGCTGCCCCTACCTCAATTTCAGCCGCTCCAAAACCGATTTTGACCTGATTACCCGCCGAGCCATCAACGAGCTTGAGCCGAATAACCCGGCCCCCGATATCGCCAGCTACCGCGACCCTGAATCCGAGAATTATAAAAACATGGTCGATGTCATCCGCAAAATCATCGGGGCAACCTCGCTTGAATTCCAAACATTGGAGGGCCTCCTCAAGGCGATCGACCTGCCCCCGGAGAAAATCTGCACCTACTGCTGCAGCGGCTGCGACCCCTACGAACAGGCATAGCAACCGCCGTTACGGTAACACCTCTGGCCTTAGACCTTATCCTTTCACGCAGCCGATGGGCCGCAGCCGGACGACTTTGGTGGCGATTCCGGCCGTCTTGCACGCTTCCACCACCTGGCTGACATCTTTGTAAGCCTCGGGCAGTTCCTCGGCCAGCGTCTTGCGGCTCTGACCACGGACGACGACCCCTCTCTTGAGCAGCTCGGCGGCGATATCGCGTCCATGGGCGCTTTTTTCCGCACGGGTACGGCTCATCCGCCGTCCCGCCCCGTGGCATGAGCTGCCAAAAGTGCTCTTCATCGCCTTCTCCGTCCCACAGACCACGTAAGAGGCGCGCCCCATATCGCCCGGGACCAATACCGGCTGACCAATGGCCCGATACCGGCTCGGCACCTCCTCATGCCCCGCCGCGAAAGCGCGGGTCGCCCCTTTGCGGTGAACGCAAAGTCGGCGGCTCTGCTCTTCATAGGTATGAGTCTCGACCTTGGCGATGTTGTGCGCCACCTCGTAAACCGTCCGCAAGCCCAGCTCCGCATCGCTCAGCCCCAGCGCCTTCTTCAGAGCCCGTCCCGCCAGGCTGGCAATCACCTGCCGGTTGGCGAAGGCGTAGTTGACGGCGCAGTTCATCGCATGGAAATAGGCCTGCCCCTCCTCGGATTTGAAAGGCGCGCAGACCAACTGGCGCTCCGGAATTTCTATTCCGTATTTCTCCCCCGTATGGGCCATCTCCTTCAGGTAATCATCGCAAATCTGGTAGCCAAAACCACGCGAGCCGCAATGGACCATCAAGGTCACCTGGTTCTCCCGTAGCCCGAAAGCCTCCGCGGCCTTGAAATCATAGACCTCATCCACGTAGCCGATTTCCAGAAAGTGATTGCCCGAGCCCAGAGTGCCGAGCTGCTCCTTGCCCCGCTTCCAGGAGCGCGGCGTCACCGCCTCCACGTTGGTTTCGCGCATCATCCCCCTTTCTTCGATGAATTCCAGGTCGCTCTCGCTTCCGTAGCCGCGGCCGACCGCCCAGCGCGCCCCCTGCCGGACCACATCCTCAAGCTCACGCTGGCTCACGCTCAAGACCCCCGAAGAGCCGACCCCCGTCGGCACGTCGCGGAAGAGCTGCTCCACCAGCTCCCGCAGACGGCGGTTCACCTCTTTGAGCTCCAGCCCGGTGGCGAGAAGCCGCACCCCGCAGTTGATGTCATAGCCGACCCCGCCCGGGGAGATCACCCCTTCATCCAGGTCAAACGCCGCCACCCCGCCAATCGGGAAGCCATAGCCCCAATGGAAATCGGGCATCGCCATGGCCGGTCCGACAATCCCGGGCAGCGAGGCCACGTTGGCCAACTGCATGTGGACGCGGTCCTCATAAACGGAGTCGAGCATCTCTTCGGTCGCATAGATGCGGGCGGCACTTTTCATATTTCCCTGCCGCGGCAGCTCCCAGCAACCCGGCCCAACATAACGTAAATCAGGTCTCCTCATTCCTTGAAAAACCATACCACATTTCGCCCAAAATTTCAACAACCAGTCAGAAAAATCCGGCCCTCCAAACGCTTTCCACGGAGAGGGGGTCTGGGCAGGCCCGCTTTCAAGGCGAGCGATAAAAGAGATTTTTGCGGGATTTACTCTTGCATCCGCCACGCGGAGCGGATACATTCAACTGTCTTTAGTACTTAAAATAGTAGCAGTTAAAAAAGTATGGCAACGACAAAAAAGAAATGTGTCGCCCGCACGGCGACGAAAGGATACTTCTCCAAAATCCCTCAGATATCTTATGAGGGACCCGACTCCAGGAACCCCTGGGCCTTCAAGTGGTACAACCCCGAGGAGGTAGTCGAAGGCAAAACCATGGCCGAGCATCTCCGCTTCTCCGTGGTCTATTGGCATACCTTCCGCGGTACCGGCGCCGACCCCTTCGGCATGGGCACCATGCTCCGCCCCTGGGATGACGGCTCAGAGAGTCTGGAAAACGCGAAGAAGCGGATGAGAGTCGCCTTCGAGTTCATGGAAAAGCTGGGCAACCCCTTCTGGGCGTTCCACGATAGGGATATCGCCCCCGAGGGCTCGAACCTGCGCCAATCCCACAAGAACCTGGATGCAGTCGTCAAAGTCGCCAAAGAAGAGATGGAGCGCACCGGCATCAAACTGCTCTGGGGCACCAGCAACCTCTTCAGCAACCCGCGCTATATGCACGGCGCGGCGACCTCCTGCAACGCCGATGCCTTTGCATACGCGGCGGCACAGGTCAAAAAAGGATTGGAAGTCACCCTGGAGCTCGGCGGCGGCGGCTTCACCTTCTGGGGCGGCCGCGAGGGCTACACGACGCTCCTCAATACCGACCTCAAACGGGAGCTCGACCACCTGGGCCTCTTCCTCAAAATGGCCGTGGATTACAAAAAAGAGATCGGCTTCAAAGGGCAGTTCTACATCGAACCCAAACCCAAAGAACCGACCAAGCATCAGTATGACTCCGATGCGGCCGCATGCCTCAATTTCCTCCGTCAGTACAAGCTCCTCAAAGACTTCAAACTGAACCTGGAAACCAACCACGCCATTCTCGCCGGACACACCATGCACCACGAAATGGAAACCGCCGCTTCCGCCGGAGCGCTCGGCTCGCTTGATGCCAACACCGGCGACCCGATGCTCGGATGGGATACCGACCAGTTCCCCACCAGCATCTATGAAACCTCCCTCATCATGTATACATTGATGAAATACGGAGGCTTCACCACCGGCGGCGTCAACTTCGATGCGAAAGTCCGCCGCGAAAGCTTCACCCCCGAGGACCTCTTCTTCGCCCATATCGGCGGAATGGATGCCTTTGCCCGCGGCCTCAAAATCGCCGCCGCGATGCGCGCCGATAACCGCCTGCAAGAGTTCGTCAAGGACCGCTACGCCTCCTGGGATACCGGAATCGGCGCCCAAATCGAAGCAGGCGAAGTCGGCTTCAACGAGCTCAGTGAGTACATGCTCAAGAAGGGCAACCCGACCCCCAATACGAGCGGTCGCCAGGAATTCCTCGAGAATATGCTCAATGAATATATCATGTAGCCTCTAAAAACAGAGACTCGTTCAAAAAGGCGGCGTAGCGATACTCCGCCTTTTTTGTACACCTGCGGGGGAACGACACTTGCAACCTTGACACTGCCCACCTGGAGAAGAGGTAAAAAATGCCAGAACCCAATAAATATCCCTCACAAACCCAGCTTTCTTCTCTGGAATCAACCCTAAAAAATTGAATTTTTTTTGAAAAACACTTGCCTTGCACTCCAAGATGGGGTAGGGTCCCGGTAGTGTTTACTGGTCGGGGTGTTCCCCTATTAAGAAAGAGACAGGTGAGACATGAAAATAAAAAATATTC
>Ga0123334_1006921_pt1 | contig 10317 bp, 5 predicted proteins | sample BiotimSIPDNA_FD_89706 | JGI IMG/M metagenome (GOLD analysis project Ga0123334, IMG submission 89706) | Anaerobic biogas reactor microbial communites from Washington, USA - Biogas_R1 time_0 SIP DNA | ecosystem: Engineered > Bioreactor > Anaerobic > Unclassified | place: Washington, USA | collected... | reverse complement strand
TTGACGGAATTGCTAACCGCAGCGGGTTTGAGCGACTGAATCCCAATGACATCGAGAGCATCTCCGTACTGAAGGATGCCTCGGCAGCCATCTATGGATCACGTGCTGCCAACGGTGTTATCCTCGTCACCACCAAACGGGGCCGCGACGGCAAACCAACTCTTGAATATACTGGCGATTTCGGCCTGACACAGCCTACACGGGTACCGGAAATGGCCAGGTCATGGCAGTTTGCACAGTACTATACCGAGGCCCAGAGAAGTGGATTCATCTACTCCGCAGAAGAGATAGAAAAATTCCGCCAGGGTGCAGACCCCAACCTCTACCCGAACTATAACATTGAAGACTATATCCTCCAGAAAGTGGCCCCGCAGTCATCCCATACCTTTTCGATCCGCGGAGGTAATAACATCGTGAAGTATTATATATCCAGCAGATACCTCTATCAGGACTCATACTTCAAAGAGGGTATAGATGACTACAACTCTTATAATGTTCGTTCCATCCTTGACGCCGTAATCACCGAGAACCTAAAGCTCTCCGTCAATCTCTCCGCAAGAAGGGATGATGTAACAAGGGCTATCGGTTCCAATTCGGTTTACAACGTCAATGTGGGTTACACCAATATAGGCTTCTTTGAGTGGATGCTCGGCAACAGGCCAACAGAGCCTATCTTCTATGCCAACGGGCTGCCTGCTCCCATCTATAACGTCAACCTCGTTGAGATGATCAGGGGCAAGGCAGGGCAGAAGGATGACAGGACCGGAACGGTTAACTCACAGGCCACAGCCAGGTGGGATCTGCCCTTCATCACTCAGGGACTCTTCCTTGAGGGTACAGCCGCGTATGACTTTGTAAACGTAAGGACCAAGGAATTTGCAAAGAGTTATGACATGTATGCCTGGGACAACTCCACCGGCGAGTACGTCAACCTGAATGTGAACCCGGTGATGAGCAGAAGCCTGAATGACTATTTCTACAACTCATACAGCACCACCCTGAGTGCCAAGCTGGGTTATGAAAGAAGCTTCAGCAGGCATAACATCAATACCTTCGTTGCGTATGAACAGTACTCCATCCTCTATGAATGGATCAATGCCACCCGTAATACCTTCCTCTCAGACCAGATCCCGTATCAGTTTGCCGGCGATGCCAACACACAGCAAAATGAAGGATCAGGATATGAGTTCGCCTACCGTAATATCTTCGGAAGGTTTGGTTATAACTACGCCGAAAAGTACCTCATTGATTTCACGCTTCGCAGAGATGAATCGCTGAAATTCCCTCCTGAAAAACGTGTCGGACTCTTCCCTGGCATCTCCATTGGGTGGAGGTTATCCGAGGAATCCTTTATCAAGGACAGGTTCACCAACGTTGACTTCCTTAAGGCAAGAGCTTCATTCGGGCAGATGGGAAGCGACAATGTAGGCGACTACCAGTACCTATCTTCAGCCTCTCTCCAGAGCACTTCTGACTCATATGTCTTCGGCAGTGATCCATCGGTGGTCTCTACGCTCTATTTCACCGGGACACCCAACCCCAATATTACGTGGGAAGTTGCCAACACATGGAACATAGGACTGGAGGGAACTCTTTGGAACGGGCTGCTTGGCTTTGAAGCAGAGTACTTCCTTTCAAGGCGAAGCAACATCCTTGCCACACGGAACGCCTCGGTGCCCACCTATGCCGGGATGACCCTTCCTGATGAAAACATCGGGAAAGCACAGAACCAGGGTGTTGAACTGATGCTGTCACACAGGAACAGCGTCAGCAATTTGAGGTATAACCTCTCCGGTAACATAGCCTTTACCAGCAACAAAATCATCTATATGGATGAATCGCCCAATGTCCCCGACTACCAGAAAAGAGAAGGTTACCCGATAGACTCGTGGCTTCTGTATCAGACTGATGGTATCTTCAATACCCAGGAGGAGTTTGATGCCACACCCGTCAAACGCCCGGGAGCACGCGTGGGAGACATTAAGTATATTGACGTCAACAAAGACGGTGCCATTGATGATAACGACAAGATAAGACTATACCACTCATGTATACCGAAGATCATCTTCGGCCTGAACAGCGATTTTGAGTTCAGGGGATTTGAACTGAGCATCCTCTTCCAGGGCCAGGCAGGGGCAAAGACATATGTCAATCCCAACGAAAGGAACGGTGATATTAACCTTCCGCTCTGGATTTATGATAACCGCTGGACACCGGAGACAGCTGAGAGTGCTACTATTCCGAGGCCATTCTATCACAGGGCCGAGAGCTACAACACCCTCAAGTCCGATTTCTGGCTGAGAGATGCCTCCTTCCTGAGACTGAAGAACCTGCAGCTCGGCTATAACCTGCCCGTTGACCTTATCTCAGTGGTCGGCCTCAAAGGCGCAAGATTCTACGTGAGCGGTTCCAACCTGTTACTGATTGATAAAATCAAGCATTATGACCCGGAAGTGGTTAATGACCTGGGAGTCTACTACCCCGCAACAAGGATCTATAACTTCGGAGTTAACCTTACTTTCTAGTAATGCAAAACTTTAAAACCATGAGAAATATATATAAAATCCTAGTGGCTATAATTCTATCCTTCAGCCTCTTTGCCTGCAGCGATGAATTACTCGACAAGCAACCTCTTGATAAATTCTCTGAAGCATCGGTCTGGCAGGATCTTAACCTGGCCGAGGTATATGTCAATAACCAGTACAAGGTATTGCCTAAGCTGGGCTGGTATGAATGGATAAGGTCATACCAGCTGAGTTGCTTCACCGACGAAGCAACTCATAAATACGGGTACCACAGTATATATGATTACTGGGGAGGAATAATGGGCCCCTCCATTCCTACAGGAATAGATGTCTGGAGATATCATTACGAATTTATCAAGGGATGTAACGAGTTCCTTCAGAAGATTGACACCTATATTCCTGAAGATGATGAGGAAGAAGCCATTAAAGACAGACTCACCGGTGAGATTTACGCCCTGAGGGCCTGGAGCTATATGGATCTGGCTGCCCGCTATGGGGGCGTAGTCCTTATCACAGAACCCTTCGGTCTCAATGATGACTTCCTCAGGACAAGGAGCACCTTTGACCAGACCGTTGAGCTTGTTATAAGTGATCTCGATAATGCCATCCAGCGACTGCCGCTCAGCTACCCCGATGACAGCAATTGGGGAAGGATAACCAAAGGCGCCGCCATGGCAATGAAGTCAAGGATGCTGCTCTATGCCGCCTCTCCCCTCTTCAATCCAACGAATGACATAACAAAATGGGAACAGGCAGCCGCTGCCGCAAAGGCAGTGATTGACCTTGATCTGTATGAGATGGAAGGCGATTTCAAACAGATGTTCCTTACCAACAAGAACCGGGAGATCATCCTCTCAAGGGGTAATGATGCGGTTAACAATGACGGATTATTTGATTATTTTGAGGTTGCAGAAGGACTCGGCGGAGGTATTGACGGGAACGACTACAACGGTGGATGGTCATCCACAATGGTCGGACAGGCTCTTGTTGACGATTTTGAATGGGATGACGGCACCATGTTTGACTGGGAAAATCCGGCTCACGCTGCCGATCCGTACGGTATCGGTGAGAATGGCCAGGTTGATGGCAACGGTGATCCGCTCAGGAAGCGTGACCCGCGGTTCTACGCAAGCATTACCTTCGACGGCAGCCCGTGGATCTCGGACTCGCTTGTTCAGTTCTGGATCTGCGAGGAGTCAAACAACTATAACCTCAATCCCTTCGATCCCTCATTCACTCTCTCTTATACGGTATACGGGCGTAACAGCATCGGTAACCCGAAGAGATGGGGCGTGGCTGAAACAGGCTACTCCTACAGGAAATCGATGGATCCCTATTATAACCTCGACAAGGAGCAGTTTCCGCGAAGCATACCATGGATCATCATTCGCTATGCGGAGATACTGCTGAACTATGCCGAGGCTTCCTTCGAGGCAGGAGACCCTGATGTTGCAATCCACTGGATCAACCAGGTAAGGGCACGTGTTGACATGCCCCCGATAAGCGGCAGCGGTGACGAGCTCAGAGAGATTATCCGGCATGAAAGAAGAGTGGAACTCTGTCTTGAAGGGCACCACTTCTACGATGCCCGCAGGTGGATGATAGCCCATGAGACCTTTAATAAGCCTCTCGTGGGGGTCAGGATCGTCAAGGATAAGTTCTCAGACACCAAAGTCTATAACCTGTTCGAATACGAACAGAGATCATGGCCCGAGAAATATTATCTACAACCCATTCCCCAGTATGAACTGGAAAAGGTGACCCTGCAGCAAAATCCGGGATATTGATAAATGCAGACCGGTGATCCGGAAGCAATGACCTGGAAGGGGCGTTACAAGGCAGGCAAGCCCCGCCCCTTCCTTTTTTATTAACTTGACAATTAATCCTTCTTGAGAATGAAAAACATACTGATGCTGGCATTACTCTTTCTGATCGCGTCTGTCAGGTGTCATCCTGCCGGCGACGGTGAGAAAACAGTGACCGGCAATCCCGCCCTGGAGAGTTTCGTGGTCAGGAGCCATGAGCTGAACCTGAAGGTGAGGTACGAGAATCCTGAACGGAGACTCTCCTTCAGCAACTATAACGGCGATTACCTCCTCTGGAAGGAGGAAGCCGGAAGGAAGTTCGCCGAGCTGCTCTCCTACACACCTCCGGGCATGAAAAATGTCAGGCAGTTACGCAACCTCAGGATTGAGAACATCACCTACCGTGCCCTCGTCATGGAGGTGAGTCCTGACCTCTCCATCCCCGCTTACCTTCTGGAGCCCGACGGCGAGATAAAGGGAGCCGTCATGGCCATCCAGGGTCACGGTTCCGTTGAAAACGTTATAGGGCTCAGTGACGACTACCACCACATGTTCGCCTATGAGCTTGCAAAGGATGGTTACCTGGTGATAGCCCCAAACCTGAGAGGATTCACCTCTTTGAGTGATGTAGCGGTACAACTCCCCATTGACCGGCTCGACTATTCTGTGGCGCACTCACACTTCACCCTGGTGACACACCTCAACCTGCATGGTGAATCGCTTTTAGGAAAAACAATTGAAGACCTGATAGCATGGGAGAACTGGGTCTGCAACCAGTACCACCTCGATGAGATCGCCGTTGCAGGCATCTCATACGGGGGCGATCTTGCCCTCTTCTACCCGGTCTTCTCTGACAGGGTCAGCAAGATCTTTGCCAGCGGCTCTCTGGGCTCATTCAACGTAATCTTCTCACGGTGCTACAATGCCCCGGCCCACGGTATCCCCGGGGTGCTGAGATGGTTTGACAGGAGTGACCTCACAGGCCTGAATGCACCCCGGCCCATCATGCTCCACTATGGTGAGCTTGACACCCCATCAGAGACGAACAACTCGGCCTCATACAATGAAACCGTTGAGCCTTCCGTCACCGAGCTCAGGGAGATCTATTCAGCTGCCGGGGCAGAGGACAGGGTACTGTTCCATGTCTCCCCCGGAAGATGGCATGAGATGGATGTGGCTGTTCTGAAAGAGTTCTTAAACGACAATCATTAATAAGTGGACGAGATGAAAATAACTGATAGTAAATATTTATTTACCAGTGGCAAATGTATCCTTTGCGTGGTTCTGCTCCTCTTTCTTGTAGCAGGAGGGTGCAATGAGCCTGCCGAACCGGATCATATATACCGGGTCACCCTGCAAACCACCGCGAAGACACCCTCCAGCCCGCTGCTGTTCAGCCACTTCGTGGAGATAGGATTCGGTTACCAGATACAGCCGATGATGGCAGAGAAGTTCTTTAACCGCAGCTTCGAACCCATTCCACCTTATAACGGCAAAACCAAAAACTCGTTTGGTCTGTTGCTCCCCGAAGGCAGGTACATAGATGACTGGAGCGGTGAGGCATGGTACCACAGCGGGTATGCCCATGACAACTGGTACGTTACCCCTGGTAAACCCGGAAATCCGGCAATTATCAGTGATGACCTCACCTATTTCGTTACTGAGTCTCCCGACATTGACGTCAAAATGGAGCTGCGCGACAAGGACGGCATCCATGGTGAACAGTATGTACGCATAGTGAACAATGAAATCAACGGATGGGGTGGCATAGCACAGGACGGTAAGTTCTTCCAGACGGACATAAGTTGCCATTTCAGCGGCTACCTCAGATCAGTCTCGGGTAATGATACCGTGGAAATTCGCCTGACAACCGGGGAGGATCCTGACACTCCTTTCTTCAGTAAAAGGGTCAGACTCAACAACGAGTTTAAGAAATACGAATATGACATTCCTTATACCCGGCCTGACGGTATGGTTACCTTCACACTCCTCATAGGACCAGGGGCCGTTGTTGAGGCTGATGCCTTTTCCCTGATCCCTGATGATCACTTCTACGGATGGAAGAGGGCCACACTAGATGTGATGAGGCAACTCAATCCCGGGCTGATTCGCTTCCCCGGAGGATGCTTCGCTTCGTTCTATAACTGGAAGGATGCCATAGGTGAAAAAGACTCGAGGGTACCCCAGCCGTCATGGTTCTGGGGTGGTCTCAATGACAACGACTTCGGCACTGAGGAGTTCGCCATGCTCTGTAATGAGATCGGGGCTGAGATGATGATGTGTGTCAACCTCTGTCTGCCGCAGAAGAGAAAATACCTCAACAGCAAACAGAACGCCTGGCAGTATATAAACTATGACCTCCCTCAGTTCGCCGACGCGGAACAGGGGATCAGGGATGCTGCTGACTGGGTGGCATACTGCAACCTTGAGGAAGGCACTCACCCCATGGCTGATCTGAGGGTAAGAAATGGCTTTAAGAAACCCTTCGGCGCCAGGTACTGGGAGATGGATAACGAGACTGCACGCTGGCTCAATGCAGAAGAATACGCCAATGAGGTGGTCCGGTATTCAAAGGCCATGAAAGCTGTTGATCCGACTATAAAGATCGGTATGGTCACCTATGATTACGGCGAGGGTGTGCCGCTAATGCTTGAGATAGCCGGTAAACATATAGATTTTTTTGCCGACAGGGACGACGGTGGTGAGGGCCGGCTGGAAGGCATGATAGCACTGTTGAACGAATACAACAGCAGGAACAGCACTGACATTAGGTATTGCAATACCGAGTGGCAGGTACACCCCTATTCGGCACCCAATCCCAAGGAAGAGGTTCCTGAACCTTTCCTGTACGGGCATAAGACGAAGATAAAGAGGGCAATGGTCCTTGGCACCTGGCACTGCGGCCTCAGGGCAGCCGGGTTCCTGATGCACTGGCAACGGCAGGGCAATATGGTTGACTTTGTCAACTATAACAACCTCGCCAACACTCACGGGCAGGCAGTCATCGAGACACCAAAGGAAGGCGCCTACCTCACTGCACCGGGTAAGCTGTATGAGCTTATCTCAAGGAGTCCCGGCCGGTACCCGCTGGTGATAGAGGATTACGAGGCCAAAAGGAACGATATGATACAGGGACAGGCTGTCTACAGCCTGACAAAAGACACCCTGGTGATCCACGCCCTGAACCGAACTGACACGGCACAGACGGTGATGTTTGACCTCTCCCGCCTGGGAACACAATACAAAATGATGAGCGTAACGATGCTGGATGCAGATGATATCTTTGCACGGACCAGGATTGACATGCCTGATGAGATCAGGAGGAGTGACCGGACTCAGAGGGTCAGATCAGATAAGATAGCGCTTGCAAGTCCTCCCCGCTCCTACATACAGGCTGTCCTTACCAGATCAAAGTGAATCACTTTTAATCAATATGAACCAAAGAGATCCTGACATGAGAAATGACAAAAAACATAAAGGAAACGTTCCGACTATTGCTCTGCTGACAGGAGTGGCAGCGCTGGCAGCACTCCTGTGCCTCAACGGCTGCACCACGAAAGAGAATAAGGATGTTACCGAACCGGTGCCCTTCAGCATGGTGAAGATTGACGACTCCTTCTGGAACCCCCGCCTGGACGCACATGCCAGGGCTACTCTGTCAACATGCATCGTACAGATAAGGGATTCCACGAAGAGACTCAGCAACTTTGAGAAAGCAGCGGGTGACAGGGAGGGAAAGCACGAAGGCATCTACTTCGACGACTCCGATGTCTATAAAGCGATGGAAGGGATTGCCTATTCGCTCATCAACAATCCCAATCCCGAACTCGAACAGCTGCTTGAGCACTGGATAGACCTTGTGGCACGGTCACAGCAGCCCGACGGCTACCTCAACACTTATTACACACTCAGCCACCCTGACAAGCGGTGGACTGACATGGAGAAGCATGAGATGTACTGCGGGGGTCATATGATTGAGGCGGCCATTGCCCACTACCAGGCTACTGGCAGGAAGAGCTTCCTTGATGTGGCCGTGAAGTTTGCCGATTATGTTGACAGCGTCTTTGGACCGGGCAAACGGCACTGGGTCACCGGTCATGAAGAGATTGAGCTGGCACTGGTTAAACTGTATCATGTCACTCAGGAACCCAGGTACCTCGATCTGGCTCACTGGCTCCTGGAGGAGCGGGGACACGGGCACGGTGAGGGAGCTATCTGGACGCACCCGCGACTGGGACCGGCATACTGCCAGGATGCTATACCGGTGTCTCAGATCACAGACATCACGGGTCATGCCGTGAGGGCAATGTATCTCTTCACGGGCATGGCTGACGTTGCCGCCGCTAAGGAGGTGCCTGAATATATAGATGCGATGAAGCGTGTGTGGGAGGATGTTATTTACAGGAACATGTACATCACCGGTGGCATAGGCAGCACCGGTTCAAACGAGGGATTCTCGGAAGACTATGATCTGCCTAACAAGACCGCCTATTGCGAGACCTGCGCATCGATAGGGATGGTGTTCTGGAACAACAGGATGAATCTTCTCATGAGGGATGGCAAGTACGCCGATGTGCTTGAACGCTCAATGTATAACGGCGTCCTCTCCGGCGTATCACTTGAGGGCGATCTCTTCTTCTATGAGAACCCCCTGGAGTCTGACGGCGACCATCACCGTCAGGAATGGTATGGATGTGCATGCTGCCCGAGCAATGTGTCGCGGTTTATCCCATCGGTGGGTAGCTATATCTATATGAAGAGCGAAGTGAGGTATTTGTGAATCTCTATATCGGCAGCGAGGCTGTGTTTGATGTAGGCAGAACGAAAATATCAATGACGCAGGAGACGCATTATCCGTGGGATGGCAGGGTATTGCTGAAAGTAGGTCCTGAGAGAACGAAACAGTTCAACCTGAAGATGAGAATCCCCGGCTGGTGCAAAGGTTTTGTTGTCTCTGTCAACGGGCTGGCTGTGGCTGATCCGGTGGTCACTGACGGCTACCTTGTCCTCAACAGGAAGTGGAGACATGATGATATTGTGGAGCTGATCCTTGACATGCCTGTTGAGGTTGTGGCTTCAGACCCGAGGGTCAAAGCCAATGAGGGTAAGAGAGCCCTTCAGCTCGGCCCGGTGGTGTACTGTCTGGAGCAGGCAGATAATCCGGCAATAGATTTCGGGAAGGTGGTTCTTGATCCTGAGTATGAATTCATTCCCGACAAGGGCTCAGGTAAGCTGAACAGCATGGTTATCCTGAATGGGCGGTCAACTGCAGGAGAAGAGCTGGTGTTCATACCCTATTTTGCATGGGACAACCGTTCGCCGGGAAATATGAAAGTCTGGCTGGATATTGAATAGACAGTTAGCAGAATTCTGTTCTTAATTATTTGGTTGATTGGGGGGGGGGAAGAAATGGTTCCGGGTCCGGTTTGCAGTTCAATCCGGGCCCGGTTAATTTTAATACACCTTGGGGTAATATCCTGATTACTTCTCATCAATGAGAACAAACAGGGAACAGGGCGCCTTATGGCAGGAAAAAGCCTGACCGTTTTGACATCTCCCCTCCTGACCACTAAAAACATTGTCAGGTGATTGATAGTTTATATTTTGTTGATTGCAGTACAATCAAATAATACTCCGCAAATAATAACCCCAAATGCTGTCCGCCATGAAACAACTTCTCATTTATTTGTACTCAACACTTCTGACGGCTCTCATCATCACCGGTTGCCAGTCCTCATCACATACACGGTACGCTCCTGATACAGAGGAGCGAATAAAGCAGGTGGAAAACAGCCTCGGCGACTGGGTGCAGACTCAGTATGATACCACCTGGAACCTCTGGGAGAGGATGAAACATCATAATATAACGGGTGTCAGTATTGCTGTGGTACATGACTTCAAGCTGGATTGGGCAAAAGGCTATGGCTGGGCCGATTTGTCGGAACAACGACCGGTGACAGAGAAAACCCTCTTCCAGGCAGCCTCCA
>Ga0123334_1006911_pt1 | contig 10328 bp, 8 predicted proteins | sample BiotimSIPDNA_FD_89706 | JGI IMG/M metagenome (GOLD analysis project Ga0123334, IMG submission 89706) | Anaerobic biogas reactor microbial communites from Washington, USA - Biogas_R1 time_0 SIP DNA | ecosystem: Engineered > Bioreactor > Anaerobic > Unclassified | place: Washington, USA | collected... | reverse complement strand
CTTCTTGGAGCATTGCATCATAGACTTTAATAAATCCGGCAATATTGGCACCTAATGCCAAGTTAGTCGGTTTTCCATACTTGGTGGCCGTTTCATGACATTTACGGAAAATATCTTTCATGATTTGTTCAAGTTTTTGATCAACTTCTTGATATGTCCAGGAAAGGTGCATGGCGTTTTGGCTCATTTCTAAGCCGGAAACAGCAACACCGCCGGCGTTACTGGCTTTGCCAGGAGCAAACAAGATGTTGTTTTCATTGCAGTAGCGAATTGCTTCAACTGTCGTTGGCATATTTGCACCTTCGACAAGCATATAGCAACCGCCAGCTTTTAATTTCTTGGCATCTTCAATGTCAATTTCGTTTTGTGTCGCACATGGAAGAGCAATATCACAAGGCATACCCCACATTTCTTTTGGATTGTTGACAAATTTGGCATTTGGATAACGTTTGAGATATTCAAGAGAGTATTCTCCCTTTTCTTCCGAAAGACGGTCGACGAGAGGAATATCTAAACCTTTTGGATCATAAACAAAGCCATTGATGTCAGACATCGCCACTACTTTAGCGCCTAAGGCTGCTGCTTTGACGGCCGCGTGTTTTCCAACTTTTCCTGATCCGGAAATAATGACGCGCTTATCTTTTAAGGAGTCATTGTGGAATACTTTGAGCATTTCGGACACAAAGTATAAAAGACCATAACCAGTCGCTTCTTTACGACCGAGTGATCCGCCATAGGCGATGCCTTTACCAGTAAAGGTGCCGACAAAATCATTTGATAGTTTTTTATACATGCCATACATATAACCGATTTCACGAGCTCCAACTCCAAAATCACCTGCAGGGACGTCGGTATCTGGGCCGATATGACGGAATAATTCGGAAACATAGGCTTGGCAGAAACGCATAATCTCTTCATCGGATCGTCCGCGCGGACTGAAGTCAGCTCCACCTTTACCACCGCCCATGGGAAGGCCGGTTAAACTGTTTTTAAATGTTTGTTCAAAGGCTAAAAACTTTAAGATGGATAAATTAACTGAGGCATCAAAACGAATTCCGCCTTTATACGGACCAATCGCTGAGTTAAATTGAACGCGCCATCCTTTATTGACTTGGACTTTGCCCTTGTCGTCAACCCACGCGACACGGAAAGATATAACTCTTTCAGGAATAAGTATTCTTTCTAAGATAGCGTATTTTTCAATTTTAGGCTCTTGATCGACTAAATAGTCCATAGAATCAAAAAATTCCTCGACCGCTGAGATAAATTCCGGTTCGAAGGAATATTTTTTCTTCACATCTTCGAATAATTTGTTTAAATAACTGCTTTGGTACACTTTCGTTTTCCTCCTCACGCATGGTCGATGGGAGGACTTATCGCGCCTTCCAAGACGCATGAATAATCGTGTATGTCGTACTAGTAATTATAAATTACCTCATAATATATTATACTGAAAGCGCTTACTTTACAAGGTCTAAAAGGATGGCGCCCGATTCATTATAAAAGAATCGAACATCCTCACAATGATAAAAAGATGACCGCGAATAAAATGAATTGATGTTTAGACTTCTTCTCGTTTGTTTCCCATAAAGAAGACGGCAATCGTTCCTGGACCTGAATGGGAACCAATAACGGGACCAATATAGCTATACATCAAATCTTTGATTTTCATTTTCGCGCGAATTAGACCGCCAACTTCTTTGGCTTCGTCTAAACAATCGCCGTGAGCGATAAAAACAACTTGCTCTTCGGAATTAACGATTTGTTTTCCCATAATATCTATCATTTCCGTTAATGATTTTTTACGACCGACTACTTTATGAAGCACAGATAATTTACCATCGTATGTCACGTGCAAGATTGGCTTGACACCGAGAAGAGTTCCAAAAAAAGCTGCCGTGCCGCTTAAGCGTCCGCCTCTTTTTAAAGTCCCTAATTCTTCGACCGTAAAAAGATGGCGAAGATTATACTTATTTGCTTCGAGCCATGCGGTAACTTCATCAATCGATTTGCCTTCTTCTTTTAAAAGAGCTGCTCTCCAGACGAGATAACCTTCACCGAGTGAGGCGCTTAACGTATCGACGGCAATAATCTTACGATCCGGATAATCATCTTTTAACATTTCAATGGCCATCATTGCCGATTGATATGTTCCGCTTAAAGCAGAAGAAAGGGCAACATAGAGGATATCTTGACCCTTTTCTAGTAGTCCGGTAAAAAATTGGACAAATTCACCCACATTCACTAATGATGTGCGGGAGACCTTTTTATCACGTAACTGATTGTAAAAATCATTTAGACTTAATTCTCTTTCATCAAGGTGATGAGTATATGTTTTACCTTCTATTTCAAGCACCATAGGAATAATGGCAATATCGTGCTTTTTAACGATTTCAGCTGTGAGGTCGGAACAAGCATCCGTCGCTAGTATAAACTGTTTCATTTTTTCTCCTTTGTAACCTTTGAGGTTTTGACTATCTTATTACATAGTAAAAATCTTGTCATCTCTTTTAATTAGAAATCGAAAGCAGACAAGATTAATGGCTAGGTCAATAAAATAAATTTTATTATCTATGAGTTCGCCTGAATCCACTTCAGAAAGGAATTGGCGAATTGGTTTAAAAACTTAAGGGTGTCGGTATTTGCAATTATTCCTTTGTCATTAAGTAGAGTGTGGACGCTTCCGATATAAGCTTCTGGTTGTTGCATCGTCGCGACATTAAGGAAGGTTAACACTTGACGTAAGTGATGATTCGCACCAAAACCACCGATGGCACCCGGAGATACACTGACGATTGCTCCTGGTTTACCATTCCAAACACTATAGCCGTATGGACGCGAACCGACATCGAGAGCGTTTTTTAAAACACCAGACATTGAGCGATTATACTCTGGGGTAACGAATAAAAAAGCATCATATTTCTTTAGTTCATCGCGAAAGGCAAGCCATGATTCCGGCTCTCTTTTTTCCGCTTCCAAATCCTGGTTATACATCTCGATTTGGCTAATATCAATCAACTCAAGATTTAAGTTTTTGGGACTAACATCTTTGATGGCTAAGGCTATTTTTTTCGAAAAGGATTCTTTTCTTAAACTGCCGACAATGACGGCAACATTAATATTGTTCATGATTATTTCCTCCTAAAATTAACTTCTATTATTAGTATAAATTAAGGAAGAGGTTATTGCATTGAAGGTGCTTTGAGGTTTTGGAGAAAAAATTGAACCGATACCAAAAATTATCACTCATAAAAAATGGTGTCAAGAATATAAAAACAACTCAAATCGCTTCGAGCTGTTTTATGGTAATAGCGAATTTGAATATCTAGAAATTATAGAATTGCGACCGTCCCGTCCTCTTTAACTTCGAGTATATCGCCAGTCTGAACTGTTTCTAAAAATTCTTTGCCAAGCATATCGATGGCGATTACATTGCTGTCTTCCCAAATGCGAGCAAGAACAATGCCGCTTGCCGCCAGACTATCGATATGTTCGCTAAAAAGGAAGCAGGCTGGGTTAATACCCATTGAACAGACAGTTTGAATAACTAGTCCTCCGGTCGTCGATCCGATTGTTATTGGTAAGCAAAGAGCTTTACCAGTAATATTCTTCTCATAAATATCGGGATTATTTTGATCAGAGACGAGAACTTCTTCAGCATTTTTTAGAGCGCTTTTTTGAAAAGTTGCGAGGGTATTAACGCCTTGTCGAGATACGACAGCTTCGCCCTTAAAATAACCAGGAGCGATTACTCTTCCTTTAAATTCTTTCATAACTAGTTAACCGCCTTTCCAACTAAATAATTTAGAATCTCCAAATCTTTGTAATAACGGGCAATTGAATAGGTTCTTAGTTTATTTGAGCTCGTCATAATTCTTCTTACTTTAGTAAGAGGATTGTTGGTATACATCAAAGGACAAATCGAAGAAACTTTAACTCCGGTGGAGAGAAGTTCTTCATACTTTGGTGTTTTTTTAAATTTCGTCAAAACATCAGGAGCGGTCGTCATAATCGTCCGTACTTTTACTTTCTTACGCCCCGTTTCTTTTAGCCCAGCGACGATTTTGTCGGTCCAGTCATTTATTTGTTTGAAGGTTAAGTGAGGGCAACCGATAAAAACAAGGTTCCCTTCTTTTTCTTTCTTCTTCCACATAATCGGATACGAATGGTAGACGCGCTCTAGTTCTTCATCATCAATAACGTATTCTTTCGCATCTTCCTTAATTAGACTGTGACCAAGTTTTTTAGCCTCAGGAGTTAAGTTATCAATATGATAAAGACCAACCGCACCATTTGAGGCGGTTGCCGCTCCAAAATCTTTTAAGTATCCTCTTGTGTTTTCATCTAGTTCAGTTCCAATAAATTTATCTAAGCCAATAATATAAGGAACGTCTTCCATAACCTTCATGCCGATGGCGCTTCCAAGAATCTGCGCCTCAGGTGTTTTAGTTGTTTTGATGATAACTTTCCAAGAAGCCTTTCTACCTTCATCGGTAATAAATCCAAATTCCGGAACAAATCCAATAATGGAACCAAATAAATCAAGCATGCCGCTATTGCGATTGCATCTTGCACCTAAGACCGAGTTTGCATATACAACCGCACTACTTTCCGCCCAGGAAAGAACATCACCATATTGAGGAATGTTTCCCACTTCATCAAGATAGCAAGCACAAGTAAAAGCCTTTTCGTCTCTTAATCCTGCTTTTAATAGTTGTTCTTCATAGCGCTTTTGTTGGCTGTAAAGAATTTTGGAGAAGACTAGTCTTTCCAGAAGATTGACTTTAACGTTTTCAAAATCTAAAGGTCTGGGGTCAACGGTGAATTTACCAAGCGCTTTAATATCGGCTTCATTGAGGCGATCCATCGTTTTAAATAAAGGCTTCAGAAGTCCAATCCCAAACGATGTCACCAAGTGACCATCGTGATGGGTAACCGGCACGAGTCTTGGTGCTTCAAAGATATCGCCAAACATGACAATTGTCTCCATGATTTTGGCCTTTATCTCTCCTTGTTTGCCAGCTAAAATATCCCGCTGTTCAGCGGTCAATTTCATCTTAGGTTCATACATATAACTACCTCTCTTTACCTCTATATTGACACCCCAAGATATGAACTTCAAGGCGCTTTTGCTGAGTTTTCATTAATTATTATGTGAAATTTCGAAACAAAAAAGTTTACAATAGGAAATAAGAGGTACATATCTATGAAAGAAATCTACAAGCCTTTGTTTACGCCTTGGAAGATCGGTAATGTCGAGATTAAGAATCGAATTGTTATGACTTCGATGGGCGGAACATCTATTTTCGGTTGGATGGAACCACATCACTTCGATCAGGAAGCTGCAAAGTTCTTACTAGAAAGAGCCAAGAATAATGTCGGACTTATTTTGCCGGGCATCGCCCCACTTAAAAATCCGATGGGTGGACAATGGCTCTACAAGAGTAAGGGAGCCTTTAAAAAGTTAAAACCTTTTATGGAAGAATACCATAAGACGGGGGCAAAGCTATTTATTCAATTAACAGCCGGCTTTGGTCGTTCACTTGCCATCTCGCATGTTATGGAGATGTTAGGATCAAACAAAGTCTTAAAAGTTTTATCCAAACCTATTTTAGACATTGATTACATGACGGCTGCGCCAAGTCCAAATCCAAATCGCTGGTCAGATAAGGTACCATCGCGGGCGCTTACCATTAAAGAAATTAATCATATTATCGAGGCATACGCCAAGACAGCAAAGCTATGTAAAGACGCTGGCGTTGATGGCGTTGAAGTTCACGCCGTCCACGAAGGCTATGTTCTCGATCAATTTACCTTAAAATACACCAATCAAAGAACTGATGAATATGGTGGTTCGTTTGAAAACCGTTATCGCTTCCCAGTTGAGGTTGTTAAGGCTATAAAAAGGGAATGTGGAGATGATTTCCCAGTTAGTCTACGCTACTCAGTTGTCTCTAAGACAAAAGGTTTCCGCTCTGGTGCTTTGCCTGGCGAAAAGTTTGTCGAAGTTGGCCGTGATATGGAAGAAAGCGAAAAGGCCGCTAAATACTTACAAGAGGCTGGTTACGATATGCTTAACTGCGATAACGGAACCTATGATGCTTGGTATTGGTCTCATCCCCCGGGATATATGCCTCATAACTGCAATCTAGAGGATGTTGAACACATTAAGAAATTCGTTTCGATTCCAGTTGTAGCCGCCGGTAGAATGGAACCCGATGATGCCGCTAAATCAATCAAAGAAGGTCGATTAGACGGCATGGGCGTCGCTCGCCAGTTCTTAGCGGATGCTGAATGGGTAACAAAGTTAATGGAAGGCAAGGAAGACAAGATTCGTCCTTGCATTACATGCCATAATGGTTGTTTTAATATGGCACATTATAAAGGTGTTGCTAATGATCAAGACTTGCATGACACGATTCATATGTCGCGCTGCGCGATTAACGCCGAGACAATGCAATCAAGCAAGTATCATATTAGCAAAGCTAAGAAGGCTAAGAAAATCGCTGTCATCGGTGGTGGAATCGGTGGTATGGAAGCCGCGCGTGTCGCACATTTAAGGGGTCACAAGGTCACCATTTATGAAAAGAGCGATGTCTTAGGTGGCGTTTTTGTCTATGCTTCTAACCCTTCGTTTAAGGATAAAGAAAAAGCTTTAGTCAACTGGTATCAAAAAGAGATTCAAGACTTAGGTATCGAAGTTAAATACAATACCGAGGTTAAAGACTTAAGCTCGATTCCTGCCGATAAATATATCATCGCGACGGGCTCAAAGCCGAAACGGATACCGGTCAAGGGTTTTGAAAAGACCAGTGAAGTCAAAGAATACCTCACGGGCGAGAAGAAAGTCGGCGAAACCGTCATCGTCATCGGCGGAGGCCTGACCGGCTGTGAAGTAGCTTATGACTTACATCTTAAAGGCAAGAAACCGATTATCGTCGAAATGAAAAACGACTTAATCGCCGTTAAGGGTGTTTGCTTAGCAAATAGTTCCTTCTTAAGAGAATACTTCGCCCTGCACAATGTTCCGGTTTATCTCGAAACCAAACTGGCGGAAGTCAAAGACGACGGCATCGTGGCCATCGATAAAGACGGCAAGTCTTTTGAAATCAAAGCCGACAATGTCCTCGTGTCAGTTGGCTACAATCCTGCGCCTTTAGTTGCTGAAGGCAAAAACGTCCACCTCGTCGGTGACTGTGTGAGTGTCGGAAATCTCCGCACCGTCATTTGGAGAGCATGGGATGTTGGAATGAAATTATAGAAACATTAATTATTACTAGCCGGCCAATTAAAATGATTGGTCGGTTTTTTTAATAATATTTTCAACTCATTGATAGTAAAAAATGGTATCATCATTTTCAATATGAAAATAAATCTCCACTGCCACTCAAATAACAGTGATGGGGCAAACGCTCCTTTAGACTTAATTGACATTCTTGCTAGAAATGGTTTAGATCTAATTTCGTTAACTGATCACGATACAATCGCTGGTTTGAGCGAAGCAAAGGACCAATGCCTAAAAAGGGGCATCCACTTTATTCCTGGTATTGAATTTTCAGCTTCTTTAGCCGAGTCCTCATTATCATTTGCGACCAAGCATACCGCTTGCCACATTTTGGCTTATGGTTTTGATGTCGAAATGATGAAGGAAAGAATCAAGAAACATCACACCAAGATGAAAGCTGGCGTTGTCGCTTTGATAGCCGACCTAAAATCGATGGGATATAACATCAGCGAATTAGATATGCCTAATAATGATTTTTGGACAAGTCTTGATGTTGCACATCTCCTTGTCAAAAAGGCCTACTCAAGTGGTATTTGGAAAGCCTTTGACACCATAATAGGCAAGGCGGAGCATAGACGAATATTTTTCTTGAATCCAAAAGAAATAATTGCAATGGTTCACAAGTGTGGAGGTTTGGCCTTCGCGGCGCATCCTTTCGATATAATCGAAGATGACATGAAAATTAGAATATCTAAAGCAATCGCGAGTGAAATGCTATCGTATCTTGTCGAGGCGGGAATTGATGGGGTCGAAGGACACTATCAACCTTATGAGAAAAACATGCGCGAATTCTCGCTCGAATTCGCTAAAAAGAATAACCTTCTTGTATCATACGGAACAGACTTTCATGGCGGTCGTTCTTATGAGGAAGCCAAGTATATTGACATAGTAGAAATGCCTAATTGGATTGCTATAATGCTAGCAAATCATTAAAAACACAATTTAAGAGCGCTTTGTAAAACGACAATTAGGGTAGTTAGAACAACCATAAAATGTGTTGCCGTCTTTTGATTTACGCATTACAAGCGAACCGCCACAGCGTGGGCATATGTTATTTTCAATATCAAGCTGTGCTTTCTTTATTTCTGATACATGTTCACTCATGCTTACAATCGGATAATCTTTAAAGCTTTGGATTAATGAGTAATAGGAATCGATTTTGCTCTTTGACAAGTTTTTTGATTCATTATTTTGAAGTGCCATTGCAAGCGAATAAGGCGTGTAGATACCGCGTGCATCAATAAATTCTATGTTGCCTTGAACAAAAACAACATAAGAATAAAAGTGACTTTTCGTATTTAAAATATTGCTGAGCCGATATATGTGCGTCTTATTTTGCTTTATAGGATTATATATCTTCTTTTTAGTGTTGCCGAATTGTAACACCTGGGTCCATTCTTGCTGTGTTTCATTTCCATAAATTCTTCCAGAAAGATTTTTTGTTTCAATAACATGAATTCCGCTCGGTGAAATTAAAATATGATCTATTTGCGATGATTTTCCCTCGGCATCAACGATTGTGACATCATGGATGATTTTGGATTCTTCTGTTGCAACCTTATCTATTATGCGAGCAATTTTTCTTTCTCCATAATTGCCTTTCGTAGAAGGAAGCGATATAACTAACCCGATTACGAGAACGACAAATAGTATTGGCAAACCAATCGCTAACACTAGAAGTAAACTTTCGTTTGGATTAAAACCTATAAGCGACAAAACAGCTGTTGCTATTAACAAAAGCAGAAAAACAATTGTCTTGTTGGGATTATTTTTCTTTTTTTGATATCTCGCCATTTATGTAACATTATAACTATATTATTTGAAAATATTTAAGTAACAAGCAGAAATTTACTGATTTTTAAAAAATCTTTTTTTGTATTTGCCGACTCTTAATTTAATGGGCATTAGCCTTTATTCTGTGTCTTTCTTTTATTTAAATTTTTGATAAAATAGTTAAGAGTTTCTCTAAAGAAACAATTGCTTAGGAATAATATATGAAAACAATAATTCTTGGATCATTGTTCGATGGTCCACATCTAGGTTACATTGCACTATCGCTTGCGATATCGGCTTTAATTCTTTGGCTTTCAGTAAGATTTATCAAAACGCAAAAATATAAAGATATGTTTTTAAAATTCTGGTCGCTCGCTACATTCTTCCTTCATATCTCTCCACTATGGATTAATTTTCTAAAAGGCGAGCCAGCCATAGCTGCTGACAATATGCTATTCCCTATTTATTTTTGCAATATGTCGATGTACCTTTTGGTCATTGTGGCGTTCTGGGGTAATAAGAAAACGAAATTTTTTGGATATATCTCGACTATTGTTGCTTACGCAGGCGCGTTTGGTGCTCTAATCTCTCTTTTTTATCCTGAATATTATCTTAATGGCAACTCGATATTTGAGTGGGGAATTTTTAAAAGTATGTTAAGCCATAGCACAATGCTAATAGGTTGCTTGTATTTATTTGTCGGTGGCTACTTCAAAGTAAATAAATTCAATACTCTCATTTATTCGATTGGCCTCCTCTTCTTCGGAGCGGTTGGCCTCATTGTCAACGGCATCTTTGCCGCGGCAGGATTAAATGCTCCCAACGCGATGTATTTGCAGCATCCTCCCATTGAAGATGTGCCTTTCTTAAACGTCTATGTCATCGCTGCTTTAATGGTCCTCTTGGTATTTGCCATCTCCTATACTTATGAGGTGGTCAGCAAAAAGATGAGCGTCTTAAAAAAACGAATCACGCAAGAGAATCACTGAGGAGACTATGCTAATGGCTTTCTCTGTTTGGTTATTTCTAAAAGTGTTTATTCGTTTGACGGTGTAATGCCGTCATTTCTTTTTTATAATCAAAATAACATATGAAAAAACGATTTATCTATATTGTCTTTATCTGCCTTGCCATTCCTGCGCTTTACGCCTGCAATATCGATGATACAAATTCGATAAGCGACATCGTCAGTAGCGATTCTTCATCAATCAGTGATGGCGGCGCCTTGTCTTCTTCTGCCACATCATCAACGGATATATCGAGCAGCGAT
>Ga0123334_1006909_pt1 | contig 10334 bp, 7 predicted proteins | sample BiotimSIPDNA_FD_89706 | JGI IMG/M metagenome (GOLD analysis project Ga0123334, IMG submission 89706) | Anaerobic biogas reactor microbial communites from Washington, USA - Biogas_R1 time_0 SIP DNA | ecosystem: Engineered > Bioreactor > Anaerobic > Unclassified | place: Washington, USA | collected... | reverse complement strand
TTCCTGCCAGAACTCCTCCGACGCTTCAGCGATTGTCGATTTCCCCCACTGCATGGCCATTTTACGCATGGCCTCTGCGATGGTTTTTGATACAAGAGGTTTAGAAGCTGCGTTGAGTCCCGGAATAAACTTCCCAGCAATCTTTCTGGCAGGAATGTAATCATTAACAAACTCTATACCGGCGTAAAAAACGGCGCCAACCTCGGCCCAAGTCTTGGCGGTCTCGTGGTCAAGTCCCATCTCACGCATATCGCGATAAAGAGCGCCTTGACCTTGCTTATAAAACGGAGCAGCACCACCAATCAAACCTCCTGCCCGAATTCCCAGCTTTTGAGCAGTGCTAACCACGAGTTTACGTCCGAAAAGCTTCGCAAGGAAAGCTCCGCCAACAGCCACCTCGTCACCTAGTATCGGCGTCAACGCTGTTATCGCTGTTCCTACACCAAGCCCTACGGTCGAACCTGCTATCTTCCCGCCCATAGCGTACGTCATCCCTGCGAGACTATCGGCAGCGCCGAAGAACGCTTTCTCAAACACGTTGTTGGCCTCATCCTCTGCGATGGGGTTCATGGCTACAGCCTGTTCGTAAAGCATTTCTTCTTGTCGGTATTGGTCGTAAACGTCCGAATCAGAAGTAGCGGCTTCACTCATACGCCAGTCCATCTTCATCCTGGCATCACCAGCCTTGAATGAACGCACCACCTTCTCAAAGAAACCCATCGTGTCAACAGGTCGGATGACTGTCATTGTATCAGGGTCAACACCTCGGTTCAACAGTGCTTTGCGAAACGAAGGTCGCATTGTCGGTTTGGCTGGTTCGGTTATATCAATAGCGTTTTTGAGCCAAGGCTCGTCTGGTTTTTTAATTTCTGTAACATCCACCGCGTTGTCAAGCCAGGTTTCGTTTTGTTTCTCTTCTTCTGTTATATCAATAGCGTTGTCAAGCCAACTCATTTTTCACCTATTTTTGAAGAACCGCACCTGCTTTAAGAGCTTCGTCAAGATCGTCGCGTTTTATTTTCAAGGTCCTGCCTTTATATCTTACAGTCACCATACTATCATCCTTGCCGCTCGTGTCCACTATAGCCTTGAGTTTCGCTGCGGTCTCGGTTTTGGGCGTAACGTTTTTAGCACCCTTGGTTTCAAACATAGATAATTCATCCTTCAGTTTGTTGGTCGTTTGCACAAGGATTTCCGCTTGCTTTCTTAACTTGTCGTTTTCAGGATCAGCTTTTAATCGCTCAATATTATCGTTAGCAAACTTAGCATATTTTTCGTAAGACTTTTTCAGCTCAACATAATTTTCAGCTTTTTGCTCTGGAGTCAACGATCGTTTAACTTTAACGCCAAGCACCGATTTAGTATATTCTTTATGCGGTAATTGTTCATGAATGTCCTCAACTAAGTTATTAACAGACGGATCAAAACTATCCAACACCCTCCTGCCAATACTACTCAAAACTTCTTCTGTAATATTTTCGTAAATAGGAACATCAACCACATCACCAGAAGATGTAGTTACTCGTTGAGTTGTCGGTCGTTCCGGTATCTCTGGAATCGTGGTACGAGTTTCGGGTTTCTTGTCTCCGCCAGAAACAGCAACGTCAAGACCAGCTTTCACTCTCAACTCCTGCATAATTTCAGGTTTCTTCGCCAACCGCTTTTCAAGATACTTGATAAACGGTTCAGGGTTATCGGCAGATTTAATCTCGTCAGCCACGTCGTCGATGAAGTAACCCTTGCCAAGACCGCCTATGACCTTGCTCAATGGAACCTCAACTGGATATTTAGATGCTATTAGTCCGGCAACATCCAAAGGATTTCCGTCTTCATCTTTAGGTATTTCACTCAACAAATAGTCAGAGTTTTTCTCCGTAACAACAATCGTCATAGGCATCGTGTTGACAGCGTCTGTCACTGTGTTCTTGCTCACAAACGGTTTGAAGCTGGCTGACATTGCAGTAACAGGACTGTTAGGATCACCAACAGCAACGTACGCGTCTATTGCACTGCTGAACGGAATAGCCTTGCCTCTTACGTCGTCCCATGCCGCAAACCTGTCAGCAACGGAAACCCCCCTGTCCATCATCAGGTTGGCCGTCTCTTTCGCTTGTGCCTGAAGTTTCGGAAGATAACCGGAACTCAAGCCTTCGATAAATGTTTTGGGCGCCGGAGTATCTATCGGGCCTACCGCCTGGCTCGACGTAGGAACACCACTGACTTTCATAATAGTTGATACGCCGGTGATGTAAGCAGCCGCATCAGCCTGCGTTCTCAAGCCTATTTCGTTAAGTTGGTCAACCTGAACTCCATCAAGATACGCCTTACTAATTGCCGCGTTACGCTCCTTTTCCTGGTTGTCAAGTTGAAGCTTCCTCGTCGTTTCTTTCGCCAACTCTATGTTGACTATAGACTCCTGTTCTTTCCTGCCATTCTCCAACCGCTGTGTTTTAATCTGCTGTATCGTGTTGGCGATCCTGATTCCAGATTCAATACCACTTGCTAATCCTTTAAGCGCCTCGGCTTTCCAGTCTATAGGCTGAATAAGCTCAGGACGCTTCCTTTCCATTCTTTGTAATACCGGAAAACTCATATTTTTTCTCCTTATATTAGGGCGGCAACGCGGCGGCGATCGCAGCACTGCCAAATAGACTAGTTAAAGCATTCGCCGTCCCAGCGTGTCTAACTGCGTCGGCTTGTTCTTGAGCGATTTTGTAATTCCATTCAAACGATTGCTGCTCAAGACTGTAGTTCAGATTGCTCAACGCCGCTGCATAATTCATTTGCATGTTGAACTGCTGTGCTGCCAAGCCCTGCGAAGAGTTGAACCTAAGCCAGTCTGCCAGCCGGTTCACGTTCATCTCCCAGTTACTTCTAAACATCTGTTGATTGAACGTCTCTATCCCTATTCGCATGTGTGCCTGTTGCTGTCCAGCTTGTATCGCTGTAGCCGGATTGATTGTTGTCAAACCCATAAGCGTTGAGCCATACGCCGCACCCATAGCTTCGGTATCGGCGAGTTGCGGCTGGACGGTTGGCGGACGTTGCGCTTCGACAAACGCTGCCATGGCAGAACTCAACGTTCCCATCTGGTCTTGTCCCATTTTGATGTAATCCAAAGCGGACAAGCCAATGTCTCTGACTCCACGTTGGGCAGCGGCATCGCCAAATAAACCCTGCGATAATCCGCGTTCCGCCGACATCCGGTCGACGTCCTGCCTGACAGAAGCCGGCAACTCGCCGGACAGCATCTCTTCGACGCCAGTTCGATACGTGCCAAGGGTGCCGCGTAACTGCTCCATCATAGGATCGGTGGTAGCCGCAAACTGGTCAGCCAAGAACTTGTTCATCTTCTCGGCCTCAACTCTCGATATTTCGTTCAGCATCTTGCTCTGTTCGGCAGCGGCGCCGTAAGCCATGTCAAGCGTCTGCCCGAACTGCTGAACGTTGTGAACCATCGCACTGTATGCGTCTTGGTGCCAGTCTGGCATCAAAGAGTCAGGATCTTGAATGACACCGACCATGCCTGGTATCATCGTTTCGTCTATCTGTCGTCGAGTGATGGGCTTGAAATCAACCTTCAAACTCATTAAGTATTTAAGTAACGCCTCGTCTTCTTCAGACCTTTCCGCTGTTTGCTCTGCGACTTCCTCGTCTATCTCCTCTTGCTTCTCTCTCTCTTCTTTCTCCTGTTGTGTTAGATTATCCTCCTCCATAACCCCTCCTTAAAACACGCCCTCGACATCGCCGGGGTTCATACCCCCAGAGAAGTCTATCTGCGTGGTAGACATGTTTTGATTCTCTATTTGTTGCACGTAATAACCTACAGCTTTTATCTCGTTTTGCATACCGGTCTCCATGTCGCCGGCGTTGAAGTAGTTCATAGCTTGCATCATGTGCTGTATCGCCGGCAGGTTCTGGACCAGCAACGGGTCACTGTCATGGATGACAGGCACGAACCTCAGCTTCGCCAGGGCGATTATCGTGCTGTAGTTCGTGTTGCCGCCAGTGACAAAATACCGCCTGTAAGACGGACGTTCTTCATAGGGGTGATACGTCGCTATGCTGAAAGTGTTGGTCTCGTCGTCGGGGTCGTAAGCCGAAAGATAAACGTAGCCGTTGGTTATCGGTTTAATAACACTTGTGATTGTGCTGAATTTATGAGAAGTATATCTCGGACTTACGCTATCAAGTTCAACATATTCACCAACTACCCTGCTGGTTACTTCTGTTTTATCTTCGTTATATGTAAGTGTCTGAACTTCTTTGCCATTTTCGTCGGCACCACGTATAAGTATTCTTGCAGTCGTGTCTTCAGGTACATCACAAGTCACAAGTATATGACGTGGTGTTATAATATCAGTATGAGTTCTAAAACCATCGCCCATGTCAGCAAACCCAACAACAGAAGACGAGTCAAAATCAAGACTACCTGGACCGCCGGCAAGAAATTCAAACCATCTGTTTTGTATAGGTACATTACTTCTGCATACGTTGGTTTTTAACAGATAATCTACTTCACGAGGAAGAGTGATACAGCCGTTGGTTACACAAAATCGCATCCTCAATGTTGAAGCGTCTGCCGGCGCCTGTATAAGCAATCGTTCAACAGCGTTATTGATACAGTCCACAACCCTGTCAGAGTCTGAACAGTAACCGCTGTCAGCGTATTGCGCCAGAACCTGTCTCGCATATCCTAATGTTATGTTCATGTCCAAATCTCCGTAGGAACTTTACGCTGCCCGTATGCAGCCCATGTATAAGTTATCGTCCGTTTCCTGTTGCTGATACCACCAGGCGAATAGCTGAAGTTCTCAAACCAAACATAGAAGCCAAGAACTGCGTCGCCGTCTGCCGGGTCTTCTTCCCATATCCAGACGTAAGGTCGTATCCAGTTCGACGGGTCGCTTGCCGGCGGTGCGCCACCACTCGAAGAACCATACCCTTCTTCGCCCTCTAAAATATCTGATGTTATATTTATCACAACAACAGGAGGGCCGTCAAAACCAAAATGTCTGGCGAAATGTACCCACCCGGTATCTCCGACATCGAAAGCTGGATACGCAGTGTACGGTGACACCCATCTCCTATACCGTTCTTGAGGCGGTAATCCTTCGATCTTCGATAAACGGTCTTCCCAGTACGGACGCAAGTATTCCCACTTGCTCCAACGCGAACGATAAGACAGTTCGTCAAGAATAAAACTTGGATGAGGTTTGTCCCAGTCTTGTTCGTCGTAACCGCCGCCCATAAACCATTGCGGATGACAATATGTGCGATACACCGGAGATCCCCAGGGCACCAACGGATTTTCGGTTGCGTAGCCCTGTTCGCCTGCTGTCACAAAATTCACGGTCGAATGAGGAGATACCGATACAGGGTCGAAGTGTCCGGTTCCGGGTTCTATAACACAGGTCTCGACTCCGTACAACACTCTGTCATGCGAGACGTACTGCCTCGTCTTTATCATGTTCTCGTAAGTATCAACAGCATCTGCTTTCGTCGATCTGTTCAAGGCCAATACATTATCTCTTGCCGTCAAAGCGTCAGCTACTTCAACGTCAATATCAGTGTCGTTAGCGTCGATCACGTTGGTTATCAAGTCTTCGATTTCTGTTTTAGTAGCGGCCAGTGTTTCAAATTGTGGCACAGCGTCAACCCATAAACCGTTCTGGTAAATCGCTACGTTGGGATCGACATCACGGCCATCAACCTTGTGTGGCGTCTTCACCCACGGCACTGTTCTCAAACTCTCATGGGGTTCGTGTGCCTGGCAACTGACAGGCGACAGCGACCGCATGCTTTCAACATTGACGTTGAGCATACGTCCGAGTTCGAGAATATCGTCTTCAACTTTCTCGTTGTATTCCAAGTCGGGAATAGGTGTGTAAACTCTTAACGGTAGTTTGGCTATCTGATGTGTCATGGTGCCAGCACTCCTTTCAACAACCACATAAAATCAACGGTACGTGGCACCACTACGCCATCAACCGTGAATACGCTTTCCGGGTAAATCTCGTAACCACGCAGCCTCACACTATCGCCGGCGGCGTTACACTGCAACTCGCAAGGAAACAAAGCATTGGGATAGTTGTCGTTCATCAGTGTTACGAAACCATGAATGTAATGAGCCGGACTCAACGGGTTGGGGATGTTCACCCACGGCGTGACAACGTATCCCGGAGCGTAAACCGCGCGTGGCACAGCGGCTGGGTCGATGATAAACGTCTGGTTGGTAAGGTGTCCGTTCAAGAACGGTGGAGCGTCGGCCCTTACAGCAAGTAAAGCATCTCTTCCGGTATCCAGGTGTGTAACGGAATTGGTTTTAGCTGTGGCCGTCAACCCGCTTCCCGTTGTAGCAAAGGTCTCGTGTTGTTCCGCTGTCTCTTTGGCTTTCTCGCTGGTCTCTAAAGACGTGTTTGATAGCTCTACAGCTTTCTGCACTTCAGCCAGCCATTCATCTACATTGTGTGGGCAGATATTCATCCAGTCTTCCTTGTCGGCGTTCCACAAAAATATACCCAGAGGCCTACCGTATGCGTTAGTCTTGAACCACGGCTTATCCCTGTCTTTGACCTGCGGGGTTTCGTTGCCGATGTTCACCAGGTTCAAGCCGTCCGGAGCTTCGATCACCGCTGACAAGAACGTAGGCAACGAACGCAAGTACTCCGCTCGTGACGCGAAGGAAATAGTTTCCGGCACTGTCATGTTAAGTTCGAGTTTAGCTTCTACCTGCGGTATCACAATATCACCCCTTTCAGCATGTAATTGAAACAAACTCTACGAGGCGGCGGCCACGTTATCCAAGCCGGATCATCGATGTGCATGACTTCGTAGCCGTAAAGTCTGACGGCATCGCCTGTTGACCTGGCCTGAACACTGTAATTAAACAACGCACCAGGAGCACTATTCGCTGTCAGCATAACCCATCCGATGATAGGTTGGTCAGGGTCGAGCGGTGTAGGTATGTTAAACCAGTCGGTATGCACGAAGCCCGGAGCGTAATCATCTCGTGGTTCGTCAACAAGCAGTTCAGCCCAAGTCTCTTCCGGCATAGACGAGTCGCCGACATCGCCACTGACAAACCCTGATGTGCCTGCGGAATACATCTCGACAGCCTGTATAGCCTCCGCCTCGGCATCATCGACGTCGTTCGTGGCGTCGGTAGTTGCTTTCCACAACTCCTTCGCAGCGGCCTTGGCTTCATCAGCATAACCGCTGGCGATCCAGTGTTTGCCCAGCCCGGCTGTCGCGATGGCCTCGTCAACCAAAGCCTGTATCTCCGCTGCGCTGGTGCTCTGTAGGTTCTGCCATGATGACGTTGTTGTGTTCCACACGTACACGCCTATAGGGTCGCTGGTCTTAAACCAAGGCTTGTTTCTATGTTCGGGTTGCGGCGTGGTTTCGCCGATGTTGATCATATCAAGCCCGGTAGGCGACGTCAGGAACACGTCCAGGAACTTAGGCAAAGATGTAATCTCCGCTGCTCGGTTAAGAAACGTCAGGTCTTCGGCGGCCAGGGCTTTCTCGTTGGGTAAAATTTTCGGCACAATAAAAGGTATCATTCAGCACCTACCACGTAATCATAATCATTGAAACCAGTCGCAGACATTAAGTTGCCCTGCGGTTGAACACAAGCGAAATTCTTTTCTTCCGGCAATAGTGTAGCAAAAAACAAAGCTCTGTCAATAGTAAGTCCGCCAGTCCATTCCAGGCAGAACTGAAACTGCGATGCCGTCATCAGGTCCCATGTCGTTACGGGATCGCATTGCAGTCTTGGTGCTGTGATGCGTTGCTTGCGCCGGAACTGCGGCCATGCATTTCTACGTTCGACATCTGACGTCGCGGCTTCTACATCGAACTCTCCACACTTCACCCAGCTTGGATAGCCCACTGGTCGCACAAAGAGTTTGACAGTGACTTTCCCGTAAATGCTCGACACCCATATATCCATATACTCAAACCGCTTCAACAACGATTTTGACAACAGTATCTTGCCCAGCGTATCGCCAACACGATCTTCCATTCCGGAAAGAAAGTCATAGGCGCCTGTATATATTCGACAAACGCTATTACCACCGTTGTCGTCGCCAGGAATATTAGAGACCGACAACAACTGCATATCGCCATTGATGTCACGAGCGAGTATCAACGGTTGTACCTTACCGTCAAGCGTCCCGGACAACACCTGCAAGAACTCGTAGCCAGTCCATATCCCGTTGAACACCACGATCTCCCTGCCGTCGTCAACTCCTATCGGCGACATGCTGCACACAGCTTTGAATCTAACCTCTTCGATGGGCTCCCTGACGTCGTCAAGTCCGCCCAAATTCTGGTCTCTTGGTATGTTCTCCAGTTTGTAGCCGCCATCGGCTTTAGTCAGGAAGAATACCTTGTTGCCGACATGGGTTATCGAACTGTACTTCCACGCCCATTCCGCGCTTTCGTCCCAGACCTGACTGATGTTCTCGCTCAACGACCTGTTCTCAAAGATTATGCTATTACCCGCCACCGTCAATGCAGTGTGCTTCAGGCTGCGCAAACCGTCGCTCGACAGGAACATCAGGTCATTGTTGACAGGCTCCACGGCGTATGCTCCTACAGCGCCATTCGACGTGAACAGCACGTTGCTGATGTCAACATCCAGCCATTGTGATCTCGGCGTTTGAACAGCGAAAGAGCAGACTCCACGTTCGCAGAAAACAATAAGAGAGCCTTGACCGGTACCAGAACTCGCGTTCTGTAAGAACGTCATATTCACGATGTCGCCCATCTCAGCCGGAACGCCAAGCGTTGAACCGCCGCTGACGTGGCCAAGCTCCAGGAACTTCAAAACAGATTCGGGTTCCCAAGGTTTAAGAATATCACCAGCCACGATATAACGCCCCGCCCATACCGTGAATATCCGACCATGCCCGTAAGCCATGACGGTGCCGGCAGGAACTTCAGGTGTTTCTAACCTACCTACAGATACTATGCCGTGATAAATCGTAAGCGCTCCTGCGTTATCGAACCGCTTCATGCCGTAAGTAACCCAATTCCTTGAAGTCTCAAATTTTATCTCGTAAGTATTAGGAACAGAAAACTTATCCATCTTTGTAATAACACCGGTCTCAACAATGCTTTCGTCTCTGAATCTGACAGTGCAGTAGTCACCAACTACCAGATTGTCAACAACGGCACCAAGCTGCACTTTAACCCTAAAACCCTCGCCGTTTTCGTCAGGGTTTACCACAGTAACGCTACCCTCTGTCGTATTGATGTTCTGCGCATCAACCCCGACTTCACCCCTGATGTCGGCACCACGCGACCTGCGAATCGCCCTGCCGTGAATAATCCAAGGCGTGTTGATGCCGTCCTGGACGATCATAAACTGTTCGACCTGACAGAACCAGCAACGCGGTGTCAGCATGTTGACATGCGGGATGTCATTGATCTCCGCGGACCAGCCGTAGAGTTCGAGTTCGCGTGTGCCGATGTTGATACGCCATAGCAGTTGACCGGCAACAACCACAAGGAAGTCCTGGTTCTGAAACCTGTATCTCGTTGCGCCTTGAAACTTACCATCTTTGAAATAAGTCAGAGGGTCAACAGCATTACCTTCGGCGTCGTTCCATTCCGGAGTGTCGGTCCACAAATCGATAACGCGAAACCCGTTTCTGGTTTTGGCGATGCCAGATGTAAGCTCGACATTGACAGCCCGCGCTACTTCGTTGTTGCGCAAAAACACGGGCTCAACGCTTTCATTCATTCCGCGTCCTACTGATACGAACCCATCCGCTAAAGCTTTCAATGCCATGTCTACCTCTTGATAATAAAGTTCATCCAAATACCTTCAGGTCTGGTCTCGTCATCCCATCCAGCCAACTTGCTGACAATATGAGAGTGTTGTCCTATAGTCTTGTCTTCAGTGTTTGCCGGTTTCGTTATACTGTGATTGTGCGATCCAGCTCCAGAAGAACTGCCGGTATGCGAATGGTTAGCAGAGGCTTCGGGTGACTGAGCGTATATTGTATAACCTCCGTGATTGTGCGATCCGTCTGGCTTGGTCGGTGGTATGATATGTTTGTGCCCGGCTTGCGAGTCAGTATAAGCGTTGTACCCACTTGGTTGTTCTGAAATCCAATCGGGATCGTAAGGTTCGGGGTCTGACCATACCGGAACGTTCCACGGCGAATCAGGGTCTCCGTGCGCAAAATTATGAGTTAAATCAAAGAATCTCCAACTGTTGTGGTAATGATCGCCAGCCTCGCTGGTAAGTCCGTACCCTCCCGATGGCTCGCCATATTCAATCCCTGCACCGTGAGCATGAGCAGTCTCTGTGCTTATCGCGT
>Ga0123334_1006904_pt1 | contig 10343 bp, 5 predicted proteins | sample BiotimSIPDNA_FD_89706 | JGI IMG/M metagenome (GOLD analysis project Ga0123334, IMG submission 89706) | Anaerobic biogas reactor microbial communites from Washington, USA - Biogas_R1 time_0 SIP DNA | ecosystem: Engineered > Bioreactor > Anaerobic > Unclassified | place: Washington, USA | collected... | reverse complement strand
CTTGAGGGGCAGCCAGTAAAACATAAGCGGTTGGCGAATCTTTCAATGCGTCTTAAGACGCTTGCGAGTAACAGGCCCTTCTAGGGCCTACTCATACCACCAGTTTTACTGGTGGTTATGATTACTTCAGTTTTCCTTGCTTTCTCAAGTAATGGCCCCAGCACTCCGTAACGATTTTGCGAGCAGCGAAGACTGCTACAAGAGAGTTATCCAATTTCGGTGCAATCTCAACAATATCCATACCTAAAATCGGAAGATCAAACAAGCCTCTAAGCAATGTCAGCAGCTCCCTCGGCGTCAGGCCCCCGAACTGAGGAGTGCCGGTTCCCGGTGCATAAGCAGGGTCGAGGCAGTCAATGTCCAAGGTAATATAGATGTTTTTATATCCTTCAAAATGATCTTTCACCTTGGAAATAACAGCCTCAATGCCAATTTCCGACATATCCTTTGCGCTTAGACAATTGATGTTATTCTCTCTGATAAACTCTAATTCCTGAGTCTCTACGGATCGTATTCCAAGAAAGAACAAACTCTCTGCTCCGGAAATATTTTTTAATTCAAGTGCCCTTCTTTCCGTTGAACCGTGTGAAAGAACATCGCCGTTCATTTCGCTGCAAAGATCAAAATGTGCATCTATATGAATAATTCCAAAAGGCTCATCCAAAGCATTGTCTATTCCCCTGTGCACAGGAATAGTCACCGAATGGTCTCCCCCTATCATGACGAAGAACTTTCCGGCCTTTACTGTATCGTGTGTAATTTTCTCGGCACTGGCAAAGAGTTCATCTCTGCTCTTGCCGGGAACATCCCCTAGATCCACAACGTTGATTCCTTCAAAGCTTTCAAAGGCCTCTGTCGTCGGAGCAATCGTATAAGTGATTTCCCGTAATGCTTCAGGCCCATCCTTTGCACCGGCGCGAAAGCTGACACCTCCGTCGTAGGGTATGGAAAAAACCACGATATCAGCCTCTTCTATTGTCATCCCTGGTTTGTTCTGGCCTGCCCATATTCCCGGGTCTTTTATCAATTCGCTCACTTCCATCTCAGTGCCCTCCTTTTATCTTAATAATATCATAAAAAAGAGATGTTTGAGCTAGAGTTGCAGAGGCCAATCCAAGAAAAAATCCGCACTCCAAATGAGCAAAAAACTGAGTTGTGTGTGGATTTTAGGAGGGATAACGTCGGAATTCCACATATTACTCACCATTTTGCATAGAAAGTACCGTTTTACAACTTTAGATCCACACATAACTCCATATTTTGCTCAAAAAAATAGGATTCTTCTGCATTCCCAGGATATCCGGTTTTCACATACACTCCCTCAGAACTTCGTTTCAGGGCATGTTAGCTGCTAATATAGTACACAAATCCAAAATAGAAAGAAGAAGCGAACTATAATCGCCCTTCGAGAGGCCCTTCGGTGGCCATTATAGTTCACAAATCCAGAGCAGGGTCAAGAAAGAGAACTACAATAAGAGGAAATGTAGTTCATTTCCCCCTCCAATCAATTGAATAAGAACTATTATCATTGTTTGAAGGTAACTTCAGTACGCCCCCCCGCCACATCTTGGTACCAAAAAGCCTGATATGAAATATCTTAATAGTATCATAAAAAGGAGATGTTTGAACTATGGCGACAGAAGGCGGCTTCAATGAGCAATGCATTACTTTTGGCCAAATGAATTTTATTAACAGCTCCAGATTTACCTGGAGGACCTTGACGACGTGGATCAGAGCGTACCTGATCAGCAGATATTTGGGTATCGGCACAAAAGAAGTGCTGTTTTCGCGACTCTACAATGAATTTTCCAGCTACGGGGGAATGACACAATTAATTTTTGGAGAACAGTTTTCCGAGACTTTTACATGGCTGCTGACCGAGAACACTATAGCGCTGCGGGAGCTGGTGGATGCCCAACTGGATGGGAATTTAGCGGGGATGGAAAGAAATCTTTTACGCCTGTATAACAACGCAGCGGAGAGAGCCCGTCTGCTTGCAGAATACAATCCTTTCTGGGATGAAACGACATGGAGGGAATTGTTTAACGCTTATTTGGACGCAACGATACAAATGGCCAACTCGTTTGCGACGGGAGATTACAGCAGAGATGTGGAAGCGTATGATGAACTTATCGATCTTACAGAACAAATTGCTGATTATTACACTATGGGGATCTTTCAGTTTCTAACCTATGATCCACTTTGTACAGAATGTCTGGAATGTGAAGAACTAAGTCCGGAGCAGCGTGCAGAAATACCCATTATGCTGCGTTGCCTGACGAGAGGTCAGATAGATGCCATTCATGAGATAAGAATGTTTGTGTACGAATTAGTCGGCTGGACCAGGGCTTACTTGATTAGCAGATATGCCGGTGCGGGAAATGCGGAAATATTACTGGAACGACTGGACCGGACCGTAAGCGAATTCGGCGGAATGCTGGCATATGTGTTTGGACAGGAGGCAGCAGATGAGATTGCCCGATTATCTTTTCAGTACGTTGATCTGATGACATCGATGATCTCAGCGCAGATTGAAGGAGATGCGGAAGCGGCCAACGAGGCCACAAGGCTTTTGTATGAAAATGCGGCTGAAACCACATCGCTTTTAGCGGGGCTGAATCCCTTCTGGGATGAGAGGGTGTTACGGAACATTATAAATACTTATATACAGGATACGATAGAAGAGTCCACTACATTTTTGATCGGGGATTATGATAGAAATATAAACGTTTTCGCACAGCTTCTAAGGCGTACAGAGACCACAGGTAATTTTCTGGCGCTGGGGTTGTACCGCTATATTGTTGAACAGGAAAATTTGTGAGCGACTCGGGGCATTATAAAGCTTCGCATGATGTCATGGATTTATTCTGCTGTTGTGGTATAATAAATGCAGATAAATTCCCAAATTGACTGGAGAACAAAAATGGCGGAAGGCTTCTCATCAAAAGCATTAGAGGCAAACCTTGCACGAACACGAGATACAGAAATCGAGATTCCGGAAGAACAGCAGTGGTTTATGGATCTCTCCGGCTCCAAATGGGGCATCAATAAGCGTACCCGCGAGTTCATAACGGAGCTGAATCACAAGTACAGAAATGATCAATATGTCATCGAGTCCCTCCATAATATCTGCCTGACTGATCTGTGGTTTTATAACTCTGCTGAGGATCCCGAGCGAGCGCTTTCTGTTTTGGTAGATATCTTCGAGGGGCTTTTCAATTCCGGGATGGACGATGATACCAGAGAACTGCTCATAAAGACGCTGATCAAATTTATGGATCGCCTGGCCAATCTGGAGAACTTTCCGGAAACGATCATTCAACGCTGCATTGACTTGATTCGTGCCACCATAAACAAGAATGAGTTTCTCTACATCCGTAACTCAGGCTATTTTAAGACATACCTGAACAAAATCGCCCAGCTCCCGGCCTTTACCAGGGCTTTGACAGAGCTGACAGCGGATCTGGTTCTGCGCTGCATCGAATACTGGGAGTCCACTTCCAGAGCAGATGAATGGTTCTATGAGAAAAGACATCTGTTTCATCAGATGGATGCGGACACAATGAAAGAGATCGGTAAACCATTCTTTGAAAAGCTTCGTGAGAGCCTGGCTCAGGCAGATGACTGGAAAAAAGTCAGTAACCTGATGTTTTACAATGACATATCCAATTACTTCCGCAGCTTCACCGAGCGGTTCGATTCCTATTTAGAGACGATCTACTATATTTACTACCTGCTGCGGTTGCCGGGCATGTCTCATTTGAACGACCATCTGCTCTACGATATGAACCGCAACCTGCGCAGCGTTTTCAAAGAACTGGACGAAGACGACGTTACCGGTTTTCTTGACACGATCATGGAGCAGTTCAAGGAACTGAATACAGAGCACGGTGGCACTGTTCTTGACTGCATTATCACTCTGGGAAGAGAGGTCATCGATACAAAAGATCAGGCCATTATAGCCTATTTCATAAAGGGTCTTGTGAAGCTGGGCTTTCATTATCCCGGTTCCATCACACTGAACAGCGATTGGCAGATCCGGGTCAACAGGAACCACGTAAAGAATATCCGTGTGTGGCTTGAACTCATAGAGTATGCGCCCTCTGAGATGAGAGAACTGTTAGCTGCCCTCATCGTAAATCTTAAACTGGGTGGGATATTCATATCGGATACGGATCTGTTTCAGCGGGATGTTACGCAACTTCTCAATGCGGATATCGGGCCGGTATACCGGGAGATGAAGCAACTGGCCAAGATATTTCCTGTCTATTTCAGGGATATCGGTGCAGAAGGCAAGCTTCGTGAAATCTCAACGGCCATCGACGAGCTGTCCATGCGCAAAGACAGGCTGATTCATTTCCTTAGAAAGCAGACGCATACAGAAAGCAATAATACACACATCCTGTTGAGCAGGAAGATCATCGAATACTGGTATGACGGTGAAAAAGAACAGCTTAGGGATCTGGTACCCGAGGATGTCTACAACTGGCTGGATCAGGAGAATGAGTGGTTTGTCTCTGTTCATGAAATAATGAGGGAACTCTGTGCCAGGATGCACGCTACTCTGCCGGAACTCCTTGCTACAGAGATCGATGATATCGAAGCCGGCCTTTCCACAATATCCGAAGGCAATAAACGGGATAAGAAAAGGGTTCTGTATATTTTTCAGGTCCACACACTGCTTACTGAAAAATACTCTCTGGAATCCGAAGATGTGCTCTCTGTTCTGAGGGGCAGCGGACTTTGCTCTGAAGAGGACCTTGCAAAACTCCAGGATGATCTGGAAAAGGGCAGGCTCAAGGACGCCATTCTTCAAATCTTTTCGTTTATGAGCCAGTTAAAGGAGATCATACTGGATCCCAGACAGAGCGAGGCTCTGGAAAACATTTATTATAAGCGCCATATTGCAGCCGGCATCCCTTCCATGTACGGTCAATACATCGAGCCCAAGTTCGAGGCCCTTGGCATGACCTACCGGCTGGAAAAAACGGCTTCCAAGCTCATGGTGGAGCTTTTGAATACCATTAATCCCGAATACATTACTGCCAAGACCTTTCGCCACATCCTGGATGTGCTGGAACTGTTTCGCATTGGCCTGGAACTGGATGGGATATACAACCAGGGGCTCAACTCCCACCTGGATATGCTGAAATTCAGCCTGACCTCTCCCAGCTTCTCTCTGGATCAATACATGAACATCTTCCAGTTCATGGCGCAGGATATCAAGCAGATCATCAATGAATACTTCTTTGATGTCTACCAGAATTCACTGAAACGGATTATTCCTCAGGTCTTTCCTGTGCCTGAGAACCAGAGTGAGATAGAGGAAAGGCAGTTTTACTACATCGAATCAGAGAAGTTCCTGCGGGATAACCTTGCAACTGCTTTTTTAGTGCAGGATCTGGACAACTTCATTACAAACACTTTGGGAAATCTTCGCAGCATGCTGGATACGTACCCGCGCTCCTTTATTGAAAACATGATGACCTATGATCCGGACTTTACGTTCAGCCGGCTGGATCAGACATCGGAGGAGATGGACAATCCTGTTTTCCTGGGAGCGAAGGCATTTTTCCTGAAAAAACTCATTCAGTACGGCTTCCCCGTTCCTCCGGGTTTCGTATTGACAACGGAGGTTTTCCGGCATAAGGATACCATACATGCACATCCTTATATCAGTCATGAATTTGATCGATCGATCCGGAATAATATTAAGGAGATAGAAAAGATAACCGGAAAGAAATACGGAGACCCGACGAACCCGCTGTTTTTCTCCGTGCGTTCCGGTTCATCCATCTCCATGCCAGGAGCGATGAAGACATTTTTGAACGTGGGCATGAACGATGAGATCGCAGAAACACTGAGCCGGAAAAAAGGTTTTGGCTGGACAGCCTGGGATTGCTACCGTCGCTTTCTGCAGAGCTGGGGCATGGCTTACGGCATCGAAAGAGACAACTTCGACCGCATCATGCTGGATCATAAAGACCGCTGGGGAGTAGAGCTGAAGATCCAGTTTACCAATGAGCAGATGAAGAAAATTGCCCAGGACTATAAGCGGTTTTTAGAGGATAGAGGGATCGAGATCGAAAAGGATCCTTTCCTTCAGCTGAAGCATGCCATCATCAGTGTTCTGGAATCCTGGTCTTCCAAGAGCGCCGTCTATTACCGCAATCACATGCAGATCGCAGACGAATGGGGTACTGCGGTTCTGGTTCAACAAATGGCACTGGGGAATCTCTCCTCCAGCTCCGGAACCGGTGTGGTGTTTACAAACAGCCCCTTTAACGGGCATTCCGGGATCAACCTCTACGGTGACTTTGCTCTGTGCAGTCAGGGTGAGGATGTGGTGGCCGGTCTGGTCAACACCCTTCCCATCACGGAATACCAAAGAAAGAGATATTATATGGACAGCAGCCTGTCCCTGGAATCCGCATTTCCGCTTATCTATGAGGCGCTGATCGATTACGCGAAGCAACTCATTGAACAGCATGGATTCGTCCACCAGGAGATCGAATTTACCTTTGAATCGGAGCACCCGCAAGACCTGTATATTCTGCAGACCCGGAATCAGAATTTTAAAAAGCAGAAATCGACGACCACCTTTGTGAAGCCGGGGCAGGAGATGAAGCTGGTAGGGCGGGGCATAGGCGTCAGCAGCGGCGTACTGTCCGGAGTGCTGGCCTTCGACATGAAGGATCTCAAAGTGTTCAAGCGCAAGGATCCAACAAGTAAAGTAATACTGGTGCGACCGGATACCGTTCCCGATGACATTCCGTTGATTTTCAACTGTGACGGGTTGATTACCGGCAAGGGCGGAACAACATCCCATGCTGCGGTTGCAGCAGCAGGACTGGGGAAAGTGTGTATTGTCAACTGTAAAGGGCTCCGGGTGGATGAAGAGGAGAAGGTCTGTATCATAAACGGACACATATTTGGCCCGGGTGACAAGATATCCATAGACGGAAATCTCGGCAATGTCTATGAAGGACATTATGAAATACAAACGGAATGAATAGGAACCAAGGTTACGAGGAGGAATAAAAATGAACATGCATTTACCCAACAAGAGAATACTGGGAATCAACGGGATCGGCAGAATAGGGAAGTTAACTCTCTGGAACCATCTCAACCTGAAGCACTACGATGGTATTGTCATAAATGCAGGCCGGGAGATCGGAAAGAAAATCGACGATATTGTGCAATACCTGACCACGGATTCCACATACGGAACTCTGGACCGCTTTCTCTATGGATATTCGGGGAAAAGCTGCGATGTAAAGGTTCTGGATCAATCGGAGTGCATCATCCAGATGGAGGGCATCCCGGTAAGAGTCCTGAGAAAGGCCAGAAATCCAAGAGAAATCGATTGGGCGAAAGTCGGAGTACGGGTGGTGGTAGATTGCACCGGAAAGTTCCTGGATCCCACTCTTCCTGCAGATCATCCCAAAGGAAGTCTGCGTGGCCATCTGGAGGCGGGGGCGGAGAAGGTCATCGCCAGCGCTCCATTTAAGACAGGCAATTCCTCGCAGAAAATGCCGGAAGACAGCGCCATGCTCGTTTACGGTGTCAACCACTTCACTTACGATCCCATGAAGCACCATATTCTCTCTGCTGCAAGCTGTACGACCACAGGACTTGCTCATATGGTGAAACCCTTATTGGATACGGAGGAGACGGCAAGGATCATTACAGCATCTATGACCACGGTCCATGCGGCTACAAATAACCAAAACATACTGGATGCCCCTCCGGGAGCGGGCAGCAAGGACCTTCGCAGGAATCGGTCCGTCTTCAATAACATCATTCCCACCTCAACGGGAGCAGCTATCGCTTTAGAGGAAATATTGCCGGAAATCAAGAGGGTAGGCTTTATGGCAGACTCCATCCGGGTGCCTACCAGCACTGTTTCGCTTATTTCCCTGAATCTGACCTTCCGTACGGAACTTAACAGCAGCGGTGATCCTGTGATCAACCGGGGCTTTATCAATGACCTTTACCGCAAGGCTGCAGCAGGAGCGCAGAAAGGTCTGCTCCTCTACAGTGAAGAACAGAATGTATCCACAGATCTGATGGGCAGGGAGGCTGCCGTTGTGATCGAAGGTCATGAGAACCATACGAGGACCGGCTTCCTGTCACTGGATGCTTCTACTCTTCAAACTTATGGAATTGAAACGACTCAGGACCTGAACCTGCCCGTGACTCATGCCAAGATTTTTGGCTGGTACGACAACGAGTTCGGATGCTATGTAAACTGCCTGGGCAGACTAACAAAGTATGTGGATAAGAATTTGATTTAACAAGTAGTTAACAAGGGAGATAGAATGCCCGCAACACAGTTCAGACATAAGGGAATTGGCAGGCTAAAGGAAGCGGTGCGCGGAAACCTGAGTTTGTTATACCTGTTTTTCCCGGCAGCAGTTTTTTATATGGAGATCGTTGTGAAAATGGCTTGTTTTGACGAGACTCCCCCGGAGGCGATTCTGTACACAGGCCTTTTTTCCGTATCCGTAGGATTGGGTTGCTCCTTGATTGCAAGCCTCTTTAAGGCACGGACCAATGAGATCATTGCAGGGGTCCTGCTGACTCTGCTGACCTTGGTCTTCATTGCACAAATCGTTTATTTTCAGGTGTTTCGGACTTTCGGGACCCTTTATTCCCTCTTTGTGGGAACGGGTGCGATTACAGAATTCTGGTCAGCTACTACTGCGGGAATAAGGGACAGCATGTTATATATCGCGATCTTGCTCCTGCCCATTTTGTTTTTTCTCTTGCTTGGCGACCGCATAAGGCCAAAGGGCAGGCAATCCCGGGACGCACTATTTTTGCTGGGATTCGGGATGATCGCCTCCTATCTGGTGGCTTTTATTCTGATTTTCAATAACAGCGCAGGGATCATGCCCGTGCGGTATCTCTATCGGGAGGCCTTTGTTCCGAACCTGTCTGTTTCTAATTTCGGTGTGGTGACGACCCTGCGTCTGGATGCCAAGTACCTGCTTTTCGGTCTGGCTGAAGATGGCGACGGGGTTCCCCTCCCGGGCGAGGAGCCGGAAGAGCCGGAGGAGCCCGAAGAGATCAATTACGGTTATAACATGATCGAGATCGATTTTGATGCCCTCATAGCAAATGAGCCCGATGCAACGATCCGGGATATGCATGAACACTTCAGTCGGCTGGCGGCCACGAGACAGAATGAATATACGGGGATGTTCAAAGGAAAGAACCTGATCTGGTTCGTAGGTGAGGCTTTTTCTACCCTTGCACTGAACGAAAGTATAACGCCGACTCTTTCGCGTCTGGCAAAAGAGGGCTTTGTATTCAACAATTTCTATAATCCCGTATGGAGTGTGTCCACCAGCGATGGTGAGTATGTTACGCTTACGGGGCTTATACCCAAATCGGGCTTATGGAGTTTCAAACGGTCCAGTCAGAACTATATGCCCTATGGATTCGGAAATCTGCTGACCCCCTTAGGTTACACCTGCAAGGCTTACCATAATCATTATTATAGTTACTACAATCGTCATCAATCCCATCCCAACCTGGGCTATGATTACAAAGGCCTGGGAAATGGACTGAAGGTTACCGAAACCTGGCCGGAATCTGACCTTGAAATGCTGCAGATCACCTTGCCCGGTGATCTGAATAACGTACCCTTTCATACCTATTACATGACGGTCAGCGGCCATTTGAACTATACTTTCTATGGCAACTATATGGCAAAAAAGCATAAATCCAAAGTGGAGCACCTTCCTTATTCCGAGGCTGCTCAGGCTTATCTGGCCTGCAATCTGGACCTTGAGCTTGCGGTGTCCTACCTTATTGAACAGCTTACCGCCGCAGGTGAACTGGAAAATACGGTCATCGTGCTTTCCGGAGACCATTACCCTTATGGGCTTACAGACGAGGAGATGGATGAACTGGCTGGATATGAGCTGGAGAGGAAATTTGAAAAATACAAGAGTACGCTCATCATCTGGAGTGGAAGCATGAAAGAGCCTATAGAGGTGGATAAAGTATGTTCCAGTCTGGACGTGATGCCCACCATAGCCAATCTCATGGGTCTGACATACGATTCCCGCTTTCTGGCGGGACAGGATATCCTGTCACCTTCCCCGGGCCTGGTGGAATTCAACGATCGCAGTTGGATATCCGACCTGGGAAGATACGATGCGGCTGAAAATGTTTTTACACCCAATCCGGGTGTCGATGTAGGAAACGAATATGCCAGAAATACTCTCAGGCGTGTTAACAAGGCCTTTGAGTACTCTGCTAAAATATTGGAGTACGACTACTTTCGCAAAGTACTGAAATAGGGTGACAAACGAAACGTCCCCCCGCCACCG
>Ga0123334_1006903_pt1 | contig 10343 bp, 12 predicted proteins | sample BiotimSIPDNA_FD_89706 | JGI IMG/M metagenome (GOLD analysis project Ga0123334, IMG submission 89706) | Anaerobic biogas reactor microbial communites from Washington, USA - Biogas_R1 time_0 SIP DNA | ecosystem: Engineered > Bioreactor > Anaerobic > Unclassified | place: Washington, USA... | reverse complement strand
CTTTAAATATTGAGTCTAATATCTACATTGGCGGATCACACTTGCTGCTATTTACGAGTTTCATCTTGTCTATTCTCTTTAGCTGTTTGATCTGGTGCTCTCTTTGCATGGCCCGGCTTTTGCTCTCCCATTCCTCCCAGTAAACCAGTTCAACCGGTAATCGTCCACGGGTGTATTTGCAGCCGATGCCCTGCTGATGCTCCTGCATTCGTTTGTTGAGATCGATGGCATAACCGGTATAATATGTTTGATCACTGCATTGCAGTATATAGACAAATGGCATTGGAATCTCCTTTCTGCCGGCTCAGGTTGTTTTTTACCAGAAAAATAATCAGGCGGGAAAGTTCCCTCTCCCGCCCGGAATTCTTTTATTTATTTAAAACGATGATGGGATACCCTTAAGGGCAGATTGAATTTATGGGTAATGGTATTGGCAACTTCTTCGATATCATTCAAGGTTACATCGATGACCAGGCATTTCAGCTTGGCATAGATGCGGTAGGCGTTGTCCAGTTCCTCCGCCACCAAATCATCCAGGCTGTCAATATCTTCCGGCAGCTCGAAACTGCGTGCCCTTTCTTTTCTTAATTCCAGCAGGGTATCAATATCTATTGTCAGACCTGCCATGGGTATTTTACCGCGGAGCTCCATAATTTCTCCGGGAATCTCTGTTTCCAGGGTGATCGGGAAATTGGCTACCTTGATACCTAAATTGGCCAGATGCATCGACAGCGGCGTTTTCGAAGTCCGCGGCAGACCGAGAATGAGCAGATCGGCTTCTTTTAAGGTGTCCATATTTTGGCCGTCATCATGATCGATGGTATATTCGATCGCTTTGACTCGATTGAAATATTCGTCGTCCATTTTATGGGTCAATCCTCTTATTTGGGAAGGCCGGTGGCCGGTTTTGAACTCGATTGCATGAAACAATGGCTCCAATACATTGATCGCCATTACTCCGCGGAAACGGGCCTGATCATCCAGATACCGGGACAGTTCAGGTTTTACAATGGTGTAAATAATAATGGCATCTTCTTCAACGGCCTGGTTAAGGATGAGATTCACCTGTTCCTCTTTCGTTACTCTGGAAAACCGGGTAATCGTCCGCTCAATGTCAAACTGCAATACCGAGGCGACTGCTATTTTTTCAGCCGTTTCACCAACTGAGTCTGATACTGCGAATATGTGTAATTTGTCAGGCACTAGCACCATCCCCCTTCTCTGCATGCACTATTATGTATGTGCCACGAAACAATTCTATACTTTATATTTATTCGACTCCGCTATGCATATTTCCTTTTAATTCAGAAAGATTATTTTTGTTTTTGGCAAACCTGTTTATTTTTCACAAACCAACGAGCCGCAATAAATAAAATATTTACTAAATATTTTCGAAATATTTTCACATCATTAAATCGCTACATATTGCTTTATTTTGCCGTTTAATATGCTATTATAAAAATAGTGAGTACTTATCGAATGCAGGTGAAGTAAATGGATGAGGTTGGAGTTTTTATTACGATTCTACTCATCATTATGGGTATTGGCATAGTATTCGCAGTACTGGCCGTAATTTTAGTCAACAATTCTTCCAACTGGTGGAATAAAATGTAAGCACGCTTAAAATTTTTAAATGTGCTTAATGGGATAGTATGCGCCTAACGACAACTATCATCTTAGCTTATAATCCTCTCATCTTCTCACTTCGCAAATAGCGGCTGTCACGTGACTCCAGTACCTTGTTTACGGTGTCCACCATCTGTTGTTTATCCTTCTGCAGCGTTCCCTTTATGGGAAGATAATTGGAAGCATGACTACCGACAAAATGCAGGTTGTCTATGGTTATGTTCTCAAAGATTATTTTCATTTCCTCCAATGTCTCAAACGGATCCAACAATTCAAATTTGCCTTCCTGTACCTGCCGGAATAGTTTGGTACCGGGTACGGGGGTAACGGTCAGAGCAGCCAGATACTGGGGGTTCATCTCATTGGTTATTCGGGCAGTGGCCAGGGCATGTTCGCGGGAGCGTGGACCCTTTCCGGCCAGTCCTAAAAGCACCATGCTGGATAGATTAATGCCACAGTTGACCAGATTTTTCCCTGCCTGCAGCATCTCATCATAAGTTACCCCTTTTTTGACTTCCTGTAGCAGCTGTTCGTCGCCGGTCTCAACCCCCAGATAGGCTTTGGTGAGGCCTGCGGCCCGCAGGGCGGAAAGTTCGGTGATGCTTTTGCTGAGGGTACTCTGCGGACCCACATAGGAACCGACATGGCGGAGACTGGGAAAAGTTTGATAAAGTTCTGCCAGTATTTCCAGCAGCATATCGTTTTCAATCGCTATGGCATCTCCGTCGCAGAGAAATACTTTTTCCACATCTCCATAATGGGCTTTGGCCATTTTAATATCAGTTTTAATCTCCTCCAGACTGCGCACCCGGTACTTTTTATCTTTGTACATCCCGCAGAATGTACAGCGGTTGTGTGAGCAGCCGATGGTGCACTGCAGCAGATAGCTGTTGGCTTCGCTGAAAGGCCTGAATATGTTGCCTTCATATCTCATTATTATTTGTCTCCTTGATATTGTTTTATAAATTTAAGGTATCTCCAAAACTTCGATATCGTCCCTGGTATGCGGTGCCGTATCGGTGCCGGGCAGCTGTAACTGATCCGGCTCGTTGATTACTTCAGGATTTTGCGGATTCGGTTTTTGGGACTCTCCACCCGGTATTGTCGGTTCAGTTATCTCTTCTCCAGGGGCAGTTTCTTCTGCCGGTAATTCTTCATCCGGGGTTTCTTCTGCCGGTGCCTGTTCAAGCGGTTCCTGACTGCCAGGTACAGCCAGAACCCCCTGGGCAATCAGGCGGTTCATGTAATCGCGCCACACCAGCGCTGACGTGCCGCCGCCGCTGACCCGACTGCCCCCCACCGGTTTATTGTCGCTGTTGCCTACCCAGACCGCAGTGGATAGTTGGGATGTATAGCCCATAAACCAAAGATCGCGGCTTTGAGTTGTAGTTCCGGTTTTGCCGCCGCTGCGGATGGCTATCTGGGCATTGGTGCCAGTCCCATAAGCAACTACTGACTTCAGTATGCTATCCATGGTAGCCGCGGTGCTGCTGTCAATGACCTTTTTGGTACTGCCCCGGCCTTCAAAAATAACTTTGTTATTGTTGTCAACGATACGTTCAATGCTGTAATAACTGCTGTACTTACCCCCTGCCGGAAATATGGTGTATGCTGAAGCCATTTGTAAAGGTGAAATTCCCTGGGTCATTCCGCCCAATCCCAGGGCCAAATTATGGTCCTCCTTGGTTATAGTGCTGATCCCGAATTTCTCCAGATATTTGATCGCAGTATTTACGCCCATTTGATCAAGGACTTCAACCGAAGCTACATTATATGAACTGACAATTGCCTGCCGTACGGTAGTCTCTTCCGGACTGACCGCATAATTGTTAGGGGTATAGCCATTAAAGCTGCGCGGCTTATTGTTTAATTCAGTATCGGCATTGATTACCCCTTCATTTATCGCGGCAGCATAATACAACGGTTTTATAGCTGAACCTGGTTGGCGGGGGGCCACTGCCATATTAATCTGGTTTTTATCCCATTCAACTCCGCCTACCATGGCTTTAATTGCACCGGTTTGGGGTTCGATTGATACCAGCGCCACATCCTTGGCGGTAATTCCGCGGGAGGCAAATGTTGCTGCCTGCTTTACAACCGCATATTCAGCTGCTTTTTGCATACGGCTGTCCAGGGTGGTATATATTTTCAGGCCTCCCTGATAGAGTCGCTGAGCTCCCACCTGTTTTTCCAGTTGTCGGGCCAGATAGGCCATGTAATACGGATGTGCGCTCAGATTCTGATGAAAAGGTTCAAACTTCAGTTCTTCTTTGACAATGGTCTGTCCTTCCTGCGCACTTAATAATCCCTGTTGCAACAGAACATTTACTACCGTTTGCTGACGTTTTTTTAATGCCTCCAGATTGTTGCTCGGCGAATAATATTCCGGAGACTGAATGATACCAACCAACGCCGTAATCTCCGCCTTGCTCAGATCGAATACATCTTTACCGAAGTAAGCCCGGGCGGCAATCCCCATCCCGGTACAACCGCGGCCCATATAAATTTCATTAAGATACATATTAAGTATTGCATCTTTGGTATACTTGTCCTCAATAGCGCTGGCAATGAATACTTCTTTAATCTTGCGTAAGTACGTCTTTTCCTGACCGAGGAAAAGGGTTCGAGCCAACTGCTGGGTAATGGTGCTGCCGCCCTCAGCCTTGCTGCCGGCTTTGATATTTACATAGATGGCGCGGCCGATACTGCGGGAATCGAAGCCGGAATGCTCATAAAAGCGCTTATCCTCAACCGCAACCACAGCATCTTTCATGAATTTGGGGAAATCTTCGCTGTACTCGCGCTGGTAACCTAAATTGCCCATTTTTTTACCATCGTTGTAATAAACTGCAGTTTGTCCCTGTACCTCGTATTCCCAGTTGTTGATACCGGTTATAAATTTGGCTGCTTTGGGAGTGGTCTGGGTTAATGAAACCCCGGTGTAAAAAAATAAAAGGAATAATATGATTGCGCCCAATGCCAGACCCAGTTTGGATATGAACTTCATTATATCAATACCTTTCTGTCAAATAGAGCCTTACTCACCTAATATCCAGGCGACTCGGACTTGGAAGAGATAAATCCTTTGTCATTTTACTTTCCTCTAATTATATATATACAGTTTATACGCTCATAACTCAAATTTAATTATAGTCTTGAGCAAAAATTCAACAATTTTTTTCATAAACAATTGTGACTAAATTGGCTTTTATTTTTTATTTCTTTCTTAAAATTATGTTTTAAATCATAAACTTTCTGACTATTACCAGAAATAGAAGTTTATTCAGCAGGAAATTTGCTATAAAATGATGAAGATAGTAACTGCTCAATAAATTATTTTGAGGATATATATTCTGCCAGCTGGCAATAAACGATCAATATGAGGAGGGCCACATAATGGGCAATATTTTGGAGGAATGTCAGGTATATGTCGTAACCTCTGGTAAAGGCGGAGTGGGCAAAACCACCACCGTAGCCAATCTGAGCACCGGTCTGGCCAAACTGGGTTACAAAGTAGTGGTTATGGATCTGGATATCGGTTTAAAAAAGCTGGATTTGATCATGGGATTGGAGAATCGTGTAATTTACGATATTGTACAGGTAGCGGACGGAGAATGTACGCTAAAACAAGCACTGGTAAAAGACAAACGTTTTCCTGATTTGTTTATGTTGCCCGCTGCCCAGACCAGAAATAAAGATGACATCACGTCCGAACAGGTGAAAGTGATCTGCGATGAACTGCGCCAGGAATTTGATTTTATATTTATCGACAGTCCAGCCGGTATTGAGCAGGGTTTTAAAAATTCGATCGCTGCCGCAGACAAAGCCATCGTGGTTACCAACCCCGAGGTATCAGCCGTACGTGATGCAGATCGCATCATCGGTATGCTGGAGTCGGCCGGTTTCAAGGAGATAAAACTACTGATTAATCGTTTGCGTCCGGAAATGGTCAAAAAAGGAGATATGCTAAGTATTGATGATCTAATTGAGCATCTTTGCATAGATCCCCTGGGGGTGGTTCCGGAAGATAAAAGCGTCGTTATTTCTACCAATCGCGGGGAACCGATCGTCCTGACCAATACTCCGGCAGCCAATGCTTTCAGCAATATTGTTCAGCGTTTGACCGGTGAGGATATTGAAACCATGACGCTCCCGGAAGATACTCTTTGGACCAGAATCAAACGTAATCTGTTTGTACGTAACTAAAGGGGGAGGTTTTATCGTGCTGGAATTACTGAAAAAACTGTTCGCCGGAGAGCAAAACTCCAGTCGCAAACAGGCCAATGACCGTCTGCGGGTCGTACTGACCCATGACCGTCTGACTTTGAATGCTGATATCATGGAGACCATCAAAGAAGAAATCCTTCAAGTCATCGCCCGGCATATTGATATAGAAGGAAATCCGGAAGTCAACCTTATTACTGAGGGACGCCATGCAGCTCTGGACATAAGCATCCCACTAAAAGGCAGGTAGATTTGATTTGGCAAAACTTGATGTGAAGGGTAAAAACAACAACCTGATATTTATCTTCGGATCAGGAAGTTTTGAAGAATTGGCCGAACTTGTTAAATCCCGCGTTGAGAATAATAAACAGCTTTTCAGCGGTTCATCGGTTCTTTTTCAGGGAGATGGTTTAAAAAACCTCAGCCCTGAGGAATTAATCGCTTTGCAAAAAATATGCCTGGATTATGGCATGATTTTAAATAATATGACGATTGCATCTGCTCCTGCTGTACGGTCGGAAAGAAAGTCCCCTACCCCCAGCCGGGATTTGATGATCTACAAAACGCTGCGCAGCGGACAGAAGGTGCATAGTGACGGTTCCATAATTGTCTGGGGTAACGTACATGAGAGCGCTGAGATTACAGCGGCCCGGGACGTAGTTGTGCTCGGCCGTCTGGAAGGACTGGCCCACGCCGGCTGTTTCGGCGACCTCAGCAGCACCATCTTCGCGCTTACGCTGACGCCGCGTCAGTTGCGTATCGGCGATCGCATATCACGCTCCTCCGGGAAAATTATCAAAAATCCTTACCCCGAAATCGCCTATGTGGAAGGCGATAGCATATGTATTCGGGAATACTCCAACCGCGATAATCTAAACAAATAGGCAAATATTAAGGTTTTTAATTATTTGTCGTCGTCCGGGTCAAGATTCGCCTTTTCCTATTAAGCAGCCGGGAGGGTGAAGTGATGTTTAAAAAATTGGATGTTTCCGCCGCTAGTAACAATGATTTCAGTTCCAGCCAGCTTAATACAGGTTGGGGTCAGTGGCGACTGCCGCTTTTTATTGTGCTTTTGCTGCAGCTCATTGTTTTGCTGGGTATTATGGAAAGACCAGAGATGTCTCTGTATGATGCCTGGTTTCGTCTGCAGGGAGCGACCGATCCTGGCCAGCAAGTCGTTGTGGTGGCCATGGATGAAAGCTCAATTGAAAGAATCGGACCGCCTGCCTGGCCCCGCACCATACATGCCCAATTGCTGGACAAACTTGCCTCGGCTAAAATCGTTGCCTTCGACTTAACTTTCGGCGCCGCCAAAGACCCGCAACAAGATCAAGCTTTTGCAGATGCCATCGCCGCCCACGGTAACGTTATTTTAATCAGCAAATTTTATTTTGAAAAAGATGAAAATGGCGACATTATTCAGATCCCGGAACTTCCCCTGGAGGAATTTGCCGCCCATGCAGCCGGAATGGGTTTTGCCAATATGCCTACCGATCCCGATCAGGTAGTACGTCATACTACCCTCATCGATACCAACAGTTTTGATATCCCCTATCCCTCCTTTGCCACCGCTATTATTCTGGCCAGTCAGGATCTGAGCTACGAGGATCTGACGGTGGATGACGGTTATCTGCAGGCCGGGGATTATAAAGCCCCGCTTGATGCCAGGCACCAAGCCATGCCTACCTTCTGGGGAGCGCGGGGAACCTTTAAAACGATAAGCTACGCTGACATTCTGGAAGGAAAGATAACTCCTGATTATTTCCAGGACAAGATCGTGCTGGTGGGCAGCACTACCCAGGATGAGCATGACTACTTTTCTACCCCCTACACCACCAGCAACATGGTGAAAAGCGGTGCACTGGAAACCCCCGGGGTGGAAGTTCATGCTGCCGTGGTACAAAGTTATCTCAGCCATAGCTGGTACCAGCGGGTGGGGAAAGTTTTAAATTTTCTCTTCCTGCTCCTGCTCACCCTGCTGACCGTCAAATTGGTCGCCGGTCGGGGCCCCTGGGCTGGTTTGCTGGGTGTGCTGGGAATCTCCCTGCTGACGTTACTGACCGTCTATCTGCTCTGGAAAAATCACTGGTGGCTCAATCTGGCCGCTCCTTTGCTGTTGATCTTCCTGCTGTATGTAATCGTAACTGCCAGTGACTTCGTGCGGGCGGAGATGCAGCGGCGCAAGACCAAAGCGCTGTTTTCCCGTTATGTATCGGCCGATATTGTAGAACAGCTGATGGCTGATCCTGCCCAGATGGCGCTGGGAGGGAAGAAACAACTAGTCACCATTATGTTTTCAGATATTCGCGGTTTTACAGCCTTCAGCGAAAACAAGGATCCGGTCGATGTAATTCAGCGTCTGAACGAATATCTAACCGCCATGACCGAATCGATTTTAAAACATGGCGGTACGCTGGATAAATACCTTGGCGATGGGCTGATGGCCTTTTTCGGCGCGCCCATCTTCTATCCCGACCATGTGGAAAGAGCTGTCGCCGTAGCCCGGGAAATTCAGCAGAAGGTATCCGAACTAAACCGCAAGTGGGAAGCTGAAGGTGAGGTTCCCCTGCTGGTTGCCGTGGGAATCAATACCGGTCCGGCGGTAGTTGGAAACGTCGGCAGTCCCGAACGCATGGATTACACTCTGATTGGTGAAGACGTCAATCTGGCCTCCCGGGTGGAAGCCCTGACCAAACTTTTCTCCACCCTGGTTCTGGTCTCAGAACGCTCCTATAATTTGCTGCCCGAAGGTCCGGTCAAGGATTCGCTTGCCTATGCAGGTGAAGAATTGGTAAAGGGGTTTACCCATCCAATCAAGGTCTACGCTTTTGCCGATATGGATCTGCATTTTGAAAAATCCCGCGACCAGGGATTCAAATAAAGTATTACTTGAATAAACGGTAGTGTTTACCGGGGGTTTGCCGATTCTATGTCATAAAGACAGGACCATGCAGCGTTTATAAATAAAACTATCAGAGTTGCCCATATAAACATTTTTCTACGGCCATGCTGATTAATAATCCATAAGATAAAAAATATGCAGCGTTTTATGAAATTTTCCCCTTCTGTTTTGCCTATCGTTTTATCAAAACTTGCTACTGCCCCCCTACCGGCTTCCTGTGCTGCTAGGCTTAGAACTGTACTGCTGTAAGAGTAGATGAAAAAGTTTATCGTAAAGGAAATCACCGCGAAGAAGATAATAAAAGCAGGTATCATTTCTAAAAACACACAGCCTTTTTCATTAAGTCGTTTTAGAACAACCACTCCCTTTCCCATAAAAAAACCGGCCTATAAAAGACCGGCCCGATCTACGGTTATTGAATTTCTAAACTGATTTTTATTGCTTCATTGATCTTTGCCATACGCTGGTTATCTAATGTGCCGATCTTTTTTATTAGCCTTTCTTTATCGATAGTAAGAATTTGCGATAGGTTTACAAAACTATCTCTTTCCAATCCCCCCTCTAGGGCATTCAATTTAACTGCAAATGGATATTGTTTTCGGTCTGCAGTTGTAATGGTTGCTACTATTGTGGTGGGACTATATTTGTTGCCGACATCGTTCTGAATAACAACGGCGGGTCTTAAACCTGCTTGTTCGCTTCCTCTGGCTGGATTGAAGTCGACAAGATAAATGTCTCCACGCTTAATCACGCAGAACCACCTCCGATTGAGCTGATAAAGCATTTTTAGTATCTTCGCGATTAATATCCGACCATTCTACGTATCCTTGGGCCAATTCTTCTTCTAATTTGGCTTTATTAGCCATGTCAATAAGTTTAGCTACTGCGCCACTTCGCGTTTCGTTCCATTCTTTAACTAAATTATCAAGTGCCGCCAGAATGTTCGGCTGCAAGCTAATTGTTATTTTTTCTGACATGATAAACACCTCCTGATTTAAGTTTATCATACCACTATTATGACTTGCAATCACACTCATTCCCCTCCTTAAAATCCTCCTCCCGATAGACGGAAGATGTTTCTTTATTTTACCTTCTAAAAAGCCGGACTATAAAAGACCGGCTTTCTGATTTTATTCGGTGTGTATCACTTTGTGTCTAGCTGGGGTGTTACTGTTGGGTTTTCGAAAAATGTTTTTCAAATTTGGCTACAGATAATTTACCGGCACGATCATGTTGTTTGCGTCGAGTGCAATCAGCTTATCATACATACAAACCACAGCTCCCGTCCCCCGGATCATGCCGGGGATTTTATCAAGCACCGAAAATGATGCTATGTCATGCTTGCTGGGATTATATTGGCTGATTGCAGGATTGATAGCCACCTGTCTGCAGTGGGCTGGCTTATACGTACATCCCGTGCTACTGAAGCCAGATTTATCATTTGTCCGGTAGAAGCAGCCATAACGGTCATAAATTTGATAAACTTCAGTTCATCACTAACCTGCGTTATTTCCCTCACATCACGCTCAATATAGGTTTTGGTATATGATCCGTAGAATATCTGCCAGTCAAAATCCGGGTTGGCCTGCAG
>Ga0123334_1006899_pt1 | contig 10347 bp, 10 predicted proteins | sample BiotimSIPDNA_FD_89706 | JGI IMG/M metagenome (GOLD analysis project Ga0123334, IMG submission 89706) | Anaerobic biogas reactor microbial communites from Washington, USA - Biogas_R1 time_0 SIP DNA | ecosystem: Engineered > Bioreactor > Anaerobic > Unclassified | place: Washington, USA... | reverse complement strand
CATTTTGGGCATCCCTGTTGTCCCCGATGAGAAATACATTAACATTATTTCTTCTGCTTTAGGTCTGTCTGCACCGGTTGGAGCTACAAATTCAGGTGCCTCGGCTATTCCGTCTTCATAACTTAACCATCCGTCCTTCTTTCCTCTGGCCAGAATCTTTATACTGAGAACCTCAGTTTCATGCTGTGCCTCATCGATCAAGTCTGAGATATGTCCTTCGGCGGTACAAACTACAGCCTTAATACTGGCAGCATTGACACGATAGACAATATCTTTTGTCATGAGCTGATTTGTAGCCGGAATTGCAATTGCACCGATCTTGTGTAGTGCCATCATGCAATACCACCATTCATAATGTCGCTTTAGGATCAGCATAACGGCATCACCTTTTTTTATGCCCACGCTCTGAAAAAATGATGCTGTTTTATCACTGTATTCTTTCATTTCCTTAAATGTTATAAACTTTTCGTCACCGGCTTCATTACACCAGACCATTGCCATTTTGTCAGGTTTTTCTGCCGCCAGCCTGTCAACGACATCATAAGCGAAGTTATAGTTTGGATCTTTCTTAAAGCTTACCTTTTCAACATTTCCTTCTTTATTCAGTGTCTCAATTACGTATTCTTTATATAGTATTGACATTAGCCCATCCTCCCGTCCTGATCCCTAATTACAACTGCCAAAAACACGCATGTTTCACCCTTTGTTGCTACCATGCCGTGTTTGTGTGAAGCATCATAGTATACTGCGTCTCCTGCTTCCATAATAAACTCATGATCATCGATCTTAACCTTTAATGATCCACTTAAGATATAGTCAAATTCCTGACCGTCATGATTCCTTTGCATGATTTCTCCCTTATCAGCTGCCTCATCATAAACAGCCTCAACAAGGAACGGCTCAGCATTTCTGTTCTTAAATAAATAAGCCAGGCTCTGGTATTTAAAGCCCTTTCTACGCTCAATGGAAAGACCTTTTCCTTTTTTCACATGGGTGTAAACCGATAGGGTGGGGCTGCTTCCTGTCAATAATTCACTTATGTCTAAACCTAAACGAGCCGCGATCTTATAAAGGAAGGTAAAGGAAAAATCTCTTTTGCCTTCCTCATAACTTAAGTATTCCTCCTCGGTAACCTCCACAAGTTGTGCCATTTCTGTTACAGAGATGCCGAAATCCTCTCTTAAGCCTCTAATTCGCTGGGCAATCTCAATAATCTTGTCATTCATACCTTTTACCTCCTTCTTAAATTCATACAAATATAAAAAGCTCATCTCAACAACATTGTTCCTGTTGCTGGGACGAGCCTATAAACCCGTGGTACCACCCATATTTGGCTTTTAATAAAGCCCTCTTTAAGGTTCTAACAAACCCTTGCCTGTAACGTGGCTAACGCAATACCTTACAAACCTTCTCAGGTATTGGGCTCCGGAGTGATACCTATAATTCAATTCCTGCCTGTTTACACCAAATACAGGCTCTCTTTAAGGAAAACAAAAATTATAGAGGTTCCTTCATCGCTTTTAAATAATTATTATTCTTATCATACAATGTCAATTCTCTTATGTCAATTAAAATTAGTCTTTCTTTTCTTTTACTCTCTTAATGACCTTGAGACGGGAGAACTCTTCCCTCTCCTTTTCCTCTAATACATTTTCGATGGTTTTGGATATACTTTCGTATTTCGGTATCATTATGTTCTTTAATGCATTAGTACGTTTCATGGTTCTTCTTATATTTGTAGCCAACCTATATATAGAGTTTTCAATTTCAGCTAATTGAGCTGAAAGGATCTTGACCTGTTCAAATTTTTTTCTTGCTATATCAAGGGTACCATTAGTCATTCGAAAGCCGTAAGACGGCTGCATCTTTCTATCGCTGATTGATACTATAGGTATTTCTACTCCCATTACACTCTGATCCCTTATTTGTATGCTTTCTTCCTCGGGAATGGCCAATCCTATCTGCTGGACTACTGAAATACCGAGGCTGATGTTGGCATCCTGAAGAGCCTCATATGCATCGCTGAAGACAACAAGAATTTCCTCATTCACCTTTTTAGCCTTATCGATCATGTTCATCATTTCCCGAACAAGGATATTGCGCTTTTTATCCAACAATTCAAAGCCCTGACGAGACAAGGCAAGAGAATTCTTGGCAATTATCAAATTTCCTTTTGTGGGAAAGAGATTCATGTCCATAATTTAAAAATCTCCTTCCCCTGATTCGGAAATATCATAGTATTTAGCTATAGTTTCAGGTGAAAGACGATCTAATTCTTCTTTCGGCAACAGTCTCAATAGTCTCCAACCAAGATCAAGTGTGTCTTCAATACTTCTGTTCTCTTGAAAATCCTGTGCTATAAAATTCTTCTCAAATTCCCGGCCGAAATTCATATACAATTTATCGGTATGGCTTAACTCTTCCTCACCGATAACCGATGCTAACGCGCGTGCCTCCTGCACCTTAGCATAGGAAGCAAAAAGCTGGTTCGCGACCTGTGGATGGTCTTCTCTTGTATAGCCTTCGCCGATACCATCCTTCATAAGACGCGAAAGAGACGGCAGAATGCTTATAGGCGGATAAATCCCTTTAATTGTGAGGTTTTTATCTAATACTATCTGCCCCTCGGTTATATAACCCGTCAAATCGGGAATAGGGTGAGTTATATCATCATTTGGCATGGTAAGGATGGGTATTTGGGTAATAGATCCCTTGCATCCCTTGACCATACCTGCCCGTTCGTAAATTGATGCTAGATCGCTGTACAAATATCCCGGATAACCCTTTCTGGAAGGGATCTCACCCTTTGAAGATGAGATCTCGCGAAGAGCTTCAGCATAGGATGTCATGTCGGTCAAAATAACCAGTACATGCATTCCTTTTTCATATGCCAGATATTCGGCTGCGGTTAAGGCGCATCTCGGGGTAACTATCCTTTCAACAACAGGGTCATTGGCCAGGTTTAAAAACATCACAACTCTGTCTAAAACCCCGCTTTTCTGGAAGCTTTGCTTGAAATATTCGGCGACATCGTGCTTAACACCCATAGCGGCAAACACTACCGCAAAATTTTCATTTTCGGCATCACCGATTTTTGCCTGACGCACAATCTGAACCGCCAGTTGATTGTGAGGAAGACCACTGCCCGAAAAAACTGGTAGCTTTTGCCCTCTAATAAGGGTAGTGAGCCCGTCAATAGAGGATATGCCTGTCTGTATAAAATTTCTGGGGTATTCTCTCATTACCGGGTTTATGTGCTCACCGTTGATATCCCAGCTTTTCTCAGGAAAAATTTCTCCTAATTTGTCTACAGGTCTTCCTATTCCATCCAGCACCCTGCCTAATAACTCCATTGAAAGGGGCATTTTTAAAGGTTTACCTAAAAGCCTGGAATGCGTATTCCCGAGTGATACTCCCCGAGTACCCTCGAATATCTGCACTACGCACATTTCGCCGTCAATTTTTATAATCCTGCCCAGTCGCTTGCTTTTACCGACGGTGATTTCGACCATTTCTTCATATGAAGCATCCTTGACTCCGTCGATTACTACTAACGGCCCGGAGATTTCTTTCAGACCAATGTATTCTACGTTCATATATCCCTCACCCTTTCAACGGCCTTGTAATCTGTTTCAATTTCAGCAAGAATCTTCTCCACTTTATTGTTAAGGCCATCAAAAGCACCGAAATCCTCATTAGATATATTGTATTTAATGCGTATAAGCTCTTCAAACACACCGGATTTTCGTATAACAGATACCGGGACCCCAATAGAAACAAGCTTATAAGCTCTCTCATAAAATCGTAAAATTGAGTCCATCATAAGATATTGCTTTTGAATAGGAACATAGGTATCCTGTTCATGGTATGCGTTTTGCTGTAAAAAGCCCTGTCTTATGACCTTAGCTGTTTCCAGCACCAGCTTCTGCTCATCGGGCAAAATATCGCTGCCAATAAGCTTAACAATATCCAATAGCTTGCCTTCCTCTTGAAGAATACGGCTTATTTGAGTTCTCTTATTCATGAATTCCGGATGAGCATTCTTTTTGTACCACTCGGAAAGTTCATCGCTATATTCACTGTAGCTGTTGATCCAGTTTATGGCCGGATAATGCCGGGTATATGCCAAAGCCTTGTCCAACGCCCAAAAACATCTGGTAAATCTTTTGGTATTCTGAGTCACCGGCTCAGAAAAATCTCCCCCTTGGGGTGAAACCGCTCCTATTATAGAAACAGATCCCATGGTTTTATTAAAGTTTTCGACCCTACCGGCTCTTTCATAAAATTCAGATAATCTTGAAGGTAGATATGCCGGAAATCCCTCTTCTGCAGGCATTTCTTCCAGTCTGCCTGATATCTCTCTGAGAGCTTCAGCCCAGCGGGATGTAGAATCGGCCATGATAGCCACATCATAGCCCATATCACGGTAGTATTCAGCCAGTGTGATACCGGTATAAATTGAGGCTTCTCTTGCAGCGACCGGCATATTGGAGGTGTTTCCTATCAACACTGTTCTTTCCATCAATGGCCTTCCGCTTCTGGGATCTATGAGCTTCGGGAAATCTTCAAGAACCTCGGTTATTTCATTCCCACGCTCACCGCAGCCAACATAGACAATAATGTCAGCATTAGCCCATTTGGCAAGCTGGTGCTGAGTAAGAGTTTTACCGGTACCAAAGCCTCCCGGAATAGCTGCCGCTCCGCCCTTTGCCATAGGAAATAAAGTATCGATGACCCTTTGGCCTGTAACAAGTGGTATATCTAGAGGTAGTCTATTATAATATGGTCTCGCCTCACGAACCGGCCATTCCTGTACAAGAGTAAGGCTATGTAACTCTTTACCGCCTTTGACCTTTACTATTGTTGTATCAATATTATATTTGCCATCTGCGACGGCTTCGATTATCTCTCCCTGAATTCCCGGTGGGACCATGATTTTGTGGTTGACCGACTCAGTCTCCATAACTTCGGCTAAAACCTCACCCTGATTAACATGATCACCGGGCTTAACGAGCATTTTGACATCCCATAGCTTTTCTCTGTCAAGGTTGTCCATAACACTGCCACGTTTTATAAAAATACCAGTGTTCTCGGCAATTTTAACAAGAGGTCTTTCTATGCCGTCAAAGATATTACCGAGAATTCCAGGTCCCAACTTGACAGTAAGGGGTTTCCCTGTTGATACCACAGGTTCACCCGGTTTAAGTCCCGTAGTATTTTCATAAACCTGAACAATGGTTTCAGTCTTTACAACGCGGATAACTTCTCCTATAAGCCTGTCATGCCCAACCAATACCATTTCAAGCATTTGAAATGCATGATTGCCGCGAACCTTGATAACCGGACCGTTTATTCCATATATAGTTCCGTGTGACGTGTTTTCCATCTATCCACCCTCAGTTTTGTATATGATTTAGGTTTAATATCAGTCAATTGAAAGCCCATAGTTCTCCAAGAATGAAGCTCTCTCTGCGTCTAAACCATTAATAAAGGAGTAGTCATACAAAAGTCCTTTAGACTTGTTGCATATTATACAACCTCCGACAAGTTGTTCTTCACTCTCTAACAATTCAAATATTGTTCCCGATTTAGTCCTGATCTCTTCAATAAGTGGAATGTCATCACTGTCTGCATAAATCAGGATCTCTCCCTGACCGATTTGTTCAAATGCCTGTAAGATCGTTTTGATCATGTAGCTTTTATACTCTTCATTGCTTTTAAATGCCTCAAGCTCTTTTCTGACGTTTGAAAACACCTGCTGCAAAATTTCCTCCCGCCGATTAAAAAGTGCTTGCTTGCTTGCTAAAATAGCCTTTGAAACTTCTTCATTATGCTCTTTCTCAATTTTGACCAAGGATTCGTGAATTCGACTGTAAGCCTTTTTTAAAAACAATATCTCTTTTTCGGCAACAGCCTCGGTACTCTCTTTCTCGGCTTGAGATATCAATTCATTTTTCTTAGCATCGGCTTCTTTCATAACCATATATGAAAACTTATTAAACTTTTCCTCTATCTTGTTCATAAACATCTCCTGCCTACCGCCATCATGTTGATTCTCTTTTGCGATAGATCATCTTTTTTTCCTGTCATAACTTGATCCCGATAGCTTCGTTTACACTTCCCATAATGTAATCAGGCCGACGCCTTGTACCATGTCGGTCAGGTATTTCGACAATCAGTGGTCGTGAGTGGTTTAGCTTAATATCAGAGATAACATCAGGAAACATAGCAACTAACAATTCGGTTATTAGTATTATTCCTATCTCTTTATCGGCCATGGCATTCTCTAAAGCATGTAAAGCTTCCTTCCGCCCATGAACGATCACACCGTCAACACCGGCAAGCCGCATACCTATTTTTGTATCAATATTGTCGCTTATAAGAAACATCTTCATTATTATAACTCCAATTAAGCGTTCAAAATGAGGATCGACACTATCAGCCCGTAAATTGCGATACCTTCGGCAAGACCAACGAAAACAAATGCTTTACCGAAGATTTTCGGGTCTTCGCTTAAAGCGCCTAATGCTGCTGCACCACTTGATGCAACTGCTATACCCGAACCTATTGCCGAGATCCCTATAGCTAATGCAGCGGCAATGTATTTGAGCCCTTCTGCCGATGAAGCCACAGCTTCGGCTCCTTCAGCAGCGGAAGCGGTGATTCCGCCCGACAATAGCACTATAGTTGATACAATAAGAATTCCAACCATAGCAGTAACGTTCATACCCATAAGTTGCTTGTAGTTTTTGCCCTTGATACCTTTATTGACACAGGTAACACCAATGCCTATCGTTGATAAAACCAGAGCAATTGCGATAATTAATATAAATCCCATAATAATGACCTCCATAGCCTATATTTTTTTCTTGCCGCCAGAATCCTGTCGGTTGTTCTCTTTTTATTTATCCGAAACCCGTATTGGTTTGAATTCATGCCCTTCACCGATATAATAACGTCCGAACATCTCGTAAAACTCAAGACGCATACACTGGATCCCTACAATGAGACCTTCGAGTCCTATTGTAATAACATTCCCAATTATAATAATCAGAATTCCGCCCGCACCCCTCATCATTCCATACAAAGTCCATACTGCAAGGGACAGCCCTGCATGATTGAGAGCAAAAGCACCTACTCTCGCGAAAGAAACAGTACTTGAAAAGAAGGAAAGCAAGGTTTCAAAAATATCGAAACCCGATTCAACAAAGTAAATACCCTTTTCATGAGGCATGATATGATCTTTGTGCAATATAAGATTCTCCAAGGGTTCTTTAAAGAAAATCATGAGAGTGGGGATAATAACTACCGGTATAAGGACTAAACCCGATAAAACAAATTTCCCTGTTCTAATAAAAATCAACACCACCACTACAAGTCCCCCATAAAAAAGCAGACCGGCAAGGCCGTTTTTATCAAAGAGTAATTTGCCCCACTTATGCATCTTGATACTATTTATCATATTTGCGATCATAGTTATAACTATTATAAACGCACCATATCCTACAGAAACGTAAAGTATAGTGTTAATATTTGTCTTACTGTGAAGAGGGCTCATCCATATTGGTGCTAATATTTCTTCGTTGCCGAATACACTGCCGTACACAAATCCAAAAATAGTGGAAGATATTCCTACATAAAGCATTACGCCGCCCAAAGGCATTTTTTTGATTTGATATAGCAAAAATCCCAGAATTGCGATGATCAAACCTTGACCTACATCGCCAAACATAAACCCGAACATAAGAATAAAAGTTATGGAGAGTAAAGGTGTCGGGTCAATTTCTTTTGCGGTAGGAAGGCCATACATTGTTACCAAACTCTCAAAGGGTTTAAAAAACCGGTTGTTTTTCATTACGGTAGGCGGGGTGGCATTGATAACACAATCGGGATCGTCGCAGCCAATGACTATTTGGTCCATACCACTAATTCCATTAATTAGATGGTCATAATCAGAACTTGGCATCCAACCAATAATAAAAAATGTTTCATGACTGTGTGAACAAAATCTTTTAACCTCATTTAGTTTATTTATATAAATAACTCTATGAAATAATTTTGCAAAGTCCTCTCTTTTTGCCTCTATATAATTATCCATATCATTTTGGGCATTATTAAGCTTTTCCTGAAGCTGAGCAATTTCTGCTTTCATTTTATCAATGGTGATCTTGGGAGTATCCTTGACATCGGCCGAAATCCTCACCCGATTAAAGCCCATGGTAGCAAAAACATTGTCAATGACCTGAGATACCGACGCAGGCATAAAGTATGACAGCCATATATTGTCATCCTCTTCCGAAACAGGTACGACAACAACGTCTAAATCGTCTAAATACTTCTTCTGCCTGTTATACAGCTCCCTTGGGGCTATACCGAAACGGAATTTCATAAATGAAAACTGAAAGAGTTCATCCATATTTATATCCAGGGATGATAACGGGAGTATCTGCTTAATAATCTGTTCTCTTTCCTTGATATCTGCTTTAGCTAATTCGGACTCTTTCCTGAAACTTGATGTTTTATCCTCAATATCTTTGACGAATGTCTCAATAACACTAGTATCAAGAGGCTCCAGGAGTTCCGCTTCTATTGTCTCTTCGTCATATTCGGTTATCTTAATTTGAAATTTTTCATTAAGTATATTCATTCTTTTAAGTAGACTCTCTAGCGAATTATTTTCTTCAAAGGGAATTAAACCCGGAACATTAAGATATTTATAGGCAGGCTCGAGCTCAATATTCCCGTTGATTACATGCTTAAGCACAAATTCATCGATTTTACTTATCGGTCCCATTATTCTAATATATTTCATTTGTTCAATAGCCATGGACTGATATCCTTTCTACCCTATAGATTCATTCCTGCAACGAATTTCTGAATTTCCTGTACTGAAAGTCCGTACCGGATACCTTCGATGATTGAAATAATATTTGTAAGCTCCAACTCTTTCAATCTTAAGTATGAGACTATACAAGCTACAGAAAACGGCTGCCTTCGAAAATATCTTTTGTGGACCCTATAAATGTATTCCAAATAATTATGCTCAAATAGAAGCTGATCCTGACCTGCAAATAAAAAACCGTACGGTGTTTTCTTCAATATCGATAAATATTCTTCTAAATCTACAGCATCCATTAGGCTGGCCATAATCTTTTTATTGAGCTTACCGGTAATATGCGCCGAATAACTTTTTATTACCTCATTCGAGATATCATAGAAGTTTTTACCTCTGTATATCCAGAATATATTAAAAATATCAGCCTCGATCCCCAGCAACTCCTTGATAATAGCACTGTCGTCTTTATCCAGTAGTTTTTCATAAGTCATTTTTATACTTCTTATATAGTAAAGGTCTAGGGTCATTTCAATATTAAAAAGTCGTGTTTCAACATTATCAGATATGAACGGCTTTAATAATTCATAATAACTCGTACCTCTAAGCCTCGAATGAAATTCCTCTAAGTCTTTTGAAAGAGCAAGCTTAGGTATATTGAGCTTATCGTTCTTTGTAAGGAATATCAATGATTCTTCAAGTATGGTATGATCCACGTTTCCGGCTTCAAATGCTCTTATAATAAGTTTTAAACTTTCAATTTCAACCTTTCTGTAATGAATATTTATAAACTCCTTTAATTGGCCTCCCGTACATTTGAAAAATTTGGAGTAATCTCTCATAATATCTTTCTTTAAAGCATTTTCAAAGCTTACTCTGTGAACATCACTCTCTTCGATTTCGGAAAGTATTTCACTGTAGCGGGTATTATGTTTCAGGTATGAAAATACTTCACTGATATTCTTTTTCTGCATTAAGGATTCATAATCATACCGGTTTAACAGTTTTCCATACATAGCTCTTGATTTGCCTGACAATGCACCATATTTTATTTCTTTCAGCATAATATCACCTTCTGAGAATCCGGTTCAAAATCTGATTCTCCCAGGTTTCTCGATTGTTTTCCACATAAACCTCCAGAGCATGGATCTTTCTTTGGGTGCTTTCATTTATCTTTTTGATCTTTTCATCGGCATCTGAACGGCTTTTTTGGCTCAACTCCTCAATCTTATAATCGGACATTTCGATAATATTGCATTCCATGTTTTTGAGTTCTTCAAGAGTATGCGATTGGATTTTCTCTATTTGCGCATAACCTTCTGCCACGAGGTTCTGAGCCTCATGCTCTATTTCTATTATCTTTTTAATTGCATCTTCCATTAAATTACCATCCCGTTAGATGAACTTATTTTATCATCTTTATTCTATTCCTCTATAATGAAGCTTTCAATCCATATCTTCTTCAATTTATCCGAGATTTATGGCCAATATTTCAGTAATAATTCGCAAAGAGT
>Ga0123334_1006898_pt1 | contig 10348 bp, 11 predicted proteins | sample BiotimSIPDNA_FD_89706 | JGI IMG/M metagenome (GOLD analysis project Ga0123334, IMG submission 89706) | Anaerobic biogas reactor microbial communites from Washington, USA - Biogas_R1 time_0 SIP DNA | ecosystem: Engineered > Bioreactor > Anaerobic > Unclassified | place: Washington, USA... | reverse complement strand
TGATGATTCGCAAACCTCTTATTTGGCACTTTCCGGTTCGCTTACAGTTAAAATTGCGGTGCAAAAAATTCCATTCCCTTTCCCGAATTCGGTAAGGCCTTCTCCGGAAGTAGCTGTTATTCCCACACTATTTATATCTATGTCGAGCATGTCCGAAATGCTTTGCCGCATAGGATCGATGTATGGAGATAGCTTTGGTATAAGGGCTTCGATTGAGATCGATATATGAATGATTTTTTTCTTCCCCAGAGTTGCAGCAGCTTCTTTAAGATATACCGCGCTGTCAGTTATTCCTTGATTCAGGCAAAGATCATCAGCTCTTTTCCCCAGTATATTGATACATGAAATGCCGGAGATCGCATTAGTAATTGCATGAAGAACTACATCAGCATCGCTGTTTCCCTTTAATCCGGGATAACCTTCAATAACAATACCGCCTAAAATAAGCTTTTTATTGTCATCAGGCTCTGTAAATCTGTGACTGTCCTGTCCGATCGCTACCCTGAACAAAAAATCAACCCACTTCTTTTTATAATCTCTATATTTTACATATTTTTAAGTATAATAGAATTTTACGTATAAATCTATTATTTGTTAGAGGCGCTTTTAGGCGATAGTTTCTAAAAAGCAATAGTTTGACATTGTATTTCTGACATAGTGTGGCAACAAAAACAGGACACCGTCGTTTGCGCTTCAGTAAATGGCGGTGTCCCGTTTTAATCATGAATGTATTAAAATTTTTTGTTTTCAATTTAGCTTACGAATTCAGTCTTCTTTTTCCCGCAGCCTATATCCTAAAACCATCAAGCTATCGCTTAAATGGACGTTTTCCACAACAATTCCTTCACCCAGCCTTAAATCTGTCGGTGAAAAATTCCATATAGCTTTAATGCCTAAATTAGTTACTTCCGTCGCGATGTCAATTATTTTTTTATTGGGAACTGTTAAAATGGCTATATCGATTTTATTGTTAGCTACAAACTCAGCAAGTGTTTCAGTACTGTATACTTCAATATCATTAATTTTATTTCCGATCTTTTCTTTGTCAACATCAAAAATAGCTACAATGTCAAAACCTCTTCTTTTGAAGTTTTCATAGTTTGCCAGAGCGTTCCCCATATTTCCCGCTCCAAGGATTATACAATTAAACCTTTTATCAGTACCAAGAATTCTGCCTATTTCGTTATATAGATACTCAACGTTGTAACCATAACCCTGTTGACCAAAACCACCAAAGCAGTTTAGATCCTGACGGATTTGTGATGCTGTGATATGCATCCTCTCACTTAGTTCCTTCGATGAAACGCGCTTAATGTCCAGCTTCATGAGGTCGGAAAGATAGCGGAAATACCTTGGTAGCCTTCTTATGACAGCCATTGAAATTTTTTTGTCTTCAACCATTATTACTCCCTACCTTTATTCGTATCGTTATCGGATTTTTATTATTCTATCATATTTGTTATTTTTTTGTCCAATTTTTAACTGGAATAAATATTCCCTGCTGCTCTTAGGTAGTATGTAGTTACCTCTTTGATTTCGGTAACGATTGAGATCATAATCTTACCGGTATACCATTGTCCCTTAAGTATTCCTTCAACTCCAATATTTTTATTTGACCGAAATGGAACAGTGAGGCTGCAAGAACAGCATCTGCCTTTCCTTCTGTTATGGCAGTTTTAAAGTGCTCGAGTTCCCCTGCTCCTCCGGAGGCAATAACGGGTATTTTAACTGCTTCTGAAATCGCTCTTGTCAGCTCTATATCATAACCCATCTTGGTTCCGTCCCGATCCATGCTGGTAAGTAAAACTTCACCTGCACCCAGCTTCTCAGCCTTATAAGCCCACTCTATCGCATCTTTTCCCGTATTGACACGACCACCGTTTAAATACACATCCCAACCCGATTGATCTATGCGCTTCTTCGCATCAATTGCTATTACAACACACTGTGAACCGAAACGGAGAGCCGCCTCACTTATGATCTCAGGCCTTTTCAAGGCTGCTGAATTGACTCCGATCTTATCTGCACCGGCAAGTAATATCTTATGAAAATCCTCAACAGTCCTTACTCCTCCCCCTACAGTAAAAGGAATTGAAACCTGTTCGGCAACCTTTGCCACCATATCCAGCATAATATCCCTGGATTCCGCAGAGGCGGTAATATCAAGAAAAGTAAGTTCGTCTGCCCCGGCCTTATCGTATATAGCTGCACATTCAACCGGATCCCCCGCATCTATGAGGTTTATGAATTGTACACCTTTAACCACTCTACCCTGAAAAACATCCAGGCAGGGGATTATTCGTTTTGTAAGCATTAATATCGCTCCTTTTGGCTTTTAGCAGGATTTTGATCTATTTTAGGCCCCATCAGATAAGTTCCAATGCTTTTTTCAGGTCTACATCGCCTGTGTAAATGGCCTTGCCCACAATTACTCCGGCTACTCCTACCTCTTTCAAATGTCTTATATCTTTCAAACTGGATACGCCGCCTGATGCGATGACCTCCATATCCACCTTTTTAACCATTTCGGCCATTGCTAATAGGTTGGGACCCGATAGCATCCCATCGGTTGCAATATCGGTATAAATTATAGTTTGTACTCCCAAGGCTTCCATATTCTTAGCATGTTCCACCGCTTTGACTCCGCTTGTTTTTTCCCAGCCCTCAATAGCCACAAACCCGTCCTTAGCATCGATTCCGACTGCTATACGGTTTTGATATTTTTTAACTGCCTCACTCACTATTTCCGGGTTTTTTACCGCCGATGTACCGAGTATTACCCTTGAAATACCGGACCCCAATACATCATCAATATCGGCCATTGTTCTTATGCCGCCTCCGGTTTGAACCGGAATGTTAAGTTCTTTAGCAATACGGCTTATTATTTCGCGGTTATCAGTGTCTCCTCTGGCACCGTCTAAATCAACTACATGAAGATATTTAGCTCCCGCCTTTTGGAATTGTAGTGCCATGTTGACAGGGTCATCGGAAAAAATGGTTATATCATCATAACGCCCTTGGGTCAACCGGACACACTTGCCACCTCTGATATCAATAGCAGGATATATTATCATACCCTCCGCACCACCTTTAGAAAGTTATCTATTATAGCCAGCCCTACTTTTCCGCTTTTTTCGGGATGAAATTGAGTCGCATATACATTGTCCTTTGATATGGCGGCAACAAAAGGCACGCCGTATTGGGCTATTGCTGAAACCATGCTTCTGTCGGCCACATCCACATAATATGAATGGACAAAGTAAAAATATGATTCTTCACTTTGTTTATAGTCCGATATTGAAGAATCTCCTCCAAAATCACTGAAAAGTTTCCCCGGAAGATTTTCAAACAGAGGGCAAGGCTTGGGAAAACTGAGACTGTTCCACCCCATATGAGGAATTTTTAAACCTAAATCAGTAGGGAATTTTCTCACGCTTCCCTTAAAAACTCCAAGGCCCTTGGCCTCAGAATGTCCTTCAGGATGCTCTTCGCTTCTTTCAAACAGCAATTGGTAACCAAGACATATCCCCAAAAATGGTTTACCCATATCGATGCAGTCTTTAACAACCTTGTCCATACCCTTTTTAACAAGGCTGTCCATGCAATCGGCAAAAGCTCCGACCCCGGGAAGCACCACTGCTTCACTATTAAGAATAATTCTTTCATCGCAGGTGATCAAAGGGTCAGCTCCTGCCTTCTTGAAGGCATTTTCAACATTTTTTAGATTCCCTGCGTCATAATCTATTATTGCTATCATGCAGTAAACTTCTTTCCTGTGATTCTTTCGTATGCCTCGATATATTTTGCTCTGGTCTTCTCAATTACCTCTTGTGGCAGTTTTGGTGCCGGGGGTTTTTTATCCCAATCAAGAGTTTCAAGATATTCTCGCAAATATTGTTTATCAAAGCTTTTTTGAGCTCTTCCGGGCTCATAATCAGACAGTTCCCAGAACCTTGATGAGTCGGGTGTGAACATTTCGTCGGCTATAACAAGCTTATCGTCCAGTATACCAAACTCAAACTTTGTGTCGGCCAGAATTATTCCTCTGCCCAAAGCATATGCTTCTGCTTTTTTATATAGGCTTATGGTTTTTTCTTTAAGAGCTGAGGCCAGTTCCTCGCCTATCTGTTCCTTAACAAATTCATAGCTTACATTGATGTCGTGGCCTTCCTTGGCCTTTGTGGAAGGAGTAAAAATAGGCTCAGGAAGCTTATCTGCCTGTTTTAAACCTTCAGGCAGCTTGATACCGCTGATCTCACCTGTGGCTTTGTAATCTTTAAGCCCCGAACCTTCAAGATATCCACGAACTATACATTCAGCCTCAACCATCTTGGCCCTTCTGACAAGCATTGAACGGCCTTTAAGCTCCTCTTTGAATTGTGACAGGCCCATTGGATACTCGGATACATCGGTAGTAATCACATGATTCCCTATTATATCCTTGCAAAAATCAAACCAGAACTCAGAAATACCATTTAGTACGCAGCCTTTGTCAGGGATCAGGTCATCAAACACTACGTCAAAAGCTGATATGCGGTCGGTTACGATCATTAACAGTTTGTCTGCTCCAACCTCATAAACATCTCTTACTTTTCCTTTAATAAAAACAGGTAAGTCAATAAAATTAGTGTCTTTGATCAGCATTAATGTGTCCTCCGTTTATATTTATAATCATTTAGGTCAGTCTATGTCTCTCGTCATTCTGAGTAACAAATCTACCAAGCCAACCGAAAGATTCTTCATTCCGTTTCACTCCATTCAGAATGACATAAACTATATCCCTACAATAACCCCTTTGTAGACAGTACTCCTCGGATCGAGGGATCAATGGTAATTGCTTCTTTCAAAGCCTTGGCAAATGCTTTGAACACAGCTTCTATTATATGATGATTATTCTTGCCATGTATCAGCTTGATATGGAGTGTCATGCCGCTGTTAACGGCAAGAGCCCGAAAGAATTCCTCGAACATCTCGGTTTCCATTTCGCCGACCATATCAGTTGTAAAAGGTACTTCAAAATGCAGAAACGGTCTGTTTGAAAGGTCAAGGCTTACCATAGCCAGGGATTCATCCATAGGAACGAAGCTTGTTCCGAATCTTTTTATAGACTCCCTCTTGCCTAAAGCATCTGAAATCGATTTTCCTAGGACTATTCCGATATCCTCAACTGTGTGATGACCATCAACAAATAGGTCTCCCTTACATTCAATGGTAAGATCAAAACGCCCATGGCCTGAGAAAAGGCATAACATGTGGTCAAGGAAGCCTAATCCGGTTGAAATAGTATTCTCTCCATTCCCATCTAAATCAAGCTTGAGAGAAATCTCTGTTTCTTTAGTTTTTCTGGCCAATTCAGCGTATCTCATCACAATACCTCCGTGACATAGTCAGGTTATGCATTTCATCATAAGTCATTATATCATTGCCATAATCAACCTGCTATTATCTTATTTATTTTTTCGACCAATTTCTCCATATCACTTTGTATTCCTATTGTGATACGAAGCCAGTCACATATTTTCGGATCTTTAAAATTTCTCACCAGAATACCTTCTTGCCTCAGTTTTAATAAAGCCTCCGGTCCGGAAACACCCGGGATTTTAATAAATATAAAATTTGCTTTGGAATCGGTCGATGCCACACCCAAACCAATCAGCTTTTCTTTTGTCCATTCCCGAGTATTTATTATTTTTTGTCTTGTTTCATTAAAATATCCTGTATCGATAAATGCAGCTTCAGCCGCTATTTGGGCTATCCTATCCAGAGGGTAGGAGTTAAATGAGTCTTTAACTCTCACCAGTCCGTCCATCAGCTCCTTGCATCCCATAGCCAAACCTACTCTTTGCCCGGCTAACGCCCTTGATTTGGAAAGAGTCTGAACAACAATAAGGTTATCATACTTTGGAATCAGAGGTATACAAGATTCACCGCCAAAATCAATATATGCCTCGTCAACTATTACGAGGGTATTGGGCCTATCCTTAAGTAATTCTTCGATCTCCTCAGGCGAAATGATCAAACCGGTCGGTGCATTTGGATTAGCAAAAATAATACCCTTTAAGTCCTCCGGGTATTGTGATAAATCTATGGAAAAATCACTCCCGACAGGCACTTTTATGCATGGGATATTAAAAAGAGCGCTATACACCGGATAAAAGCTGTAGGTTATATCGGGAAATCCGATTTTATCGATATTATCAAAAAAGGCTTTAAAGATAAATGCCAATACCTCATCGGATCCATTACCGACAAAAACCTCATCCTCAGATATGCCATAATATTTTGACACTGCTTGTTTAACTATAGCTCCCTCACTGTTTGGATAGAGGCGAAGATCCTCCAGCGCAAAATTCCTTATCCTTTCAATAACCAAAGGTGAAGGGGGATATGGGTTTTCGTTTGTATTGAGCTTAATGAACTTTCTATCTTTTGGTTGCTCACCCGGAACATAGGGGGTAAGCTCCCTAGTATTACTACTAAAAAAACGACTCATTTTTAACCTCCGTTTAAGATAAGGTCTGAATTATTTTTAAGCGGCATGGTCTGCTACGATTTAAAGCATCGCTGTGATTGCGTAGCGAGCGCGACTAGAAACAGGATGTTGGCATGGAGCGCTAAATCGTAGCAGGCTATAGCCGCCAAATAGGTTTCGCACAGTCTAATGGTTCTTTACTCTGACTCGTATTGCCTCGGCGTGGGCTGTAAGCCCCTCGGCCTGCGCGAATGTCGCCACATCGGAAGCAACCGCTTTAAACGCGTTTTGGCTGTATGAAATAACACTCTGCCGTTTTATAAAATCATACACTCCAAGAGGAGAGAAAAATCTTGCGGTGCCTGATGTTGGCAATGTATGGTTAGGTCCCGCAAAATAATCCCCGAGCGGTTCCGGAGAATAATGCCCTAAAAATATAGCCCCGGCATTTTTTATTAGAGGCAATAAGTCAAATGGATTTTGTGTACATACTTCCAGATGTTCGGGAGCAATCAAATTGTTTATTTCTACTGCCTTATAAATTGTGTCTGTAACTATTATGGCACCGTATTTCTCCAAGGACTCGGAAGCAATTTCTGCTCTTGACAACTTTGAGAGCTGCTTTTCAAGCTCCTTTGAAACATTCTGGGCAAGATCATTCGATGTAGTTAATAAAATTGATGATGCCAACTTGTCATGTTCTGCCTGCGAGAGAAGATCGGCCGCTACATAAGCAGGATCCGCAGTTTCATCGGCGATGATCAATATCTCACTGGGTCCGGCTATCATATCGATACCGCAGGTACCGAAAACCATTTTTTTAGCTGTGGCCACATAAATATTGCCCGGTCCCACTATTTTATCGACTTTGGGAATGATCTGTGTTCCGTAAGCCATGGCAGCAATTGCTTGTGCCCCCCCGACCATAAATACTCTGTCGGCTCCGGCAAGCTTTGCGCAAGCCAGAATCACAGGATCAATCTTCCCGTTTTTGCCCGGCGGAGAGCAAAGGATGATCTCTTCGACTCCAGCGACCTTAGCAGGTATTACATCCATTAAAACTGTCGACGGCAGCGGTGCGCTTCCGGCCGGCACATATACTCCGACTCTGGAAAGCGGGGTAATTTTTTGCCCCAGAAATATCCCGTTTTCATTGGTCGTAAACCATGAATTCTCTTTCTGCTTCTCGTGAAAGCCCCGAATGTTTTCGGCCGCTTTTTCAATGACCCTAATTAATTCATTATCAATTGAGCTCAAGGCTTCCTGCATCTCTCTTTGTGAAACCTCTATAGTATCTAAAGTAAGCTCCACTCTGTCAAATTTTTTGCTGTATTCAATAAGGGCCTCATCCTTGCGCTCTTTTACATTTCTGATAATATCGGCTGTGGCTAGTTCAACTTCGATCTGACCCTCGGGGCTTCGCTTGGCCAAGGCATCAAGTAATGATTTTAAACTATCCTTTTTGTATTCATATATCTTGATCATAGTAACCTCTTAAAATTATTTAGAGTTGTTTTCTTATATCCTCTATAATTTTTGTAATACGTTGGTTTTCCATTTTCATGCTTACGCGATTTACAACCATTCTTGCACTTATTTCGGAAATTGTGTCTAAAACCACAAGACCATTTTCCTTTAATGTGCGTCCGGTCTCAACCAAATCCACAATAACCTCCGAAAGACCCACTAGCGGTGCCAGTTCTACTGATCCGCTAAGTTTTATTATCTCAACAGACTCACGCCTTTTATGTCGGAAATACGTTCTGGCTACCTCAGGGTATTTGGTCGCCACCCGGGTAATTGAAACAGAGTCCATTTTCCCTTCCAATTCTTGAGGACCGGCAACACACATCCTGCATTCGGCAAATCCAAGGTCCAAGACCTCGTATAAATCTCTGCCCTCTTCAATTAATGTGTCTTTCCCCACAATTCCTATATCGGCGGCGCCATACTCGACATATACGGGAACATCGGCAGGCTTTGCCAGAAAAAAGCGTATTTTATTCTTTTCGTCCGATAGGATCAGCTTTCTGGAATTACCCTTCAGCTCTGTGCAATCGATCCCGGCTCCCTCCAGCAGGCTTATGCTAAGGTCTGTCAGACGTCCCTTCGATAAAGCGAAAGTAATATATCTCATAGCTCTATCTCCTCTCTTGAGCCATCATTTTTTATGCAGACGAATTTGTTGAATCTACGCGAGGCAGCATACTTTTTGCTTTCCTCAATTCCCATTTGCAGAATATCAAGTTCCGCAATGCAATTGTTCCCAATCAATTGTCTGCAATAGTCACCGGCAAGTTTACGCGCATTCTTTTCATAGGTTACGAAAACTCCTCCGGGTTCCTGTACTGATTGCTTTTTTTGCCTTTCTAAGGCCATCATCACCATATTGATCCCAAGAGAAAAGCCTGTTGCTTCGCAATCTCTGCCGAATTTTGCCACTAGCTTATCATAGCGGCCCCCACTCAATATCGGGAATCCGACCCCATAAGTGTAACCTCTAAAAACGATTCCGGTATAGTAGTTGAGACTCTGAACCATACCAAAATCCAATGACACATATTGAGCAAGATTTCTATCTTCCAGAATTTCAAGAACCGCTTTAATGTTTTCTATTGCCTTAGTTGCAATGATGCCGATATCCTCAGAATTGATTTTTTGTAAGATGTCTTTTGATCCAAAAAGCTTGGGAAGATCCAGAATCATCCTCTTCAATGGATCCTTTACTTTGTGTCTATCCATGACCTGTTCTACGCCGACAAGGTTCTTCTGATCGATCAGCTCTCTGACTTCCTCTATTTCGTCATCCGAAAGTCCGGATTCCTCCATCAGCCCTTTAAAAAAGCCCACCTGCCCTATATCTATTTGAAATTCATCTATCCCCGTTGCCCTAACCGTTTCTATGGCCATGGCTACCACCTCGGCATCGGCTTCGGGAGAGTTGATTCCTAAAAGTTCACAGCCCGCCTGGGTAAATTCATTCTGCCTTCCTCCGCCCAACTCATCAAAACTAAAGGTGTTACCGATATAGCAGCATTTCAAAGGAAGTACCTCATCCTTAAGCTTTGTAGCTACTAAACGGGCCACGGGAACTGTTAGATCAGGTCTCAACACCAACAGCCTGCCTTTGGAGTCACAGAATTTATACATGCTTTCCTGGTTAATGAGGCCTCTTTCCCCTGCAAAGGTGTCATAAAATTCTATGGTTGGGGTTTCTATTTCCTTATATCCGTTGAGTTTAAAGGCTTCTCTAATCTTGCTCTCCAGCAATCTCTTTTGATTGCATGATTCAAACAGTATATCCTGAACTCCTTCCGGCGTGTAGATATTCCACTTTTTCATAATCCAGACCTCACTTCATTACTTCATCGCGTTAATGTGATAAATTATTCTCTTTATTTTATATATTTATGCTTGGTCTGTCAATAGCGATATTAAAAATCCCGATTATGTCAATATGTATTTTCCTTCTATACGAGTAACGGCTCCGCCTCCGAAAAGAACTCGCTTTCTGCCGTTAGTATCATGTTTTGTCTTTAGCCGCACAATATTATATCTGTCCTTAGTTCCGTTTTGTTCTATCACTAAAGACTCCCCATCCCATAGACTGTTTTTTATAAGATAATAGCCAAATGCTGAATTCCCCGAACCTGTCGCGGTATCTTCCAGATATCCGAACGTTGGTGCAAACACTCTTGTTCTATAATTACATCGATCATCATAAGTTTCACTGCAAAATACTTCAACAATATCTACACCATTATTTACACAAAAAGTTTTTAGCGTATTTAGATCAGGATCGATATTAAGTATTGAGTCTAATGAATTTATAGGAACAATCAAGGTTTCTAAACCCCCGTTTACAACCGATATTTC
>Ga0123334_1006896_pt1 | contig 10349 bp, 7 predicted proteins | sample BiotimSIPDNA_FD_89706 | JGI IMG/M metagenome (GOLD analysis project Ga0123334, IMG submission 89706) | Anaerobic biogas reactor microbial communites from Washington, USA - Biogas_R1 time_0 SIP DNA | ecosystem: Engineered > Bioreactor > Anaerobic > Unclassified | place: Washington, USA | collected... | reverse complement strand
CAAAAATATCTGTCATATCATAATTAGTCCCACCAATTTCATTATCACTCATATTTATTCTGTAGTAATGAGAAAGGCCAGAATGTTGTCCGAAAACAAGATTGATCCCATTCAAACTGACATTGCAGTCATTATCATGATAATGGCCAAAGAACATAGCTTTTGTGCTTTGGAGTTCTAAAGCTTTTTCAAATAGAGTACAAGTTAAATACTGACCGGAAGGGTTCCCTTCAAGTATGTGCCCATAATGATAGTCAGATGTGGGATTCCCATTGTTGAATGCGCTTTCATAGGCATCAAAAATTTCTGGGACTGGTACGTGTGCAAATATCAAAGAGGATACAACCTGATCATCATTTCTTGCAACACCATACTGCATGTCTGATATCTGATTAACATGTCTTTCATACCAAGCGACTTGAGCAGGGGTTTTCTCTCTGTGATATTCTTCGTCTACAGAGTAAGGACGGAAAACGCAGTCCATAACACAAAGGGTATAAATTATGTCGCCAGTACTTTTATCTCTTATGTTAATAAAGTGATTCCCGATGCCACCTTCCTCTTTCGCATCTCCTTTTGATATGAGACAGTGGGGGTATTGTTTAAGTTTATCAATGAGTATTTCTTTGGATTCTTGCCCGAAAATACTGTCCTCTGTAGTATGTTGAAAAACGTAGGGGCCTTCTGAATCATGGTTCCCAAAAGACATAGTCCAGTATACCGATAGTTCCTCCATTAGGTCTGCGTAATCTTGTAAATAAGGCCAATTATTTACTATCTGAGACATCACCAGATCTCCGGTGAAAACAACTAAATCTGGTTTAATTGTGTCTACCATTCTTCTGGTCATCAAGATGGTTTTGTCATTACTGTTTTCACCACCAAACTTATCATAGTTATTGATTGGATATTTAACTTGAGGGTCGGTTAATTGAAGGATTGTAAGCTTTTTTCCCCGCGGAAGAAAAATGGTACTATATGAATCAATTCGTGTTTCCGCTTTTTCATATGATATTGCGTTATCCTCAAGAATTCGCGTTTCATATAGAACAACTGTCCCTCCAACTGAAAGGACTAGTATAAGGGACAGCGCTATAATAAATTTGGAAAATCTATTCATTTATCACCTATTTTATATGAGTTTATTGCTAGCATATGTTGAAATAATTATAGAGAATCATTAAAGGATGTTCAACACGTAAAATTTCAAATAAGCTGTTTCGTTCGCACTTAGAAGGGAAGGATGATCAGGTGATTGGGTTTTTATTTCGACTATTCTTGCCTGACACTTAGCCTCAAAAGCAGAACTCTTAAGCATTTCCTCGAAAAGGGGAAAAGTAATATGTTGGGAGCAGGAGGATGATACAAGAAAACCACCTTTCTTTACAAGCTTCATTGCGATTGAATTAATATCCTTGTATCCTCGCATAGCATCTAGTATTTCGCTTGCATTTTTACAAAATGCAGGTGGATCAAGGATAATTAAATCAAATTGACGTCCATCTTTCTTATAATCTCTTAGTTTATCGAAAACATTTGCGCACTCTGTTTTTATTATTTCAGAAAATCCATTGATCTCTGCATTCTTGTTTACATCTGCTAGCGCGAGGGGGGAAATGTCAAGAGCAATAACAGATTTTGCTCCAGCTTTTGCCGCATTTAGAGAAAATCCTCCGGTATTGCAAAAACAATCAAGGACATTTTTTCCTTCCGAATATTTCCTTATCGCTAGTCTGTTTAGTTTTTGATCTAAAAAATAACCAGTTTTTTGTCCATTCTCGACATCAACCAACATCTTAATACCGTTTTCAAGAATTTCGACCGGGGACTTTAATTCCCCATAAAGTAAGCCTTTTTGTTGCGAAAGGCCTTCTTTTTCTCTTACAGAAAGGTCACTCCTTTCATAGATGCATGCAGGCGAGAAAAGTTCTATCAAAATCTTAACTATTACATCTTTATAATTGTCCATTCCTAGGGTAAGGAATTGAAGGGAGTAGACATCCTCGTATTTATCTATAACGAGTCCTGGAAGATTGTCAGATTCTCCGAAAACCATCCTGTATGAGCCCCCAAGTCCAAGACTTTTACGATATGAATCGGCGTAAAGTATCCTTTCTTTAAAGAGATCCTCCGAGACTTCTTTATCATCTCTGATAAAAATACGGACTAATATTTTAGAAAGATGATTAATGAAACCTTTGCCTAAATATCTTCCGCTATAATCGAAGACTGTTGCAAGAGAGCCATTCTTATCTTTCCCGTCAATTCTGGACACCTCATTAGCATAAACCCATGGATGACCAGCGAAAATTCTTTTTTCTTCGTTTTTCTTCAAATAAATACTGTATGGCATATTACTCCTATTTAACTAACGAAAGTATAACACTATAAGGAGCTTGAAATAAAGCGTATAAAAATTACATATTGCTTGTAATCATTTATTAATACCCGAAAACCAACTGGAAAGGAACAAAAAATAATCACAAAAAAGGAATTTTCATTTTGGTTATGTTAATATGGGAAAAATAATATTGCTATTAAAACTTTCAATTGATAGTATATATGCAAGAGCAAAAAAGACGCTAAGAATAAGTTAAAAGAGAGGGATTATGAAAATAGACATTAAAGGTACTTTACGCAAAGTCAAATCAATGTGGAAGACTCCCCTTGAAGGGAGATGTCTAAACATAAAAGAAATGGGTACTTTTGGTCTATATGCGCTTGGAATAAGTTTCATATCTAGTTCGGTATACTATGTCGCAACTATTTCATTTATCCCATATTTTTATCATATTGATGTAATCCATGCATACCTGATAATGATTTCAGGCATATTAATAAATTTGATTATTCAACCCTTTATCGGGACTCTGATGGAGAAGACGGACACAAGATTTGGAAGATATAAGCCATATATTTTGTTCTCTCTTCCTTTCTTATCTTTGTTCGCAGTACTTGTTACTTGGATCCCTCAAATAGGGGAGGAGAATATGCGTATTATTTATGCATATTGCTCTTGCGTCCCATTCTTTGTATTAATGAATTTTGCAAATAACATGTACCAAACAATGCCTTCTGTAATTACTCCAGTATCACAAGAGCGCGCCGACATGATGACCCCGATAGGATTGATTTTTGGTTTTGCTCCAAGTGTTTTGCAGATTATTGCGGGTCCGATAAGAGCGCATTTCGCCTCTTTAGGAATGGAATATATGGGAATAAGGATAATTGGAATAATTGCTGTTGGAGTGGGTACAGTACTAGTTTTGTTTATTCTTAGGGTTAGAGAAAGAGTATTCGAACTAAAGGATAAAGATAAAAAAGAAAAGATTAAATTCAGCATTGCCACTAAAATGCTTCTTAAAAATAAGCCTTTAATCATTCTGTTTTTAGCACTCGCTTTTGGCTCTCTAAGAGAATTTTGTAGGCAGTTCACAATTCTAATTATTCAGTTTAGGTTCGCTGAGACCTCCACGCAAGCGATGCAAATTTCCGGACTAATAATGACAATAATCGGCTTTGCGTCGACTGTCGCAATGTTTCTTCTACCTTTAGTGACGAGAAAACTAAATAAAAATGCAATAATAATATTGTTTACAGTAACGAGTGTAGTATCATTTGGCTTCTTAGGATTATTTGGATATCAGAATATTCCTGTTGGGACGGCATCAGCTGTAACTATAACAATACTTTTCTTCATTTCTTCAATTAATCCTACATATTTGTTGATTCCCATAATGTTAGGAGAAATAGCGGATTTTCAACAACAAAAAACGGGGAAGAGACTGGAAGGACATATGCAAAGCTTGTTGTTTTCCCTTCCAGGGCTTATTGCTCAAGTGTTAATGCTAGTAACTTGGTTCTGGCAAAGAATGATAGGGTTTGAACCAAAGAATTACGAGAATGTTATTGTTCTCTCCGAAATTCAACAGCAAACTGCTACGTCGTGGTTTAATGCGACCAGCCTTATTTCTGCTGCAAGCGGGTTAATAATGATAATTATTCTATGTTTTTACCCTTTAACAAAGAAAAAATATTCAGAGGTTATTACCGAACTCGAATCTAATTCATTAAAAATTGAAAAAGGGAGAGAGAGTGTCGAACCGGAAAGTATTCCGTCGCTGGAAACTAAACTATAAAATCCTTTTTCCTAGTGTCCAGTAGAAAAAAATACAGTTCAAATATTAGTACATTTTTGATAAAGATAAGGGGCATGAAAATGATTATTAAGAAAGTTTATTTAGTCACTAAGACACATTTGGATTTGGGATATACTGACCTTGCCGCAAATATATTAAAACAATATATCGATTCTTTTATTCCTGAAGCGATTCGTATTGCAAAAGAACTAAATACTGAAAATAAGAAATTTGTCTGGACAACAGGTTCTTGGATACTTAATACTGCGCTCAAAAAAGGAACCCCTTTGCAAGTTAAGTCTTTATTCGAGGCTATGAAAGGGGGGGACATAGTAGCACACGCCCTTCCATTTACCACTCACACTGAGTTAATGGATGAAGATACATTCAGATACGGGCTGGATATTATAAAAAAACTTGATAAACAGTTTGGAAGAAATACTGTATCTGCGAAAATGACAGATGTTCCAGGACATACAATAGCTATGGTTCCGATATTAAGAGAATACGGAATAAAGATGTTACACATAGGAGTAAACGAGTCTTCTGCAGTTCCTGATGTTCCTGATATCTTTCTTTGGAGGTTTAAGGATAGTGAAATAGTCGTTGTCTACAATAAGAGTTATGGTGGTAATTTTTCCTGTGAAGGGATAGAATCGATGGTTGCATTTTGTCACACATCTGATAATTGCGGACCGGTAAACCTGGAACAAGCGAAGAAGAATTATGATCACTATAAAGAACTCTATCCAGAAGCAGAAATAATTGCCTCAGGTTTAGATGAAATAGCAAACGATTTGTGGGAAATCCGCGATACTCTGCCCGTTATTACCTCTGAGATTGGAGATAGTTGGATTCACGGAAGCACCACCGATCCATATAAAGCCGCATCTCTTAGAGAGCTTATGGGATTAAAAAGCAAATGGTTAGAAGAAGGCTCGCTTAAAAGAGACTCCCAGGAATATGAGGATTTTTCAGATGCCATATTATGCTTGGCAGAGCACACAAACGGTGGAGATGTAAAGATAATGCTTTCCGATTATACAAACTACCTGAAAGAAGATTTTTTGAAAGCAAAAGAAAAAGACATTGTTGAAAACAGCGTTGAAGCCCTAAACGCAGAAGAAAAAATTGCTGCTCGAATCATTTCGGATATAAAAGAAAAAGAAAAGCCCTTAGCCTATTCAAGAATCGAAGGGACTTGGAAGGAGCAAAGAGAATATATTTCTCTTTCCTTATCTAAACTAACCAACACTCATAAAGAAGAGGCTGAAAAAGTTTTATCATCTCTTATTCCAAATGCATCTTTTGACTCTTCTCTAGACAAGCCCTGCAATAATATAGTTACCGGGACCTTTTCACTTTCCGATTATTTGCTTACCCTAAATGATAATGGCGGCATAACCTTATCTAAACAAGGCAAAATTATTCTGTCTTCCCCGGAGAAGGGATCATTAATAGAATACGTATCGCACAACATTGAGGATGTAAACGAGTTTTTCGAGACTTACAATAGGCCGGAAGTCAGGGGAGTAAATTGGGCTTATGGTGATTTTGGAAGACCTGCGTTTAGTTTAACCAAAGATAAATTCCCGAGTGGAAGATTTCACTACGTGATTAAATCGCTTAAAGAATCGAAGGATTCAGTTATCATATCTCTATCTACTGAAAAAGAAATAAGTAGTAAGCTCGGGGCCCCTAGAGACATTCAAGTCAAGTTTTCTGTACAACAAGAAAAATTTCTGATTGAGATGATCTGGACAGGAAAAGATCCGAACCGAATACAAGAAGAAACTATTTTTAGACTATATCCATTAACAGACAACAGGAGCATTCACTTCAAAAAACTGGGGTCATATATTAATCCTTACGATATAGTATACAATGGTAACAGAAATTGTTCCGCAGTGATGGATGTAAAGTTTTCGAATAGCAAGGGCTCTTACAAAATAAAGAGCGTACATTCCCCTCTTGTATCGCTTGGAAAAGGAAAAATTATGAGATTCGATAACAATTATGAGGATGTAAAAAAAGATGGGATATCTTTTATTCTTCATAACAATATTTGGGGAACTAATTTCCCTCTATGGTACAGTGACAACGCTTATTTTCGCTTTGAAATATCTCCGGAATAACTTTTTAATCCCAAATATTAACTAAACAAAAAAATTTTCGCAAATTAACAATACAAACAGTATAGGAGAAAGAATGAATAAGACAATTTATCTAGCTGGAGGATGTTTTTGGGGAACTGAAAAATACCTATCCCTTATTAAAGGTGTATTATCTACTGAGGTGGGTTATGCTAATGGAAAGACGATTAATCCAACATATGAAGATGTTTGCAGAAGAAGAACGGGGCATGCAGAAACAGTCAAGGTAACATATAACCCAGATGAGATCTCATTAACTAAGTTACTGAATCTATTCTTTGCCTCAATTGACCCAACGGCGGTTAATAGACAAGGAAACGATATTGGTTCCCAATACAGAAGCGGGATATATTTCACCGATGAATCAGACAAACAAATAATCTTAGAATCGATAAAAGACCTTTCAAAAATATATAAAGATCCAATAGCTGTCGAAGTCTTAAATCTAAATAATTATTATCCTGCGGAAGAATACCACCAAAAATATCTTGATAAGAATCCTAACGGATACTGTCACATCGGAAAATCGACCTTTGATATAGCTAGAAATACTCAAGCACAATATTCCAAGAAAAATAAGGAGGAGTTAAAGAAAGTTTTGACCCCGTTACAATATGAAGTTACGCAAAATAATGCAACTGAACCCCCATTCAGGAATGAATATTTTGATAACTTTGATGAAGGAATATATGTAGATATAGCTACAGGTGAGCCTCTGTTTTCCTCGGAAGATAAATTTGACTCAGGATGTGGGTGGCCAGCGTTTTCCAAACCAATTGACAAAAAACTTGTAAAAGAAATTATAGACAAATCCCATGGAATGCAAAGAATTGAAGTTAGAAGTTCAAATGGAGACTCCCATCTAGGCCATGTATTTACTGATGGTCCAAGAGATAGAGGAGGACTTCGATATTGTATTAACAGTGCTTCTTTAAAATTCATACCAAAGAAAAAATAGAGCTATATTTTTTTCAGAAAAGATATTCCTCTTTAAATGGCCATTTTCTCAATAATTTGTAGTATTATCTACAAAAAGTGTCACAAGATAATAATAAAATTTCTATTGACTATTGAACCTCATAATGATAGATTTATTTCATTAAAAGATTAGGGGGAAACACATGAAAAACAAAGCTTTATTGATAACACTTATTAGTATTATTGCAGTTATTGTAATTGTAGGCTTATTCTTCGGAATAAGCGCAGGTGTAGCATACAATGGGACCATTACACTTCGTGAAGACATCGATGCAGCAGAAGCCGAAATCAAGAACAGATTGCAAGAAAGACATGACAAAATGGGGCAATTGATTGGTGCTGTTGAAGGACTTCAGGAACACGCTGAAACTATCTATACACAGATTACTGCCGCTAGAGCGGCATATGCTGCAGCTATAACTAACGAAGATTTAATAGAAGCAGATGCTCTTGAAGCAGCTGCATTGGATGCTCTTATCGTTACTGTAGAATCCAATCCACAAATCACTGCAACTAGCGCATATAACACATATATGTATGAGGTGTCGGGGATGGAGAACGCATTGTTTGTAGCAAGAAGAGATTTTAATGAAGCCGTACTTTCCTACAATACAACCGCTAAGAAGTTCCCGAGAGTTTTGTTCATAGGTATGTTTGGTTTCGAAAGAGAACTTGAGTATTGGAAAACGGCAGATGGCTCTGAAGAGATTCCTATGATTAATGTCGACTGACATGCGTAAAACTGTCGTTATAGTACTATTTCTGGTAATAATTTTTGCCGGCACTATATTATCGTCTTGCCAAAAGGAAGATGAATATCAATATCCGCGCCCAAGCGCGGATTTTTATGTTAATGATTTTGCCTCAGCACTTTTACCTGGAAGCAGACAAAGTTTCTACAACGAGGGAGTTCGCCTTTATGAGGATACAAAGGATACAGATCTCGGCGGAGCTCAATTTGTGGTAACAACCATGCTTGTTGAAAATCAAGGGGAAATTGCCTCAATCGACAAGACAGAGTTATTTAGACAGTGGCAAATCGGAGAGAACGATATGGGGCTCCTCCTCCTTTTACTTTTCACAGGAAATGAAGAAGAGCTCACTCTCGTAAGTACCCAGATTGAAATAGGTTATCGAATGGAAGCCTATATTACTGCAGCTGAGGCAGGAAATCTTATAGATGAGTGTCTTTATAATCCGGAATGGGAAGGTTCCATTGACATGGGTCTCGGCGAATTATATTATGAGTTAATTTCTATAATTTACACGCAAGCCTATGGATATGAGTCTTTTAACTATGATATGGATGTATACAGAGATTTTCTAATTACCGCAGAAGATTCTGAGGCTCAATCGCCTATGTCTTTGATCGCCTATGTCTTTTCCTCTCATTCTCCATTCTGGACCAAGATAATTGTAGCCCTCATAATATTCTTAATTACTGGGGTACTCGGTGGGGGTGGCTTTATGGCCGTACGCCACAAAGGCGGGGGAGGATCCAGCGGAGGTTACGGAGTTAAACGCTAATTCCTATCTATAATAAATACATAAAAGACCATAATTAAATTGTTATGGTTTTTTGTTCTCTGATCCTCTTATATAATCAGTAATAATATTTTTTATCCAAATTGTGATATAATTTTTTCATGATTTCGAAAAATGATCTTATAGAATTAGATATCACTGATGTAGGTGTGAACGGAGAGGGGATTGGCCATCATGAAGGCTATACTTTTTTTGTTCCACTAGCTCTTATCGGCGAAAGAGTAATAGTTAGGATAGAACACATTTCAAAAACCCTAGTTTTTTCAAAACTATCAAAGATTATCAATAGATCCTCTAACAGGGTCGATCCTCCATGCAAATATTACTATCAGTGCGGAGGCTGCGACTTAATACATTGTGATTATCAAACTCAACTAGAGTATAAACGTTCTGCGCTAAGAACCACATTATCAAAAATGATAAAAACTGATTTTGATGTTGAACCTATTATCCCATCAGACTATTCACTACACTATAGAAACAAGGTTCAGCTTCCATTCGGAACTCTGAATGGCGAACCAATATTAGGTTTTTATAAAGCAAATTCACATGACATCACCCCAATTGATGATTGTCTGCTCCATGGGCCCTGGCTTCAGCCACTAATCTCATTAACTCTGTCATATGTCCTCGAAAACAAAATACCAATATTCCAGAACGGGAAAGGTTTACTTCGTCATCTTGTTGCTCGTTACATATCTGATAAACTCTGTGTTACTCTAGTAAGCGCATCAAAAAATCTTCCAAACCTAGACTCATATTATAAATCACTTTCTTCCATATTCCCAGATGTTTCTCTCTACTTAAACATCAATTATGAAAACAACAACGTAATAATGGGAAATGAAGTAATCCATGTAGCTGGGCCCAAACAAACGCTGGAAGTAATGGGGATAAAAGTCTCTCTTAATCCACTTTCTTTTTTTCAAGTTAACGACAATATCAGAGAGAAGCTCTATTCAGAAGTAATATCTTTAATCTCTCCCAGCCCCTCAGTCACAGTAATCGACGCATTCAGTGGTGTAGGGCTTATGGGCGCCATAATGGCAAAAATGGGAGCCCATATAATCAATATCGATGAAGTCCCCGAAGCTATAGAAGATGCAACTAACCTCTATTTAGCCAACGCTCTTTCATCTCAAGTAACCAATATTTGTGGCGATTGTGCGGAGGTTCTTCCAAACATTTTACCAACTCTTGACCCCGACTCTTCCATTTGTCTTCTGCTCGATCCACCTCGTAAAGGGCTTTCAGATAAGCTCGTTAATACAATCAATTCCCTAATATCCACTCATCCAAATCTAAAGATTGTCTACATTTCCTGTAATCCTTCAACACTCGCGAGGGATATTCATAACCTAGGTGAAGAAAACCTAACTTTTCAACCTTATGATATGTTTGCACAGACAAAACACGTCGAGACTCTAATATGTCTTTCAAAATAGCCTTTGACCACCGAAAACGGGAAGACGATTTACAAACTCAATATTTGACGGAAAGAATACGATAATAGGTAGGTAACAATATGAAAGTT
>Ga0123334_1006892_pt1 | contig 10355 bp, 7 predicted proteins | sample BiotimSIPDNA_FD_89706 | JGI IMG/M metagenome (GOLD analysis project Ga0123334, IMG submission 89706) | Anaerobic biogas reactor microbial communites from Washington, USA - Biogas_R1 time_0 SIP DNA | ecosystem: Engineered > Bioreactor > Anaerobic > Unclassified | place: Washington, USA | collected... | reverse complement strand
TTGATGAACTGGGCCTGCCCCTGGTGGTGAAGGAAGGCAAAGGCTCCTTTGGCCAGCAGGTGTACCTGGTGAACAGCCTGGAGGAACTGGACAGGCTGGTCAGGCGCCTGGGCGCCACTGAAATCCTGTTTCAACGCTTCATTCAGGAGGCCGCAGGCACTGACCTGCGGCTGTATGTGGTGGGCGGTGATGTGGTGGCCAGCATCCGCCGGGTCAACACCCAGAATGATTTCCGGGCCAACCTGGAAAACGGCGCCACCGCCCATCCCTATTCCCCCAACCCGGAGGAAGCCCGGCTGGCCCTGGCCGCCTGCGACGCCTGTCAGACGGATTTTGCGGGGGTGGACCTGCTGCAAAGCCGGGACGGCCCCCTGGTGTGCGAGGTCAATTCCAATGCCCATTTCCTGGGGCTGATGGCGGTGACCGGCAGGAACCCGGCCCGGCACATCGTCAACCTCTTGAAGGAGGCCCTATGAAAACCATCTGGCTGGTGTATGAACAGGAGAATGTGCAACGAAACCAGTTCTTTATCGACCAGTGGCAGCTGGCCGGCCAATCGCAAAACGCCAGGATTCAGCTGGTGCTTTTTGAAGACCTGATGATGGGCATCCGCCAGGGGCAGCCCTTCCTCGCCCATGCCCAGGGCCTGGCTTTGCCGGATGCAGCCGTCATGCGCTTAAACCAGCCCCTGCTCAGCGCGCAGTTTGAACACCTGGGCATCCCGGTTTTCAACGATGCCAGGGTGGCGCGGATCTGCAACGACAAGCGCCTGACCCATCAATTGATCAGCAGCATCGCCCCTTCCATGGACACCGTGTTTTTGCGTGGCGACGAAGGCACCTCCCCCCTGCCCTATCCCGTGGTGGTGAAACATGTGTTTAGCGCTGGCGGCAGGGGCGTATACCTGGCCCGTGACGACGCCGGTTTCCAGTCCGCCTTGAACAACATCCCCCCCGGCAGCGCCATGGTGCAGGCCCTGTCCGACACCCCCGGAAAAGATGTCCGGGCCTATGTGCTGGGTGATGAGGTAATCGCCGTGTTTATGCGGCATTCCGATCATGATTTCCGCAGCAACATCGGCCAGGGCGGGGAGGCGAGCGCCTACACATTGTCCCCCCGGGACGGGCAGGTGGTGCGCAAAATTGTCAGCATGTTCAACTTTGGCCTGGCGGGCATCGATTTCATTTTCCATGGCGGACGGCTGCTGTTCAATGAAATCGAGGACGCGGTGGGCACCCGGATGCTGTTTGCCAATGGCCATGAAGACATCGTCAAGCGCTACCTGGCCTTGATCCTCCAGCGGATATCTGGCTGAAACCCCGGAAACTTGATTCCCCTTTGGGGCTGTATTATACTGTCCCTGTTCGAGCGAGGTGGTTTGATGGAGCTGGATCTGCACGGAAAGAACCTGTTTCAGGCCCGGATTGCGGTGATGTCCGCCCTGGCCCGGGCACGCACCTCTGATTACCGGCTGACCATCATCCACGGCCATCGCCAGGGCAGCGCCATCCGCAGCATGATTCTGGAGGAGTTTGCCCGCCACCCCAGGGTGATCCGCATCGAGCCCAGCCTGAACCCCGGACAGACGATTTTTGTCCTCAGGGAGTACTGACCCCACCCGGAAGGAGCCTTATGACCCAAAGACCACGAAGCAGACCTCCCCGCAGCGCCCGGCGCAGAGAAAGCCGCATGGGGCTGCTTGTGCTGTGCCTGGGCCTCATTGCCCTGCTGCTTGTGATATCCCCCCTGGAAACCACCCAGAAGGCCATGAACGTGAACCCCACGGGCGACAGCCCGGACGGCTCCGGCCTGCGCATCACCGAACTCATGGCAGACAATGCATCCGCCCTGCCGGATGAGCATGGAAATTTCAGCGACTGGCTGGAGATCACCAATATTTCCGACCAGCCCATTTCCCTGAAGGACCGCTCCCTGTCCAACCGGCCGGACCGGGCCCGCTTCATTTTCCCGGACATCACCTTGCCGCCCGGGGAGCGGGTGATTGTGTTTTGCGACAACACCAATCAGAACGAAGCCGGGAAGCCGCTGCACGCCAAGTTCAAAATCTCCAGCATTACCGCCAGCGTGTACCTGTTTGACACCAACGGCTTTGTGATGGACAAGGTGGAGGACACCCCCACCCTCAACGCCAACGAGTCCTTCGCCCTGATGGCAGACGGCGCCTTTGCCAAGACGGACTTTTACTCCCCCGGCTTCCCCAACACCGAGGAGGGCCACAGGGCCTACATGGCCAGCTACCTGGTGGAAACCGGCAAGCTGGTGATTAACGAGGTCTGTCCAGCACCCCGCAGCGGCCTGCGGGATGAGGATGACGAGCTGTCCGACTGGATTGAGCTGAAAAGCAACAGCGACGCACCCATCGATTTGAGCAACATCGCCCTGTCGGACAACGAGGAGCGGCCTGTGAAGTGGGTGTTCCCGGAGGACGCGGTCATCAAGCCCCGGGGCTACTACATCGTGTTCGCCTCCGGCAAGAACCGGGAAAACGCAGGCGGCATCCCCCACACCAATTTTTCCCTGGCCGGCGAGGGTGAAACCGTCACCCTGTCCACTGTGCACGGGCAGCTGCTGGACCGGATTACCTATCCCAATATGCCGGTGGATCATTCCTACGGCCGGGATGAGGAAACCGGGGACTGGCGGATGTTTGACATCCCGACCCCCGGCGTCTCCAATGACAAGGTGGGCTTTCAGAAGGCAGACGAGTACATGCGGGCCATCAACCCGCACAAGATCTATATTTCTGAGGTCATGAGCAGCAATGACAGCGTCCACCCCACCGCGGGCGGCCCTTTTTCCGACTGGGTGGAAATTGTCAGCTACAGCGACCGGGTGGAGGACATCAGCGGCTGGGGGCTGTCCGACAGCCTCACCTGGCCCCGCAGGTGGACCTTTCCCCAGGGCACCAGCATCTGGCCCGGGGAGCACAAGGTCATCTACCTGGACAAGAGCCAGAACCCCGGCAGGGACGCCGCCATGCTGCGGGCCAATTTCGCCGTCAAACGCGCAGGCGGCGAGGTGATGACCCTGTCAAATGCCGATGGCAGGGTGCTGGACCGGATCGTCACACCCATGATTCCCACCGACATTTCCTACGGCAGAAGTCAGGGAAATAGCGGTTTTTTTTATTTTGAGACCCCCACCCCCGGCGGCCCCAACAACACCGGCTTCCTGGGCTATGCAGAGACGCCTGTGTTTTCCCTGCCAGGCGGCCTGTATCAGCAGGACATCCGCCTGGCTATTGAGGTCCCGGAGGGGACTGAGGTGCGTTTCACCACGGACGGTTCCATCCCCACCATCAACAACAGCCAGCTGTACCAGGAGCCTCTGAACATCTCCGACACCATGGTGATCAGGGCACGGGCCTTCAAGGCCGGTTTGCAGCCTTCCTTCACCATCACCTCCACCTATGTGATGAAAACCTATTTCACCCTGCCCGTGGTCTGCCTGACCACCGACCCCATCGAGCTGTGGGACCCGGAGAACGGCATGCTGGCCATCGGTGAAGGGATTGACATCCTGCAGTACGAGAAAATCCCCTTTAAAAACCCCTACCCCACCTATGCCAGGGTGGGCAAGCTCCACCGCCCGGGCTATGCTGAAATGTTCAGGCAGGACGGCACCCCTGCCGTCTTCAGCCAGGGGGTCACCTTCGGGCTGATCGGCCAGTATTCCCTGGACATGCCGCAGAAATCCTTCAAGGTGCAGTCCCGCGCGCGCTTCGGCAGCAAGTACTTCCATGCCGCCCTCTTTGACGACCGCCCCTTTGATGTGTACAAATCCTTCGTCCTCCGGGTCAGCGGCAACGACGCCGTCTGGACCCGGATGGTGGACGGCGTCCAGTCCCGCCTGGTGGACCAGTTGGACACCACCGTCATCCACCAGGCCTGGAACCCGGTGATCGTGTATCTCAACGGCCAGTACTGGGGTCACTACAACATGCGGGAGCGGGTCAGCCGCTACATGGTGGCCCAGCATGAGGGCATCCCCATTGAGGATGCGGACAACATGACCATCCTGGAGGCCAACAGCAAGCCCTACTGGGGCACCAATGCCGAATACCGGGAAATGCTCAACAAGGCCAAGACCCTCTCCCCCGGCAAGAACCCGGAGGACCTGAAATACCTGACCGACCGGATTGATATTGAAAACTATTTCGACTACATGGCCCTTGAAGCCTTCTTTGCCAACACCGACACCGGCAACATCCGCTACTACAAGGTGCCCGGCGGCAAATGGCGCTGGATCCTGTTCGACCTGGACTACGGGCTGTTTAACTCCAATGCCAACGGCATCCGGGTCATCTTAAACCCCAAGGGCACCGGTGTGAACAACGCCATTGACAACACCTTGATCCGCAAGCTGCTGGAAAGCCCGGAGATGCAGGACCTCTTCCTGCGCCGCTTCGGGGAGATTTTCAAGAAGTTCACCACCGAGGTGATGCTGGCCCAGATTGATGAGTGCTACAACATCCTGCAGCCGGAAATGATGATGCATTACGAGCGCTGGTCAGCCTATCATTTGAAGAGCATCTCCTCCGAACAGCCCCAGACCGTGGACGGCTCCATGCGCTTCTGGAACTACAGGGTGAGCCGCCTGAAAAACGTTGTCAAGAAGCGCCCCACCATCTGCTGGGACCAGGTGAAAGAATGGTTCAAATTCACCGATGCCCAGATGGAAAGTTATTTTGGACCGCGGCCAGATATGCCCCCGGATGTGATTTAATACCGTCTGCAGGGGCTGTATCAACGCAGCAACCGTCTCAAATATTACCTTTTAACGCCAGCTCCAGCTGGCTTTTCTTTAGGCTGCAAAAAAAGACAGCATCGCTGCTGCCTTTGTGAAAGATTGAACCGGTTATTTCTTCGCGATGGCGTTTTTGATGAAGCCCACGATGCCGGTCAGCAGGCCGCCGCCCACGCCGCCGCCTAGGATGCTGGCGATGATGCTGGTGATGTCCGTGCTTCCTGCGGCCGCATCCCCTGCAATGCCGAGCAGGCCCAGCAGCTGGCTGCCGCCCAGCCCGCCCAGGATGCCGGCGATGGTGTTGCCGATGCTGCCCAGGTCCAGTTTCTTGGAAGCCTTGCCGGCCACATTGCCGCCCACCGCCCCAGAGATGGCCTGAATAATCAGTTGAAGAAGTCCTGTCATGGTATTTCTCCTTTCAATCCTGGCTCGCCAGGTGTGCGGTCTTCCAGCCGCTGATAATATGTACCCGGCCGGGAATACTTCAAGCATCGGATTTGTTTAATTTTCGTTTAAAAACTGCTCTGCCCGTTTGAGGATGATCCGGACATCGGTGAAGGACAGCTTCCGGTAGGCCTGCTCAAAGGGCAGGATGTGGGCTTCCACATCCATGCCGGACACCACCCCGTCCTCACAATCAAACCTGGCCAGGAAATAGGTAAAATGCTTGAGCATCCCCCGGCCCTGGGGATAGACGATCTCCCCGCCAAACCCCGGGACAATGGTGGCGGTGATGCCGGTTTCTTCATAGATTTCACGCAGGGCCGTCTGCTCCTCGGATTCGCCTGCTTCAACATGGCCCTTGGGCAGCCCGGTGTTGCCGGACAGCTCTGTCACCAACACATACTGCCGCTCCCCACCCTGCTCGCAGTACAAAACGGCGCCTGCTGAATGCTCATGCTTATAGGCGGCGTAAAGGGCTTCTTTGGTGAGGCTGCAGAAATATGCGTACTGGCGGCTGGCAGTCAGCTGGGGCTCATCAATATGGAAACCTAGGGCTGCATAAAAGCCCAGGTTGTCCTGCAGGCTCATGGCGTTGAGCTCCTGCAAGCCCAGGGAGCAGAAGGCCTCCACTATAAGGCGCCTGCCCAGACTGCGCCGCTGGTGGCTGGGGTTGACGGTGACCGTCAGCACCCGCCCCTGCCCTGCCGGCTTTTCTTCGATGGTCAACAGGCCGATGACGCGCCCGTAGTGCACAAAGCCGAAGACATGGTACTGCGCCATCCCCTGCCAGGCGGACAGCATGCGCTTGTACTGGCTGGCCGTCAAGTGCTGGGTGCAGGGTGCCAGCAGGTCGTTGATCCCCGGCAGGTGCAGGCGGTTTTTCAGGTTCACAAACATGGGCCTGGACCTGGGGATGCTGTGGTAGGCCTGGGGAGCGGCTGCCTGTTTTGCAGGCGGCGGGCTGTTTCTTGCTTCACTCATGTGATGGATCCACCCTCTTTATCATACGGAGGCAGGAGCGGCTGCAGCTTTCACTGCACCGCTTGAAACTATGACTTCACGTGTTCAATATAGTAAAGCCTGCAATCTCTGTCAATCCATTCCAGTTTTCATACCGCAGCCAGTCAGTTTAATCTGGGTATTTGTTGGACAAAGTTCCGAAATATGATTCGTTCTGCCTGAAAGCAGGCTGGTCAATTCAGGATTTTGGGGTATACTATAATGCGGATTCAACCTACAAGTACGGACAATGGAGAGGGAAACAATGAAAGCATTGATCAATGGTGTCATCCTGATGCATGATACTGAAGTGACAGACAAAGCGCTTTTGTTTGACAAACACATTGTAGGCCTGGTTGCAAGGGATGAAATCCCGTCTGAATATGAAATCATCGACGTTGAGGGTGCGTATATTTCCCCCGGCCTCATCGACCTGCACATCCACGGCTACGCAGGCGAGGACACCAGTGACGGCAGCGAAAAAGGCGTCCGGAAAATCGCTAAACACCTGCTGGAAAACGGCGTCACCTCCTTCCTGCCCACCACCATGACCATCGACTGGGCCGAATTGGAAGCCGCCTTTGACGTGGTGCGCAAATTGAAAGCAGACAGCGAACACGCGGATTTTGACGGCGCCGCCATCCTGGGTGTCCATGCCGAAGGCCCCTTCATCAACCCCAAGCGCAAAGGCGCCCAGGCGGAGGAGGCCATCATCACCCCCGACGCCGACAAGATTCTAAAGCACAAGGACATCGTGCGCATCCTGACCATGGCCCCCGAAATGAAGGGGGGCATCGAGATGATCAAACGGGTCACAGAGGAGTCCGACATCGTGGTGTCCATCGGTCATACCGATGCCACTTTCGAGATTGCCCTGGAAGCCATTGAAGCCGGCGCTTCCTACGTGACCCACCTGTTCAATGCCATGACGGGCCTGAACCACCGCAACCCCGGTGTGGTGGGAGCGGCCCTTCAGGCGCCGGTGATGACGGAAGTCATCGCGGACACCTTCCACGTGCACCCCGGCCTCTTCCGCTTCCTGCACGATACCAAGAAAAACCGCCTGGTGCTCATCACGGATTGCACCCGGGCCGGCGGGCTGGGCGACGGCGAATACACCCTGGGCGGTCAGCCCATCTATGTCAAAGGCATCGAATGCCGCCTGGAAGACGGCACCATCGCCGGCAGCGTGCTGAAGCTGAACGAGGCCGTCCGCAACCTGCGGGACAGGGCCGGGCTCTCTACCGCTGTGGCTGTCAAAGCCGCATCCCTGGTGCCCGCCACCGCCATTGGTGTGGCAGACAGGATAGGCAGCCTGGATGCCGGCAAGGACGCGGACATCGTGTTGTTTGACCAGGACATGACGACTAAGGCTGTCTACATCAAAGGACAGTTAAAATATCAACAAGGAGCTTAGCATGATGAAAAAAGTGAACGCGCCGCTGGATCCGGGCTTTGCCCCCATCTCCCTTGAGTACAGGGATTATGTGGCAGCAGTGAAAAATGCAGAGCGTGCCCAGCGCTTTGTGGTGAGGATTGAACGGGACCATGGCCTGTATTCATCCTTCAGCCTGGACATTCTGCCAGACGGCGTGGATGATGCCAGGACCATCCGGCTGATGGACCGCCTGGTCAAAAGCCTGCTGTGGGTGCGCGGCGGTTTCCGCATCACCACGGCCGGTTCCAGGGCTGTTCACGAGCATCTGAAGGCTGCCTACCAGGAAGGCGGCGCAAGGGCCTTTGATGCGGACTTCATGCACACCGTGTATGAGCGCCCCTTTGAGGTGCATTATGCCGAGGACCCGGACAGCATTGCGGCCTCCAATGAAAGCGCCAGCTCCATCGGCAAGCACCTGGACGGCTGCCGCATCGGCTTTGATGCCGGCGGCAGCGACCGGAAGGTCAGCGCCGTGATGGACGGGAAAACCCTGTATTCTGAAGAGGTGGTATGGCATCCCAAAGTCACGGAAGACCCGGACTACCACTACAACGGCATCCTGAGCGCCTTTAAAACCGCTGCGTCTCACCTGCCCCGGGTGGATGCCATCGGCGTGTCCAGCGCCGGGGTCTACATCGACAACAAGGCCATGGTGGCGTCCCTCTTTTTGAAGGTGCCCCGGGAGCTGTTTGCAAGCAAGGTCAAAAACATCTACATCAACGCTGCCAAGGAAATCGGGGATGTTCCGCTGGTGGTGGCCAACGACGGGGATGTCACCGCCCTGGCCGGCGCCATGAGCCTGGAATCCGGGCAGGTGCTGGGCATCGCCATGGGCACCAGCGAAGCCGGCGGCTATGTGGACGAGCAGATGCGCATCACCGGCTGGTTGAATGAACTGGCCTTCGTGCCGGTGGACATGAACCCGGGCGCCCTGGTGGACGAATGGTCCGGCGATATTGGCTGCGGGGTGAAGTACTTCTCCCAGGACGCCGTCATCAAGCTGGCTCCTGCTGCCGGGATTGACCTTTCCGCCGCCGACACGCCGGCTGAAAAGCTGAAAATCGTCCAGAAGGAAATGGAAAACAACAACCCCAGAGCCTTGGACATCTTCAGGTCCATCGGCGTGTATTTTGGCTATGCCATCGCCTGGTATGCCCAGTTCTATGAGATCAGCCAGGTCCTCATCATGGGCCGGGTCTCCAGCGGCCTGGGCGGCGACCTCATCATTGAACACGCCAGGGAAGTTCTCGCCCTGGAATTCCCCGAATTGGCACAACAGATGACCCTGAGCCTGCCGGATGAAAAAGCCCGCCGGGTCGGCCAGTCTGTGGCTGCAGCCAGCCTGCCGGAAATCGTGAAATAAGCACAAATCAAAGGACAGCGGGAGCCAGGGAATCAAACCGCCCGGGCTCCCGCTTTTTTGTTGTTTCAAGCGTTTTTTTCGTCTTCAAACCATTTGACGCCTCCCAATCTTCATGCTACAATGGCGCTTGCTGGTTTACCGGCTTGCCAATATAGCTCAGTTGGTAGAGCAGCGGTTTCGTAAACCGCAGGTCAAGGGTTCGAGTCCCTTTATTGGCTCCAGCGAGGTGTAGCGCAGCTTGGTAGCGCGTTTGGTTCGGGACCAAAAGGCCCAGGGTTCAAATCCCTGCACCTCGACCACAGCAGGACCCTGCCAACCGGCAGGGTCCTGGTTGTTTCATCCGGCATGGATCAGGAGCAGTCCTGTCTGTGCGGCTTTACAATCCCTGAAAATGGCTGTATTCTGACAGGGCGATGAACAGGAGCAAGCGATGACCCAGGATCCCTGGCAACAACAACCGGCACCGCCGCAGCAAACCCCTCCCGCTGACAACCAGCAGCCAGGGGTTTATGGTGGCGCAGGCGCGCCGCCGGACCCGGACGGTTTTTTTACCCCTGCCTACCCAAACCGGGTGCGGCAGCAGACGCCGCCTGGTTTCAACGTGCCGCCGCCTTATACCGAGGGCATCCATCCCTATCCCCCGCCCCTGAATGAAGTGGAGCCCTTGGATGAGGAGCCGCCGGACGACCGGATGATCTACCGGGCACCGCCCCGGCAGCGCAGCGTCATCGTCTGGCTGTATGCCAGCCTGGCCATCCTGATTATTGTTCTGATTTCCGTGGCAGCCAGCCAGTTTATCGGCAAGCAGGATGTGAAGACGGCTGTTGTCACCATTTCGGAGCACGGCAGCACCTTCTCCGGCCGCACCATCATCGTGCGCAACGAATCGGTGTTCCAGCAGGAGAACGTGTCCGATGTGCGCTATCTGGCGGAGGAGGCCTCGGCAGTCAGCCGGGGGGACCCCGTTTGCACGGTCTATTCCACCGGCTTCTCCCCCCGGGAGCTGGAGCGCCTCCAGTCCTACCGCTCGGCCATCAAGGATTATCACAAGGTGCTGTTGGATGCCTCCACCACCCCGGATGCCCAGCTGGCCCGGCTGGAAACCATGGTGATGCAGCGCGCCCAGGAAACCCAGGCCCTGGTCCGGGGCGCCAGCGGCAACCTGTTAAATCAGGAGCTGCTGCTGAAGGAAGCCATCGGCAACCGGCACACCTACCTGAAACAGAAATACATTGAAGACACCAAATTAACCCGGCTGTACGACAACGAAAACAGCCAGCTGCAGCGCATTGAAACCTGGACGAAGCAGTTTACCGCCATGGACAACGGCATCATCAGCTTTTA
>Ga0123334_1006891_pt1 | contig 10357 bp, 9 predicted proteins | sample BiotimSIPDNA_FD_89706 | JGI IMG/M metagenome (GOLD analysis project Ga0123334, IMG submission 89706) | Anaerobic biogas reactor microbial communites from Washington, USA - Biogas_R1 time_0 SIP DNA | ecosystem: Engineered > Bioreactor > Anaerobic > Unclassified | place: Washington, USA | collected... | reverse complement strand
TTTTTTTATAAATAATCTTAGGGATTGATATGGATTCGGAAGCTCAAGCCAATCTTAAAAAAGGAGAAAAAATTGCAAAATACTCCAGCCTTGTTAACATGTTCCTAGCTTTATTAAAGGGTATGGTGGGTGTTTTATCTGGTAGTATAGCCTTAATAGCTGATGCAGTTAACTCTTTTTCTGACATCTTCGCTTCTATAGCAGTTTATATTGGCCTCCGTCTTTCTCAACGTAAACCCGATGAAAAGTTCCCCTATGGTTATTACAAGCTGGAAACATTTTCATCTCTTGTTGTTTCCTTAATAATCATTTTTTCTGGAGTTGAAATTGCTATCGAATCATTCCACAGTTATCTAAATCCTGAACCAATTGGGATTCCTCTGATAAGCTTATCAGTAGCAGTTATTTCCGTAATAATGAATTTAGTATTATTTAGATATCAGGGGAGGGTGGGGAAGGAAATTAGATCCCAAGCACTGGTAAACGATGGAAAACACAGTCTAGTAGATGCATTATCTTCCTGCATAGTTTTTATAGGCATATTTTTAGCTTATATTGGTCATACCTCTATTCAGGGTGTCGCTGGATTTATAATTGCCATTCTGATCATCTACATGGGGCTAAAACTAGGAAAAGATGCACTTCTTGTTTTGTTGGACGTGGGTCCGGATCCTCAACAAATTCAAACCATCCAATCTTTGTTAAAAACAATTCCCGGAGTCGAAGGTTTTCATGACATTAAAATCCGAAGATCTGGACCTTTCGTATTTGCTGAACTTCATTTGGAGACTAAAAAAGAGCTACCAGTAGAGAAAGCATATGAACTCTCGGAAAAAGTGAAGATGAAGGTCAAAGATGTTATCACTGAACTTGACACACTTACGGTACAAATAGAACCTGCAAAAAAAGATAAGATGCGCTTTGCAATCCCTTTAGAAAGTAATAAAGGATGGGATTCGTCCATATCCAAACACTTCGGAAAAGCTCCCTACTTCTTAATTGCTGAATTAAAAAAAGGGAAATTGGAAAATTATAAAATTGAGGTTAACCCAGGTAAAGATCTGGAAAAAAAGAGGGGAATTAAAGCAGCGGAATTTCTGGCCAAGGAAGCTGTGGATGTACTAATCTCTGGTGAAGATGTGGGTGAAGGACCCAGTTACGTGTTAATGGAGGAGTTAATTCAAATAGTTGATCTTGAAGGAGAAGATTTAGACGAAATTTTAGACAACGCCCTAAGTATGGTCCGATGACTAGGGTGTGGTGGCTTCAGAAATTATTTGTAGGAATTACAGCCTATGAGTAGGGACGTCACAGTCCTTATATGTTTTCCCTGTGCCTTCACTTCATTTAAAAGAGCTTTGAATAAATTCGCAGTCATTGGTTGAGGTAAACTACGATACACGTAGGATTCCAGCATGAATTCCAGGGCCCTTTCTTCAGCCACGCTTAAACCATACTTTTTGTACTTCTCACCTGGGATGAAAAGTGCATTTTCATCTGATGGGATTTGTTTTATCTTATCTTTTAGGTCAGTGCCAGGCAATGGCTCTGCGATACTTATGAAGTAGTCATCCAGCATTAATTCATCAGCAAAGTCCAGGGTGTCCTGGAAATCTTCTTCTTCTTCACCAGGGTAGGCCACGATAAAAGAACCCGCTATTTTAAGGCCATATTTCCGGGCAGATTCCACCGCACTCCGGACTTCATCCAAATTAATACCCTTCTTCATATGTTTTAAAACCTTCTCACTCCCGGATTCTATGCCAAAATAAACCCACTTATTGGTATACTTTCTGATGGAATCCAAGATATCATCATTAATCATATCCACCCTTATATCCGGGATGGTAAGGTTAGGTGGGCTGGTTAAATTCGATATTTCCTTGAGTAGGCTGCCGAAGGCCTGTTCATCCACTTGGTTGAATTTGGGGCTGCCGTATAAGGAACCGGTACCCCCACTTATGGCAATTCGTTGGGTTCCCTTTTCCATAAATGTCCTGACTTCATTAATTATGTCTGCAGCAGGTCGACTTCTAACTTTTCTTCCAAAAAAACAGGGGACCTGGCAAAAACCACAGTTACCCGGACATCCTCTATGAGTTTCGATGTAAACGTTGGCCCCCCTTATACTCTCTGAACCGATATCATCTGGTATGAGAGGAATTGGCCTAATTAACGATGATGATGTACCTTTGACAATTTTAGGATTCTTTTCCACCAGTTCTAGGTCATTTTCAGATTTCATCTTGGGGGTGGAATTTCCCTGGAATGTTGATTCTAGTTCTTCCATTATTTTTAGGACGGTAACTTCTCCCTCTCCCTGGAGTACCATATCTACTGGGAGCAGTTCCAAGGCCAACTCAGGGACATGGGTAACGGGGCCTCCCAGAATCTTATAACCCGGCAATTTTAGGATGGGATCCCGGTATTTTAATAGGTGAATAGTGGACTGAAGACTAATAAAAATAACATCAGACTTGGGAATGTTCTGAAAGCCTTTATGGAGGGCCACAGAGTATCCAGCATCCCCCAGGACACCCCCAATTACCATACTACCATATGTGTAGAATTCAGGGGTTAAAATCGTTATTTTCCAATCTTTCCTCATCTCAAACCCTACAACATCTATTGATGTGATGCTAAAATAAATCCATTCACTACGTCAACTTGAATCAGGTAGATCTAATTTCTATTTTTTCCGAACTCCAAAGAAGTTAATAGCTTCAATTAAGTCTTCAAATGCTATTAATTCTTTTTTCAACACATCTTCTCTGGTGAGGCTGCCACTCATTTCACCATCAACGGTGAGTTTATCCGGGCCTCGAACCACCATTCTATCTATCCCGTCCTGACTCAATATCTCGGTTGCCCTTTGATCATGGACAAAGGCTCTTCCAGGGATTATCACAGTCTCTTTCAAGTCAGCCAAGTCCAAGCATTCCAGTTCTTGATGGGTGATCAAGCAGCCTATGTCCTGGTCGGCAGCAACTACGTTGACCAGATCAGAGGCCCCAATATTTTCTATAATCTTTTCGAGGAAAGGCTTGGCAACCTTTCCAGTAAGTAAAGTGGCTTCCGATTTTACTTCTGAAAGAATATCCACGTACTCTTTTTTCTTATCAAGAGATAAAGCGAATGGGGCATCAGTTTCCGGGTCACACAGGGGTGTTCCGGTTACTCGGAATTGGTAGTCCTGGTTTATTTTCCATACCAGATTTTCAAACTCCTCCAAACTATGGGGGGTTAAACCATCTACAATGGGCTCATTACCTAGTATAAGTCCTTGGTTCCTGAAATTAGCAAATCTCATAAGGATCAGGGCATTTGCTCCCCACTCTTCCAGATGGTTGCATGTTTTCAACAGTTCTTCCCCATCGTTCACCCCAGGCACGATTACAGTCGCAGCGTGAACTTCAGAGTTTTCACAGAATATTTTAAAGGCCTCTACAGATGCTTCAGGAGTGGGATCCTTCATCCAGGTCTTTCGGAGCAAGGGGTTGGTGGAAAAAATGGTGTAAGTCACCTCCTCCACTCCATGGCTAAGTAGCTGCTTTGCCATCTGGGGGTCGTCAATTCCTTTCCCACTGGTGTAGCCCAGGTGGATGGGTATTCCCCATTGTGAAATCGCAGAGGTAAGATCTAAAAGATAGGGATAGCAACTTAAATCGCCACCACCACTGATATTTATTTTCAAGTCATTTCCCTGGAAATTTCCCATCATCAGAGAATTCTGAAGGTTCCCCAATACAAGGAATGGGGGTATAAATTCAGATTTGATCTCCCTGATGCCTTCGGTACAATATTCGCACCCTAATTTACCAGGTGAACATTGTCTGCAACCAAAAGGCTCTAATGTCTTTACTTTACGAAAATAACAGTATTTACAGAAACCACGGCAGTTTTTACCGGGTATTCCGCCTATATCGGCAATTATCTGCATGTTATCTACTATGTCTTTATAATTAATATATAGGCTATTTTTTTGTTCATCACTTAAGGAAATGTGTAAGGTATTGGGACAGAATTCTACCACTGGTCTACATATAAATCTTTCTACTTGAATCAAAAAGAAACTTTAATAATATACATGGGAGAAAATGAGGTTCGTATACTAAATTGTACCAAAGAGGGTTTTAACCCGGGATTAGTAGTTTTTTTTCTACTTTTCTTTCGATTTGGCACGAAGAATTAGTATACAAGAATCTGTAGGAGGGAAATAATGGCAAAGTTTGAAGATAAGGTCGACTTGTACGACGACAGAGGCAACCTTGTTGAAGAACAAGTACCTATAGAGGCCCTCAGTCCGTTGAAAAACCCTGCCATCAAAAGAATTGTGCAAGGTGTTAAAAGGACTGTAGCTGTAAACCTGGAAGGTACAGAAAACGCTTTAAAGACTGCAAAAGTCGGCGGACCAGCATGTAAAATACTGGGTCGAGAAATGGATCTGGATATTGTAGGCAATGCAGACGCTATTGCAGCCAAAGCCAAGGAAATGATCCAAGTAGATGAAGGTGACAACACCACTGTCGATCTACTAGCCGGCGGAAAAAGGGCTCTGGTGCAAATACCAGACTCAAGGTTCGAAGCAGCCGCTGAATATTCAGCTGCACCACTGGTAACTGCTTCAGCATTTATACAAGCCATAATTGATGTCTGTGACGTCAACATGTACGACGCCAACATGGTGAAAGCAGCCATCTTAGGACGATATCCACAATCTGTGGAATATATGGGTGGAAACATTGCCACCATGCTGGACTTACCACAGAAACTGGAAGGCCCTGGATACGCTCTACGTAACATCATGGTAAACCACGTAGTAGCCGCTACCTTAAAGAACACCATGCAAACATCTGCTCTATCCAGCATCCTGGAACAATCTGCAATGTTTGAAATGGGAGACGCAGTAGGTAAATTCGAAAGAATGCACCTTCTCGGACTGGCTTACCAAGGTATGAACGCAGATAACCTAGTGTTTGACCTAGTTAAAGACAACGGTGCCGAAGGAACTGTAGGATCCGTTATCAACGACCTGGTGGAAAGATCTGCCGCTGACGGAGTTATTGGTGTCGAAAAAGAATTAAACGGTTTCAAAGTCTACAAAACCGACGACTTAGCTAAATGGAATGCATACGCCGCTGCGGGATTAATAGCTGCTACCATGGTCAACCAAGGTGCTGCCCGTGCTGCACAAGGTGTATCCTCAACCATTCTGTACTTCAACGACATTCTTGAATTCGCAACTGGATTACCAAGCGTAGACTTCGGCCGAGCCGAAGGTGTAGCTGTAGGATTCTCCTTCTTCAGCCACTCTATCTATGGTGGTGGAGGTCCTGGTATATTCAATGGTAACCACATCGTGACCCGACACAGTAAAGGTTTCGCCATCCCATGTGTGGCCGCAGCCATGGCATTAGACGCCGGGACTCAGATGTTCTCACCTGAAGCAACCTCCGGACTAATCAAAGAAGTGTACAGTCAAGTGGACGAATTCCGAGAACCACTAAAATATGTGGTGGAGGCCGCAGTAGACATAAAAGACCAAATCTAATCCAATTGGGGGCTACGAGTTAAATGGACATCGAAATATTTCCACACCGACTATTAAACCCTGAAACCACAGAACAGTTGCTAAACGAACTGGAAGTGATGGACGGAGTAAAGAGGATGGTGGTGCACGGACCAAGACTTCCACCGGAAGAGGCAGGAAGCTCAGATCGTACCATAACCATCCAAGGCGAAAAACTACAACTACAGGTACAAACCGGTAGAATACTTCTTGAAATCGATGAAGAAGAAACTATCGACGAAGTACGAGCGATATGCGAAAATTACCTGCCCTTTGGTTTCAACATTTACGTGGGAACCTTCATCCGGAAGGAAAAAACAGTAACCGACGATATCAAGTACGCTGGCCTGGATCAGATACCCGAAGAGATGATCGGCTTAACTGATCAGAACGCTAAACTCAGTGAAAGAGCCACCGTAATCAAGAGGAAAGATTGAACATGATTGGCAAATGCACCCACGTTGTTGACTGCAGAGAAACCATGGGAATGGGTGAAGGAGGCGGAATAGCGCAGCGCGGTACTTTTGCCGAGTGTGGAAATGAGGTTCTGGCAATAGCCATGTCCCCTGGAAGGAGACATATTACCAAGCCAGTTTGTGAAATAACTTTTGCCCTGCGGGAAGCTAACATACTTACCAGCACGCTGGTACTTAACGCCGGGGCTGGAGTACCACAGGATGCACCTACTGCTGGAGCCGGAAGCCTTATGGGGCTAACGGTGAAGGAAGAAGAACAGATCAAAAGATTCAAAGTGATCGTAGTGCATCTGGGAGGGGTTAAACACCATATTACTTACAAGGCCCGCCTGATCCTCAGGCACGTTGACAGGCCCTGTGTAATCATCTGTGAATACCCGGTGGACTTTGAAGATTTTGCAAAAATCGGTGTCAAAACTAAGGCTGTTATGCCCGAAGAACCCAATACCAAAGGTGAAATTGTGGACATAGTAAGCGGAGTTATAAGAGGAGAAACTTGTCCCCAAGAAAAATTGGATGAGATTATAAAAAAGGTGAGATTAGCATTAGGAGGTGCATGATATGGCACAATATTATCCTGGAACAACTAAGGTTGCTCAAAACCGAAGAAATTTTAGTGACCCTGACTACGAACTAGAAAAGCTCAGGGAAATCTCAGACGAGGATGTGGTGAACATCCTGGGGCACCGGGCTCCCGGTGAAGAATACCCAAGTGTACACCCACCACTAGAAGAGATGGATGAACCAGACGACGCTATTCGTGAAATGGTAGTGCCACTTGATGGTGCAAAAGCAGGAGACCGGGTACGATACATTCAGTTCACAGACTCCATGTACTTTGCCCCAGCTCAGCCATTCTTAAGATCCAGATCCTACCTGTGCAGGTTCCGTGGAGCCGACGCTGGTACCCTATCCGGACGGCAAATTATTGAAACCAGAGAAAGAGACCTGGAAAAATACTCCAAATACTTGCTGGAAACCGAATATTTCGACCCAGCCAGAAGTGGTATCAGGGGTAAAACTGTACACGGTCACTCACTCCGGTTAGACGAAGACGGTATGATGTTTGACATGCTGCGAAGGCTGATCTTAAACAAAGACACCGGTAAAGTGGAAGCAGTCAAAAATCAGATCGGAGACGAGCTGGACGAACCCGTAGTACTGGGAGAACCACTGGATGAAGCCACCCTCAAAGAAAAAACCACCATCTACCGAAAAGATGGTGAAGCATATCGAGACGACAAGGATGCAGTGGAAATACTGCACCGAATACACGTGGTCCGATCCGAGGCTGGTTACAGTCCTGAATAATCAGGAGGTGTATGATTATGGCCGATAAGATGTTTATAAGAGCATTGAAAGAAAAATTCGAAGAAGCTCCTGAAGAAACGAAGACATCCTTCTACAAATATGGAGGATGGCAACAGTCTGAGAGGAAAAGGGAATTCGTGGCCGCCGGTAAAGAAGTGGCTAAAAAACGTGGAATTCCTCAATACGACCCTGACGTGGGTACTCCACTGGGTCAAAGGGTCCTCATGCCTTACCAAGTTTCTACCACCGACACCTTCGTGGAAGGTGACGACCTTCACTTCGTCAACAACGCTGCCATGCAGCAATTCTGGGACGATATCCGAAGGACCGTTATTGTGGGGTTAGATTCAGCCCACAACGTTATAGAAAAAAGGTTAGGTAAAGAAGTTACCCCAGAAACCATCACCCACTACCTGGAAACTGTGAACCACGCTATGCCTGGTGCTGCAGTTGTCCAAGAACACATGGTGGAAACCCACCCAACACTGGTGGCTGACAGTTACGTGAAAATCTTCACTGGTAACGATGAAATCGCAGATGAAATCGACCCTGCCTACGTCATTGACATCAACAAAATGTTCCCAGAACACCAAGCTGAACAACTCAAAGCTGAAGTTGGGGACAGTATGTGGCAGGCAGTACGCATACCAACCATAGTATCCCGTACCTGTGACGGAGGTACCACCTCCCGATGGTCAGCTATGCAGATCGGTATGTCCATGATTTCTGCCTACAAACAAGCTGCCGGGGAAGCCGCAACTGGTGACTTCGCATACGCAGCTAAACACGCAGCAGTTATCCACATGGGTACTTACCTACCTGTTCGACGTGCTCGTGGGGAAAACGAACCTGGAGGTATTGCCTTCGGATTCTTAGCTGACATTTGTCAGTCCTCCCGTAAGTACTACGAAGACCCAGTCCGAGTATCCCTGGACGTGGTGGCTTCCGGTGCCATGCTGTACGACCAGATCTGGCTAGGTTCCTACATGTCTGGTGGTGTTGGATTCACCCAATACGCAACCGCTGCTTACACCGACAACATCCTTGACGACTACTGTTACTTCGGTAAAGAATACGTCGAAGACAAGTTCGGTATAGCATCGGCACCTAACAACATGGACACCGTGCTGGACGTAGCATCTGAAGTAACATTCTACGGTCTCGAACAGTACGAAGAATACCCCGCACTCTTAGAGGACCAGTTCGGTGGATCCCAGAGAGCTGCTATCTGTGCTGCAGCATCCGGTTGTTCCACTGGTTACGCCACTGGAAACGCCCAGACTGCTCTGAGTGGATGGTACCTGTCTATGTACCTGCACAAAGAACAACACTCCAGGCTCGGATTCTACGGATACGACCTGCAGGACCAGTGTGGTGCTTCCAACGTATTCTCCATCCGTGGAGACGAAGGATTGCCACTGGAACTGAGGGGAGCCAACTACCCCAACTACGCCATGAACGTGGGTCACCAAGGAGAATACGCCGGTATCTCTCAGGCTGCACACGCCGCCCGTGGAGACGCCTTTGTACTTAACCCACTGGTTAAAATCGCCTTTGCCGACGACAACCTGACCTTCGACTACTCCGAAGTGAGGGCTGAATTTGCCAAAGGTGCTCTACGAGAATTCGAACCAGACGGTGAAAGAGCTTTAATTAGCCCAGCAAAATAGGTGTTACGCAAACACCTATTTTTTTTATTTATTTAAAAAATTAGAGGAGGAATTATATGGAGGCTATGATAGCAGGATTAGGTGTTGTTGCTCTTATGGGTGCAGCTGCTACCATCGCTGGTGCTGCAGAAGACCTGGAATCCGATGTTGGTTCACAGAGTAACCCCAACTCTCAGGTACAACTGGCACCCCAGATGGGTAACTTACACAGAATGTTCAACAAGGCTGTCTCAGGCGAACCCGTCTCCATGGGTACATGGGCGGGTATAGCTGGTGGCGTTGCTTTTGTTCTAATGAATTCACTCAGCTTACCTGTCATAATGTCTATTGCATCAGGAGCAGCCATAGCAGCTTTGGTTCACGCCACTTTCGCTACTTCATCCCACTTGGGAAGGATAGTGAGTCAATCTCAATTTAATCAACCACTGTTCCTGGATGTTGTTGTCCAGCATTTGGGACCCATTGCTGGTCACGGATTCATCACAACGTTCTGTATAGTAGGATTATCATACCTGATGACTTTACAAATACCCGGTTTCGCTCACCCATTCGCACTGCCATTCCTCGCAGTATTATGGGGAATAACCATCGGAGCTATTGGTTCATCAACTGGAGACGTTCACTATGGTGCTGAAAGAGAATACCAGCAGTATCCATTCGGTGGGGGTATCCCCGTTGCTATTCACGGTGATATCACCCGGCAATCGGAGCTAGGTCCCAGAAACTCGATGGATGTTGTATACTTCTGTGCTAAATTTGGAGGACCAGTAACCGGTTTCGCATTTGGACTAATAGTATTCCTAAGCTTCTGGGTCACCATTGTATTTGGATCAGCTGGAGGAATAGTCGCATCTTTCGTGATAATCTTACTACTGATCTACATCAACAACCGAATCGAAGTATTTGCCAGAAACAAATTCGGACCATATAAGGAGTAAGGAGGTTTTATGATGGACCCATTATTAATGATCGCTGCTGTAACTGTAGGCGGGGCCCTTGTTGGTGGAGGAGTGCACTTCATACCAGTGGGTGGTGCTCCAGCAGCTATAGCTACAGCAACCGGTGTGGGAACTGGTACAGCCATGCTGGCTGCCGGTAGTGGTATGACTGGACTCATCACCGCTGCAGCCATGACTGGACAACCTCTCTGGCTTATATTAGCAGCTGGGGCAGGTGGTGCCGCTTTAATGATATCTGTAACCATGCTGGTAGGTAACTGGGTATATGTTTATGGTGTGGGCTGTGTGCCAGTATCTGCAAAAGTAAACACTGACCCCATAACAAAATTACCGCAAGAAAAATACGTAACTCCTGGTACTGAAGGACACGGA
>Ga0123334_1006882_pt1 | contig 10366 bp, 8 predicted proteins | sample BiotimSIPDNA_FD_89706 | JGI IMG/M metagenome (GOLD analysis project Ga0123334, IMG submission 89706) | Anaerobic biogas reactor microbial communites from Washington, USA - Biogas_R1 time_0 SIP DNA | ecosystem: Engineered > Bioreactor > Anaerobic > Unclassified | place: Washington, USA | collected... | reverse complement strand
CCGACCCTGGTGGCAACACCCCCCGGATCATTGGATAGACAGGGGCAAGACACCATGCCAGGGCGGCTGGCCGACAATCCCAATCAACACCCGCCAATCAGGACCTGTCAACAAGGTAACGGGTCTGACTGCCGGGTGGTCTGACTGCCGGGTGGTCTGACTGCCGGGTGGCGCTTAGAACTGGAAGTCGGTCGAGCCCACCGGAAGGTAGTAGACGCCGACGATCGCGTCGTCGTTATCGAATGCAACGCGACCTTGGAGTTCGCCAGCTTCCTGCTTGATCGTCGTGACCACAACGGCCACGCCGAGCATCTTGCGGGAGAGCTTTTGAAGAAGGCCGGCCTCGGGCGAAGTGCCCTTCGGTGCGGTGACGAATGTGTTCTCGAATCCCTCGAGCTCGCCCTGTTCCGAGAGAGCTTGCGCCCACACGGATGAGAGCACGTCCCACGAGAGTTCTTCGCGAACCCTGTGGTGAAGCATGGACATCGTGGCTTCCTCGTTGCCGTTGGCAACGTTGGTGAAGAAGCGCTGGGCAAGATCGGGGTACTGGTCGACTGAACGCTGAGACATTGTTTCTCCTGTCGTTGGCATGACGGGTTTGCCGAATCGTTTGAAAGCGGCTTGGCGGGAGATACCGAGCACCTGCCCGATGTCTGCCCATGTTGAACCATTGGCGCGGGCTTCCAAAACTGCGTCTTGCAGTTGCTGGTGAGCGTCCTCAATAGCCTGCTGTGCGGAAAGAATCTTGTCCATGAAAGTAGTCAACCAAAGGTTTACGCCTCGTGTCAACCCCGAGTTGACGGCGGGCTCGCCCCGCCGCCCGCCCTGGCCGCCCCGCCGCCCGCCCCATTCTGCAGATGGTGCAAGTTCTGGCTAAACGGGGCAGGAAGTTCCTGCCCCGTTTGGTGGGAACCTGCCCGGTCTGTGTGGTGCTGGGTGCATCCTGCCGTGCACACTCGGCAGCCCCGCCCGGCCGCACCTAACCTCAAAACGGCTTGATAGCAACGAAAAGCCCCTCCCGAGTCTCCTCGGAAGGGGCTGCGCGCGGAGATAGAGGGATTTGAACCCTCGAGCCGCGTATTTGCGACTACTCCCTTAGCAGGGGAGCGCTTTCGACCACTCAGCCATATCTCCAAGCCTCACAAGAATAGCCGATTCACCGCTTCGGTTGCCAACCGGCGCTTCAACTTCCCCCACGGGGCTATAAAGGAAGTGGGCTGGTATGGGTCCGACGTTGACGCCATTCGGAAAGAACCCCTCGTGATCGCTGCAAGCGCAGTCAAGGATTCACACAATCAATGAATGTGTGAATGAGGCAGGCCGTGTGCTTGAGTGTCTGACCTGCGAAAAGACCTGCGTCGCTGGTTAAACGCGCGTCGAGTTTTCGCTCCATTGATTCTCTGATGGCGGATTCATCTACTTATTTGAGCGTATTTCGTGGATGCTTAGTGAAATTGATCAACAAATTTGGAACGGAGAATGTCAATGAACACGATTATTCGAATTCTCGGCGCTGTGCTCATCATTGTTGTGTTGGTGTGGCTTATTCAGATGTTTATTTAAAGCCGGAAATGATCCTCACAACAATGAGCGCCCAGCATATGCTGGGCGCTCATTACGTGCGGAGGGTGGGGGATTCGAACCCCCGATACGGGATTGCCGTATAACGGTTTTCAAGACCGTCTCATTCGGCCGCTCTGACAACCCTCCTGCGCTTGCCCCTGCCGTGATCGGCGAGAGAAAGCCACCGTGTCATTGTGACACGCCAACGCCGTCCTTGCAAAAGTCCCGGCCACATACTGGGTCAGTCTTGTCACAAATCAAGGCGGGGCGAGACCGACATCAGCCCCGCCCCGCCGTCGATATACCGCTGTTACTTTGTGGAACCCTGCAACAAAGCGTTGACGAAGTATCTTTGCCCTGCGAAGAAGACGAGGATCGGGATGATCATCGACAGGAAGGCGCCGGCCGCAAGAATGTCGATATTCGAGGAGAATAACCTGAGCTGCTCGGAGAGCGCCACCGTAATCGGCTTATCTTGAGGCCCCGCGAAAATGAGGGCCACAAGCATGTCATTCCACGACCACAAAAACTGGAAGATCGTGAGCGATGCAAGCGCAGGCGCGCCTAGCGGTAGTGCAATGCGGAGGAATATCCTCATTTCGCTCGCGCCGTCGAGGCGCGCTGCCTCCATGAGCTCGGGTGAGATCTGGCGGAAATAGTTGCGCATAAGGAATACCGCGAACGGCAAACCGAAGGCGGTATGGAACAAAATCACTGCCCAGCGTGTTCCGAAAATTCCGATCGAGCCGAACAGCTGCGCGAGTGGAATGAATGACACCTGCAACGGCACGGCCATGAGGCCAACGATGAGAGTCAGCAGTGCGGTGCGGCCCGGGAACTCAATCCACGCGAGCGCGTAGCCGGCCATCGCGCCAATGAGGACCACGAGGAAGGTGGAGGGCACGACGATCAGCACGGTATTCCACAGCGACTGCATCATCGAGTCATTGTTAAGAATGGACTCGTAATTACCCCACGTCCACTGCTCAAAGTTATCGAAGATCGTCCACCAGCCGGTTTGCGCGTTGTCTTGCGGGGTGCGCACGGACTGGAAGAACAGCCCAACGGTGGGTAGCAGCCACATCGCAGCCACGAGGAGTAGCACGATGTTGACCACGGAGTTCGACAGGATGCGGTTGATGTGTTCGCCAAGCGTACGCTTGCGGCCCGTCTGTGAGCCATGGGCTGCCGCGGCCGGAGCTTTCGCCACCTGCGGCTCTGTGACTTCAGTGGTTGTCATGATTAATTGCCCTTCCTGAAGTTGCGAATCTGCCAGAGCATGAATGGCAAGACCATGACCACGAGCAGGATTGCCAGCGCGGAGCCCATGCCGTAGTTGTAATTGCCAAACTGCTTCCACATCTCCACCGCCACCACCGTGCCGGCTTCCTTCGATTGACCGGGTGGTATGACGTAGACGAGGTCGAAGATTTTCAGCACGTTAATTGTGAGGGTCACGAGCACCACTGTGACGGTTGGTAGCAACTGCGGAATCGTCACGTGCCGGAATACCTGGAGCTCATTAGCTCCATCGACGCGTGCGGCTTCCATGAGCGAACGGTCGACGGCGGACAGGCCGGCGCCGATCATCACCATCGCAAACCCCGCCCAGATCCAAATGAATGCCACGATCATGACCGGGGTGATGAGCGAGGGGCCAAGCCAGTCCACGCCCGTGGGAGCTTCCGCGAAGTTCGCTGCCGTGAGCCGGAGAGTAAATGATTCGCCCTCGGCGTCCTCGAACAGGAAGGTTCCATCATCGTCGGTATGCGTCGCAGCGACGACGCCGCCCGAGGGGTCCAGCAGTTCGACTTCAATGCCACCCAAGCCAGCTTCGCCGTCGTCGATGACGCCGGATTCGCCGCCGCCTCCGCGGACGAAATCGAACCACACAGTGCCAGACACGCCCCCGGTGATTGCCTCGGCGGTGGTGGCCTGCGTTTGATCCTCGGGCTCCGGGATGGCGTCGTTGCGAATGCTCACGAGCGGGAGCGCGGCAACTTCGCCGGCACTGATGGTCTGAACGGACTCAATCGAGTTATCGGGGGCTTGCGTGAACGCCTCCGCTTCGCGCGGGCGAGCACCGGGGTATTGGGCGGAATCGCCCACAACCTGCTGGACAGCCACAATTGCGTCATTTGCGAAACCAATGTTGGGGTTCTGCTGGAAGATCGAGCGGAAAATAATGCCTGCGGCGAGCATCGAGATGGCCATTGGCATGAAGATGATGAGGCGGAAGGCCGTCTTCCAACGGATCTTGTCCATGAGCACGGCCAGGATAAGACCGAGCGTGGTCGTGATCAACGGGGCGGCCAGCACCCAAATAAGATTGTTCTGAATGGCCTGCTTGGTCGAGGACAGCGAGAACATGCGCGTGTAGTTGCCGAGCCCAATGAAGTTCCCTGAGTTGTCGAACATCGCCCGCACCACAGAATAACCGGCGGGATAGATGATCATGACGATCAAGATTAATATTGCAGGCCCCAAGAACCACCAGAGCGTCGGATTGATCTTTTGCCGGCTCGGTCGGATCTTATCCGTGGGCTTAGGTTCGCGCGTTCGCTTGGCAATGCCGGTATCAGTACTCATGAGTAAATCCCCAAGGTGCTCAGTGTGTCGATAGTGCTGCGATGTGCCTCGCAGGTGCAAAGAGATGGGCGGGACTTAAAAGCCCCGCCCATCTTGCTTACTGGTTAGTTGCTGTAAGCGGACTCAGCGGCCGCTTCAAGCGAATCCATAGCACCCTGGATGTCATCCGGGTTCTCATAGAAGTTGATGAATTCCTGCCACATGCCCTGGCCCTCTGTTCCACCGAACTCAGACGGAACAAGGTCAGACATGTCGAAGCGGAAGACCTCAGCATTGACGAGCTCTTCAGCAATCTGGAGAGCGGTCTCATCCGGGTACAGGCTCATGTCAGCGTTCTGGTTCGGCGAGGTGAAGCCACCAAGCTCGATCCACACGTTGGCCGCATCCGGGGATGCAAGGTACTTCATGAGTGCCTGAGTTGCTTCAGAATCATCGAATGCAACTGCAACGTTTCCGGCGCCCATCACGGACGGCTCGGAGTCGTTGATTGACGGGAAGGCGTAGAACTTGGCATCTTCACCAACGACCGAGGAGGTCTGATCAGCGATATTGCCTGCCACGAAATCGCCCTCGTAGACGGTGGCGGCCTCGGGAGAGTCACCGAAGACGGCGGTTACCGAATCCGGGAAGGTGCGCTGTGCGCCACCGGGCTGAACAGCTGCGTCGTTGCCCCAAACTTCGGCGAGCACGGTCAGCGCTTCTTCAACCGACGGGTCAGTCCACGGGATTTCGTGATTGGTCAACTGGTCGTACATCTCTGGCCCTGCGGTGCGCAGGTAGACGTTTTCAAACCAGTCAGTCAGCGGCCAGCCCACGTCTGCGCCGATCGACACGCCGTAGGTGCCCGAGTCAGCAAGTGTTTCAAGGGCGGTCACGTAGTCATCCCAAGTTTCGGGAATCTCGACACCGGCGGCGTCGTAGAGCTCAACGTTGTACCACATGGTCGACTTGTTGGCGGCCTTGAACCAGACGCCGTACGTCTCGCCGTCCACGGAGCCTAGGTCGATCCAGGTGTCAGCGTAGTTCGCCTCAACTTCCGCGAGGACGTCGTCCGCGAGTGGAACAATTGAGCTGTCCTCAACAAGCTGGTTCATCAGACCCGGCTGGGGGATCAGAGCAATGTTTGGAGGTGATCCGCCTTCGATCTGCGTTCCAAGGGCGGTGGCAACGTTGTTGCCGAGGGAGGTGTAGACAACCTCGGCGCCGGTCGCGTCCGAGAAGCCAGCAAGGACTTCTTCGAAGTTGGCCTGTTCGGCACCGGACCAATCCGATGCGACGTTCAGGGTTTCGCCCGTCAGGTCAGGCCACTCACCGTCGGTCGTGTCGTCGCCGTCGGTCGTGTCCTCAGTGGTGGTCGTGTCAGTAGCTCCGGTGTCGGGTGTGTCCGTATCGTCAGAACTACATGCTGCAAGCGTGGCGCTTGCGAGCAGTACTGCAGAAATAGCAGCAATTCGCTTCATCGCGTTCCTCCTCGTTAAGGGTCGTGTTCATCATAGTGAGGAAATTGGTTTAATAACAAGATTCTTTTGGCGTGAATTCGCGATTTCAGCCGTTTTACGTGCATAAATACCCGGTTACCGAAACGTTACCTATCAGACATCCGGCTCCAACCAGCGTCGATAGTTAAGCGCTGAACTATTCTTTACGGTTCTGTTGAGCGAACGAAGATATACGATCCTGCAAGACTTTTGCAAGAATCTGCAAGAATTGTGAGCCCGCGTCATCGGGAACCGTACGTCGCCCGGATGTACGGCTCCCGGACGCACGGCGCCCGATCGGTGTGCGTGCCCGTTACAGAAGTTCTTCGAGAACGGCGGCCAGACCGTCGTCGTCTACATGCGGGGCCATCGTGTCCGCGAATGACGCGACGTAATCGCGGGAATTACCCATCGCGACCCCAACGTCGCCCCACTCAAGCATCTCGCAGTCATTACCTGAATCTCCGACGGTGATCGACGACGACGTGCCGAGGATATCCGCGACCTCCTGAAGACCAACTGCCTTATTGATGCCATGCGGAGCGAGGTCCATCCATGCCGACCAGCCAACCGCGTACTCAACGCCTTGGAGGCCGAGCGCCTCAATGGCCCCAAGCATCTCCATCGCGGTCATGTGAGGAGCCCGGATCGTGACTCGCGTGGTGTCGGGCGCAACGAGGTCGCTTGCCGGGACCAGGAGCGCGTCATCGAAGAGTTCGCCTTCCGGGAACGGACCAGAAATGCGGGTGGGCCCGCTGAGGGACTCCACTGCAATCACAGCATCGGGTAAACCGGTGGTGATCTTCTCAATCTCTTCCCGAGGGTTAAACGTGTGTGCGCGAAGCAGGCGAACTGGCACATTAGTCGATGCCACGCCACCATTAAAGTTAGTGGCCGGCAAGCCGTAATCAGCCTCACCGATCGAAATAATCAATGCTCCGTTGGAGACAACCGCAATACCGTCGTCGATCCCAAGTGCTTCAAGCGCAAGCTGGGTGCCCTGAACACCGCGGCCGGTAGCGATGACGATGTGCGTGCCCGCCTCGATGTGTGCGTGAACGGCGTCGCGAACCCGCGGAGAAAGAGACGTGTCATGGTAGAGGATCGTGCCATCGACGTCGAGTCCGATGAGCAGGTCCGGCCCCGCCGCGAAGGGTGCGAGCCAGTCCTTGTAGTCCCCAACCGGCAGTGCCGCCGGATCACCCTCGTAATCGGGTGAGGGATACGTGTTCTTAGGGGTGTCGTCCGCCAATTATTTCACCGGCTCAACAATCTCGCGGCCACCCAGGTATGGGCGCATAGCCTCCGGAATGTAGAGCGAGCCATCCGCCTGCTGGTGATTTTCAAGCATCGCGACCAGCCAACGTGTGGTGGCGAGCGTTCCATTAATGGTGGCGACGACGTTCGTTCCGCTTTCACCGCGCTCGCGAATTTTCAATCGGCGGGCCTGGAAGGTTGTGCAGTTCGAGGTGGACGTCAGCTCCATGAAGCGATTCTGCGTGGGTAGCCAGGCCTCGCAATCAAACTTCCGTGCGGCGGATGTGCCCAGATCTCCGGCCGCAGTATCGATGACCCGGTAGGGGAGTTCGACCTTGGCCAGCATCTCCTCTTCCCACTCGAGGAAACGTGCGTGCTCGGCCTCGGCGTCGCCGGCAGTGGCGAACGAAAACATCTCGATCTTATTGAACTGGTGGACGCGGATGATTCCGCGGGTGTCCCGCCCGTGCGACCCGGCCTCCCGGCGGTAGCACGTGGACCAACCGGCGTACCGCTTCGGGCCATCAGAGAGGTCAATAATTTCGTCGCTATGGTAGCCGGCGAGGGCTACTTCGGAGGTACCCGTGAGGTACAGATCGTCGGCCGGGAGATAGTAGACCTCGTCCGCGTGCTCACCAAGGAAACCGGTGCCGTCCATGACCTCGGGCTTGACGAGCGTGGGGGTCATCATGGGAGTGAACCCGTTCTTCTCCGCCTGATCCATCGCCATGTTCAGCAGGGCGAGCTCGAGCCGGGCGCCAATACCCTTCATGTAATAGAAGCGAGCACCCGACACCTTAGCGCCGCGATTCATGTCAATTGCGTCAAGCCCCTCGGCGATCTCCAGATGGTCCTTCGGCGTAAAATCGAACTCTGGGATGTCGCCCACATGCTTGATCACGGTGAAGTCATCCTCGCCACCTGCTGGGACGCCGTCGATGATCAGGTTCGGGATCTTCATCATGGCGGCGTCGAAGGCGGCCTGGGCCTCTTGAGCCGCGTTCTCGAGCGATTTAACCTCGTCCGACATCGTCTTGGCGCGCTCAAGAATCGCTGGGCGCTCTGCGGGGGAAGCCTGACCGATCGAGCGAGAGAGCTCTTTCTGCTCCGCGCGCTTGTCCTCGAATGTTTGGAGTGTCGAACGGCGAACCTCGTCCGCCTCGATGGCGGCGTCCACGTCCGTCTCGCTTGCCCCTCGAGCGCGCTGAGAGGCCTTGATAACGTCAGGGTTGTCACGGATTGTGCGGATATCAATCATGTTCACAAGGATAGGTCGGATTGGCTTGCAACGGCAATTGTCAGGCGATAAAAAAGCCCGGCCTGCGACATCATGCATACCGGGCGCTAATATGAACACATGGACTGGGGTTTAGTTGCAGGTAGCATCGCGTTGTTCGCTGCAATCTTCGCGGTGATTGGTGCATGGAGACTAAACTCGCGCGCGGACAAGCTCTCGCGGCGCATCGACGAAAATCATTCGCACATTCAAGAACTGCGGGCGGAACTGGGCGAACATCGTCATCACATCGAATTGAACCGTGCCGATCTTCTCGAGCAACGCGAAAACTTGCACGAGCACGATGCGGCCCTTGCGTCCGTGAGTGGCGAACGGAGCGAGCCAACCGGTCCCGCCGTCGTCGTGTACAACCCCACGAAGAGCGCCGATTTTGATTACCTGCGCCGAACGCTCGAACGCGCCGCTCAAGATGCAGGCCTGCCAGCCCCGATCTGGATGGAAACAACCGTAGAAGATCCGGGCTTTGGGCAAACTCGCAAGGCTGTGGATATGGGGGCTTCGGTGGTCATTGCCGCGGGCGGCGATGGCACCGTGCGCAACGTCGGAGAGGTTCTCACAGGCACGACTACGCCTCTCGCGATGTTGCCGGTAGGCACGGGTAACTTGCTCGCGCGTAACCTCGGACTACCGCTGTCCAGTGCGCGCCGGATGGCAATCATTGCGCTGACCGGCCAGATCACGACCATCGACGTTGGGTGGTTGACGATCCCCGAGCACGCCGCACTCGATCCGTTCGACGTACCGGACGGTCTTGACAGCGAAACTGTGGCAGAACCGGGCGAATACGCATTCCTTGTGAACGCAGGCATCGGCTTTGACGCTGCGATCATGGCGTCCGCAGATGAAGAATCTGACCTGAAAGCGAAGATTGGCTGGCTGGCCTACGTCAAAGTGGCGCTTCCGCACCTGCTCGCACCCAAGATGCGAGCAAAGATCACCACCGGCAAGGGTGGGCAACCGGCCTACGTCGATGCGCGAACTGTGATGGCACTCAATTGCGGAGAACTCGTGGGCGGATTCGTGCTCGATCCGCACGCGAAACCAGACGACGGCTGGCTCGAACTTGCCGTCCTCGACACCCGGCGCGGGCTCATCGGGTGGGGTGACATCGTGCGCCAGGTCGGCTTAAACGGGCTGGGTCTCAAACCGGTCAAGGTGCCCGGCATCGAAAACTCTGGTGCCATCGACGTGCACCGTATCAATCAGGCGCACATCGAGGCCGATACGGCGCAGCAGGTGCAGGTGGACGGCGACGTGCTCGGCTATTCGCGTGAAATTATGACGCGGGTGGATGAGGGAGCGCTTCGCGTTCGCGTCGGCTAGCCGAGAACTGCTGCTATACCGAGCGGTCGATCAGGCCATCGACCCAGGAGCGTGCCGAGATAAAGTCATCGTCGGTCGTGCCAGGGCGCAGGCGAATGCGGCGGTGATCTGCCGTCGGGTACGAACCAAGGAATGTCACCTTCGGGCACACGCGATGCAGGCCGAGCAAAACGGCTTGGATGCGCTCATCCATGAGGTGCCCCTCGGCGTCGATTGAAAACGCGTAGCGACCAAGGGAATCACCAACTGGCCTTGATTCAATACGTGATAGGTTCACGCCGCGCGCCGAGAATTGCTCGAGCATATTCAGCAGGGCGCCGGCCTCGTCGGTCGCGAGCTGGACCATGAGGGTCGTCTTGTCAGAGCCTGTACGCTCGGGTAGCGTGCCCGCCTTGCCGATGAGAACGAAGCGGGTCACGGCGTCGGCGTTATCAGCCACCGCATCGTTGAGCGACTCTAGTTCGTACTGTTTCGCTGCCAATGCAGATACGAGCGTTGCCTGATAACCAGGATCACCCTCGGCAGCTAGGCCAGCCGCGCCCGCGGCCGTCGACGTCGCCGGCAAATGAATGACCTCCGGCAGGTTATTGCCGAGCCAATTGCGGCACTGCGTCCACGCCGCATTGTGGGTAGAAATATGGGTGATGTCCTCCATTGTCGTACCCGGTCGCACCGCCAAGGTAAAGGCAATCTGGACGAGGACCTCGGCGTAAATCAGAAGATCAGATTCAGAGGCAAGTGTATCGAGTGTCGCGTTGATGCCACCCTCAACCGAATTTTCGATCGGCACCATCGCATAATCCGCCTCACCAGTACGCACCATCTTGATGGCACGTGGCGAGTCAATGGCCGGAATGTG
>Ga0123334_1006879_pt1 | contig 10371 bp, 6 predicted proteins | sample BiotimSIPDNA_FD_89706 | JGI IMG/M metagenome (GOLD analysis project Ga0123334, IMG submission 89706) | Anaerobic biogas reactor microbial communites from Washington, USA - Biogas_R1 time_0 SIP DNA | ecosystem: Engineered > Bioreactor > Anaerobic > Unclassified | place: Washington, USA | collected... | reverse complement strand
TTGCCGCGATAACCATCTACGTTGTCGTAATACTTGTTGGTAAACTCATATTTGCCGTCAACGATGTTATAGTCCTCGCCCTCTGTGCCGTACCAGGTTTGAATACCAACCTCTTCGCTGTACAGATAGTCGATAAACTTCATCGCTGCTTCGGGGTTCTTGCAGAAACGGGTGATGCCAAAGTTGACCCCAAGAATGTTGCGTCCGTACACAACGGGCTGGCCCTCGTTGTTTTCCAGCGCAGTGATCTGCATGATGGGCTCGTCTTCGTAGAAATTCCATTCCGGGTTGATGGCTTGGGAATAACTTGTAGCATTGGATACAAAGTGCATGATGGAACCCACCGTGTTGGTGGAGAATGCAGCTGTCTGCATGTCGTAGTTGGCGGACAGGAATTCCTTGTTGATCAGGTTTTCGTTGTAGAGCTTGTTGACAAACCGCAGGAAATCCCGGTATTCGTCCGTCAGGTAGCAGTTGAATACCTTGCCATCTTTAATGGCATAGCCGCCGGTGTTGGGGATATCCAGCCCCCAATACATGGCCAGCAGGTCGATCATACCGCTGCGGATAAACAGCGGAATTTCATCGTTCGGGTCGCCGTTGCCATTGACATCATTGTCTCGCACCAACACCAGATAGTTGTACAGGTCATCCACTGTTTTGATGTCCTCCAACTTCATGCCCAGCGCCTCTAAGAAAGGCACGTTCAGCATCATGGTGCGGGAGTTGGACTCGGTGGTATAAATATAGGGAATGAAATAGATGTTGCCATCCGTGGCTGTGATGGAAGATTCCAACTGCGGATATTTTTCGTAGAACTTCTTGAAGTTGAACCCATATTTATCGATCAGTTCATTAAGCGGAAGGAATATGCCGGATTTTGTCAGCTTCGCGGCACCCTGTTGGACGCGCACGATGTCCGGCAAATCTTGAGCAGCAGCTAAACGCGGCTGCACAACATCGTTGTATATGGAATCTTCAATGATTTCCAGTTCAAGCTCTACATTGGCTTTTTCCAGGACTTTCTGCCACCATAGCATGTCGGCCACGTCAGAACGTTTTGACGCCCCGTTGCAGGTGAGGATGGAGATAGTTGTCTTTTCCTCAAACACGGGGGCGGTACCGTTGTAGTCTGCCAGAACGCCGACGGCTGGCAACAGAAGCATCAAGGCCAGGATCAGGGCAACGATTGTCTTTGCTCGGGTATGCATGGTGATTCCTCCTTTTATTCTATGAGATCCTTTTACAAGATAACAACCAAATGAACTGTAACATATAACTTGCTTCTATGCAACGGTGAAACAAGAAAAAATTATGTAAAGAATGTGTTTTGAGTATGGCAGGTAATTGCAATGTCATACCATGTCGGGTTGCAGATGAATTGTGTTAAGGCCCATACCCTGATATTCTATGTGTGAGTTCAATCAATCCGACTTGGGCACGTTGGTCAGCGCCTGGGTGATGGCTTCCTTGACGGCATCGCTGGTTTCTATCTGGCGCTGATGTTCCAGATGTACGCGGGCTTTGCCGCGGCCGGTATTGCCCAGGGCCAGCACGGCGGCGTGGCGTACCTTCTCGTTGCCGTTGTGCACCAGCGGCACCAGCACGTTGAACGCGTCCTCGTCACGGCAGCGGCCCAGCGCCTCAATGGCTTGAAGCACAACGCTTTCATCCTTGTTATTAAGCAGCGGGATGATTTTCTGCGGTTTGTTTTTTGCTACGTACTTTTCAATTTTGCTTGCTTTGCTACCGAACATGCGGTTTTCCTCCTTGTTTTGTTTGACAGCCCGGCAGGCTGACGGTATGATATAAACGTAATCAAAAGATTATTATCATCAAACAAGATGATTCACAATTGATTGCTAAATAAAAGTATAAACACTTCTGCCATTGCTGTCAAGGCCTGTGCAACAATGACGAAAATGGAGCGTTTCTACGCAGAAAGGAGGCCACATGCAGCAGCAAGCGCTGGGCAGCGCCATCACTGAATTTCACCACCTGTATTGGCCGCGCATTGCCACGCTGATGGCCGGTGCCTTTGAGGAGAATTTCACCAAATCGCAGTTTTCGGTGCTGGGCATCGTCGCCGCCCGCGGCAGCATTGCCATGTCGGCGCTGGCCGAACATACCGGCATCCTCAAACAGCAAATGACCCGCATTGTTGACCAACTGGAGGACAGGGGCTATGTGCGCAGGGAGCGATCCACCCGCGATCGGCGCAGTGTGGACGTGTATGTGACCGAGCAGGCCAAGGCTTACCTGGCAGATTTTGAGGTACGTATTGTTCAACGCATTGTGACGTCTATACAACCCCTGACTGATTCACAGCGTCAGCAGTTGTTGGATAGCTTTGATACCATCAACACCCTGCTGCAAAAATTACCCATACCAGAGGATATGTAGTCATAGCAAACCGCCGGACAACAAGCCGGCGGTTTTTCATATATTGCGTATTCGTTTAATTTCAGGCGATGCTCTGGCTACACTAACGCTTTCTCTACATAGAAGCCCCTGCCCGGATGCGATACAGCTGCGCGCAGCGCGGATGCGGCAGCGACAGCGTGAAACTGCCGGTGGTCTGGATGCTGGATCCATCGTCTGCGTTTGTCAGCAGGAAGGCTTTATCCTTACCTGCAAAGGGCAGCGTAAGGCTGAGCGTGTCGCGCGTGCAATCCTCCATGCGGAAGGCAAGCAGCACGCCCTCCCTGGCGTCGGGATCATAGAACGCATAGGCCGTAAACCCCTGTTTGTCGTTTGGCGCATGCCAGGGGGGCAGCACATAAAAATCCTTGAGCAGCAGGTGCTTCAGGCTGTTCCATTCCGCCAGGCCCTGCCGCAGCATATCAAAATTTTGATCGGGGCTGTACACATACTGGCTGTCCACATTCAGGATGGGCAAGTACGATGCGCGCCAGGTGTACATGTCCATAATACCGGTGGCGTCCAGCTGGCCGACCTTTTCGCGCGTGTTGGCGCCACATACGGGGATGTAGCGGTTAAACGCGGTGGTCATGGACAGGCGCAGCGCGGTGCTGGTGCGGTCGGCGTCGCTGCGCAGCAGCGGCACGCCGCGGCGCAGGCTTTCCAGGTCGTTGCGGCCGCCGCCGGATGCGCACGAATCACAAAACGCGCAGCCGCCGTTTTGTGCCGTGGCTTCAATGATGCGATCCCACAGGCGGTAGTGCGCCTCCACAAACCGGCACTCGGTCAGACCCGGGCGGCCGGACAGCGCATCGCGCTCGCGCCACAGCGGGCCGGGGTTGGCGTTGTTGTCCTCGCGGTACATGTCTACGTCATTGTCGGTCAGCACCTTGATGATACGCTGCGCCGTCCATTCAAAGCAATCCGGGTTGCCCAGGTCGTTGGTGATGGCCTGTCCGCCCTCGCGGCGGATGGCCCAATCCTCGTTGTAGCCATAGTTGGCGGCCAGGGCCTCGGGGTGCGTAACGCGCTCGGGCTCAAACCACATCAGCGTTTTCATGTTGCGGCGGTGCCCTTCCTTGACCGATTGCCGGAAGGTATCGCCCGGCCATTTCACGGGATCCAGCTCCCACACGCCTACGGTGCCCCACCAGTCCACAGGCACGGTGCGGCCATACGGGTCGGGATACCACCCGGCGTCAAACCAGCGGAAATCCATGTGCAGGTTTTCCTGTGTTAGCTTGTCCATGGTAGGCCGCCAAGTGTCATGGGCTTCGGAGATGCTGCCATCGCTGTTGGGCCGTCCGGTGTCCAGCGCAAAAAACACCGTGGAAAAAGGGCGCATGTCCTGGCCGCTCTTGTCCCATTTGGGCAGGTTGCAGGCGATGAACCATCGCCGCCAGTGGTTGGTGGCTTCGGCGTCATTGCGGCCCTGGTAGGGTGCCAATACAATCAGGGCTGTGCGGATGCTTTCGCCGGGCTGCAACGCCAGGCACAAGTTGTTGACCGAGCGCGCACGGTATCGGATGCGCCCGGTTTTTTCAGTCGTAAACGAGGCTGTCCAGGTGCCTGCCCAGCCGATGGCCAGCAGCGTGCCGCCATCGCCGTGTTCTAAGTTAAAGTAAGGGAAGTATACGTGCGTGGGCCGCCCGCTGTCCGATACAAAGTGCACATCCTCCAGCGACAGGTCGCGCACATAGGGCCTGTACTGGTGCTCGTGGTCGCCCAAGATACCGCGCAGCAGCGGCTTTGCGCCGGGTAAATCGACATCGCAGGCGTACAGGTTTTCCAGCACCCCGGTATCAGCATCGCCATGGTTGGCAAAGTGCAGCGTCCATTCATATACGCCAAAGGCAGGGTAAAACGCGGTGTTGATAACGACAGTCAGCCCCCTGGGCCCCTGCAGGGTAAGCACATTGCACTCGCGGTCAGGCTGTTCGGTATGTGTGCGGTCAATTACAGCAAAGTCCGGCGCCGGGAAGCCATGGTACTGCTTGCCGTCATAGGCAAAACTGGCCGGGAACTGCGCCGGATATTCCAGCAGCGCGCGGTATGCATTTGCCGCGTCCGGGCAGGGGGTTACCTGTGCCATGGTGCCTCCTTTATCAAAAATTACATAAACAGCAGCAGGCTGATGGCCATTACGGCCATACCGGCGACAAGGCCCCAAATGGCCACGTGATGCTCGCAGTATTCCTCGGCGGCGGGCAGCAGCTCGTCCAAACTGATATATACCATGATACCGGCAACGGCAGCGAAAATAATGCCCAGCACCGTGTCGTTGAGGAAACTGCGCAGCAGCAAATAGCCCACCAGCGCGCCCACGGGTTCGGACAGGCCGGACAGGAAGGACAGCGTGAAAGCCTTTTTGCGGCTGCCGGTGGCATAGAACACGGGAACGGCCACCGCAATGCCCTCGGGGATGTTGTGAATGGCAATGGCCACGGCCACCGGGATGCCCAGCGCAGGGTCGCTCAACGCCGCGGCAAAGGTGGCCAGGCCTTCGGGAAAGTTGTGGATGGCAATGGCCAGCGCCGTGAACACGCCCATGCGCATCAGCTTGGATTTGTGCTCCTCGCTTTGGCCGTCCATCTCCTCCACGGTGTGCACCTCGTGCGGGTTTTCCGTTTCGGGGATCAGGTTGTCAATCAGCGCAATCAGCAATATGCCGCCAAAGAAACCGCCCACCGTCGCCCATGCGCCGGGCTTTTCGCCCAGCGTGGCGGTCAGCGTGTCCTGCGCCTTGATGAGTATTTCAGCAAAGGACACATACAGCATCACGCCGGCAGAAAACCCCAGCGAAGCCGACAGAAAGCGGCGGCTGGTCTTTTTGGTCAGCAGCGCCAGAACGCTGCCCACGCCGGTGGCCAGGCCCGCAAACAGCGCCAGTAAAAAGGCAAACAACACATTGGATTGATCCATATGCACTACCTCTTACGCTCCAGCGGGTTTACATTGATAGCGCGTATGCGCTCCACGTCCACCTTGGGCTGGCGGTCGGGGGTGAGCAGGCCGTTGATCTCCTGCTGCACGTCGGTCAGCTGCGTATAGCAGTACCCGCGGCAATAGGGGATGTCCTGCACGGCGGAGAACACTTGGTCAAACCGGTCAAAGAAGGCTTCCTCGTCCTCGGCCTTGCCATAGTATCCCCAGGTGTCCATGCCGCCCATTTTGCCCTGCGGCCCGATGGTGGCCATGGCGATGCCGCCAAACTCCGTCACCAGGAAAGCCTCGTGGCCCTGCGGGGTTTCGCCCTGGGCGTAGGTCATCTTGCCGATGACGGTGGTTTTTTCCACCTGCTCGCGGTCAGCAAAGTGGGCGCTGATGCGCTCATAATCCGGCGAATAATCGTGCAGCGCGCAGATATCGCTAATTACCTGCTCCCACCCGTCGTTGGTGGACACAAAGCGCGTGCCGTCGGCGGCCTTGGCCAGGTGGTACAGCATCTTGGCGGTGGCCTGCTGGCGCTTGTCGGCATAGATGTCCGGCACGCCCCAGCTTTCGTTGACCGGTGTCCAGGCGATAATGCAGGGGTGGTTGTAGTCCCGGTTGATGGAATCCAAAAACGTATCGGCAAAATTACGCACGGTATCGCGCGTAAAATCATACGGCGAGGGCACCTCCGACCACACTAACATGCCCAGCTTATCCGCCCAGTAGTAGTAGCGCGGGTCTTCAATCTTCTGGTGCTTGCGCGCGCCGTTGAAGCCCAGTTTCAGCGTCCACTCCACATCGGCCTTGATGGCTTCATCGCTGGGCGGGGTGAGCAGCGTGTCGGGCCAGTAGCCCTGATCCAGCACCAGGCGCTGGTAGATGGTGTGATTGTTGAGCAGCACTTCGCCGCCCGCCACCTCCACCTTGCGCATGCCAAAGTAGGTGTTGACCTCGTCCAGCACGGCATCTGCGTTTAGCAGCTTTACGTTCAGGTCATACAGGTTGGGGTTGCCTGGGCTCCACAGGTGCATGCGGCGCAACCCAACCTCGGCCAGCACCGAGAAGGGCACCTGCATATGGCGCGTGGGCATGTTGGTGCGCAGTGTGCGCAGCACTTCGCCCTGAAAGGACAGTGTCAGCTCCACCTCGGTGCCGGGCAGCGGCTCGATATCCAGCGCCAGCTCCGCCGTGGCCATCTGGCGGTCAATGTCCGGCGTGACGTGGATTTGCGTAAAATGCCGCGCGCCCACGGCCTCTAAGTATACGGTCTGCCAGATGCCGCTGGTGGGCGTATACCAGCAGCCCATCAGCCCGCGCTTCCAATATTGCTTGCCGCGCGTCTGCGTGCAGTCGGGATAGTCTGTCACGCGCAGGCACAGGTCGTTGTCGCCTTCCTGCAGCGCCAGCGTGATGTCTAGGGCAAACGGGCTGTATCCGCCCACATGGTGCCCCACATGGGTGCCGTTGATATACACATCGCAGGCATAGTCCACCGCGCCAAAGCGCAGCAGGATGCGCTGCCCCTGCATGTCCTTGGGCACGCTGAAGGAACGGCGGTACCACAGGATGGGGTGGATTTCATCCCCGCCCAAGCCGCTTTTCTCGCTCTGATAGCAGAAAGGCACCACAATGGACAGCGGCAATTGCCTGCCGTCCTGCCAGCGCTCGGCCAGGCCGCGGTCATCGTCATCAAAAGCAAACTGCCACGTGCCGTTCAGGTTGTAGAAGGTGTTGCGCACAAAGTCCGGGCGCGGATGCTCCGGACGGGGGATGGGGACAGCTGTCGGCATATGCTCCTCCTGCAGGGCGCGGGCGATGCGCCATGATGATGCCTGTATTTTACCTTGTTTTGTGATGGGTGTAAAATCATACAAAGTATATTCAGCAGCATTGACGCCAGCGCGGCCATTGAGTATGCTTTGCGCAGCAGTTCATGTGAGGTGTTTACAATGAAGAAAGCATGTTGGATTTTGAGCATCGTATGCCTGCTGCTGTGGGCGGTGCCGGGGATGGCGCAGGATACCACGGCGCGCGATGCGGCGCTGCGGGAGGCTGTTCAGCGTGTGGATGGGCGGCCCATCCAGCTGGCGGCTTATGAATATGTGGATGAAACCGATGCGCGCTGCGGGTTTTTTGTCACCAGCGCTGACCGGCTGGGCGACACCACGGATTTTGCCTTCTGGTTTATGCGCGAGGGCGGCGGGCCGCAGTTGATATTTGACGGTGCGGCACAGCCCCTGCCGGAGGACGAGTGGGACGATGACCGCACCTACCCGCGCGAGGCGCTGCAGGCTTTCCGGCACAAGGGGCACACGTATTTCCTGGCCAGTTCGCGCACCGGCCAGCGACAAAGCGATGGCAGCGACCTGTATATGCTGATGGAAGGCAACTTGGTGCACCTGAAGGGATTTTACGCGGGCGCGGGCTATCACCCGCAGGCAGGGCTATATGGCCTGGACTATGACTATGCCACCGACCCCGGCTTTGAGGCCGGGCGCATGCTCACACCGGTGTTCTATGCGCTGGACGGCGATCAGGTCACGCCCACCGTGGGCGTGGAGGTGCTGTATGATCAGCTGCTGCAATTACACAACGGTGAGGACATACAGCGCACGTTAGGTGCCACGCGCGCCACGCCAGACAGTATGTACTACCTGCCCAACCACATGATTGTGGTCAACTACACCGAGTATCTGTCTGAATACGAAATGAACGAGTTGACCACCGCGTATGTGGGCATCAACAACGGCGAGGGCACGCTGGTCAGATACCCCAACCAATTAGAGGCCCCGGATGTAACGCACCCTTTCTGGCAGGCATGCCAAACGGTGGATGATGCGAGGGTGGAGGGGCGGTACACACCCAACGAGTATTTTGACAATCCCATCCGCCCGGCGGCTTTCCTGGCGCTGCGCGCGGATGTGATGACCACCTATGGCTTGGAGGCCGCGGCGGATATACGGGCGCAGTTAGGTGAAGCTTTTGCCCATCCGCATCGGGGCGCGGCCACGGCGGAGCAATTAGACGCCATCGCCCGCATCGCGGGCAACGCCGACCCGCAGGCGCGGGAGCTGTTTGCCCGCACGCTGACTTTCTATAACATCGGCGCGTTAGATGAGAAAGCATCGGGTGTGTACGATCCCGTGGCGGTGGACCGCAATGGAAACGGCATCATAGAGGCAGAGGATACCCCGGCCAACAGCATCAGCCTGTACCTGGCGGAGGATGCCAACAACCCCCGCGGCGCATACGCCACCTATTTCCACGAGGTGGGGCATGCCATCGATGCCAACGTACAGGCGCTGCAAGCGCAGCCGGGCATGTTCAGCCAGCAGTTTGTGGCCGACACCGGGCTGCTGACGCAGGTGACGTTAGAGCAGGCCATTCACTATGATGTCAGCCATCATCTAAAAGGCATCATTGAAATGCATACCAGCGATGCCGATCAGGTGGGGCGCATATTCAACTGGATCTGGCCACCGCACTGGGATGCGGGGCTGAGGGACGAGGACGCCCCCGTCACGCGCAACGTGCTGCGCTATTACAACCGCCTGTTCCAGGATGCCGGGTATACCATCTCCGACATCTATGGCGGCACGACGGACAACCGCATCTTTTTGGACGCCACGCCCGAGGAGGAGGCCATGGGCTACAGCGCCGTCCATTATGGGCACTTTGGCGAGGAGTACTGGTACGTAATCAAGAAAACGCCGGTTCAGGTATCCTTCAGCCGCACGCACACACTGCCGGCCGAGCTGTTTGCCGGGTACTTCAGCGCCCGTATGCGTGATAATGTCGAAGAGATATCCTATTACCGCTATTTCCTGCCGCAGTCCGTGCAGGTGCTGGATCAGATGGTGATGCACATGCTGGCGGCGCTGGATAAGCATCTGCCCTAAACATAGAGGAGGTACCTATGACACGCATTCCCCAGGACTATATCGAACGCTGCTATGCAGGCTGGCTGGGCAAGATCATCGGCGTGCGGCTGGGCGCGCCGGTGGAGGGCTGGACGTATGAGCGCATCCGGCAGACCTATGGCGAGCTGACGCACTACCCCCAGCAATACAACGATTTTGCCGCCGATGACGACACCAACGGCCCGCTGTTTTATTTACGTGCGCTGGAGCAGGTGGCCCCCGGTGAGCGGCTCACCGCGCAGCATGTTGCGCAGGCGCTGCTTAACTTCGCGCCCCGGCTGCACGGGTTTTTCTGGTGGGGAGGGTACGGCGTTTCTACTGAGCACACGGCGTATCTGAACCTGTACCATGGCATTCCTGCGCCGCGCAGCGGGTCTATCGCGCAAAACGGCGCCACCGTGGCCGAGCAGATTGGCGGGCAGATCTTTATCGACAGTTGGGGGCTGGTATCGCCGGGCAACCCGAAGCAGGCCGCGCGCCTGGCGCGGGAGGCCGCCAGCGTCACGCACGATGGCAATGGCATCTATGGCGGTATCTTTATCGCGGTATGCATTGCGCTGGCGTTTGAACTGCGCGATGCCAGCGACATCGTGGAGTGCGCGCTGAATTATATCCCGGAGGACTGTGAATATACCCGCGTTGTGCACGCGGTGATGGATTATCACTGTCAGCACCCGGACAACTGGCATGATTGCTTTGCTTATATCCATGCCAATTTCGGCTACGACAAGTACCCCGGCAACTGCCATATCATCCCCAATTCCGCTGTTATCGTGATGGCGCTGCTGTACGGCAACAACAGCTTTACCGATACCATCAACATCTGCAACATGGCGGGCTGGGACACCGACTGCAACGTGGGCAATGCGGGCACCATCATGGGCGTGATGTGCGGGCTGGACGGCATGGACCTGCCCAAGTGGCAGCCCGAAATCCATGACATGCTGGTATGCTCCAGCGTGTTGGGGTCGCTCAACGTTATGGACATCCCCTATGGCGCCAGCTACATGGCGGCCATGGGTTACCGCTTGGCCGGACAGCAGCCGCCTGCACCCTGGGCGCATATCTTTGAGCATGCCATGGATAGCTGCCACTT
>Ga0123334_1006878_pt1 | contig 10371 bp, 9 predicted proteins | sample BiotimSIPDNA_FD_89706 | JGI IMG/M metagenome (GOLD analysis project Ga0123334, IMG submission 89706) | Anaerobic biogas reactor microbial communites from Washington, USA - Biogas_R1 time_0 SIP DNA | ecosystem: Engineered > Bioreactor > Anaerobic > Unclassified | place: Washington, USA | collected... | reverse complement strand
TTTCTTTTCAGGCACCATCACGGTTCCGCTGGCCAAGCTGATGAATAAGGCTCAGAGCATTGCAGATGGTGATTTCGGACAGCTGCTTGAGGTGAAGTCAAAAGACGAGATCGGAATGCTGACACAGACCTTCAATTACATGGCCAGCAGTATGAAGACCTATATAGCCGAGATATCCAGCGAAAAAAGTAAAATGGAAACCATCCTGAACTATATGACGGATGGGGTTATCGCATTCAATCTTAAGGGGGAAATAATTCACACAAATCCTGCATCCGACCGATTTTTGGGCTTGGATGCCAATGAGAGGATTGAAAATTTCCGTGATTATTGTGAACGCTTCGGCTTTACCTATTGTGTGGAGGATGTGCTCTATCTGGATTCCAAGCAGCCTGTAGAGATGACGGTTGTAATCGGGGACAAGACTCTAAAGGCTTATTTTGCTGTGTTTACAGACAAGGAGAGAGTGCCTGAGGGTGTTATTGCGGTGCTTCAGGACGTAACGGAGCAGCAAAGGCTGGATGATATGCGTAAGGAGTTTGTGGCCAATGTGTCTCACGAGCTACGCACGCCTCTGACTTCTATTAAAAGTTATTCGGAGACCCTGCTGGACGGTGCTTTGGAGGAGAGAGAGACGGCGGAGCGCTTCCTGGGCGTTATCAACTCGGAGGCGAACAGGATGACCAGGCTTATCAGGGATCTTCTGCAGCTGTCCAGGCTGGATAATCAGCAGATGAAGTGGAGCTTTGAGCGAGTATCGCTGGTGGAGCTGGTTCGAAGCTCTATAGACAAGATGGAAATGGAAGCCAAATCAAAAAATCAGACTGTGGAGTGCTTCGTGCTGTGCGAGATACCCGATATTGAGGCGGATTATGGCAGGCTGGAGCAGGTGGTTCTCAATATTTTGGGGAATGGGATGAAATATACTCCTCAGGAGGGTAAGATTACGGTTTATATAGGGAAAATCCACAATGACGTATACTTTAAGGTGGCGGATAGCGGTATAGGAATACCGGAAAATGATATCCCCAGAATTTTTGAGAGGTTCTACAGGGTGGATAAGGCGCGTTCGAGGGAAATGGGAGGAACAGGCCTCGGGCTTGCTATTGCCAAAGATATTATCGAGGCTCATTCGGGAGTGATTGACATAAGCAGCCAGCTTGGCGTTGGTACGGAGGTAACGGTAAGGCTGCCGGTATATCAGACAGGTATTGCGAATTAGGCTCGTTTTCCTGTGGGTACCGTAGTATGTTTTGGGGGGATGCTTAATATTTGGAAAAGCCCAGAATATGTAGGGTTTGCAGGATTAATTATGTAATTTCTTCTTAAATGGACTGTAATGCTTTTGTAACAATATTTTAGTATAATCAACTTAGTAGAATTGTGACATATTTTATTGTGTTTAGTGGTGAAGTAAATTTAGCCTTAAGGGGTCAGGATTATGGTAAAAAAATCAGTCATGCTTTTAGTTATATTTGTACTTGTAGCCGTGCTCTCCATGCCGGTTTTCGCGGGCAATACGGAAGGAACGGGGATCGCCGGCAGCGCCGGAACAGCCAGTCAGACTAGCACAAACGGCAATACCGGCAATACCGGCAATACGGACAATAACGGAACGAGAGTAGCAGGTAATACAGCTGCTAGCTTGCCGACAGGAAATGCAGCAGGAGCCGGTGAAGGCACTTTAGACGCAGCCGACGAGGGCACAGCTGAGGAAGGCCCTGTGGATGAGGCAGCTTTGAAGCTTGCGCTTTTTAACGAGGAATTATCAAAAACATTGAAGGACGGGCAGGCCATAAATACCGGCGAGATTATCATGACGATTACCAGCCCGGACAAGGATAAGGATTCTACCTACAACAAGACCTACATAATCTCCGGAAAATCCGAACATACGGACGTTGTTATTTCAATAGCCAGACTTAATAGAAGCAAAGAAGAGTATGAGATTATAGCAAACAGAAATGGTGAGACTTCTTGGGGCATAGGCGCTTCGGGGATATTTTCCAAGGAGATAGATTTGGAAGCCGGAGTCAACAACCTGATGTTTGTCTCTTATAGAAAGTCCGAGATGGAAGGGTCAAAGATTCAGTACAATTCAGTTACAATTAGTCTGCAAGAGAGATCGGTAATAGATGCGGCTTTGAAGAAGGATCCGATTGTTATACAAGAGCCGGTTATTCAAAAGGAGCCAATTATGCAAGATGAGCCGGTCGTGAAAAAGCCCAGCAGTATCTTTGATAGTTTTAAAGCATTTGTATCAGAGCTATTTAACGGGAAAACTAAATGAAGGAACGTCTAAAGACTGCAATTATTGTCATACTTATTATATCGGGAATAACACAGGTAGGAATTCTTTGGAGCTATCAAAGCCAGGGGACTCCTACTGGTTTTTTTACGGGCTTATTTGGTCTGAATGGCGCCCAGCCCATTAGCGACAAGCTTGTGCGGGAAAGGCTCTTTGAGCCGGACAGGCTGATTTTATCCGACGGAAGCAGCTCTTACTGGATTGTTGAGGATGGGGGCCGTGAGCATTCCGCTCTTTGGAGTGAGGCGGCAAATGGTCTTAAGAAGATAGTCTCCGGCGATGTGAAGCTGGTTAAGTCATCTGATAGCTGGGCTAATGCAACACAAAGGCGGGGAGTGCTGCTTGATTTTGGATATGCCATGGATTCCGGGCTGTTAGCCTGGTTTTTAGGCGCTGTGAATCCATCCGGGGATATCCCTGATATCAGGAAGCTTATGGTCAATAGGGACATAATCGATGAGTACAAGAGCGTTTTCTATATTTACGGCAGCGACGGCGCGGTTTATTCCTCGGAGCCGATTAGCTATGATGGGGCAATGAATTTGAATGAGGCAATTAATAACGTGAGTATGGCGAGCCGAAAATACAGCTCTCTGGGAGCAGGCAAGATTGCCAAGGAGAATGATGAGCCTGATGTGCTCTATGCTCTGTCTCAGTATTGGCAATACAGTGAGCTGTCGGTAATACCCTTTATTCAATGGAGTAACGGCGGCCATGGTGATGAGCTTGCCTCGATTATTATTGGCGCCGAGAAGGACAGGTATAATAGGCGAATAGTAAGCGGCGACGCGCTTCAGTTCAGCTATGGAGATAATATTTACAGATATCATGATGATGGCTACCTGACCTACCGTTATCTTCGAGATACCTATCCGTCGGGTAAGGATCAGATAGGAAAGGCGCTTTTGAACGCCTATAAATTCGTTGCCGCAATAAATGATCGTGTTGAGAATACCGCAGCTATTACCCTGACATCTGTTGAGACTTTGTCGGAGGGTGTTTATCAATTTGGCTTCGACTACAAAGTAGATGGCATGCCCATAAAGGTCGGTATCGATACGAAGGATAGAAAGCTCGATCACGCGATTAGCATTCAGGCAGATTCGAGTCGCGTGCTCAAATGCGATTGGCTTTTGAAGAGGTTTATGGAGGGAGCTCAAAGCAGTTATAATGACCGCTTCATAGACCTGCTGGAGAGCTCGGGCACCTTTTTCCCGGACTTGAGGATACAGGACATCTTGAGCTGCTATGTTATAGAAGATTCGAGCAAGGAATTGCTCAAGCCTGCGCTGCTGATAAGAACTAAGGATCAAAGGGATCTGGTTATCGAAATGATTCCCGGAGAAGGAGATTAGGCATATGGATGGAGCAAAGGCTAAAAATGTAGTCATAGTGCTGTTACTTGCCTTTAATATCTTCTTACTGTTTATCAATCTCACCTTTGTCAGGGGAGAGGGTATCCGGAAAGAAACTATTGAGAATACACAAGCCATTCTGAGCCAAAGGGGAGTGACCCTGGAGTGTAGCATTCCGACGGCTTCTAATGCTTTGAACCGGCTTGAGTACACCATTGAGAAGCTGGACAGGAATAGTATTGCCATGAGGCTCTTAGGCGGACAGTTCGAGGTCTCCAATCAGGGCGATGAGTTTTTCCATGAGAGCAAGAAGCTCCGTTTTATTAGTGATACACAGTACGAGTTTACTGATAGCCAACCGGGCTCGAATGTGGATTTGACCAGCGATGAAAGGGCGAGAAGGGCAGCACAGAGCTTTTTAAAGGACAGTGGAACGCTGGATGGCGGCAAGTACATAGAGGACGGCCTGACAAGAAACCAGGATGGCAGCGTGACGGTTGCTTTTGTTGAAAGCTACGAAGGGTATCTCATATTCGATAATTACTGCATTGTCACTCTGGATCAAAAGGGAGTCAGGCAGCTTCTTCGGGGGAGGCTGCAGGTAAAAGGCTTTACTGTAAAGAGTGGGGAGCGTTTTGAAGCATATCAGGCGCTGCTGGCTCGTTTCAAAATGGGTAGTAGTGTGGTCATTACCGCTATTGACAGCGGATATAAGCTGGAGGAGGCGATGACGGACGGCGTTGAGTCGGTAGAGATGCTGCCCGCATGGCGCGTCACAGTCAAGGGCAAGTCCGAGCCCCTTTATCTATACCCACACATCTCGGAAGAGTAATCAAATCACAGCAGACTAATCAAAAACCCATAGAATAACGATATATATAACATTGTAGTGTGCAAAATAAAAAACAGTGTTATAATAGGTTATGGGACACACCTCCCTACATACAAAAGAGAAGAAGGCAGGTGCGCGGGTTGGAGAGGATCATTATTCATGGCCAAAAAGCATTACGCGGTGATGTATATATTAGCGGCGCAAAGAATGCTGCTGTAGCGGTTTTACCTGCTGTGCTGCTGGTCGAGGGCAAGAGCAGGATAGAAAATTTACCTGACATAAAAGATACGAGGATATTGGAAGAAACGCTCACTAAGCTGGGCGCAGAGGTTACCTTTGAGGATAGAAATACAGTTCTAATAGATTCCAGCAATGTCAATTCCTATTCAGCATCCTATGATATGATAAAAAGCATGAGAGCGTCATATTATTTATTAGGCGCGCTTCTTGGACGCTTCGGCAGAGCCGAGGTTGCCCTTCCCGGCGGCTGCGATTTCGGTTACAGGCCTATGGATCAGCACATTAAGGGCTTTGAGGCCATGGGAGCAGAGGTTAATATTGAGCACGGTATGATTAAGCTCAAAGCCGATAAGCTGGTTGGAAGTTCTATATATTTGGACGTTGTAAGTGTTGGGGCAACGATTAATTTGATACTTGCTGCCGTGAAGGCGGAGGGTACCACTACCATAGAAAATGCTGCCAAGGAGCCCCACATTGTCGATGTGGTGAATTTTTTGAATGCCGCGGGAGCCAATATTAAGGGAGCGGGAACAGATGTGATAAAGATAAAGGGTGTCAGCAGCCTTAAGGGCAGTCCGGTGGTGCATTCTATTATACCGGATATGGTGGAGGCGGGCACCTTTATGATTGCAGGCGCCGCTACGGGCGGGGATGTGACTGTCAAGAACATTATTCCCAAGCATATGGAATCGCTGACGGCTAAGCTGATTGAAATGAATGTTAATGTCATTGAAGGTGAGGACAGCATTAGAGTGATTGGCGGAGGGGAGTTTACCAAGGCCAACATTAAGACCTTGCCCTATCCGGGCTTTGCAACGGATCTGCATCCGCCGGCAACGGTATTACTGTGCCTGGCCAGTGGCAGCAGCACAATATCTGAGGGCATCTGGCCCCAAAGATTTCAATATGTAGATGAGCTTAGAAGGATGGGCGCCAAGATTCGTGTGGATGCCAATGTAGCCGTAATAGACGGGCCCTGCAGCCTGACAGGAGCGAAGGTGAACGCCATTGACCTGAGGGCGGGAGCGGCAGTTGTTATTGCCGGGCTTGTGGCCAAGGGAACTACTCAGGTTGATAATATTAGGTATATCGACAGGGGCTATGAGGACTTTGTGGGTAAGCTTCAGGGCCTTGGGGCGGATATACAAAGGGTCAGCGTTGCGCAGGCAGAGGAGCTTGACGGCAGGCAGCACAGGGAAGATGCGCAGAAAGAAGACTCTAAGGAGCGAGACGCGCATAAAGCAGAGATACTTAGTTAAGAGAGGCGTGCATGATAAAATTCTGTAGCTTATACAGCGGAAGCAGCGGCAATTCACTGTTTATATCATCCGGCAATACAAGGCTGCTTGTTGAAGCCGGACTTAGCGGAAAGAAGATTATTGAGGCTTTGTGTTCAATAGGCGAGAAGCCCTCGGAGATAAATGCTATATTGGTGTCTCATGAGCATATCGACCATATAAAGGGGGCCGGTATACTTTCACGCAGGTTTAACCTGCCTATCTATGCCAGCGAGGGGACATGGAGGGCCATGGAGAGGATGATTGGCCCTGTTCTTGAGAGCAATAAGGTAATTTTCTCATCGTATAGGCCTTTTCAAATAGGTGATATTACCGTGACACCCTTTCCGATACCTCACGATGCCAATGAGCCGGTGGGCTATAGCTTTTACGCATCGGGGAAGAAGGTAACCATAGCAACGGACATCGGGCATATCAGCATGGATTTGCTTAACAACTTTACAGATAGTGATTTGCTGCTCTTGGAGTCCAACCATGATGTCGAGATGCTGAAAATCGGCCCTTATCCATGGCCGCTGAAAAAGCGTATTGCCAGCGAGCATGGGCATCTTTCCAATGATGCCGCAGGTGAGGTCGTTGCATATTTAGCGCAGAAGGGGACTAAGAATTTCATTCTTGGGCATTTGAGCAAGGAGAACAATTTCCCTGAGCTGGCTTATCAGACGGTTTGCAATGTCCTGTATGAGAAGTGCCTGCAGGCTGGAGCTGATATTGCTGTGGATGTGGCGCTTCGTGACCACGTTGGCCGTGTGATTGAGTTGTAGGATAACAGAGAACGGAGAACAGAGAAGAGAGAACGGAAGCAGGAGGCCGGAGAACGGAGGCTAGAAGCCAGATATAAAGTCAGTCTAGGGAGAAAACAGCTTAAGATAAGCAGAAAAGGGGCGTAAAAGAGAAGTAATAAGATAGAAAGAGGATTTTGGTAAATGGTTGATTTTATTAAGAGAATACTATTGTCAAACGGAGTGGATGAAGGTGTATCCTTGCATTTATCCAATGGGCTTGCGCTTGTCTTCATAGTTTTCTTATGTCTTGTGGCAGATTTTATTACCAAAAAAATTATTCTGAAACTTCTCCGTATGTATATCAAGAAAAGCAAAAGTACCTGGGATGATATTTTTCTTAGAAACAAAGTATTTGATACGATTGCGCACATTGTTCCGGTATTAATTATCTATGCATTCGCTCCGGCTTTTCCGGCTTATCAGGATTGGATTCAGCGTATTGCATTTTCTCTTATACTCCTAATAGTAACGGGAGTTCTATTTAAGGCACTCGACTCTGTGGATGAGATATACACAAAGCACGAGGTCTCCAAGCTCAAGCCAATTAAGGGATATCTACAGGTTGTAAAAATATTCTTGGCTCTCGCGATTGCGATAGTTATCATAAGCACGCTGATAGATCGTTCTCCATGGGTCTTGCTAAGCGGGCTTGGTGCGGCGACGGCTGTTACGATGCTGATATTCCAAAATTCGATACAGGGATTCGTTGCGGGCATTCAGCTTGCCACCAATAACATGGTGCGAATTGGCGATTGGATAGAGATGCCGGCCTATGGTGTGGATGGAGACGTTATTGAAATTGCTCTGCATACTGTGAAGGTGCAGAACTGGGATAAGACGATTGTGACGATTCCACCCTACAAGCTGATATCGGAGTCCTTCAAGAACTGGCGGGGAATGCAAGAGTCCGGCGGCAGGAGAATAAAGAGGTACGTTTACATAGATATGAATAGCATTAAGTTCTGCGATGATGAGATGCTTGAGAGATTTAGGAAGATTCAATACATAAAGGAGTATATAGACAATAAAACTGAAGAGCTTGCAAGGTACAATGAAGAGAATAGTATTAGCGGAGCGAGCATTGTTAATGGCAGACACTTGACCAATATTGGTACGCTGAGGGCTTACATTGACAACTACCTGAAGAACCATCCCAGGGTGAATAAGAACATGCTGCAGATAGTTAGGCAGCTTCAGCCTACTGAAACCGGGCTGCCTATTGAGATCTATGCTTTTACGAATGTGATTGGATGGGTGGACTATGAAGCGATTCAGTCGGACATTTTTGATCACATATTGGCTATTATTCCTGAGTTTGATTTGCGGATTTATCAGGATCCCAGTGGAAATGATATTGGCAGGCTGAAGAGATAGACTTATAGGGTTAGTGTTGACTGACTTTTGAAAAGCGCTACTAGGGAGATGTAGGCAGGTAATATGAAAATAACGGTTGTAGCTGTAGGAAGACTGAAGGAGCGTTTCTTAAAGGATGGCATTGCTGAGTATAGCAAGCGGCTATCCCGCTTCTGCGAGCTTAAGCTGATTGAGGTCCAGGACGAACAGGCGCCGGATTCTCTTAGTGGAGCCCAGGAGGGGCAGATTAAGAGAAAGGAAGCTGACAGGATAGAGAGCAAGCTGAAGGAGGGGACCTTTCTCATCGTGCTTGACGTGAAGGGGATGAGGAAGACCTCCGAGGAATTTGCGACCACGCTTCAAGGCTGCTTCAACGCCGGCAGGTCCAATATTACCTTTGTAATCGGAGGCTCCCTCGGCCTGGATACTGAGCTGGTTCGACGTGCCGATTTGACAATATCCCTTTCCGACATGACCTTTCCCCATCAATTAACCCGTCTGATTTTGCTGGAGCAATTGTTTCGCGCTTTTAAAATAATACATGGTGAGACGTATCATAAATGAGGTTCATGTGTGAACATTATTAAAGCTTTGTAATAAATATAATCGTAACATTCCCAAACCTAAATATACAATTCTCTGTTATTAAGAGTATCTAACTTCCAAATGTAACTTGATTAGTTATAACGTAACATACCCTATAAAGATTACAACAAACCGAAATTGGGTTGAACTTACATTTATAAATAAAGTATTATGATGATAGAGTTAACTCGAGCAATTATTTAGCAGAAGGGGGGCAGAAAGATTTTTGAAAATTAATATCGAACAGTCAAACGCTTATAGTGAAGTTGAGATAACCATAAAGTGTAACAGCATTGATGAAAGTCTCGAGAATCTAATATCCAGCATACGGTTATACAATTCAACGATAAGCGGTAAGAAGGGTGATAAGATTTATTTCTTGAAACCTGAAGATGTTTTGTATTTTGATACGGTGGATGAAAAAGTTTTTATATATACTGCAGACAGTGTTTATGAAACAAATCTGAAATTATATGAGATTGAAGAACGTTTTGTCGGTACCAGCATTATCAGGATAAGTAAATCTATAGTGCTTAATCTGATAAAAATCGATTATGTATCGCCTTTGCTAAACGGCAGAATTGAAGCAGTACTTCAAAATGGAGAGAAAGTGATTATTTCAAGACAGTATGTTCCTGTATTTAAAAGCAAATTGGATTTATAAGGAGGTTCCTATGAAAAATATAACAATACGATTTTTCTTTTTAGGGTTAATGATTGCTTTTACTATTTCGGTATTAACAGTAACAGTAGTTATGGCAATCACCACTGATACTGCAATGGTACCAGTCAGCTTAATTTGGCAGAATTTTGTACTTTCGGTACTTTGTTCACTTATTAATTTAGTTTATCGTTCAGAAAAGTTGAAATTTGTCTGGCAGTCAATCATCGGCTATATTCTCACTACAGCAATAATAATCTCATGCGGTTTGATTTTTGATTGGTATAGCTATGGGGGGAACACTTTTGGTAGAACAAGTTTTGTTTTGATTTCATTTTTAATGTATTCATTATTCTACTTGATGACATGGATAATTATATGGCAAATAGCTAAGGCAAAGAAAAAAGAACTAAACGATAAATTAAAGGAGTATAAGCAAAAACAATAACAATAACAAATAAGGCTGTTATGAAGAGAACCTGTTATAATAAACGATAGCCAGTGAAGGAAATTGTTGATATTTTAAAGCATAATAGTAAAATGGATATGTGATTCACAGCACTAATTGCCATACATGAATCAGGCTGGTCATTCATTGCCGACCTCTATAGGTCGGCGATGAGTGAATGAAGGCATAGATATAAAAGTAATGGGAGGAAAGTTTTATGCATATTGGATTTTTAACAGTTTGTCTTGGGAACATGCCTTTGAAGGAAAAGGCAGAGTGGGCTGCGAAGAACGGGTTTAAGGCGCTTGAGGTCGCTTGCTGGCCAAATGATAATGACAGGGATTATTCCTCCTGTGATATTGACGTAACAAGGCTTGACGAGAAGGAAGCGGACGTAATCAAGGGCTATATGAAGGAATATGGTCTTAGAATATCCTCGTTGGCCTATTATGACAACAACCTGCACAAGGAGCTTCAAAAGAGAGACTTCATAAACAATCATGTCA
>Ga0123334_1006876_pt1 | contig 10373 bp, 12 predicted proteins | sample BiotimSIPDNA_FD_89706 | JGI IMG/M metagenome (GOLD analysis project Ga0123334, IMG submission 89706) | Anaerobic biogas reactor microbial communites from Washington, USA - Biogas_R1 time_0 SIP DNA | ecosystem: Engineered > Bioreactor > Anaerobic > Unclassified | place: Washington, USA... | reverse complement strand
TGAGCATCAACGAAATATCATCCGTTGTCTTCATATTCCGTTCTTTTATCAGTTCCCTGATTTGTTCCTTCGTCAATAATCCCATCTTCTGCCTCCTGATTTATTTTATATCCTTTCTCAGGTTTAGGCAAAAGCACAAATTATTTTACACCCCCGGTCGGGATTTACTGTGTATGCTCCTGACCTTTTTTCTTATTTATGCGATAATTATAAAACTTTATTTAATATTCTTACTAATGAAACGGAAATATGTCTTGCTACTTAAGTTTATGTTATAATTTTAATTAGTAAAGTCTAGATACTGGTTATATAAGTCTTCATTACTCATAATTTCATCATAGCTTATTGCTGGCGCATAACCCTCAACTGCCAATAGAACGTCAACTCCGGTTGCATTAAAGTGATAATAGGGTAATCCGTTTATATATTTTATATCTGCTGCGTTTACTTTGTACTTATAGTTAGAAATATCGCTTGATATGGCATTTATTAAAAATGCATGCTCCATTGCCTGCTCAATAGGCACGGAATCGGCCTTGCCTATGGGGATGCTTTCACATAAATAAATCTTGCATTCTGAGCAGGTTCTATTATCTTCCATATTTATTCTAATGTAACTATTAGTCTGATAGCCATTAAAATCTAACCAATAGAATTTTGTATATTCATCTTGTTCACCAACGTTCTTATTCGATAATATAAATCCTTTTGAATTAAGATATGCTTGTAACCCACTATCTTGAAAGAAATCATCAATAGCTGAGTTAAAGTCTGATTCGTTGTCAAATCCATTTCCAAGAACATCTGATTTTATAAGATATAGACCTTGTATATCGCTTGCTTTAATTATGTGGTTGTTCCATCCGCATTCTGATAGCTTATCTATAAATGAATTTAAGGTATTCTGATTGATTTCCACTGGTATAAAATCGCAAATATCAAATTGTTCAGGTACATCAACATATAGACCTTCAGTGATTGTTATATCGGAGAACTTTATTTTGTTATCCGTCCTTTGTCCCGTAGGTTCAGGTATACCCGTCTGCATATTATTAATAAGTGTAATTTCTGCTGGACTTGTTATGGGATGTGTAGAAATATTATCATTCAAAGATTTTTCCGGATAACAACTGGTAAAAAAAGTTGACTGAATTAGAATTAATATACTAATAAAAATTACTAATATGCATTTATTATTTCCTATCTGCTTGACTTTTTCCTCTTTATTCATGAATAACTCCTCTCATATAAAGTAAATATACCAGTAATTAAAGCTACTGGTATATTTACATATTAAAATATTTTTAGATTGTGCTAGTCGAGAAAATAATTTCTCCAGTCTTGGAATCAATTTGAATAATAATATCAAATGCTATTCCCTGAGTATTAGGTATAGATTTATATTCAATAATCCAAACTAATTTATCTTTAATTACGCATACTTCTGAGTATGGATCAATTTGATCAATATTTGTTGTTACATCAAACACTTTTTCATAATCTCCCCAGCACTCAGATGGATCGAGACCCAGCAATTCTGCATCGCTTTTTCTGTCCTCATCAGTAAAATTCATATCATCTTCTTGAGTATTATATTCTATGTTCATATCTTTTATCTTTTGTGATACTATTTCTTCTACTCTGTTTGATGCAATTCGTATTGCTTCCTCTCTATTGATTGAAACATCTGTATCTGCTAATTCTGGAAATTGTGACTCATTAATTATAAAGGACAGGATGTCACCATTCGGAGCAATTCTAAAAGAAGAGATTGCTCCTGTATAGTAGCCTTTTTCGCTAATAGGTCTAATTTTAACTATTAATTCACCTGAATATTCAACCTGAATTATCTCAGTTTGAAGATTATATTTTTGAAAATCTTCATTTATATTTTTTACTTCATCTAGAGCTATTTTAGTTGCCTCATCTTTTGAAATTGATATATCTGTTTTAGTAATAGTAATATCTTTTTTTGAAAAAATCCTAAGTTCACCACTTTCTTTATCTATATAATAATAGTTACTATCACTTTGATACTCATAAAGCCCAGATTTGTCTATATCTTTAACATACCTGATATTTTCACTGTCAGAACGTACCATCTTTTCTACAAGTTCAAGCCCTTCATTAGGTGTAATTACATTTGCAGCAAAGGCTATGCTAGTATAGTAAACTAAACTTAGTAAACATAACAAGAATATAAAAACACGTTTATTCATATATTTCTCCTCCTAATTATATGTACCATAAGCAGCTGGAACTAGAGTTCGGCTTGGAATTCCAGCAAAAGTAAACGAATCCACACCACCATAATGTTGAAATTGTAAATACACATCCCATTCTGCTAAGAGTGCACTAGTGTATAAAGTTTCTCCGTCGTCGCATGCGTATTCAAAGAATTTTTCTACAAAAATTTCATTACATGCAATAGAAACATTTTCATAAAATCCAAGTGCACAATCAGCATATAGATCATGAGCATATGTAACAAGGTTGCCAAGCTCTGAGCTATATCTTGCAGTTTGACATCCATCAAAGAAGCAAAATCTATTGTCTTTAAGTTTGTATGTAGTATCAGCGTATTTAGCTTCCATTGAATATGCCCAAGAATATGGTGACATTTCAGCGGTAAGATATGTATCATCTTTACATATCATACCGCCACCACCATCCCTACCATGACCATAACAGTAAAATACAGCATCCAAATGCATTGTTCGTCTTACGTAATATGCTGTAATCCCACTAGGACTATACATATTACTGTCGTATCCTGCATAATCTAAATAATAGTTGACGGCATCTGTAGGTCCTTGTCCTGGATTGTCAGGTTGATAGTATAATTCTGCCAGAGGATCTGCTAATGCTGAACCACAGACTATTGTTGATAGTACTAGAATAACGATGAGCATACAGAACAATTTAACTCTCATGATTTTTTACCTCTCATAATAAATTTCATATAGTGAAAGATAAGTGCCATTTCTCTTATGCTTTTATTAGTGATCTGACTAATCCGAACTGTTTTTAAAGAGAATTTTTTAGGTTATATCTTTCCCATATTTAGCGGGTGTTCCTCAGGAGCTAAACCCGTAAAGGCTATTCTATGGTATAATTATCCTAAGTCCTTGCGTAACTCTATCGCATAACCATAAATAGCAATAGCGGATTGTCCACCAAACAATTTGCAAGGACTTATTAATCTTTCAATTGGCATTACCTATTTTACTTAACCAATTTTTATAATGGATTGTTTAATTTGCATAAATATCTAATATATACCATATTAGTTCAAATTATATTACATTATCATTAATATATCAATATAAATCTTTTACAATTTAGTAATTCTACATAATTATTACAATATAGACATTTCTCGCTATAATCTATGGACTGTTTTTATCGATACATCATATTGCCATTAATTTATATAACAGATGTGATTAATAATCTGCATAATAAAAATATTATAATTCTAATGAACCATTTATAATAAACATGCGACTATTATGGTGAAAGGGAAAGCGCATGGAACCGCAGAGTTTAAAAATTGAAGATCTCTACGACAAGTATGCGGACAATGTGTATTCCCTGGCCCGCTTCAAGGGGTTGTCGGCGCAGGATGCGCAGGACATCGTGCAGGAGACATATGCCGCGCTGATATCGGTCATCGGATCATTCCGCGGCGAAGCCTCGGTAAAAGTCTACATACTTTCGATCGCGCGCAGAAAGATCGCGGATTTTTACCGGAAATCAAGATCGCAGAATGTACCGCTCGACGACAGCATTCAGATCGCAGCCCGGGATCAGGCCGGCAGGGACGAGGCGGTCGATGTAAAAACGGCACTGCAGGAGCTTGACGACGAACAGCGCGAACTTGTGCACATGGTGTTTACGCAGGGGCTTTCCCTCCGCGAGGCCGCCGATGCACTGAACATACCCGAGGGCACCGTAAAATCGAGGATGTTTAAAATACGTTCTCAGGTAAAATCCAGGCTCGGAGATGACTACAATGAAATGTGAAGAACTCTTTACCGTGATCCCGCGGCTGCTTGCCGGGGACATTGACAAGGAAACGGAGAAGAAGGCCTATGAGCACCTGATGGCGTGCGAGGAATGCCGCAGGGAGCTGGCATTCTGGTCAAGCCTGGCCAATGAAATTCCGCCGGGAAAAATGCCGGAGTCAAGGAAGCGGCATGTCAGGCAGGCGCTGTTCCCGAAAGAGTCCGGAGCATTGGATTTGACCATCTCGGCCGTAAAAGTCATGTTCAAAATGATAAAGGTTGCATTCTGATAATCTAAGGAGGTTTTAGAAATGGAAGAAAAGACAGATCTGAAAGATGTTGCCGAAATACTCGACGTGGTATCGACCAAGGTACCCAGCATGATACAGGGCATTTTCAAGGCGATGTATTCGCAGGAGAACGGCATTGAAGCCGGAAAAGCAGTCGGCGGGTTCTACCGGAATCTGATCGAGTCGGGCATACCCAGCGACATTGCGCTCAGGCTGACAGAACGGTATATGTTCTCCATCCGTGATGTGGTCGACATCGCCCAGGCCGACAAGCAAAAAGGCAGCAGCGGCGGCGGCGAAGAATAGGTGATGATATGACGGTTATCAGCCTGCTGATGAATATTGTCGCGCTGCTCACCAGAGCGCTGATCTGGCTGATACTGCTGCCGTTCCTGCTGTGTTACTGGGCCGTCAAGGTCTGGTGGATAAGGGCAAAGTTTAAGAGCCAGCTGCTGCAGGCGGGCATACGCAGGGATGTCGCGGACAGATTGGCAAGGCGCTACAATGTTTCGCTTTGGGACATACTGAGACTGGCCAGAACAAGCGCTGACAGAGCCTAAGGCAATCATTTTAAGTGCCCGGTATCGATTACCGGGCATTTGATTGTTTGCGGCTGTCACGATCATTCGTTCCGCACCGGGGTTGTCAGCATGACAGCCCCGTTGATTTTTACAGCTTCCATATATGAAATTCTAATTACGATATATTAATAATGTGTTATAATACGTTTATGATGAAAAGGAAAGTACCTGGAAGACTTCTTGCTATAGCAGGGATTCTTGCGGCAATCGGCATCGCACTGGCTCTGGGGTTGAACATCTATGTCATGGCCGTCGGAAAGAAGGGTTTCATTGACCCGGCGCAATTTGACGGCAAGGTCGACTGCGTGATCGTTCCGGGCGCCAGGGTGTGGGATGGCGGCACCGTCTCCTATATGCTCCGCGACAGGCTTGACACGGCGTATCAGCTTTACAGCTCGGGGGCTGCGGCTAAAATACTCGTGTCGGGCGACCATGGCAGCAGCGATTATGACGAAGTCAACGCGATGAAAGAGTACCTGGCGGAGCTCGGCGTGCCCGAAGAAGACATCTTCATGGATCACGCGGGCTTTGACACCTATTCGACGATGGCGCGCGCGAAGCGTGTTTTCGAGGTCGAAAGCTGTATCGTATCGACGCAGGAGTATCATTTGTACAGGGCGGTATACCTTGCCGGGAAACAGAGGATGGAAGCCTACGGGGCCGTCTGCGATGTCTATGTATCCCGAAGGCTGCCGTATTACAAGCTCCGCGAGATGGCCGCGCGCATCAAGGATGTTTACTACGCCGAGATATTAAAGCCCGATCCGGTGCCGGGCGAACCCATTCCGATCACCGGGGACGGGCGGCTCACCGGGGATGGGCTCAGTTAAATGCAAACATTCGACAGGAAACAACTTGTTAACACAATGTTCATATATAAGAAATATTATATTCATAAATAGGTCTTAATATAGGTATTGTAAAACCAATACTTACTTCCCCCCTCCTTCTTCAATATTTGAAGAAATTTTAGAACCGCCGGTACCCAGGCGGTTCTTCTATTTTGCGTAAATATGTTAATAATTAATTTATATTTTGTATATAAATTATTAACAACTATGCAATACGATAAAGCTGTGAATTTTGCTTTCATATTCTCCTCTTTCTTTTTAACTGCCTGAACGGCGGTTTTTTTATTGAAAATAATAATAATTCATGCAATGTTGAATAATTCTTCTATTTTCGGAAAATATATATTCGAGCAGCGATATGAACAGGTTATTTTAGTGCAAGCGATTCTTCATTCTTAATCTACCTCTTCCCCTCTTCTTTAAAAGAAGATTTAAGCCGGATCTCCGGCTTACTTTTTTTACGCGGCATTCTTAATATTGTTTTAATTTATTTCGGATGGTTTTAAGCTATAATATAGAATAACCATAAATTAATGATCATCGAGGGTGATTTGGATGTTATACGGGCAATTCAATGATTCGTTCCCGCCCCTGACGGACGGAGTGGCTCAGACTGCCCTGAATTACACGAAATGGCTGAACCGGAACCACGGCATGGCCTGTGCCGTCACGCCGCTGCATTCCGGCGCAGATGACAGCAAATATGATTTCAGGGTGATCCGGTACCCCGCGGTTCCGCTGCCCAAGTCCGGAAAGTACTGGCTTGGCATGCCAAGGCTTTCGGCCAGCATCATGTATAAGCTATATGACCTGCCTTTCGATCTTGTGCATGCGCACAGCCCATTTTCGGCAGGCACGCTAGCGCTTCGTGTCGCAAAGCACAGGGGTATTCCGATCGTTGCGACATTCCACAGTAAATTTGCAGAGGATTTTGCGCAGCGCCTGAACAGCGAGATTGCAGGGAAAATCGTTGCGGACTGGACCGTGCAGTTTTATTCGATGGCCGACAGCGTCTGGGCTGTGAACAAGGGTACGGCAAATACGCTGATGGAGTATGGTTACCGGGGCGATATCATGGTCATGCCCAACGGCTGCGATATGCCCAAATCATACCGGCAGGGTAATGAAAAAAAACAGATACTTGAAAAATATGCGCTTGCCGAAGGCCCGCTGCTATTGTTTGTGGGCAGGCTGTGCCAGCAGAAAAATCCGGATATGCTCCTGGAGGCCGCTTATGAACTGAAAAAGGCGGACAAGCAATTCTCTTTGCTGTATGTGGGCGACGGCGAGCTGATGGAAAAGCTCCGGAAGATGACTGAGAAGCTGGAGCTCCGCGGCAGAGTGGCCTTTACAGGCAAAATACTGGACAGGGAGAAGCTGAAAGAGATTTACCTTGCGTCGGATCTGTTCATACTGCCGTCAACCTATGACAATGCGCCGCTGGTGGTCAGGGAGGCGGCGGCTTGCGGGCTTCCCTCGCTGCTGATCGAGGACTCGAATTCCGCCGAAGGCGTTACAAACAATGTCAACGGCTTCACAGCCAGGCTTGAAAAGAACAGCCTTGTCAAAAGGCTGACGGAATTGCTGGAGCGTTCGGATGTTTTGCAGGGAGTCGGCGAAATGGCGCGCAAGAGCATCTATGTTTCATGGGAGGAGATTGTCGCAAAGGCCGCGGGCGAGTATGACAGGCTCATCAGAAACAACACGAAACACAAACTGGATGAGTACAGCATGCCCAAAATCAATGCGGCGATCAATAAAATACACCACATCATAACGGACAGGCAATCGTTATAGCTTATTATATAAAACGCACAAGGCCAAAATTCCTTGTGCGTTTTGCTGTTTTCACCCTCGGGTCTGCCGCGCTACGACCCGCCGTACGGCGCGTTCCTTTCGGTATCCCATGCCGTAAGCAGGTACTCCCCGCCGGGCGTTACTTTATAGACAGTCACATCCGGATCGTTGACGATATTGAACATCCCGCCGTATATGTTCCATAAATTTTTATTCGTACTGCCTAAGAAAACATAATCAAAGTTTTCGCTGACAAGCTTGTTTGCCCAATCATCCGCAGTGTATGGCATGGTGATCGAGTCGTCCTGGCTGTACGGCGTTCCGATGACCCAGCCCCAGGTATTGGTCGTTACCATCAGTGAGTAACGGCAGATATTGAATGACTCGTTGATGTTAAAATCATGCTGCCAGATCTGGTACACTTTGTCGTCGGGCTCCAATATACCGCGCAGGCCGGCGGTTCTCCGGTCCATTTCCTCCATTTGCGCATTTCTGGTGGCTCTTGAGATATACAGATTGTATTTGATCGGATAGGTTGAGATGAACAGCATCAATATGAGAGCAACCGCCGCGGACCGCGCGATCGTAGACTGCAGCGAACCCTTTTCCAGCTTCTCCAAAGCCGTTGCCAGCAGCAATGTTACAACAAGCCCGCAGTAGACGGTGATGCCGCCCATGTAGCGCGGAAATGCCGCAAGATACTCGGTGGGCCTGAATGTATAGGAATAGGAAAACGCAAGACCGATCGTATAGATGATAAGCTCAATGAATACCGCCAGGCACACGGCCCGTATCCGCCTGTCATCCCTGCCTGCGAATTTTTGTATAATGTTAATGAACAAGGACAATGCGATAAGCAGCAGCGCCGCGCCCGCCGGCGTTGTGATCATAGCCCAGCCCCCGGGCGAGTCGACGATGCTTTCCTGTATGGAGCTGTTTAAAACATCATATATCGCTATCACGAATTTTTTAAGGCCCTGCATCACAGCCGGAAAGGTGATTAGGCTGCGGTAGGTTTTAATCCGGAATGTATCGACATGCAGGTTCCATATCTTATAGGATAAAAACGCCGTAATGATCAACAGGGCTGCGCACAGCTGCAGGCAATGCCTGCGCACCCACACATGGATGCGGCTGCCCTCCGCGCCGGTCCCGTTCTGTCGGGTGTACAGGGCGTATACCAATATCAGCGCGGAGCCGAATACCGCATAGCTGATGCCGCTCTCGCGTATCAGCGGCGTAAAGAAAACCACAGGCACCAGTTTTATGATATCTTTCGCACTTTTGTCCGACCGCAGGAAGCTCGCCGCTATGAAAAATCCCGACATTGCGGCGATCTGGTCGGTGTAGAGGCTGATGAAATTGTATTCCCTGAATTTAAACAGCACCGCGACGGCCAATGCCACCGCGATTATGCCGCATGAGAATTTTTTCCAGGTCGAATTTTTTAGTACGACGGTCAGCAGGGAGGCGTACAGCAGCATCTGGCCGAAGAATACCATGCCTTGCCCGCCGCCGTTGTACCTGGCCGTATAATATTGCAGCAGAGCCGTTCCCGGAGGGTAGTTGATGAGCTCGACAACAGAACCCGGCACCGGTATCCTGTCATAGGACAGCAGGTATTTGGGCAGCAATCCGTAGTGCGCGATTTCATCGGGGTAAACGCAGACCGCTTCAACGCACAGTGCGTATAAAACGATGCAGAATACCAGGAAGAAAACAAATGCCGGAGACGCAAGTCCGGTAAGCAGGCTTTTCAAATCCCTCCGTTTTATCACAATGCCCGCAGCCAAAGCCGCAAAGCCGCCGTAAAACAGCAAATCGGAAATGATGTTGATCCTGGCAAACAGCGATACGAAATAGGTGATCAACACGATCTGCACGCAAACGATGAGCGGCGCTTCGGAAGCGTCGTACAGATCCAGTGCCAGATACAGCATACAATAACCTATAAATGACGCGGCGAACAAGTATATCATCTAAGCTTCTCCCATAGTCCATGAGCACCGATTCATGCCGTATTGCTATAAGCGAACCGCTGAATGACCGATGAATCCATGCTCCGTTCATTTGAAATTATTCTATCATAAAATTGCTGTTTTGTATTCCCGGTCATTCGGAACAGGGGTCGGACTCGCCCCGGCTGCTGCGAAAATTGGAGGAAATACAGGTTTATTGTATATATTAACAAATATGATTAGCAATATTATAAAATATGGTATAATAGATTTTGGCCGTATCAGGCCAAATATTACTGTTAAGGAGGAGATACAATGGAATTCGATTACTCGTATGTGTTGGAAAGTGTTAGCCCCGGCTATTTGGCAGTAACAGGACTTATTGGTTTATTCGTTTTTGTCTCCATGTGCTTCCTTTACAAAAAAGCGGGAGAGCCGTGGTGGGCGCCGATTATACCGATCTACAATGTTATTGTATTTCTTAGGATTGCCGGCAAGCCCTGGTGGTGGCTGTTGTTGTTCCTGATACCGGTCGCGAACGTGGTACTGATGATTATCGCATATGTCAATTTCGTCAAGAACTTCGGCCGCCCGGGCGCCGCGGTGCTTCTACTGCTCTTCTTCCCGTATATTTATATACCGTACCTTGCATTCTCAAAGAATGTACAGTATGTCGGAGGCGGGCAGCAGGCCGCAGCCTGACGATGCAGACAAAAAACGCGCCGCAGGCGCGTTTTTTTTATTCCGTTTCTTTTCACGGATGTGCTTTTTCCAGATCCAGCAGCTTTTTTTTAAAGTCAAGCCCGAGCGCGTATCCTGTCAGCCCGCCGCTGCCGACAATCCTGTGGCACGGTATGAGTATCGGCACCGGATTTCTGGAAAGCGCCGC
>Ga0123334_1006875_pt1 | contig 10373 bp, 11 predicted proteins | sample BiotimSIPDNA_FD_89706 | JGI IMG/M metagenome (GOLD analysis project Ga0123334, IMG submission 89706) | Anaerobic biogas reactor microbial communites from Washington, USA - Biogas_R1 time_0 SIP DNA | ecosystem: Engineered > Bioreactor > Anaerobic > Unclassified | place: Washington, USA... | reverse complement strand
GACGTAAGATAGGGGAAGCCGCTCTAAAAGGGGCAAAATCCGTTGGTTACACTAATGTCGGAACTGTGGAATTTCTTTTAGATAAAAACGGTAGTTTTTACTTTATGGAAATGAACACCCGGATTCAGGTAGAACATCCGGTTACGGAAATGGTCACTAGTATTGATTTGATCAAAGAACAAATCAAGTCGGCCGCCGGGATGAAGTTGGAACTGACCCAAGACCAAGTTAAGGTTCGGGGACATGCCATTGAGTGCCGGATCAACGCCGAGGATCCCGTGAAAAACTTTCAACCGTCGCCTGGCCGGATTAGCGTCTATCATATCCCGGGCGGTCCTGGAGTAAGGGTGGATAGTTGCGCTTATCAAGGTTATACGATTCCGCCTTATTATGACTCGATGATCGCTAAATTAATTGTTTGGGATGAATCTCGGGCCGCAGCTATCACCCGGATGCTTCGGGCTTTGGAAGAGTTTGAGATTCAAGGTGTTAAGACTACGATTCCTTTTCAAAAGGAAGTATTAAAAAATTCGTATTTTCAAAGGGGGGAGGTCTACACCAATTTCATCCAAACGAGGATTTTCGACGCAAAAAAAGACATATCCGGCGTTGAATCCGATTAAAATTTGGTATGGAGATTTGGAGGTGTAGTTATGACGGAACAAATTGAAAATTATGATTCGGGTACTATTAGAATTGCCAGCGAAGTAGTGAAAATAATCGCCGGATTGGCCGCTTCCGAAGTCAAAGGAGTAGCGGGAATGAGTGGCGGAATGGTCGATGGCTTTACCGAACTGCTTAAGAAGAAAAGTTTGGCTAAGGGAGTCAAGGTTGAAGTCGGTGAAAAGCAATGCGCGATCGATCTATTTTTAGTGATTGAATACGGGACCAAGATACCGGAGATCGCTTATCAGGTCCAGGAAAATGTGAAAAAGGCGGTTGAAAGTATGACCGGGTTGGATGTAGTTGAGGTTAACGTCCATATTCAAGGGGTGGAGATCCGTAATGAGGAAACCATTGAAACCCGGGTTCTTTAAGCAGTAAGACATTGTTGTTTGTTGCCGATTTTCTTACGTATTGGAAAAAATCTGGAGTGTTGGAGATCATAAATAGAAAGGAAGGATTTTGAGATTCATGAAAGTTGGGGAACGATTAGTCAGTCTTTTGGCCGGAATTATCTTGGCCGTAGTCGGCTTAGTTTTATTAATGCTGTTTTTTGGTTTGGGACAAGCCGAAGTAATTCTCGAAAGTCTTAAAGACCTTGGGCCACAAGAACGCTGGTGGACTTTGGGGGTTTCGGGTATTTCCTTGCTATTGGCTTTTTTAGCGATCAGAATGGCGCTCCGGATGAAACGTGAGGAAAAAACGATAATTCATCATACCCAATTCGGCGAAATTCGAATAGCGGTTTCTGCGGTTGAGAGTTTATCTTTAAGGGCTTGTAAACACATTAAAGGGGTTAAGGATGCCCATGTTGGAGTTCGGGCGGATTTAACCGGATTGGATGTGTTTATTGAAGTGACCGTGAATCCGGATTTGAGTATCCCGCAAATCTCCGAAGAGATTAAAACAAAGGTTGATGATTATATCTTTGAAACTGTCGGCATTCGAGTAAATTCGGTTAAAGTTTTAGTAACGAGGATTGCGGCCGAAGTAAGGGCGAGAGTTGAGTAGAAAGGGGCAACCGGTAGTGAATGAATTATTAAAAGAATTCTTACCCAAGCTCTCGCCTTATAAAGCCCGTATTTTCGGCGGTTTAACCGGATTTATCGCCGGGTTGCTCTGGGCGTTTATGGGTTTTAGGAGAGCCTTGGCCTTTGTCACCTGTATTTTATTGGGATACTTTTTAGGTAAAAGAATTGACGAGAGGGGTTCTTTACGGGACATTTTTTTTAAAGTTTTCCCTCCCAAAGAATAATTGAAAAAGGTGGTTTCATGACCCGGCGCGCTGCCCGTGAAGAAGCTTTTAAAATAATCTTTCAAGTTGATTTGGGAAAGAATTCTTGGAATGAAACGCTTTCCCGTAATTTAAAGGATTTAAGTCTCAGCGAAGAGAGTTGTTTGTTTTTAAAGCAATTAGTCGAAGGGACTATGACCCATTTAGCCGAAATCGACGCTGAAATTTCGAAATATGCCCAAGATTGGAAATTAGACCGGATGCTGAGCACCGATCGGAACATTTTACGGATGTCGCTTTTTGAATTGAAATATCTAAAGGATATCCCGGCGGGTGTCACCGTTAATGAAGCGGTGGAATTGGCAAAAGTTTATGGAGATGATGATTCAGGTCGATTTATTAATGGGATCTTGGGCAATATTATTCGCAGTTCCGGATTGATTAATGACGAAGCGGAAATAAAGCAAGATACATGACCAAATAACGGAGGCTCCCCTCTGTTTTTTGGTAATTAAGACTATTTATTGGGGTTAAGAATAAATGTTTATCGGGATTGATACTAGTTGTTATACAACTTCGATAGCTTTGATTAATGATGATCGATCAATAATCCAAAACTACCGGTTAATGCTTCAGGTTAAGCCGGGGGAGCGGGGGTTAAGACAATCGGAAGCTGTTTTTCAGCATCTCCAAAATTTGCCCCGTTTGGTGGCGGATTTAAAAAATACGACCCCTATTTCAGCGGTGTCCGCTTCCGCGAAGCCGCGGCCAGTTGCCGGTTCTTATCTACCGGTATTTAAAGTCGGCGCAAGTTTTGGGGCCACTTTAGCGCGTTTAATGGGGGTCCCTTTTTATGAGACCAGTCATCAGGAAGGACATCTCCGGGCCGGGTTTTTTGATGGGGAATTACCTAGCGAACCTTTTTTAGCTTGGCATCTTTCCGGAGGAACCACCGAACTATTACTTGTAAAAGCCTTTTCAGGGGGGTTTAATGTTGAAAAGGTTGGCGGCAGTTCTGATCTTCAAGTAGGTCAATTTATTGATCGGATTGGAGTAGCGATGGGGGCCGGTTTTCCAGCCGGAAAATATTTGGAGGACTTGGCAAAACAATCCCAGTCTGCTGAAGCTTTACCAGTGGTGACCAAAGATCTGACCATTAGTTTTTCAGGGCCGGATTCCGCGGGCAAACGACTTTTGGGTTCGGGAATCCAACGACCGGAATTGGCCCGACAAGTTTTTAACTGTATCAGCCGTTCGCTAATCAGGGTGACCTCGGAGGCGGTCCGCCGTTATCAAGTTAAGCTGGTGTTATTAGCCGGAGGAGTGGCTTCCAATGAGCTAATCAGGATGGCGTTATTTGAAGAAAAAGCATTGAGCGATATAAAGTTGATTTTCGCCCCCAAAGAATTATCCAGTGATAATGCGGTTGGTGTAGGTTTGATTGGGCTGGATTTAGATAATTTTTCAAGGAAAGGTTAAATAGCATGAGTAAGCCAAAATTAATTATAATTGACACCTTTAGTCTAGCGAACCGGGCTTTTTTTGCTCTACCACCGCTGGGAACCAGTGACGGTCAACCGACTAACGCCGTATACGGGATGGCGATGATGCTCTTAAGGTTGTTGGACGAAACCAAACCCGATTATATGCTGGCTGCGTTGGATACCGGACTTCCAACTTTTCGTCACCGGGAATATCCCGAGTATAAAGGACAACGCTTAAAGATGGAAGATTCCTTGAGGACCCAGATTCCAATAATTAAAGAGTTATTAGGGATTTTGGAAATACCCGCCTTGGAAGAACCGGGTTTTGAAGCCGACGACCTAATCGGCACTTATGCCAAAGGCGCGGCCAAACAAGGATTGGAAGTGGAATTGGTTACCGGGGATCGGGATGCATTTCAATTGGTGGAGCCGGGAATCAAAGTGAAATATACCAGGAAAGGGATTACCGAGGTTGATCTGGTTGACTGTGAGTATATTCAAAACCGTTACCAACTGGCTCCGGAACAATTAATCGACTTAAAGGGGTTGATGGGGGATTCTTCCGATAATATTCCCGGAGTTCCAGGGTTTGGGGAGAAGACTGCCCTGAAATATTTGCATCAATTTGGTTCCCTTGATGGGATTTATGAAAGCGTTACCAAGATTGAGCGGAACAGGGACCGGGAATTATTAATAAAATACCGGGACCAAGCTTATTTAAGCAAGAAATTAGCGACTATTATCACTGACCTTAAACCGGCTATCAATATTGAAGAGTGTTGCCGGAAAAATACGTATGACCGTCAAAAGGTACTTGATTTTTGCATCAAATATGAGTTTAAATCTTTAGCCAAGAAACTGGCCGACGCCGGCAACCAACCGGAAGTGGAACTGAACAGTCTACCACAACTTGATTTTTCGATTGGAGTCATTAAGGAAGCTGATTTGGAGCAGGTTACACACCAATTGGAATCAGCCGGTGTTTGTGTGGTTCAGTTCTTGACTGCCGGGGCCAATTGGACCGGGAGTAAGTTATTGGGCTTGGGATTAAGCGATCTCAATCAGAACTGGTTCTATCCGCTTTCCAATAGCAAAACCCTTCCTGAAAGTTTGATCCGGGTTTTAAACGATGGGGCAATTGCTAAAATCGGACATGATCTGAAAAAGCAAATGCAAATTGCCAAAGTTAACGGCGTCGAAATCCGGGGTAACCTGGACGATACCTTAATCGCCGGATATTTGGTCAATGCGGGGCTGGGTAGTTTGGAACTGGAGGAGTTAGCCAAGAATTATTTGCATAAAACGATACCTGTTTGGACTAGCGAACGGGGTAAATCGAGATCCGTTCTGGAGCTGCCTGCCGAATTATCGGAAGCGGTATTGACCAAAATTACCGGAGGACGTCTCCAAGCTATCCGGGAGTTGAGAGGGACTTTTCAGGATAATATGGCTACCCTTGGATTAGCTAATTTGTATCAAGATGTGGAAGCGCCTTTAATAAATATTTTGTTTACCATGGAAGAGACTGGAGTTAAAGTAGACCCGGAGGTCCTCCGCACGTTCGGTAATGAGCTCCGGTCCAGACAGCATCAGTTGGAAACCGAAATCTATGATCTAACGGGCTCAGAATTTAACATCAATTCTCCAAAACAATTAGGGGTTATTCTCTTTGAAAAATTGGGGTTGAAGGCGCCCAAGAAAACGAAAACCGGTTATTCCACCGATGCTCAGGTTCTAGAAGTACTCATCGACGAACATCCGGTAGTGGCCCTAATTTTAGAGTACCGGCAAAACATAAAATTGCAAACCACTTATATTGATTCCCTAATTGCCTTGATTAATCCTAAAACCGGCCGGGTTCACACCACCTTTAATCAGGCGGTGACAACTACCGGGCGGCTTAGTAGCACCGAGCCGAACCTGCAAAACATTCCGGTCCGTTCCGAAGAAGGGCGGATGATCCGGAAGGCTTTTGTCCCTAAAGACTCGGAACATTTATTGTTGGCGGCGGATTATTCTCAAATTGAACTTAGAGTGATGGCCCATTTTTCAGGTGATGGGGCTTTCCGGGAGGCGTTTTTAAAGGGTGAAGATATTCATCGGTTTACTGCAGCAGCAGTTAATGGAGTCGAACCGGAACAAGTAACCGGAGAAATGCGGGATCAGGCCAAAGCGGTTAATTTTGGGATTATCTATGGTATCAGCGGCTTTGGATTGGCTAAAAATATCGGAGTCACCCGTAAACAAGCGGAGTCTTTTATTGAAGCCTACTTTAACCAATATCCCGGGGTTGAAAAATATGTCAACGAATTGATCGAACAAGCCCGTGGTAGTGGTGAAGTCCATACCATGCTAGGCAGGATTCGGAAATTACCCGACCTTTATTCGCGTAATTTCACCCTCCGTTCTTTCGCGGAGAGGATGGCCCGTAATACTCCGATCCAAGGAACTGCCGCCGATATAATCAAATTGGCGATGGTCAAAATCGGTCGAATTTTAGCGGACCGTCCCGAGTTGGGCCAACTCTTGTTACAAGTCCATGACGAACTGGTCTTTGAGGTCCGGGAAGCTAATTGGAGAGAATTGGCCAACATTGTAAAAAAGGAAATGGAACAGGCAGTTACCTTAAACGTGCCTTTAGTGGTTGATTTTAAAATTGGTAGTAACTGGGGCGAGATGAGTTCTTGTAAATTGGAGGAGTTAAATGCCTGAGCTTCCTGAGGTTGAAACGATACGGTTGACCATTCTTCCCAAACTTAAGGGGCGGAGGATAATCTCCGGTGAGGTTCTCCATGAGAAGATGGTATTAGGAATTTCAGTCAAAGAATTTTTGGAACGGGTCTCCGGCCAAAAGATAACCGGTATGGAACGGCGCGGTAAATATCTATTGATTGAATTAGCCGCTGATTTGATTATTGGGCTTCATCTACGGATGACCGGCCAGTTAACGGTGGAAAAGTCCGATAGTCCCCTTGCTAAAGCCATTTATTTCAGACTATCATTGGATAATGGGACAGAACTCCGTTTTCGCGATCAACGTAAGTTCGGTAAGGTATTTCTTTATTCAAGGGGAGAACCGCCGTTGGCGTTGGAAAAAATCGGCCCGGAACCATTAAGCCCGGAATTTACGGTTGCAGTATTAAAAGAGCGGTTTGGACAAAGAAGTTTAGCGGTTAAAAAGGCTTTGCTCAATCAGGAAATAATTGCTGGAATCGGGAATATCTATGCTGATGAGTCTCTCTTCTACGCGGGAATTCATCCGGCCCGATCAGTTAATTCTTTAACCGGGGCTGAGATAGATGGGCTCTATCATGCAATCCAAAAGGTTTTGAGCGAAGGGATCAAGTTAGGCGGTACCACATTCCGGGATTATCGGGACGGCGAAGGACGGGCCGGTTCTTATCAGAATAAACTAAATGTCTACGGGCAAAAAGGGAAAACCTGTCCCAATTGTGGCGGTTTAATTGTTAAAATGAATTTTGGCGGTCGGGGGACCCATTTTTGTCCTTTATGCCAGAAGTAAGCCGGAGGTTTTTAGATGGTTAAAATTGGACTCACCGGAGGAATAGCCACCGGTAAATCTACCGTCGGACGGCTGTTACGTCAAAAAGGGGTAGTGGTTGTTAGTTCCGATGAATTGGTTCATCAGGCAATGGCTCCTGATGGCGCGGCTTACCACCGGATAGTGGCTGAGTTTGGTTCGGAGATATTGGCTGCGGACGGAGAGATAAACCGGAGGTTTCTGGGAAAGATTGTATTTAAGGATGATACTGCTCGCCACAAGTTGGAACAGATAGTTCACCCTATAGTTATCAAGGAAATTCGGGATTCATTCGAAGGTTATTTAAAACAGGGCGTTCCAATTGTCGTAGTTGAAGTACCGTTACTCTTTGAAGTAGGGTGGATCGATTTATTTGACCAAATTTGGGTTGTCAGTTCCAGTCTTGACCATCAATTGCAGCGGATCTACGCCCGGGACGGACTCGCGGAAGAGGATGCCAGAGAACGGATTGCAACCCAGCTACAACTGGAGGAGAAGGAAAACCGGGCGGATGTGGTAATTAATAATAATAATGGTTTAGACTCCTTAGAGGAACAAGTATCCCTATTATTAAGAACTTTGGAGTGATCCGATGCAGGAGCGGCAGACTGACAACCGAGGCTGGATGTTGCTTTTATTAATCTTTGTTTTTTTATGGCACAAGCCTATTTTTAAGATTTTTTTCGTTTTGAATTATCAAACGGAAATCCTCCAGTTTAGTGATACTCATCAGTTAGATCCGGCCTTGGTGGGAGCGATGGTCTTTGTGGAAAGTCGTTTTAACCCGGAAGCGGTTTCTCATAAAGGGGCAATGGGCTTGATGCAAATCATGCCCGATACGGGAGAGTGGGCTGCCAAGGAGTTGGGGACCAAAAAATTTTCGACTCAGGATTTGTTGGAACCTGAGCAAAACTTAAGGATCGGGACTTGGTATTTAAAATATTTGCAGCGTTATTTTAACGGCAATGATTATTTGGCGTTAGCTTCATATAATGCCGGACACCGAAATGTATCAAGATGGATTCGGGAAGGGACTTGGAGCGGTGACTCGGTAAAAATTGAACAAATTCCTTTTCCGGAAACCAAAAAATATTTGATCAAAATAATTTTATACCGAAGAATCTATAGTTATCTGTACCCGGAATTGAAAATAAGTTAAAAAGTTAACGAGTTGTGAATTGCTTATGGAATGGGCCTCTTGGGATAAAACGCCGGAGTTTGATTGTAAAGGATTCAAAGATTTTACTATTAATTTACAATCAAAAAAAGGATATTCAATCTTTTCACCGAAAGAATACCTCCAGAGGTGATTCCCATGTTAAAACTGGTCCCTGCCTTACATGAGGATCCCAAATCTCTATACGATAAAGCTAATCTATATTTCGTAAAAGGATGTATGGATATCGCGGAAAGTTTGTATCATAAAGTACTGAATTTAAGTGAGTCCGGCGTTAAAATCTCTCCCGAACTAAAAGCGGATATCTTACACAACTTAGGGATGATATCGGAACGCCGTCATAATCTTAGGGCTGCCATCAAGTTTTATCGACAAGCGGTACGGAATGACAAACAACACAGTATGACTTGGCTATTTTTAGCAAAAGTATATTTGGAGCGATATGAGAAGTTGGGAAATAAACAGGACCACCAAGCCGGATTTAGAGCATTGAACAAAGCGGCTGAATTCAAGCCGGAATATCCAGTGATTAGGATTTTAAAAGAGAGGTTCTCACAAGAACAATAATTATTTAACGGATAATCATTGACAATGTTCTTGAGACTGGTTCGAAAATTCTGGTTAAAAGTACAACACTTTGGAAACCGGAATTTTCATTTTAAGGGCTCCTTTCCTGAAGGCCCTTTGATCGAAACTGATTTGGAGAAGATGGTCATCATGGCGAAAATTGCTGTAACCTCCCTGGGGTGTGCTAAAAATTTAGTAGATACCGAAATAATGCTGGGACAATTAACGGAGGCGGGCTGGGAAGTTACTTCTGAATTTCAAGCCGCCGAATTAATCCTGGTAAACACCTGCGGTTTTATTGGTCCCGCCAAAGAGGAATCCATCAATGAAATTTTGAAAATGGCCGAATATAAAAAGCCTGAACACGGCAGCTGCCGGAAACTGGTGGTCGCCGGCTGTTTGGTGCAACGATATGCCGCTGATTTAATCAGAGAATTACCGGAAGTGGATCTATGGTTGGGATTGGGCCAGATTGGAGAAATCGCCAATTTGGTAAAGGGCTCGGGACAGCCAAAGGGGCCGGATTTAACTGCCCCTCCTTTTTTAAACGAGGCGAACTTACCCCGGTGGCAAGCCACACTCAAACATACTACCTTTATTAAAATCGCTGAAGGCTGTAGCCACAATTGCGCTTATTGCGCAATCCCGATAATTAAGGGGAAGTTCCGAAGTGTGGGACCGGATTCAATCATCGACGAAGTCAAAAGAATGGTTGACCAAGGGGTCAAGGAGTTTAATCTAATTGCTCAAGATCTAACGATGTACGGTCGAGATTTAGAACCGAAGGCCAACTTGGAAGGTTTGTTGGAAAAATTGGTAATTCAGGCTAAACCAAGCTGGATTCGGTTGTTATATGCTTACCCATCCGGAATTGATCTCGGCTTATTGAAACTAATCGCCGGAGAGCCTAGTATCTGTAGTTATCTGGATCTGCCGGTCCAACATATTAATGGCCGAATCTTAAAATTAATGAACCGGACTGAGAATCCGGAACGGCTACGGGAAAAGATCGCCTTAATCAAGGAAAATGTCCCGGAAATAGTACTGCGGACTACGCTAATAGTTGGTTTTCCCTCGGAAACCGAGGCCGAGTTCGAAGAGTTGGTAGATTTTATAGGCGAAGGACTTTTTCAGCATGCAGGAGTTTTTGCTTATAGTCGCGAAGAAGGTACTAAATCCTTCTCTTTCCGTCCTCAGATCGGTGCGAAAGTGAAAGAACGCCGTCGGGAGATTCTCCTCAAGGAACAGGTAAAAATATCAAAGCAGTTTTTAGCCGGTCAAATTGGAAAAAAGACAGTAGTTTTAATCGATAAAATTCTTCCTGATGGAAGGGGAGTATGCCGTTCTTCGGCGTTTGCTCCGGAAGTGGATGGCGTGATCTATCTGGAGCAAACCGGTCATCAACCGGGAGAATTTGTCAATGCCCGAATAACCGGTAGTGATACTTATAATTTAACAGCCAAAGCTGAATAGGATTCTTGGAGGAGTTATGAATAATTTAGCAAATTGGATCACCGCTTTACGGATTATTTTGGCCTTGGTTTGTGTCGGAATTTTGATCTGGGATATTCCTAACAAAGATTTACTGGCAGCGATCATCTTTATTATCGCCGGTCTTACTGATGGGCTAGACGGTTACTTGGCCAGAATACGTAAGGAGATAACCGCCTTTGGCAAGTCATTTGATCCTTTTGCCGATAAAGTACT
>Ga0123334_1006874_pt1 | contig 10373 bp, 9 predicted proteins | sample BiotimSIPDNA_FD_89706 | JGI IMG/M metagenome (GOLD analysis project Ga0123334, IMG submission 89706) | Anaerobic biogas reactor microbial communites from Washington, USA - Biogas_R1 time_0 SIP DNA | ecosystem: Engineered > Bioreactor > Anaerobic > Unclassified | place: Washington, USA | collected... | reverse complement strand
TAAATCGGCGCCTTTGATTTTTTTGTTTTCATCAAGCAAATTATATATCAAATACGCCATACGAGCATCTTCTCTAGTCAAAGTATCTGCTTTTGACCCAGGAGCAGGCTTCTCCTTAACCGCATCTATTTTTTTTGTAGAATCATTCGCAAACACTGTATTGCCAAGAAAAAAAGCATTCAATACAATAAAAGCAGAATACATCCAAATTTTTCCAGATACTCTCATAACACCAATTTATATTTTCTTTACCATGAATAAAAGTTTACCCCTATTTTTCTTTTTCTTTATGATACTTAATATTTCTAATTCCTCTGCCGCTACGCTACTACCTAAAGACTCTTCTCTAATCGAATTCTATGGACGTTGGCTTATCGAAAATAACCAAGCCCGAACTAGCGCTCCAGGTGCAAGCGTCCAGTTTTCTTTTGAAGGAACGTCTATTTATGCAGAAATAGAAGGCGAATCTTATTGGGTTATTGAGATTGATGGCCATGAGCACTCTTCAATACTAACTGGAGTAAAGCAAAAATACGCTTTAGCAGAAAACTTACCTACAGGGAAACACCAGGTTACTTTATCTAAAAAATCAGAAACACCCACAACAGAAATTACGCTCTTTTCTTTAAGCACAAACAAAGAAGGCGTTTTTACTAAGCCTCGACGCCGTCCAAATCGCCGAATAGAATTTATCGGCGATTCGTTTACCGTAGGGTACGGTAACGAAGCAAAAAATGCAATGGACGGTGATGTTTTTGAAAAGACAAATGCCACAAAAAGCTTCGCCTATCTTTTAGGAAAAAGCCTTCTCGCCGATATTCAAATCAACGCTTTTAGTGGAAGAGGGCTAGTTCAAAACTACGCCAACCACACTCCAGAATGGAGCGCCTTAAAATTGTACGAATACACGATTCCTGGCATTGCAGAAAAGCAGCCAAACGCCCCCCTTTGGGATTATAACAGTTGGCATCCTCATGTTATTGTAATTTTCCTTGGCATTAACGATTATCAAGGTGATTTTAGTCACACAAAACCTGCTGTATTTGACTCTGTTTATTCCGCTTTTTTAGACCAATTACGATCCAAACATCCTGGGGTTAAATTCCTGCTTTTAAGCACCAAAGTCTGGCCTGGCGATGACCTCACTCCCAGAATTGAAGCCATCGTTCAAGCACAAAAAGGAAAAGGATTCAAAGACATTGAATGTCATCTTATGACTTCAGAAAATACGGCCCTTGACGGTCATCCAAGTGAGTATTCTCACCAAAATATGGCTAATCAAATTAGACCCATTATTGCTCGTCTTGGAAAATGGCTACAACGTTGATTTTCTGAGTATTTTATCGTTACAAAGAAGCCAGAATATTCTTTTTAATGTATCTTATGGTGATGTTGTAAGTGAGCTTAGAGAATTAAAACCATGTTACAGAAGATTTTAGCCTTGTTCAGAATGAACATATTAATCTTTGCGTTACTGTCCATTACAGTGATCACTGTTTTGGTATACCGTAATGGTATGGATAAAATCTACAACATTAATCTCTCCAATTATCCTTACGTTATCCCTACAACAGATTCTATCGATGGAGGAAATTCAGCCATTAGCATGGTGCGCACGGATTCTTCCATTATTATTGATTATGAATTAAAAGAGGGATATCCCTACCCCTACGCTGGCATTCAGATTTTTTTAGGTGACGGAAAATCTCAAGGGAAAAATTTTGCCGAGTACGACAGTATTTTTTTATGGCTTAAACCGAGAGGCGAGGGTTCTGTTCGACTATATCTTCGTGGATGGGATAGCACTATTTCAAAAATTGATGATCCTGTTTCTCTTAAATTTAATGAACTTGAATTTTACCCTCTTGATGAAACTTATCCTGCAGTCTTTGTCCCCGAGGAATTTCGTGTCGCTAGCTGGTGGGTGGCTCAGCATAATGTAAACGTACATCGTGCTAGAGTGGATTTATCAAATGTTCCTCTTATCGAGGTCCAAACTGGAACATCTGCTCCTCTCGGCTATGGCACCCTAGAAATCAAAGGTATTTCTTTTAAGGGAAAAATCGTTTCTGAATTAAAAGTGGCTACAATTCTTGTTTCGATTTGGTTTATCACCTTCTTTATCATTCTTATCATTCGCTTCTTAGACTACAGTCGCGAACACGCTGCCAATAAGAGAAAAAGAGAAGAGCTCGAAAAGAACTTGAAAGCGTTAGAAATTGAAAAAGCAGATTTTGAAAAGCTCAGCAAAGAAGATCCTTTAACTGGCTGTCTAAACAGAGCAGGCTTTACGAGTGTTTTAACTCGCGAACAGGAACGCCTAAATAAACAAGGGCATCCTGTTTCCTTTGTAATACTAGATATTGATCATTTCAAAGACATCAATGACACTTACGGACACACCACTGGTGATGATGTTCTTTCGAATTTATCCAAATTAATTCAAAGCAAAATTCGTAATTCCGATGTACTAGTTCGTTGGGGCGGCGAAGAATTCGTGATTTTATGCGGAGATACTCCTCTTCAAAACGCTCAATTCCTTGCCGAAAAATTAAGACAAGCTATTGAATCTGCAGATTTAATTCCAGAACGTAAAATCACGTGTTCATTTGGTGTTGCAGAAATGATTCCAGATGAAGATGCAAAAAAACTTTTTGATCGAGCAGATAAAGCTCTCTACGCGTCTAAAGAATCAGGACGAAATAGAGTAACAAGTGCTTCTTTCAAAAAAACAAAGTAAAAGATCGTTATGAAAAAAAATCTTTTTTTTCTCTGCTTATTTTTTGTTTTACTTGGCCTTTTATCCTCTTGTGCAAAAAAAGAACTGCTTTTTGTTCCTTTAAAAATCGAATGGTTTGAATATAAAGGCGATTTATCAAAAATAGATCCAAGTCTTGTTCCTGCACCTGCTGTTGAAAATGATTCTACAGAAAACACCTGTTTTATTGCAATGACGAAGATGCTTATGGAACACCCGTTAATTCAACAACGCGCAGATCAAGGTGCCGCCTTTGATGTTCAGTATTATCGTTACCAATATAAAAAAGAGGTCACCATTCGCTTTTTAGGGCGTTTAAGTGAACCAGAAAGGCAAGAGACGCTAGAAACAGAACCTATGATTATTCCTCTCTTTCCAAAAGAAGACATTGGTGCTTGGACCGCTCGTTGTAATCCTAAAGGACAAATCAAAGATTTTGCCTTTAATGGACAAAAAACTAAACGCCAGCGCCCACTAAAAGGCAAATAAGGGTATTTGTTCTTAATCACTTGTTGTAAAAAGGAACAACACGCTTCTTCTATAAAAGGTCCTCTATCTTCTCTTTTTGAGGTAATTTTATTAATGTGAAGACTATTTTTGAATATACAGATTACCGTGAATGGTTAAGAGATGCCTTTGAAGAATTTAAAAGGCAGAAGACAGTTGTTTCCTGGCGTTATATGGCAATGAAATTGAATGCGGACCCAGGAAACTTACTTCGTATTTCTCAAGGAAAAATTCATCTAGCAACCACAATGATTATTCCCATGGCCAATTTCTTTGGCTTAAATGACAAAGAAACAGCCTTTTGGACGGAGCTCGTATATTTCGGACGTGCCAAAACCGATAAAGAAGCTCTTTCCCACTATGAAAAAATGCAAGTCTTAAAAGGCATCCCACTAAAAAGACTTGAAAAGAAAGAACTCGAATTTTACAGACATTGGTACTATAATGCCATCAGATCCACTATTGGCATTTGCAATTTCAAAGATGATTATTTAGGTTTAGCAGAGGCCTGCACTCCTGTGATTACAGAAAAGCAAGCAAAAGAAGCGGTTATTCTTTTGAGTGCTCTTAAAATGATCAAGCAGGATGAGGGTGGTTTTTGGCGTGTGACGGATACATTTGTTAGCACAGGCGGCAACTGGCGGTCTGAGGCTGTTACTTGTTTTCAAAAAGAAACTATCTCACTAGCTAAAGAATCTCTCGACAGGCATCACGCTTCTCTTAGGGATATTAGTACCGTGACGATGACTTTTAACATTGATGACATTTCTTTAATTCGAGAAAAAATTAAAGAATTTAGAACTGAACTTTTGAGACTCTCTCAAGAGGGCTCTAATGATAATGCCGTATTTCAACTCAATGTACAAATGTTCCCCTTAGCCATAGTAAAGAAAATAAAGGAGAAGTCATGATGAAAAATCAATTGCTTCTACTTTTATCTACACTACTTTGGTTTTCTTGTTCTACACCAGAAGACCCTGTTTCTGGTGGTCCAGGAAGCGAAACTACAAATGGAATTGTGGCACAAATTTTTGATTCCAAAGGAAACCCTGCCGCTAAAGCTGGTGTTGCTCTTCGTCATGTAAATTACGCTCCTGATTCTGCTTCGCTTTTTGAAGAAGTGATTATTCCAGATTTATTCACTGACTCTCTTGGATTTGTTACAATCGACTCCATTGACGATGGATCGTATCGAATTACCGTGGAACAAAATGGCGAGATGCTTTCTAGAGAAATTAAATTTAAGGATTCCCTTGATTTAGGGGAAATGCATTTGAAAAAAACAGGTTCCTTTAATGGTTCTATTGCTCTACCTTCTAAATCCAAGTTTGGTTGGGTTGGTATTTATGGCCTTGATATTCTTGTAAAGACAGACTCTCTTGGTAATTTTGCTTTGCCTGAATTGCCTCCTGCTGATGACACTCTTTCTCTCTACATCCGAAACGAATCCTTTACAGATACTCTTCGAGAAAAAAATATTTTCATCAAACCCAATTCTGATGAAGTTGAATTCAAGGGTATGACGCTACAAGATTTTGAAAGAACTTCTTATGACTATTGGTACATCACTCCTGATACCATCGGAGCCGTTCTTAATTCACCATCTTCATTCCCAGAAGGTATTGTCTATGATAGTACCAGAGAATCAAATGTGTTCCATGCTTCTTATCAAATGGGATTAGGTTGGTCTTGGGTTGTTATCGGCACATCTATAGAACAAGGGCCTCTTAACTTTTCTCAACTAGATTCCATTTCTTTTTGGGCAAAAGGAAATGGTCTTATTAGAGTACAGCTTGAAAACTGGACCGTATTAAGTGAACTAGAAGGGTCCAATTTAAAGACCTATACTCCTTACAAATTGCTTACAGAAGACACCTGGGAACATATTGTTATCAAGCCTGAAAATTTCTGCGAAATCATTGATATAAACACCCAATGTGACTCTTGGGAAACAACTAAAAGAAGTGTTCAACAAATTCACTTTTTCCTGAATTCTGGATCGTCTATATACTTAGATGATATAACGCTTTATGGCATTAGATTCTAAAGATTTTTATTTTGAGATCCTCTGAAATTAAATATCTTTAGTCTTATGCAAAATTTGGAAAAAGAAACCGCTTTCGCCTCAAAATATTTATCTCAAATAGCAAAAAAAGCCGAGATAAAATTTAACGAGCACTTACCTCCTTCTACAGACGTTCCTAAAAATCTTCATGAAGCCATGCGTTACTCCATGTTTGCTGGTGGTAAACGTCTTCGTCCAGGTCTCGCTTATGCAGCCTTTGAATTGTTTGGTGGTAAGGATGAGTCTATTTGGTATGCCACTAGTGCTCTTGAAATGCTCCACACATTCTCATTAATTCACGATGACCTTCCTTGTATCGATAACGATGATTATAGACGAGGAAAAGAAACTGCCCATAAAAAATTTGGAGAAGGCACTGCCGTTTTAGCGGGCGACGCTCTATGCATTTTAGCGTTTGAACTAATTGCACAAACAGAAAAAAATAAACCCATTCAAACCTTAGCCAAAGCATTAGGTAGCTACGGGATGATTGGAGGTGAAATCACAGATATTGAGTGTGAAGGGAAAAAAATTGATTTAGCAACAGTCGATTATATTCATTATCATAAAACTGCAGCCTTAATTGAAGCCTCTCTTATGATTGGCGCACAGATGGCTGACGCTTCAGAAAAAGATGTTTTAACTGTTCAGCGTTTTGGAAAAGCCATTGGGCTAGCCTTTCAAGTCGTAGATGATATTTTAGATGTTGTATCCACTACAGAAGAACTCGGTAAAGATGCTGGCTCTGATGAAGAAAAAGGGAAAGCAACATACCCTGCTGTGATTGGTCTTGAAGCCTCGCGTCAAAAAGCATTTGATCTTTATAAAGAAGCCATTGCTGTTTTAAAAGAATTACCTGGAGATACGAGTGTTCTTCAATCGATTGCTGCATTTATTATTACTAGGGTAAATTAATGGTTTTAAAAGATATCCACTCTCCTAAAGACATTAAAGGTTGTTCTGTAGAAGAATTAAGTGAACTGGCAAAGCAAGTTCGTGAAAAAATTATCAGCCAGATTGCAAAACATGGTGGACACTTAGCTTCTAGTCTTGGTGTCGTAGAATTAACCATTGCATTACATTATGTTTTCAATACTCCAGACGATATATTAGTTTGGGATGTCGGTCACCAAGCTTATGTTCATAAACTTTTAACTGGTCGATACGATCAATTTGAAACACTTCGTCAACAAGGTGGATTATCGGGTTTTCTAAAACGATCAGAAAGTCCTTATGACGCCTTTGGTGCAGGTCACGCTTCCACATCCATTTCTGCTGCACTTGGTTTTGCTGTTGCTAGAAACCACCTTAAGAAAAAGCACAATGTCGTTGCCATTATTGGAGATGGTTCCATGACTGGTGGAATGGCTTTTGAAGCACTAAACAATGCTGGTATTTCTAATGAGAATATGACCATTATTCTCAATGATAACAAGATGAGCATATCTCCCAATGTGGGAGGCGTATCCAAATACCTCAATAGAATTATTTCTGATCCTGTCTATAATAAAGTACGTGTAGATGTAGATAAATTAATGTCTCGTTTGCCAGGCGTTTTAGGCTCTCGATTTAGAGATTTATTTCTTGCTACAGAAAATGCAGCTAAAAGTGCTTTGAAACCAGGTCGCTTCTTTGAAGATCTTGGAGTTCGCTATTTTGGGCCGATTGACGGGCATGATTTAAATGAAGTGATTCAAATCTTAGATCGCGTTAAAAATTTCCCTGGCCCATGTTTAATTCATGTACTAACAGAGAAAGGACGGGGACTCGACCTTGCTGAAAAAAATCCATGCAAATGGCATGCCTCCGTTCCTTTTGATCCAGAAAGCGGACTTCCCTTAAACAAAAGCAATGCGAACAAATCTCTAACATCCATATTTGGAGAGACTCTTTTAGATCTTGTAAAAAAAGACAATCGCATTCTTTGTATTACAGGAGCTATGGCAAGTGGCTGTGGCTTAAACATTGTAGAACAAGAATTGCCAAATCGTGTTATTGATGTTGGCATTGCAGAAGAACATGCAGTGACTTTTGCTGCAGGGCTTGCCTGTAACGGTATTATTCCTGTGGTAGCCATTTATTCTTCTTTTATGCAACGCGCTTATGATCAAATGATTCATGATGTAGCGTTACAAAATCTTCATGTTGTTTTTATTCTTGATCGAGCTGGTTTAGTTGGTGCAGATGGCCCCACTCATCATGGTTCTTTTGATTTGTCTTTCTTAAGAACCATACCAAAAATGACGATTATGGCTCCCTCCGATGAAAATGAATTACGCGATATGGTAACAGCTGCAATCGATATGCCTGGCCCTGTCGCTATTCGCTATCCAAGAGGAAATGCCTTAGCCAGTGAATTAAATTCTGAAGTAAAAACAATTCCTATTGGTAAACCCGTAATCATAGAATCGGGTTCAGAGATATTACTTCTTGGAGCAGGATTTATGCTGCAAGAATTAAAGAAAACGGTTTCTATTTTACGAACTCAAGGAAAGAACCCCACTTTAGTTGATGCTCGTTTTATTAAACCTCTTGATGAAAACGCTTACGAAGAATTATTAAAAACGCATTCTATCGTCGTTACCTTAGAAGATAATACTCTTGTTGGTGGTTACGGTTCTGCGATTGCCGAACTCATGAGCGATAAAGGATACACTTCTCACAAAATACTTCGGTTTGGATTACCTGATGATTTTGTGGAACACGGCGATGTAAACGATTTATATAAACAATTAAAAATAGACGGCGAATCCGTTGCACAAAAATTGATGGAAATATTATGACTGACGAAAATAAACCAGCAAAAAGAATGGTAAAATCCACATTAAACCGCAAATTTGGCGTGAGTGAAAATGTGGCAGACAAAGGTTTCGGGAGACGTCCTGAAAGAGAAGATCGTTCTTTTGGTGAAAAGCGTTCCTTTGGAGATCGCAAACCATTTGGTGAAAAGCGTTCCTTTGGGGATCGCAAACCGTTCGGTGAAAAGCGTTCCTTTGGGGATCGTAAACCGTTCGGTGAAAAGCGTTCCTTTGGGGATCGCAAACCTTTCGGTGAAGAGCGTTCCTTTGGGGATCGTAAACCGTTCGGTGAAAGACGTCCTTTTGGAGATCGTAAACCTTTCGGTGAAGAGCGTTCCTTTGGAGATCGCAAACCATTTGGTGAAAGACGCCCCTTTGGAGATCGCAAACCGTTCGGGAATGATCGCCCTTTCGGAGACCGAGGACGTCGTCCTTCGTCTCGTCCATACGAAGTATGGCAAGATAATCAAACAGAACCACAAGAACCTATTTATAGACAAAAGCCTGTTTCTGAAGAACCCGTTGTTTTTGAAAATGATGTTGAACTAGATGTAGCCACCATTGATGCAGAACCAACTACTCCACCATGGTTTAAAAAAATTCTTGCATTAACCACAGACAAAGGTAGAGAGCGCGAAGGGAAATTTTTAGCTGAAGGGATTCACGTTATTCAGGAGCTAATGAATCACCATGCCGATTTAATAGAATCTGTTTATTTTGTTGAAGATTTTAAAGATGAAAATCTTATCAATGAGATCAAAGCCAAAGAAATTAGAACTCATGATTTACCTGCCGATTTAATGAAAAAGCTTTCCACAACGGTGACTACTCAAGGCATTCTCGCCATTTGCCGCATTGCAAGTACTAAGCCTGATTACGATAAAAGCCGTAGTGTTTTAACTCTCGTGGACGCCATTCAAGATCCAGGAAATTTGGGTGCATTATTCCGCACGAGTCTTGGATTTAACTCCTCTGGAATGATTCTAGGAAAAGGAACCGTTAGCCCATTTAACTCAAAAGTAGTTCGTGGTTCTTCGGGTACTTTTCTAAGAGTTCCTTTTGAAGCGAATGTGGATTTGATTGAGCAAATTAATTTCTTAAGACAAAAGGGCTATACTATCGTAGCAACGGATTTACATGCCAAGCAAACATTAAGCGATATCGTTCCACGAAAGCTTAAAAAAATCGCTTTCTTAGTTGGAAACGAAGGCGCTGGCACCAAATCCTACTTGATTGAAATTGCAGATGAATCTGTTCGTATCCCAATGAATAACAATCTAGAATCGTTAAACGTCGCTGTAGCACACGGCATTCTTTCTTATGAAGTGGCTCAACTACAAAAGGATATGTAAAAAATGAATTCTCAGAACTTCTCTAGTTTTTTAGAAAATCGTTTAGCCAAGAGCGGCAATCCTATTTGCATGGGAATGGATCCTGTTTTGGAATTAATCCCAATAGAAGGGACTCCTGAAGAAAAGATTAAACGATTCTATTTTGAAATTCTAGAAGAAGTTCTTCGTCGAGGAGTATCTCCTGCGGTTATCAAACCTAATAGTGCGTACTATGAATGCATTAGCATTGAAGCTTTAAGAGTTCTTCAAGAAATCATCAAGGCTTATCAAGCTGCAGGAATTCCATCCATTTTAGATGCGAAACGTGGAGACATTGGTAAATCAAGTGCCGCTTATGCTCATGCTGCATTTAATGTGTTTGGCGCCGATGCCGTTACCGTTAGTCCTTGGATGGGTAGCGATTCTGTAGCCCCATTTTTACCAAAAGATGGAAACAAAGGCGTTTACGCTCTTTTAAGAACAAGCAATAAAGGGGCTGCTGACTTTCAGGATTTACCTATTAAAGAAGGGAGTACTGCTTTTTTTGCTGTGGCTAAAAAATTAATGGACTGGGATAATGGTAATTTAGGTGCTGTCGTTGGCGCCACTCACCCAGAAGAGCTTGAGTCCATTACTCGCTTTTTTGTGGAACACAATCACGAGATTCCGTTTCTAATTCCAGGTGTATCTATTCCAGGCGTCCCTGGAGGTCAAGGCGGCGACGCCAAGACCGTTTTGAAAGCGATTAATAATGGCGGTGGTAAAAGACATTTTCACGTTTTAAATAGTTCTAGCGGGCTGAATTTTGCCTGGCAAGCAAAAGGAACTCCAAATGCGTTCGCTACTGCTTGTGTAGATGCATTAGAGAGGCTTGCTGATAGTTTAAGGTAAATACATAGGAGAATTACTACTAT
>Ga0123334_1006869_pt1 | contig 10376 bp, 8 predicted proteins | sample BiotimSIPDNA_FD_89706 | JGI IMG/M metagenome (GOLD analysis project Ga0123334, IMG submission 89706) | Anaerobic biogas reactor microbial communites from Washington, USA - Biogas_R1 time_0 SIP DNA | ecosystem: Engineered > Bioreactor > Anaerobic > Unclassified | place: Washington, USA | collected... | reverse complement strand
TTGCCGCGTAACGGATAGCGTCATACAAATCACCGATCTCATCCGCCAGCTTGAGTTCCACCGCGTCCCTCCCCGACCATACACGGCCTCGGGCAATCTCCCGAATCCGCTCCTCATCAATCGAACGATACTGCCCAATCGTCGATATCCAGCGATCGTAAAAATCCGATATGTTCTTCTGATACAACGCGATCTGCTCATCAGACTTCGGCCTCGCGATCCCCTGCAGATCGGAATGCGGCATTGTCTTGATTTCGTCAAATGTGATGCCCAACTTCGATGCTCCTTCTCCGATATTCAACAGAAGCCCGAAAATCCCGATCGAGCCCGTGACAGTGTGCGGGTTAACAAAGATCCGGTCTGCACTCTGCGCGATCAGATAGCCTCCGGATGCGGCATAGGTGCCCATCGAGACAACGACCGGCTTTCCCGCCTCCTTTACACGGATCAATTCATCCTGAATGATCTCCGAGGCGGATGCACTTCCGCCCGGACTGTTGATACGCAAGACGATTGCTTTGACATTCTCATCGTCAGCCGCTTCCCGCAAATGATCTGCAAGCCGATTGGAACCAACCTGATCCGGATCGCCCCACCCATCCACAATGGGCCCTTCGGCGTATACTACGGCTACTGAGGGCTTTGAAGGACCCACGGGCTTCAATCCGGCCGGACTTATTCCGTCCTGTATATATTCCGACAGGGAGATTTTGACATATCCGCCTTTCTTGGCATCCGGAGCTCCCAGCTCAGCCAGTTGTTTTTTCAGGGCACCAAGCGTGGTCGTCCGGTTGTATAATCCCCATTCGACTGCTGTCTCCGCTTCAAGAATGGGATTCTTTGCGAGCCGATCGTGCAACTCCTTCACATCCAAGCCTCTGCCCGTTGCGATCTCAGCCAAAACTCCGTTCCAAATCTGCAGTAACAACGCTTCCGAAGCTTCACGGGCTTCTTTGCTGAGGTTCGTCCGCGTGAAGGGTTCGACCGCCGATTTGAAATCACCGATCCGGACGGTTTGGACGCCGATTCCCCAAGTATCCATCGCGTTCGCAAAAAACATGGGTTCAGAATAGAGCCCTGGCAACATGACCGAGCCCGCCTGATTGATCAGCGCATCCGATGCCGCGGAGTGCAGAAAGAGATCCCTGAGGTTCGGTTCATCGGTGTAAGCAAGCACCGGCTTGCCAGTCTGCCGGAATTCGATCAACGCTTCTCTCATTTCCTGGAGCACTGGGAATCCGGAGGCATAATCCATTGGCTGCGAGCTTCCTCTCAAGAGAATGCCCACCACCCGTGAATCCTGACCCGCCCGACGGATGCTTTCCACCATTTCCCGCAGGTGATGTCTCCCGGTGCCCGAGCTGTCAGCCATCTCACGAATCAGAACCTCAAGCGATCCTGAACGCGGGGCATCGGTCAACTGATTGGAAAGATCGATCTCGAGAACCGCCTTTTCCGGTAATATGTCCTTTTTTGAAAGCGATCCGATCAGCACACCGATCAGCACAAGCACGAGAAAAAACGACACCACCGTCGATACCACAGTGGTGAACAAACGCCAGAGAACGGATTTCAGAAAGGCCATGATAATTGTGTCTTACTAAGGTTGGAAACGGTAGTGTCACGGGGTCCACTCCGTATTTCAACCCAAATGAACCGGTTTTTCAATTTTCAACGCCCTACAGAGTGGAGTCTCTTGGCTTCAGTTCACGAACCCTGACGATGCCAACAATATTGGATCGCTTCGTCGGACCCAGGTAGCGTCCATCAAGTGCCGTCGCAGGATTATCTCCAAGCAGGAAGTATTCATCCGGACCCAGCTTAAGTTCCTGAATCTCTTCGCGATGCAGCATAGGAATACTCTGTGAATAGTCCACCCTTACCGGAGGGTTCACCCGGATTCCGTTCACAAACAAACCCAGATCCCGTAGCGAAATCGCCTCGTTCGGCAGCCCCCCTATCCTTGCCACAAACACGTGATCCGGACGATCAGCATAAGTGTATCCTACTATCTGAAAGCGTCGGAACAACTCGTCCTCGTTCGAAACAGGCTTAAGATTGACCTTCTGACCCTCTCTCAAGGTTGGATACATTGAATCCGTTGTCAGAACAATGGTCTGCCCTGACCTCATCCACATGGCAACACCTCCGGCCACAAAAGCCACAATCAGGATCACAACCAGTTTTTTCACAGTGCCAATACGGGATTAGTCCGGCCTATGCCGTCCACACATAAACGATATTCAATACGACTCATGATGTACGCAGCCACCGACAGATTCAACCATGAATTCGGTTGATGGGATAGGTCTTTTATCTCTCATCGATTTTTCTGCCCTTTCGAGTAAAGAAAAATGGCACTTGCAGATTCTTTTAACACGCAAAATACGAGTGCAAACGAAGCATATGCTTCAACAAATGGTGATCAGGCAGTTGACCTCTTCGGACGAATGAGCACCTTATTCCCATACATGAGTGCCGAGGATTACCCCAACAGCAAAGCTAACGCTAAACGCTTACTTCAGGAACGGGTGCTTTCGATCAAAAATGCGCTCCAGCGAAAGGAGATCACGCCGGATCAGGCGCGGGTACTGCTTGAAGCCATCCGGACCGAACTCGAAAAGACCGAGGATCCATCGGATTCCTGAAAACCATTCTGACCTGCGGATCTTACGCATACCTGTCCTTTTTCACCGGATTGACACCTCATGGATAATGCGGTTTGTATTCACTGGTTCAGAAAAGACCTCCGCTTGGATGACCATCCCGCACTTGATCAAGCACTGCGGGCAGGGAAACGTGTGGTTCCCGTTTTCATTTGGGATCCTGAATACGAACAGCCATGGGTCCCGGGAACTGCATCCCGATGGTGGCTCAATCACTCTCTCCAAAGCCTTGACCGGGATCTCAAACAAATGGGATCACGCCTTATCTTCCGGAAAGGGAAGACGATCCCGATACTGGATGAGTTGATCGGTTCGACCCGTGCAGCGTCCGTGTATTGGCACCGCAGATTCGAACCCGCTGTCGCAGACCGTGATACATTGACGATTGAGCACCTCAATAGCAATGGGATCCGAACGGAGGTTCTCAATGGTTCATTGCTTCGCGAACCGGAAAGCGTTCGCAAAGAGAATGGAGAGCCCTACCGGGTATTCACACCGTATTGGAAGGCACATCTGCGTGCGGATTCGTTGCGCATGGCAATTCCTCCGCCTCGTCAAAAGCTTGCTCCTGTGGATCCGTCTATTCGCTCGGATCGAATTGACATCTGCGGGCATGATGACGCTCCGCCTGTTCCATCGCCTCACGAAATGGGATTTAATCCTGGAGAATCCGGTGCGAAGATTGCGCTCCAGCGTTTCTCCCGCGAATGGGTTGAGGATTACGATACGTCGCGTGATCGCCCTGACCTTGCCGGCACGTCCAGACTTTCAGCCCATCTCGCATGGGGTGAGATCAGCCCCATCCGTATTTGGCACACCCTCGCCAATAAACTACAAGACCCGCCCGTGAGCAACGGTTCCGGTGGGGCGCATACTTTTCTCAAGGAGATCGGATGGCGGGAGTTCGCCTACCACCTGTTGGTTCATTTCCCAAAGACGCCGGAAGAACCGCTTCGTGGCGAGTTTCGCCACTTCCCATGGCGAATCAAACCAGAGGCACTTGAAAAATGGAAGTCCGGACGCACCGGTTTTCCCATGGTCGACGCAGGAATGCGTGAATTGCTCCATTCGGGCTGGATGCACAATCGGGTTCGCATGCTGACGGCATCCTTTCTTGTGAAAAACCTGGGAATCTCCTGGCTTGAGGGAGCCCGATGGTTCTGGGATCGGCTGTTCGATGCGGATCTCGCAAACAACACTCTTGGCTGGCAATGGACCGCCGGCTGTGGCGCCGATGCAGCGCCATTCTTCCGGGTTTTCAATCCAGTGATTCAAGGCCAGAAATTCGACCCGGCCGGGATCTATGTCCGCCAGTGGATCCCTGAACTGGCGCAGGGGAACAACCGGTATATCCATACTCCATGGATGGATACCTCCATGGATGATGTTTATCCCGATCGGATGCTTAGTTTGATCGAATCAAGGCAAAGGGCTTTGAACGATTTCGCTTCCCTGTCCACGCACTGATTGGGACGCAAGTATACCGCACGGGTGGGAGCGTCCACTCTGATTTCGTCACAGATCGACGGGAAATTGACACGACAACGCCGACTGGCACGGTTTGTGCAGTCATTAAATTCATCTGTGCCAAAGGTCTGGTGAGCGGATCACCGGAAATTTTGACACTTTCAACACAATCGAAACATGACCTGAATCGTTATCTATAAGTAGAAAGCTATCACCATGAAAGAAATCCTGATACCAATCGAAGAGTTGAATGAGCGCATCCTCCTCATCGAATACTTCAACGAACGCATCCTCTCAGTCCTTGAGAAGAGAAAACATGGAGCGGAGGCGGAAAACAAAATCAGGGCGCTTTCCCATCAGATCTCCGAATCGATGGACGAGCTTTCCGCATGGGATACAGCTTCACTTCAGAGAGAATCGATGCTCATGGCATCCTGAATCTGTATTGAAGATCAGAGCCTCATAGCTCCTTATTTTATCGAACATTTGAACTTCAGTCCGGACCTGGATGAAACAAAGCATCCGGGTCCGTTTTTTTGGAAAAGAACACGTGGCGTCATGCGTTATCCGCCTGATTGGGAAATCAAATTCGGATCAGAATCCCTTTGGAAGGGGAATCTTCACTTCTCCTTTGATCAACACGGCCAGACGCTGTTTGAATGGTAAAAACACCATGCGGGGCATCTTCCGGCGAAACTCCTTCAACTCCTCCTCTGCCGCAGTCGCGCGCTCGGCGTATTGACCGAGCTGACCCTGAAGGGTGTCATTTTTCACCTGAAGCATGGTGATTTGTTGATTCAATGACTCATGGGCCACCGAAAGGACCACCTCCAGCGCTTTCTTCTCCTGCAATTCGTTTCGCAATTCGAAAGTCTCGTTTTTCTGAGAGGTCAGGTCCTCGTTGAGACGGGTCAGTTTCTCCTCCAGATCATGACATGCCGGGTCTTTCTCCGCCGCCGGTGAAGCGCTCTCCACGACCGCACCCGATTCGAGTTCCTCCTCGCGCCTGACACGCACCGCCCGGACCATTTCCGAATGCGGGATAGCCGGCAAAACGATCGGGCGATCCGACACGGTGCAAAGACCCAACATTGAAATGCCACGCGCGGAAGCATACAGTCCGATGAGCATGACCATCCCAAGATGACCCACCCCCGCGTGAAAAACCGGATCACTGTCCGGCCAGGCATCCCGGCTTTGAGCCAGGGCACGGTCTAACTCGGCGAACAGACCATCGCAGTCCGGGGCCATTTCCCCTTGATCCCAACGGTATCCGGGCAAGCGAACAATGGTAGAGGTGACGCCCACCCGTGATTGAACAACGCCGCCCACCTCACGTGCACAGATCTCTGCTACATCATCATCGGCACATAGAAGCGTGCACCGGTCATCTTCATACCATTCCAAGGTCCGGAGTATGTGAGTCTCGTCGCTGTATTCGTCGAGCGCCGACTCAAGGTCACGGTTTTCGAACAACTCCCAGGCGCGCGAGCGTATTCGAGCCATCACATCATTCATGCTTCCTGCTCCTTCGGCGGAGCCCATAGCGGATGTGCCTGAGATAATAATGACGTTTTTTGACATGAGACTGCGCAGAAGAAGTTTGGATTCTTACATTCAGTATATCGGCCGATATATCCTACAATTGATCGCATATTTTTCACAAGCCGTAAATACTATGAACATGAACGGGATCTCAACGCACGGAACCTCGTCAGCCTTGTATGATGCTCACTTCCATCCGGCCGATATCCGGATATCGAAAGAGATCCCGTCAATTCTCCAGGACATGATCCAATCCGGGATCCGGGGATGCGTGGCCAATGCCACCGGCGAACACGATTGGGATGCTGTGCTGGAGATTGCATCGGCCCACGCATGGATCAGGCCTGCTATCGGGATCCACCCATGGTGGGCCGCTGGTGCGGGAAATGGATGGTACCGGAAGTGGATTCAACTCCTCGATGAGCATCCGGGATGCTTGATCGGTGAGATTGGTCTGGATCTTGCCATGCGCGATCCGGACATCCATGCGCAACGCGAAGTTTTCCGGCTTCAGATGTCGGAAGCGGCGATCCGGCGAATTCCAGCGACGATTCACTGCATTCGAGCATGGAAAGAACTCCATGAGGAAATGAAAACTTTCCTTCCACTCGAGTCCGGATTTCTTCTCCATTCCTTCAATGGACCATCGGAGTCGATCGAGAGCTGGACGAATGCAGGAGCCTATTTCTCCGTATCGGCATGTGAAGCGGGGAGCTATAATCCATCCCGGATCCGTCTACTCAAGCAGATCCCTTTCGAGCGACTCCTCATTGAAACCGACGCTCCCAACCGCCCTCCCCCTGAGGCCTGTTCAACGCATCCCCTGTTCGATCGGGATACCGGAAAACGAATCCACCATCCGGCCGACCTGCATGCCGCTCTCGCCTGGCTATCGCAGATCCTCGGGCTTCCTGAATCCGAACTGGCACCTGGACTCGCCTCAAACTACTTTTCCCTTTTTGGACATCAAAACGCCCCCCGATTGAATCCCTGAGCGCAGAAATGTAGCCGCGCACTGGCTCAGCGCAGTCCTTCATCCGGATTGGCGCGCAACCCGGGTGGCATCCAAGGAGCAAAATCATCCGGCACGGGGGCGCGGTACAAACAATCCTTGGCCGTTGCAGGATGAGGAAATCCCAACGACAAAGCGTGCAACAGGGGTCTCGACGGAGCAAGAGGGCCTTCTGGATCGAGACGCTGCGGGCGGTATCCATACAGGCTGTCGCCGAGAATGGGATGGCCGACATGTGCCATGTGCACCCGGATCTGATGGGTTCTTCCCGTATGAATAACACATCGGACTACCGCATGGCGTGGGCCCGTGTGAATCACCTTCCAATCCGTATGAGCCGGACGTCCGCCGGGATCCACCGCCATGCGCGTCCGCTGGGTTGGATGGCGCGCTATCGGCACCCGCACCTCGCCTGACGCCACCTTCGGAATGCCTTGAACCACCGCGATATATACCTTGTGCACATCCCGCGCGGCAAAGGCTTGTTGAAGCGAAACGTATGCTGGATCCGTCTTCGCACAAACCAGGACTCCAGAGGTATCCTTGTCCAACCGGTGAACAATTCCCGGGCGTTCGGGGCCATTGAGCGTGCTCAGGTGACCGATCCCGCAATGCGCAATCAGCGCATGCACCAAGGTATCCGCACTGGTTCCATTCCCGGGATGAACAACCATGCCCGGCGGCTTGTTTACGACGATCAGGTGTTCGTCTTCGAAGATGACAGACAGGGGAATATTCACTCCAAAAGGCTGAACCAGCTCGTCCGGGCTGTCATAGAAAAGGATTACCTCATCCTGATGGTGAAGTCGGGTCTTGCGGTTGGCGACAGCCCCGTTGATCAACACTCCATCGCTCTCCAGGAAACGTTGGATGCGCGAACGGTTGAGTTCTGGCAGAGCATCCGCCAGCCACTTGTCGATGCGGATCGTGCCAGGATCGACGGGAGCCCAAACCGAAAAATGATGTTCCTTCATGTTGGACTCCCGGGTCGCGCCAAACCCAGCCTTCCGGTTTAACGCGAGCGCCGGATCTCTTTAGTCGGGAATGTGATGCGTGTGCGATACACCCGTTTTGTGACGCACTCGATCGTGTGATCTCCATTCACCCGGATCGGCACTTCGACTTTGTGAATGTCCATCATCGCGTTGAATCCACGCTCGGAAAAGATGTCGATCAGCATCGCGATAGCCAAGGGATTTTCAAAAATCCGGTGCTCCGAGTTGATGCTTGCCAATCCTGATATCACATGGCGCTCGATAATCGGCATATAGTAGTCGCGGATCAGCGCTACAACCTCCTTGAAGAGCTCAGTATGATGCTCCTCGTAACCGTCAAGCCGGCTCACCAGCTTCTGCCTGGCATGCCGCGCCAGTTGGTCGGCAACCGGGATGCAGGAAAGCCGATCATTTGTGGCATCATCCAGCTCCATGGAGCTCTGATACTTCATTTCCTTGATCATCCGCTCGCGCACCTCTTCGAATGGTCCGACGGTTTCGATGAAATGATAGTGGAACTTCTCCCTCAATGACCTCAGCGACTCATAGGTCAAGTCACGAAAAGTCCGGTAGCGCTCGATCGCCGCCTGCTCGGACGTGTCGGTTTTCCGCAATTCCTGCTTCTCTCCCATGCCGGAATCCTCGACCTTACGATTGTGATCCATGATTTCCTGACCACGCTGCAGCTGACGCCTCACGCTTTCGTTCTGATCGATGAACAACACCACGATGTGGAAATGCGGCTTGCGGAAAAGATCGTTGAACTCCGTCCCCATGTATTTGACCCGCAGATCTGCCAATGCGTTGTAGAGCAGCTTCACGCATTCGGCCTGCACTTTTGTCCGGGGGTAGCCATCCACTACGACACCGGTTTTGTTCTCGGGCTTCAAAAGCTCTTTAAATACCAACTCGGACACCTCCCGGTCTCCCACCAGCTTCCCGGCATCCTTGATCGCTTTCGCCTCGGGAGACTGCAACAGATCACTCACCACTATCGGCTTTGCGGTCAACCCCCGGAACTCCATGATCGAACGCGTATGGGTTCCCTTGCCGGCACCCGGAGCTCCATTGAGCCAAAGAATCTCCTTGGGAAAGCTCAGGTTGGTTTCACCATAGGTTGAAATCAACTGATTCCAGATCGAGTTGAAGATCAGGTGTGCATCCTTGATCTCTGCGTCCTTAATCGTATGAGGCATTGCTTTGCTGTCTGATTACTGAATTAGGAAAATGCGACAAAAGTTGCGGTTCTATAAGCAATACTGCATGCGAGTCAAGGACCGCCGAATAGATCCGCGGTATCCAAGTGCACGGGTCCGGAATGGGAAACAGTTGCGCTCTGGCAGGATGCAACACCGGAAATAATAAGGAAAGCATACATCCATCTGGACACAATTCCGCGTCCTAAGTGATGGAATGCGGATCAAATCACTTGCCAAGGTTGAGTCAGGACTATAGCTGTATCGATTTTCAAACTCCATAATACACGCCCAATCCACTTATGATTTCCTGGCTATCGACTATCATCCAACGACGGGGCAAGATCATCTTTTCCGTGCTTCTGGCGATCATCATCGTCGCGTTTGTCTTCACGATTGGCGCTGGCCCTGGTCTTGTTTCAAAAGACAAAAGCGTCTACCAAAAAGACTTCTACGGCATTGACCTGAATGATCGCGGCCAGCTTCAGTTCCTGCAGGATTCGGCGATGATCAGCAACTATCTGAACGGGCGCAACCGCATGAACGATGCCCAGTTTCAGCAGCAAATGCTGGGTCGTCAGGTGCTTTTGTATTTGGCCGACAAGATGGCAATCCCTGCGCCTGATGAATCCAAGCTTGAGTCCTATCTCAAAGAGCTTCCTGCATTTCAGGGTGAAAACGGGGAGTTCGACCCCGCCGCTCTCAACGGATTCCTCTCCTCGATCCAGATGGGCGGTCGATACAATCAGGGATTTGTTGATCGCATCATCCGACAGGATTTCCGCATCGGCGAAGTGACCCGACTGGTTGCCGATCCCGGGTTTCTCGTGAAGGAGGAAATCGCAAAGGGAGTCGCCCGCGAGCGCACCAACTGGTCTCTGGATATTGTTTCCTATCCTTTTGATTCATATCAACCCACTATCGAAATCGATGAGGAGGCACTGAAAGCATTCTACGCTGAAAACACCTTCCGCTATCAGCGCCCGGAGGAGTTTTCGGTTTCATTTGTCGAATTCACCGCTGATCAGGTTCAGGATGAAATCGCGGATCCGAACGATCAGGAACTCCGCGTGCATTACCTTCGCAATCAACGCAAGTTCTCGGAGGCTGAAAAGGAAATCGAAGAGCAGGCCAAAGCCGAATCCGAGGAAGGCACAGAACCGGTCCTGGACATGTTCAACCTGCTGCGTGACAAGATCCTCGAGAGCTACAAGCTGGAGAAGAAAGCCGCACTTGCTGCCGAAATCGCCAACGATTTCACATACAATCTTTACCACCGTCAGATCGCTTACGATTCTTCCGATTTCCGCGCAAAGCTTCGTGAGCTCGGGTTGAATTTGAAGCACATTCCCCCGTTCTCTGCCAAACCGCAGACCCAGTTGACCGGAATCGTTCCTTCGGCGCTTTATCAACAGGCGCTGCTGCTGGACAGCTCCCGCTATTTCACCGATGTTGTGAGCAATCCTGAGCAAACCCGATTCTACGTGGCTTTCCT
>Ga0123334_1006865_pt1 | contig 10379 bp, 11 predicted proteins | sample BiotimSIPDNA_FD_89706 | JGI IMG/M metagenome (GOLD analysis project Ga0123334, IMG submission 89706) | Anaerobic biogas reactor microbial communites from Washington, USA - Biogas_R1 time_0 SIP DNA | ecosystem: Engineered > Bioreactor > Anaerobic > Unclassified | place: Washington, USA... | reverse complement strand
TATGACTTCACCGGCAAAGTAAAGTCCCGATACAAGTCTTGATTCCATCGTCGAAGGATTGATCTGCTTAGTGTTGATTCCTCCTCTGGTTATTACAGCCTCTGTAATCGGTCTTAGTCTTACGGGCCTGACCCTGTACGCTTTTAAGGTTTCCGCGATACGGTTCCGCTCCTCCCTGGAAAGCTGAGATGCTTTTTTTCCGGAATCGACATTCGAAAAATATAACACAGGCTCGCAAAGCGCGGATGGAACCAGCTTCGGCAGTATGTTCCTGATCTGTTTTGAACCAAATTCTGCAACATCGCGGTCAATCCGCGCTGCGAGTTTTTCAAACGTCAATCCGGGTTTCAAATCGATCAAGATATCATAATCCGTCAGCCTTGATTCATCCACGATTGATGACAGGCTGAGCACCAGAGGACCGGATATGCCGAAGTGAGTAAACATCATTTCACCTATCTCACTGTATACATCCTTTTTGCTCAAACTCGCTGTGAGTCTTACATTTTTTAGCGTCAAGCCCTGAAGATCGCTGTGAAAATCATCTGTTGTTTCTATTGGCACAAGGCTCGGCCTAAGGTCTGTAATGGCGTGACCGAATTCCCTGGCAAACCGATATCCGTCCCCCGTAGACCCGGTCTGCGGATAACTTAATCCTCCTGTTGCTATAATTACCTTGTCAAATGCCCTGTCGTCTACGAAAAAATGATCATCAAGCTTTATGATTGATTCCACATTCCTGCCAAATTCAATAGATACACCCGCACGATGCAACTCCCCGTCAAGCAACTTAATGATGTCGCTGCTTTTATCGGATACCGGGAAAATTCTTTTCCCCCGTTCTTCCTTTAACGGTAATCTTCTGCTTTCAAAAAAATCCATCAGTTCTGTATTGTCGAACCTGCTGTAAGCGCTCATAAAAAATTTAGGATTTCTGACGATGGATTTAAAAAATTCATCCCGTTGCGCATTATTCGTCAGATTGCAGCGGCCCTTGCCGGTTATGAAAAGTTTTTTGCCTATCTTCTCATTCTTTTCAAACAACACAACCTCATGGTTTGCAGAGGCCGCTATAGCCGCCATAATGCCCGCCGGCCCTGCACCTACAACCGCTATTTTACTCATTCATATCCTTTTTAATATAAACATCATACTCATCCCATATACGCTCAAGCTCTTTAAAATGCTCAGATACCTCGTCTCTTTTTCTTAACCCTATGGAAACAATAAGAGCATTTAAAACGGAAAAGGGAGCCACCAGCGAATCTACAAAGGATGCAATATCACTTTTTGCGACAAGAGAGTGGTCTGCATAAGAAGCAAGAGGCGACAACAGGGAATCCGTAATCGCGATTATTTTTGCATTTCGCTTTTTTGCAAAATCCATTGCCTCTACGATCCTTCTTGAATAACGCGGGAAGCTGATGCCTATCAGAACATCATCAGGCTGGATATAAATCAGCTGCTCAATGACATCATTGACACCCGATGTTACGATCCTTACATTATCCAATATATAGTTCAGATAATATGCAAGAAACTGTGCCAGAGGAGCCGAACTCCGAAGACCCATTATATATACTCTCCTGGAAGCATAGATCATATCAACGATTTCGTCAAAAATATCGGTATTGATTTCATCTATGGTCATGCGTATATTGTTAATGTCCGCCTTTAGAACGGATCTTAAAACCATTGACTGGCTGAGTTCCGATGTCATTTCGATGCGCTGAATCGTTGTCAGCTTGTTTCGAACCATTTCCTGAAGAGACTTCTGCAATTCAGGGTATCCGTCATAGCCCAGTGCCATGGCAAACCTGACGACGGTGGATTCACTGACTCCGACTTTGTCTCCAAGCTTCAGCGCAGTCATGAAAGCAGCCTTGTCGTAATCGTTCAGTATGAATTCGGCAATGATTTTCTGCCCTTTGCTCATTTTTGGGTATTTTTCATTAATTCTCTGAACCAAATCCTGCTTATTCAATAGAATCCCCCCATAATCTGTTTATTTTATTTTATCATATATACCCCTTTATGCAACCTGATAATAAGCTTCTTTCATGAGCAAATTAAAAATGAGCATTTATTTTATATATGAATGCTCATATTGATTGAACTAAAAATCATGATTGCAATATTATCCCTTTACAGCGCCCAGAACCCAGAACCAATCCCTTAATAAAATACAATTGTGATATGGTTTATGGATGATTCAAATGTGATATTTTATCTAACAGCTCATAGTTTGTCATATCATATTGAATAGGGGTTACCGTCATGTACCCATTGTAATAATATACGGCGTCGATCTTTTGATCGGCCATTTTTTCAATGTCGAGCTTCCCCGAAAGCCTGAATGCGTTTTCGTATTCATCCTTCACATATCCCCCGACATAGCTCAGCAGTCCAAGCGGCGCCGTTCTTATTCCTTTTACATTGCATAGCGGAATATTGAAGTTCAGTATACTAAAATCGGGCATATGAAATGAAGCTGTGATCTCAACGGCATTTTTGATATATTCATCGAACGACTTATCATAATTGCTCCCGTCGAACTGCCAGCTTGTCGATATAGCCATTGATTTTACTCCTAAAAGCGAACCCTCGATGGCTGCGGCTACAGTCCCAGAATACAGCGTATCGCTGCCCAAATTCGTACCGATGTTGATTCCGGATATCAGCAAATCGGGCCTTGTCTTCAGATATTGATCCAAAGCGACTTTTACGCAATCAATCGGCGTACCGTCAACTATAAAATTGCGGTCATCCACCTGCTCCACTTTGATGCTGTCTGTCAATGTTATGGAGCCGCTGACGCCGCTCATCTGGCTTTTCGGTGCTGCTGTATATACCTCATGGCCGCAAGCGGCCAACAAGTGCTTTAAATGCATGATGCCGTGGGCATGATAGCCGTCATCGTTTGTTAATAATATCTTCATAAATCCATCTTCAAATAAATTAATCGGCCTGTCTTTTTCAAAGACAGGCCGCAGTTCCATGATTAAACAGGATGTACCTTCCCCTGTTCGTTGTAGAGTGTTGCGTCAACGCCGTATTTTTGCGCCCTGCGGTATTGGAAGAAATCCGTAGCTACCGGCGGGAAAAGCGCATAGGAAAGCACGTCTTCCTCCTGCTCCATGTATTCCTTCATCTCTTCGCGGTATTTATCCAGGTCTGGTGCAATATCGTCCGCCGGCCTGTGCGTTATCCTCGGCGTATCGCCAAGCGCTTTCTTTACGACATCCGGGTTCGGCTCTGCAGGGAGTCTGCCATATTCGCCGCGCAGCAATCCTACCGACTCTTTTGTAAACATCTTGTAGCGTTCGCCCGATACGATGTTCAGCACCGCCTGCGTGCCGACGATTTGGCTGGTGGGTGTTACAAGCGGCGGGAAACCGAAATCTTCCCTGACACGGGGGACTTCTTTGAATACCTCGCTGATTTTATCTCCTGCACCCTGCTTCTTAAGTTGTGAGATCAGGTTTGAGATCATGCCGCCGGGTATCTGGTATAAAAGCGTCTGTATATCGACGTTCATGACCCTGGGATCCAGGAAGCCGTCACCGGTAAGCCTGTCGGATATACTCCTGAAGTAGTCCGCTATCTCATTAAGCAGACCAAGATTCAACCCCGTATCATACGGAGTCCCTTCAAGAGTCTTTATAAACGGTTCCGTTGCAGGCTGTGATGTTCCGTTTCCGAGCGGCGAAAGAGCGGTGTCTACGATGTCCACGCCTGCCTCGACGGCCTTTAAGTAAGTCATATCGCCGGTTCCGCTTGTATTATGCGTGTGCAGGTGAATCGGAACCTTCACCTTCTGCTTCAATTCCTTGACAAGCTCGTAAGCTTCATACGGCAACAGCAGGCATGCCATATCCTTGATACAGATCGTGTCCGAGCCCATCTTTTCAAGCTCAAGCGCAAGATCCACAAAATACTTTCTCGTGTGGATCGGGCTGATTGTATAAGACATGCAGCCCTCCACATGCCCGCCGTACTTTTTGACGGACTGTATCGCCTGCTTTAAGTTCCTTGTATCGTTTAACGCATCGAATATGCGGAAAATATCGATACCGTTCTTTACCGATAGCCTGACAAACTCGTCGACGACCTGATCCGAGTAATGTTTATAGCCGAGTATGTTCTGGCCCCTTAACAGCATTTGCAGCTTTGTGTTGGGCATGGCTTTTCTCAATAGCCTTAATCTTTCCCATGGATCTTCTTTCAGATACCTGAGGCACGAATCAAAAGTTGCGCCTCCCCACATCTCCAGCGACCAGTATCCGACTTTGTCGAGCTTTTCAGCAATCGGAAGCATTTCACTTGTACGCATTCTCGTTGCGGCCTGCGACTGGTGAGCGTCGCGCAGTATGGTATCGGTTATATATACTTTTGCCATTATAGTCCTCCTTTACTAGTTTGAAAATAACGACAGGAATACGCCCGCCGCAACCGCAGATCCTATAACGCCTGCCACATTCGGACCCATGGCGTGCATCAAAAGGAAGTTGTGCGGGTTTTCTTCCTGTCCGACTGTTTGTGAAACCCTGGCTGCCATTGGAACGGCGGAAACTCCAGCCGAACCAATGAGCGGATTGATCTTTCCGCCTGAAAGTTTGCACATCAGCTTACCCAGCAGCACTCCGCCGATGGTGCTGAATGCAAACGCGATCAATCCCATAATCAGTATTCCTACGGGGCTTACCAGAATCGTCTGAAAGATGTCTTCTGCAGACATGGAAGCGCCATTATTGATCAATTCCGGCATAAACTTCAGGAATGTTTTGCCCGTTGCAGTTGCGCCGACTGTAAGTCCAAGAAATATTGTTACGATATTGATCAGCTCATTTTGGGCAGTCTTGTTCAGGCGATCCACAACAAATGATTCTCTGAAAAGATTCCCGAGCATAAGCATGCCTACCAGCGGTGCGGCGGAGGGCAGTATCAGCGAAACAACGATCGTTACCAGAATCGGAAAAATGATCTTTTCAGTCTTGCTGACCGGCCTCAGCTGGTCCATAACGACGGCGCGTTCTTTTTTTGTGGTCAATGCTCTCATGATCGGCGGCTGAATAATGGGTACGAGCGCCATATACGAATATGCTGCGACGGCAATCGGGCCAAGTAAATGCGGTGCAAGCTTTGTTGTCGTGTAAATCGCCGTCGGGCCGTCGGCTCCGCCGATGATTCCTATTGAAGCGGCCTCTGTTGGAGTAAAGCCGAGCAGCAATGCGCCGAAGAATGCTACGAATATTCCAAGCTGCGCGGCAGCACCAAGCAGCAGGCTTCTCGGATTTGCAATCAACGGCCCAAAATCCGTCATTGCGCCGACGCCAAGGAATATTAAGGGCGGATAGATACCGAGTTTGACTCCCTGATACAGGTAGTAAAGCAATCCTCCGAACTGGTCAATATGTTGAAAACCGTCCTCGCCCATTTTGTAAACCGGCTCCTGCCAAAATGCATCACCTGCAATCGGTATATTTGCCAGCATCATGCCGAATGATATCGGCAGCAGCAAAAGCGGTTCGTATTTCTTAACAATAGCCAGATACATGAGCACAAAGGATAAAACCAGCATGATCAGATTCAGATATCCGTCTCCCTGAAAAAGTTTTAATATGCCCATGTCGCTGAAAAAATTATTGACAAAGTTGCCGAAGTTGATGCCTTCCATTAATAATCCTCCGCATGTTTAGTCATTGAATTGCAATGAGTAAATCACCGGAATTGACGGATGCACCCTTTGCTACTGCAACAGCAGCAACTGTACCTGATACAGGCGATTTAATTTCATTCTCCATTTTCATGGCTTCCAGTATTACAAGCACGTCGCCTTGCTTGACCTTGTCGCCCTTTGCTACCAAAATATCGATGATATTGCCGGGCATCGGAGCTTTGATCTCACTCGATCCGGTCGGAACATCGATCTTTTCCGGTGCGGCCTGGACGGGTTCTGCAACTGCGGGAACGACGGCTGCCGGCACAGGTGCCTGCACAAAGGATGCACCCTGCTCTTCTACCTCTACATCGTAGGCTTTTCCATTAACCTTTATTAAAAACTTTCTCATTATATCCTCCAATTATATATTGTGTTTTCTGAATGATATGATTTTATATTTTTTTCCCTCGCGCTGCGCCATGCATGCTATTGCAGCGCCTATCACCGCGACAATCTCATCGTTATTATCCTGCTTATCAGGTACGGCATTTTTAACTTCCGGCATGGGTTTGCTTATCTCCTTCTTGCGAGAACCGATGAAGCGCTGCATCAGCGATATGATAATAATCAATACGATCAGTACCAGAAACACTGTGATCAGCCCTAAAACCAGTCCGTTCACGCCCCGGTTGATACTGGATGATAAGGTATCAGATGTTAGTAAATACATTGCGCACCCACCTTAATATCCCATGCTGTCGTGTTTTCTGAACGGCATGTCAACAGTTTTATATGCAAGCATTTCGAATGCGGCTACAAGTATCGGACGTGTATTGATCGGGTCAATGATATCATCGATGTATCCGCGCTCCGCTGCTATGACAGGATTGGCAAATTCCCGGCGGTATTTTGCCAGCACCTCGTCCTTTGCCTTTTGCTGGTCGGGGTCGTTCCTGACGGCATCATCATAAAGCATGATTGCCGCTGAATCCGAGCCCACCGGCGAAATCTCAGCGCTAGGCCAGGCATAAACCATATCTGCACCGATAGCCTTTGATCCCATCACGGCATATGCGCTGCCGATCGCATTGTTGAGTATCATCGTTACCATTGGGACAGTCGATGACGAATAGGCGGATGCGAGCCTTCCGAGGGCCTTCACGAGTCCGGCCTCTTCCTGATCTGCCGCGACGGCAATCCCTCTGGAATCCACAAGAGTCAGCACGGGTATGTTGAATGCATCGCAAAGGCTGACAAACGAAGCCGCCTTTTTAGCTGCATAAAAATCAAGTTTTCCTTCGCTCGCTTTGGGTTGGTTTGCCACTACGCCTATCGCTCTTCCGTTTAATCTTATGAAGGTTGTTACGACATTCGGGGCATATCCTGCGGATAATTCAAATGTAACGGAATGATCTGAAAGCAGGGAAACAACCGTTTTCACATCATAGCTGTCGGCTGCCATGATTCCGTCAAACTCGGGAATATTACGGTTCAGGTCATCGCTGCACCCCACAACGGGCGCATCGTCGGAATTGCTTGACGGCAGGAAGCCCAATAACACTTTAAGCGCTTGGAAGCAATCCTTTTCACTCTTGTAAACCAGATTTACAAGGTGTGACTTTTCATATGCATATTTTGCAGAGCAAATATCCGAAGCGTTCTCTTTTGCCATACTGGCGTCATACACATAGCTGCCATACGCACCTGTTTGTCCAATACCCTCAACTGAAAGCGTAATGTCGGACATCGAAGCCGCAATCGCAGCCGCTCCGATGCACGGGCCGCAAATAAGCGATATCTGGGGCACAACGCCGGATAATTGGCTCGCTTTTGCGAATATCTCGGCATATGCGTTCAGGGCATCTGCTCCCTCGCGGATTCTTGCCCCGGCAGAATCCAGTATGCCGATGAGCGGTACGCCGTTCTTTGCAGCCATATCCATGACTTTGCATATTTTTTTAGCGTTCATTTCACCGACAGATCCCGAAAGAGCTGAAAAATCCTGGCTGTAAATATATACAGGACGGCCATCCACTGTTCCGAATCCCGAAACAACCCCTTCTGCATATGCATCTGCAATATTGCCAAATAAATCAGGCCTGCCTTTAGAGAAAACATCTGTTTCTATAAATGTTCCGTCATCAATAATCTGATTGATGCGTTCCCTGGCAGTCATCTTTCCGGCGTTATGCTGGGCTTCGACAGTGCCGGAATCGCCTTGAATGATTTTTTGTTTATGTGCAAGCACATTTGGTGCATTGCTGTTCATCTAGAATACCTCCATATAATACTTAGGATAACTAAAATCCAACTTACCCCAAATTCAATTATTCTTCAAAATCCCCTTAATTCCTCTATTTATTTAGAAAAAAATTTATTTCATCCATTTTCAGCCGCCTGTATTGGCCGGGAGCCAGATTATCCAAAGACACGGGACCGATTTGAATTCGCTTGAGTCTTATGACTCTTGCGCCCACGGCTTCAATCATTTTTCTGATCTGTCTGTTGCGGCCTTCGTGTATTTGGATATGCAGTATAGTTTTATCATGCTTTACCGAAATGGTTTTTACTTCCGCCTTCGACGTCATCCGTCCGTCGATATTGATGCCGGTCCTTAAATGATATATGTCCCTGTCATCGATACTGCCGGAACATACGGCTTCATACAGCTTGGTTGATTCAAATTTGGGATGCGTAACCTTGTTCGCGAAATCACCATCGTTGGTTACAAAAATAAGACCTTCCGTGTCGTAATCCAAGCGCCCTACAACAAAAAGGCGTTCATCGACATCTTCAAAATAATCGAGAACGGTTTTTCTTCCCCGGTCGTCGCTTGATGCCGATATCACTCCGACAGGCTTATGAAATGCATAATAATGCTTTTTGCTTTCTCCGTTGATATGATTTCCGTCAATGCATACCGTGTCGCCATCCTGAACCCGGTGACCCATTTCTGTGATAATATTGCCATTGACAGAAACCCTGCCGCTCGCAATAATCTCCTCGCATTTGCGTCTGGAAGCTATTCCGCAGTCGGCCAGATATTTTTGAAGCCGCATAGATACACCCCGGCTTGATTATATCACACTATGATTTTATATTTTCTTTTAAATTTCCTATCATTTCGGGGAAAGCTTCCATGATTCTTTCGATTGTAGAATTATAGTTGACGGGCAGCATGGTTGCCTTGTCGTTTCCTATTACAATAAATGCAATGGGCTGCAGTGTGACCCCGGCGCCGGTCCCCCCCGCAAACGGCATGTCGCAACCGGCTGTATCTCCTTCCTGCTGCTTTCTTTCTTTCTTGGAGTTATATTCACCGCCGCCCGAAAAAAAACCGAAGGACACTCTGGAAATCGGAACAATCGTGATACCCGCGGGATTGGTTATAGGATCTCCGACGATTGTATTTGCATCCACCATTGCCTTGATTTTATCAAGCGTGGTATCCATGATTTGATTGAGATTTTCTGTCATTCATTCCATTCCTTTTTTAACAAATTTATGTATATAATATCCCATAGACGAATTGATATTATTCCCTTTAAAAACTGACAAGAATTGTTTATTATAATTTTTACATTCGTATCTTCGACAAAGTTTATACAGTTGATAAGAGACAACAGGATTCCTGCACCGCCGGCAAGAACTTCCGGGTGGACGGCCACTGTAATTCGGGCAATCCTGAATCTTCCGATGACTCTGGGAGAAATCTTTAATCCGGGTCTTCTCTTCATTCTTTTATTTGAGTTGAACTTGATATTGAACTTAAAAAAGAGAAGCTGCAATTGAATGGCTGTATTTTCGCCCAACAAAAATATAACCCTTGCCGGTACGAACAGCAAGGTGATTATGAATACCAGAATCAATAATGATGCAATCATAAAACCCATGGGATTATGATGTGCAACTTACAGTAATCCTATTATTTTCCTATGATTCAGAAATACCTGGCAGTTCTTCAAGACTGCTTAGGTTAAAGTCTCTGAGAAACAGATTCGTGGTCCCGTAAAGATTCGGCCTTCCTACGGTATCCTTCTGTCCGATGATTTCAATCAGCCCCTTGTCAAGAAGGAGCGATACGTAATAGTCGGAGCGCACGCCCCTGATATCGTTGATCTCAGCGCGGGTAATTGGCTGTTTATAGGCGATGATGGACAGCACCTCAATTGCGGATTTGGACACTGCATTGCGCTTGATCGGCGACAGTACGGCGTCGATCTGCTCCGCATATTCTTCCCTCGTTGACATCTGGACAGTATTTGTTACAATCAGAAGCCTGATGCCGCTCATTCTTTCATCATATTCCGCAGCAAGCTGCATCACAGTATTGAACACAAGGCCCTTGTCCAAACCGAGCGCTTCTGCAATGTCGTCTATGCTGACCGGATCGGCGGCAGCAAAGCAGATGGCTTCGATATAATTCTTGATATTGGTTTCATTGCTCATATTAGTTTCCTGTTATACTGATTGTCATTTCTTCCAGGTTTGAATCCTGACTCACTGTGCATTTATTGAGCCTTATAAGCTCCAGCAATGCCATGAATGTAACGATAACCTCGATGCGGGTCGTACTGCCTTCAAATAGTTCACGGAAGCTCAGCTTCTTTCCCTTCATGAGCTTACCCCGAATCTGGAAGATCTTTTCCTGTATGGTTATCGCTTCACGCTGTATTTGATCTACCGGCTCTTCGGCAGCATTGACGCCAAGCTTTTC
>Ga0123334_1006864_pt1 | contig 10381 bp, 7 predicted proteins | sample BiotimSIPDNA_FD_89706 | JGI IMG/M metagenome (GOLD analysis project Ga0123334, IMG submission 89706) | Anaerobic biogas reactor microbial communites from Washington, USA - Biogas_R1 time_0 SIP DNA | ecosystem: Engineered > Bioreactor > Anaerobic > Unclassified | place: Washington, USA | collected... | reverse complement strand
GAGATTTTTACTTGGAAAAAGAAAGAGTATACAGAACAGAAAAAGATGTTTTTGATGAATATACCCCGAAAGAAAGAGATAAGTTTTTCGGGAAAGCCCCCCGTACTGTATGGGAGAATCTTTGTGCCTTTGAAGAGCATGAAGAAAAAACCAAGATATTTCGAAGAGAAAATGTAATGGATGATGCCATCTTGGGGTCATATAGAGAAGCGATCCTGGGACAATGGGCAACGGAGCTGCATAACAGGATCATACCAAATACAATGAATCTTATCAGATCCACTGTTAAATGCCATAATGAAACAGACAGCGTTGATTACGATGTGGCATACTGGGGAAGGATCAATAAGATAAGAAATGAGTTGGGCAGAGACACCCTTTCGGAGCAGTGTCTTCTTACCAAGATAGTCAACGCTCTAGAAAGAAAAAATTATAAAATCGCATCTTCACTGCAAATAAAAATGCAGAAAAGAGTTGAAGAACTGGTTGAATTATATACAATATACAAGAAAAATCTATTTTAATCTGCTTAAGGGCAGAAGCTTTGAACATCAAGGCAGAGCAGGGAGAAAAAAATGTTAGACATCAAAAGAATCAGAGAGGATTTTCAGGCAGTAAAAAAAGCCGTTGTATCCAGAGGAAAAGGAAGTTTCGGACTTGAAAATGTAGTCGAGCTGGACAAAAAAAGAAGGCAGCTTCTTGCCGAAGTCGAACAGATGAAAAGCAAACAAACAAAGGATTCAAAAGAGATCCCGAAACTGAAAAAAGAAGGAAAAGACATCTCTTCGCTTATGGCAGAAATGAAAAAACTGTCGGATGACATAAAGACCCTGGATGATCGTGTCAGCGAAACAGAAAAAGACCTTAAAGATGCTTTGCTTGGTATACCCAACACTCCTGCCAATGATGTGCCCTGCGGAACCGATGAAAATGATAATGTTGAAGTCAGGAAAGTGGGGAAACCCCGCAAATTTGATTTTGAACAAAAAGCTCACTGGGATGTGGGAACGGATCTTGGCATACTGGATTTTGAAAGAGCGGCCAAAGTTTCGGGTGCCAGGTTTGCTGTGTACAGAGGAATGGGTGCGAGGCTGGAAAGATCGGTGATCAACTTCATGCTGGATCTGCATACGGAAGAACAAGGATATAAAGAGATCCTGCCCCCTTTCATGGTCAACAGAGAGGCCATGACCGGGACCGGGCAGCTGCCGAAATTTGAAGAGGACATGTTCCATATACCGGCCAAAGACTTTTTTCTGATACCCACTGCGGAAGTGCCTCTTACAAATTTAAGGGCACAGGAAATAATGCCTGAAGAAGAGCTCCCGGTATACTATACCGCATATACACCGTGCTTCAGAAAGGAAGCAGGTTCTGCCGGAAAGGACACCAGAGGTCTCATAAGACAGCATCAGTTCAACAAAGTCGAAATGGTGAAATTCGTTGATCCAAAGACATCTTATGAGGAATTGGAAAAGCTGACTGCCGATGCGGAGGAAATTTTGAAAAAACTCAAAATACCTTACAGGGTAGTTGTTTTGAGTTCGGGAGATCTGGGGTTTTCATCCGCAAAAACCTATGATATAGAAGTATGGATGCCCAGCTACGAAAAATATGTAGAAATATCTTCCTGCAGCAATTTCGAGGATTTCCAGGCCCGCCGGGCAAATATAAGATTCAGACCGGAAGAAGGGGGAAAACCTCAGTTCGTCCATACATTGAACGGATCCGGACTGGCGGTGGGAAGGACTGTTGCCGCCATTCTTGAAAACTACCAGCAATCTGACGGATCTGTGGCAGTTCCCGAAGTTCTGAGAGAGTATATGGGTACGGATATTATAAAATAGTTGTTTGATATCAAACGAAAAAGCCATATTTTTAACAGATACAAAGATGCTTTTTCCGGCGAAGAACAGGAGGCAAAATGTCATTTAAATTACAAGAGTATATTGAACCCGATTTTAACAAGGATTGTTTTGTTAATGCTCCCGATGCGTTACTTTGCCCCTGCCCCAGGGATATGGCAGCACCGGACAATTACCATGCCACTTCCATTTTTCCGGAATATTTTAAAATCAGCGGTAAATGGCTACTGGCTGAAGAATCAAGAATGGACTGCCTGCCGGTATATGAGGACGGGAAAATACATATAAGAGAGTTCAGGAATCTTGTAAAGGGAGACTTGGTTGTGACCGGCAGGAGCGAAGACTGTGAAGAAGGCATATATGTGCATTCTCACTGTTTTCATCAGGAAGCCTATGATGTGGACAAATCCTTTTCATTCAGACAGGGAAGGACCCGCGAGACCGGGTTTTCCTGTGACTATGATTTTCTCTATGAACTAATGGAACACGAGAAGAAAAACGGCAATATACTTTGGGTGCTCGGCCCCGCATGTGCCTTTGATCAGGAAGCAAGACTGGCTTTTTCTCAGCTTATATCAAACGGGTATGTGGATGCACTCCTTGCGGGGAACGCTCTTGCCACCCACGACCTTGAAGCCGGATATTTGGGCACTGCCCTTGGTGCGGACATATATAATCAGAGACATCATTACAACGGACATTATAATCATATAGATACAATAAACAAAGTCAATCAGCACGGTTCCATAAAGGAATTTATCCAAAAGGAAAACATAAAAGACGGTATAATATATTCATGTGTAAAGAATAATATCCCATTTGTTTTGAACGGATCCATAAGGGATGACGGACCTCTTCCCGAAGTTCTTGAACATACTTATATCGGTCAGGATACGATGCGCAAGCACATAAGGAAGGCAACAACAGTAATAGGCATGGCAACCACACTTCACACCATTGCCACAGGAAACATGACTCCTGTTTTTCGTGTTATGGCCGACGGGACAAAAAGACCCATATATTTTTATATAGTTGATACTGCGGAATTTGCCGTAAACAAACTTTCCGACAGAGGAAGCCTGGGGTCAAAGGGGATAGTAACCAATGTCCAGGACTTCGTGATCAACCTGTGCAAAGGTCTTTGTCCAAAATAGCGGAGAGAAATCAATGATATCAAAAAAAATGCAGCCTTTGATGGCAAATAACTCGGCCATACGAACAATGTTTGAAGAAGGCGATATTATGAAAAAAAAATACGGAGAGGAGAATGTATATGATTTTTCTCTCGGAAACCCAAATGTGCCTGCGCCGCCTGAAGTGAAGCAGGCAATTTTGGATATACTTGAAGAGGAAAGATCACAGGTCCTGCACGGATACATGAGCAATGCGGGATTTGAAGATGTAAGAGAAGCGGTCGCTCTGCATATGAACAAAACACAGGGAACAGAACTTTCCGCCCGAAATATAATAATGACTGCCGGGGCCGCCGGGGGTATCAATGTGGCATTGAAGACAATAATGGATCCCGGAGAAGAAGTAATTATTTTCAAACCATATTTTCTTGAATACAACTGGTATGTAAACAACTTTGACGGAAAAGTCGTTCAGGCGGAAACAGATCCCTGTTTTCAGCCGGATCTTAAAGATCTCGAAAACAAGATAAATAAAAAAACGAGAGTATTGCTTTTGAATTCACCCAACAATCCCACGGGAGCCATATATTCTGAAGAAACCATAAAAAGAATCGCCGGGATACTGATTAAAAAACAGAAAGAACTGGGAAGGACATTATTTATACTGGCAGACGAACCCTACAGGGAGCTTGTATATGAGGGAAACGAAGTGCCCTGTATAATGAATTTTTATCCCAATACTATAGTTTCCTACTCCTACAGCAAGACCCTCTCCCTTCCGGGAGAAAGGATAGGATATCTTGTCATACCCGATGAACTTGAAGAAAGCAGTCTGGTTATAGATACTGCAGCCAATGCCAACAGGATAGCCGGATTCGTGAATGCTCCTTCGCTGCAGCAGAAGATAGTAAAAAAATGCGTTTCAGCCAGGGCCGATGTGGCATATTATGACCGGAACAGGAAGGCTCTTTATGACTGTATAACAGACTGCGGGTTCCAATGTGTAAAACCACAGGGGGCTTTTTACCTTTTCGCCAAATCCCCGGTGTCCGATGAAAAAGAATTCTGCAAGGCAGCAAAAAAATATAATATAATAATGGTGCCCGGCTCATCATTTGCATCACCCGGGTATGTAAGACTGGCATATTGCGTTTCATATGAGACAATACTTGCTTCCATGGATGCCTTCAAAAAACTTGCAGCGGAATATAAATAGATGATTTGGGGAGAGAAGATGGTTATAGAAACAAAAAATATGATAATAAGAGAATCAAGTTTTTATGACTGCGCTTTTTTCCGGAATGTGAAACAAAAAAATGCATAGGCCATAGATTCCACTTATTATTTTTAGCCATGTTGCTTTATCAACATTCAGATAGAGAATGCATAATATTTATTCTAATTTATTGCTGAAATCAGCATAGAGATGCATGCAAATTTCCATGAGAAATATATCCTCGGTGTTTTTGAGAGATAAATCGGTCAGTTCTTCGATTTTATTAAGCTTGTACAGTAGTGATTGGCGGTGCATATTAAGATTACGGGCAGTTTCTGATATGTTTCTATAGGAGAGATAAGATTTAAGGGTGTTCATAAGACATCCATTGCTGGTTTTGTCATATTCGATTAGAGGACATATTATATTATACAGAGCCTTCATGATTTCTTCGTTGGTGGAAAGTGCCGACATTATGTTAAAAATTATTGTGTCTTCAAATTGAAAACGCTTTCCGGTACCGGTATTTCCGGCACACAGTTCTTCAGCCAGTTTTGCATGAATAAAATAAGTTCTAAAATTAGTGAGATTGGTTTTTATCTCACTTATTCCCCATGAGAAAAAAATACGCGGAGATGATCGACGCAGATATTCCTCAGCCCTATCGAGGAATCTATTTACACTTTCTTTTGCTCCTGACATTAAATTTTCAAGGTAGATAATAATCAGATCTTTTTGGTGTGTGATCATTATTTCACAACCCATGCTTTGGGCAATAAAAAGCAGATCTTTTTTTAGAGAATTTATATTTGATGTCATCCATGAGTTGCCCCATGCCTTATCATGGGATCCGTCTAGCATAGGACGCCCGACGATGCAAGTGTATGGACATGAGAGGTGAAAACCCATAAGTTCTGCACTTCTGATTGTATTTTCGGATTTGGGATCTTCTCCACAGGCCAAATCCCAAACGAAATCATCCCGGGCCATTCGCTGCGCATTGGAAATAATATCATCTTTGTAAAACCACAGCATGAGTAAAGGTGAGAGAATACGTCGAAGAAGAGAAACAATCTTAATGGTTTTTTTGAGATTGAAACAAAAATAACCGTAGAGGTGGTTATCAGACTCAAGCGAAATTGAATACATCTCCGCCGGATCATCCTTGCCGCAGATGATGTTGCCGTTTAGGTCCTGAATAGTAACATCGCACTCTAGGCTTTCCGAAATAATTTTTGCCGCTTCGGAAATTTCGGAATTGCTGAGGAATGCTTCTAAAAGCTTTGTCTGCAACTCTTTGAGCCCATCAACTTCCTTATTATATGTAGTATGAATTTCCGTAAGGACAGCTTCCAATATATCTGCGAATCTGATCTCCCATGGAATTTGAAATATAGGCAGATCATTTTCCTTTGCAATTTTTATATTTTTGTCGCTCAAAACTAATTTATTGCTTGGAGTGGCAAGCAAAAAAATACTTGCATTTGCATCGATCAAACCATTGATAAATTCGGTCATGAGCTTTTCATCTTTCATATAAGGGGTTGCAATTGATATGACCATCTCATTTTCTCTGATGAAATCATCCAATGGCAGATCATTGACAGAAGCATACTCAATCGGCTTTGTCATAGGGATGGGGGCATCTGTAAGATTTCGATACCACGGTACAAGTTTCATTTCCAAAAAATCTTTAATTGTAAACATGTTATTTTCCCCTTCTTTCTAAAACAGATTATCATATTATGTGAAAAGTGTATATAAAGAACTTGATAATATAGTACAAATTAACTATTGCATGAAAATTCAATCAAATATAAGTTTTACTTGAGCCTTGCAGATTATTTCAGGAAGTAAGAGAGCTGGATTATTTTTTTATGGCAGGGCTAATGAGAGGAGGAAAGTATGGATACTGTATTAACTGTCAATGATACCATTAATGGTCTAATATGGGGACCGTTTGCCATTTTGCTACTTATGGGGACAGGTCTTTACCTTGGGATCCGTCTTGGTTTCCTGCAATTCACACATATAAGATTTGTGGTCAGCAGGACACTAGGAAGAGCATTTTCAAAGAAATGGAGAGCAAAGTCTAAAGATTCGGAAGGTGACATAACGTCGTTTCAGGCGGCAATGACTGCTGTGGCAGCTGTAGTTGGTTCCGGTAATGTAGCCGGTGTTGCAACGGCAGTGGTAATGGGAGGACCGGGAGCCCTTTTCTGGATGTGGGTCGCAGCATTAATAGGTATGTGCACCAAGTTCTCGGAAATCACGCTCGGAATCAAATTTCGCGAGATCGACAAGGATGGAAATGTTGTCGGCGGGCCTATGTATTACCTAAAAAATGGTTTGCACCAAAAATGGCTGGGAGTTATTTTTGCAATTTTAACTATACCGGCAGGCCTTGTAATTTCTGCAGTAGTTGACACCAATACAATGACAATTGCATTACAGGAGAAAATCGATTTGCCGTCATTTGTAATAGGAATAATTTTTGTAGTACTTACCGGTATTGTTATTATAGGCGGAATAAAGAGGATAGGCGAAGTTTGTGAAATTATTGCTCCGTTTATGGGGGCTGCTTACATATTATCCGGGCTGGTAATAATTTTTACCAATTTTACGGAAGTACCCCATGCATTCGGTCAGATATTTGAAGCGGCATTCAATCCTGAAGCAGGACTTGGCGGCGTTGCCGGAACATCTGTATGGATGGTAATGCGTTATGGAATGGCAAGAGGAATATTCAGTAACGAAGCAGGATTAGGTACAGGCGCTATAGTGCATGCAAGTGCGAAGGTGGATCATCCGTGCCAGCAGGCATTATGGGCACCTGTTGAGTTGTGTATAGACACACTTTTAGTTTGTAGCGTAACGGGACTCACGATTGTAATGTCGGGGCTTTGGACCGTAGGTGAAGAGTTATCCGGTTCGGCACTTACTATGGCAGCATTTGATTCGCTCTTGCCGGGTAAGGTTGGAGGCTTCATAGTACTGGGTGCGGTACTGCTCTTTGGTTATTCTTGCCTTATTACATGGTACTATTATGTTGAAAAAGCACTAGAATTTCTTTTCGGTGAAAAAAGCAAACCGGTATCAAAAGTGTTGTGGCTTGTATTTATAATAGTCGGGTCTGTAAGTTCTCTCGGTTTTGTGTGGGATTTAGCAGATACTACAAACGGACTTATGATGATACCGAACCTTATAGGCTTGTTATTCTTGAGCAATAAGGTTGTTAAACTGAAGAAAGAATACTTTGCTGAGCAATTGCCGATCGATGCAGCATTAAGAGAAGAAAAGAGATCAGGCAAATGATAAATGAATATTATCCTCGCGTGACAGTCAATCTACAGAAATTGAGGCATAACATTGACGAGATAAAGCGAAGATGTGACGAACAAGGTGTGAATCTTGTAGGTGTAATTAAGGGGTGCACAGGCATCCCTCAATGCACCAAAGTTTTTGAACAGGCAGGATGTCAATATATTGCCTCATCCCGCCTGGAGCAAATTCGTGATGCGATAGACTATGGTGTAAAAGGACCGTTCATGCTTATACGGATTCCTATGCTTTGTGAGGTTGATGAAGCGGTCAGACTGACAGAAATAAGTCTTAACAGCGAAGTTGAGGGTTTGCGTGCATTGAATCAAGCGGCTAAGAGGCAGGGGAAGATCCACAAAGTGATTTTGATGATTGATCTTGGAGATTTGAGGGAAGGCTTTTGGGACCGGGATGAACTTTTGGAAGCGGCACTTATGACGGAAAAGGATATGGACAATCTTTATCTTGCGGGAATCGGAACAAACCTGGGATGCTATGGATCAATTGTTCCAACGGTTGAAAAGCTGGATGAATTGGTTGATTGTGCTGAAATGATCGAGGCGAAAATCGGGCGATCACTGGATATAATCAGTGGTGGTGCAAGTACCTCTATGCCGAGAATATTTGATCGCAATATGCCGGAAAGAATCAATCAACTCCGCATTGGAGAAGCAATAGTAAACGCAAAAGATTCACGAGATCTCTTCGGATATGATATGAGTTTTATGTACCAGGATGCATTCGTATTGAAGGCTATGGTTATTGAGGTAAAAGATAAACCCAGTCATCCGGTGGGAGAAATTGGATATGATGCCTTCGGAATGAAACAGGAGTACACGGACAGAGGAATCAGAAGGCGAGCACTTTTAGCACTCGGTAAAGTTGACTATGCGTTTCACGATATGATTTATCCTATTGAGAAGGGTGTTGAAGTTTTGGGCGCATCCAGCGACCATACCATTGTGGATATTGAAGATGCGACAAAAAAAATAAAAGTTGGTGACATAATGGAATTTACTTTGTGTTATGCTACAATTGTATACGCTACGAACTCACCCAATGTAAAGATAGTGTTTGAATAGGCTTAAGGAGACATAAATGAAGGATTTTTTACTAAAGCATGCGTCAAAACACCCTGTATCTTTCCACATGCCGGGGCATAAGGGATCTGCGATATTTAGCAGATATGGATATGGTGATGTGCTTGAAAACTTTGTGGATATTGATGTGACGGAAATTCCCGGAGCAGATAATCTTTTTCAGGCAGAGGGAATAATCAAAGATGTTCAGGACAGGTATGCAGCGCTATATGGCGTAAAGCATTCATATCTGCAGATCAACGGAACCAGCGGAGGCATTATAGCATCAATCCTATCCTGCGTGCCTTCCGGAAAAAAGCTTATAATGGCAAGGAACTGTCACAAATCGGTATTTAACGCTTTGACACTGGGCCATATTGAGCCGGTGTATGCACAGCCTGAGCTTATTGAAGAAAACGGAATACTCGGTTCTGTATCTGCAGAGGAGATAGAGAGATTGCTTACAGAAAACCCGGATGGTGAGGCGGTAATACTTCCGAGTCCGAATTATTATGGTATATGCAGCGATATATCCGCAATAGCTGAGGTTGTACACAAAGCAGGAAAGGTCCTCATAGTTGATCAGGCCCATGGTGCACATTTGAAATTTTTTCACAAGTACGGACAGGGAGAAGGAATGGCTGTGGCGGCAGAAGACTGCGGCGCAGACCTTGTAATCAACAGTATACATAAGACTTTGGCTTCATTAACGCAAAGTGCGGTTCTCAATTTAAATTCTGACAGAGTGAATAGATATCTTCTTGAAGATAAATTACAGGCTATTGAGAGCACCAGTCCTTCTTATGTACTTATGACATTTTTGGATATAAATGCTGAGATTTTAGAAAAGCACGGCGCGGAAGTCATGAAAAACTGGAAGGAGAATATTACTTATTTCTACGAGGAAGCCAGCAAGGTCGCCGGCCTTGATGTTATGATCATCAAGAACCATATGGATATAAGTAAAATAAATCTGGATATGAGCAGCTTTGGTATAGATGGTGCAAAACTTGAAGAGTTGCTTATGGCATACGGTATATTTTCGGAACTCTATACAGGCAATATCCTAATGCTTATGACCGGCATAGGAAACACAAGGGCGGACATGGACAAGACTCTGAATGCACTTCGAGACATCGCATCTAAGCATAAGATCGGAAGTAAAGCAGAAGTGAAAATATTGAAACCGCCGGTAGCGGGGAAGATGCATCCGGTCCCACACGATAAGATTTTTATTAAATTGGCAGAAGCAGAAGGCAAAGTTTGTGCAAGCTCAATTATTCCTTATCCCCCGGGTATACCGTTCATCTGTCCGGGAGAAGAAATAACTTTAGAAGCCGTTAATTATATTAAATCCCTACGCGATGTCGGAGAAAAGGTCATAGGGGTCAATGACAACGGCGAAGTACTAATTGGACGATAATAATAAATCTGTATCAAATTTTTATAGTAATGAACGTATAAGGATTCTAACAAAGTCTTAAGATTCATGTTTTAAGATTCATATACAATCTGAAATCAATTTGCAAGGGGCAAAAATGATTAATCATTTTTGCCCTTTTTTTTTGCACTATAAGAACAATTTTTGCATGTAAGGTATTATATAGGTAATATAAATATAATTTTTATATAATTAATAAACATTAAAGCTACGACAATGCGAGTTCATTGAGAATAGTGAGGAGTCCCTTTTGTATGTCCCGGAGAGGAAATAACCGAAGAGATTGCCGATTACATAAAAAGCCTGAGAGATGTGGGAGTGGTCTG
>Ga0123334_1006862_pt1 | contig 10383 bp, 7 predicted proteins | sample BiotimSIPDNA_FD_89706 | JGI IMG/M metagenome (GOLD analysis project Ga0123334, IMG submission 89706) | Anaerobic biogas reactor microbial communites from Washington, USA - Biogas_R1 time_0 SIP DNA | ecosystem: Engineered > Bioreactor > Anaerobic > Unclassified | place: Washington, USA | collected... | reverse complement strand
GACATGCTGTACGCAGCCATCCTGAGGCCCCCTGTACATGGAGCATTACTGAAAAGCGCTGCTCTTTCCGAGGCAAAGAAGATAGAGGGGGTGCAGGTTATTGAAGATGATAATTTTATTGCTCTTCTGCATGAAGCCCCTGATATTGCCAGAAAGGCTTTAAGCATGGTAAAGACAGAATATGATCTGCCCAGTTTAAAACTCAATGATAAAAATATATATGAGCATCTTCTTCAGACCCCTGTGCAGGCGCAGGTAAAGGAGAAGAAGGGAGAAATTGAAGAGGGGATGAAACTGGCAAAGGAGCTGTTTGAAGAGACTTATACAAGCGCCTATGTGGCCCATGCACCAATAGAAACCCACACGAGCCTCGCAACCATAGAAAATGGCAAGGTCACCATCTGGGCATCTACCCAGTCGCCATTTGCAGTCCAGAGAACAGTCGCCGAGGGGATGAAGCTTCCTGCTGACAAGGTAAGGGTTATTACACCTTTTGTGGGTGGAGCCTTTGGAGGGAAGCTTACAATGGTTACAGACAGTAACCTTGAGGCGCTTGAGGCAGCAAGGCTGTCGCATCTGACAGGAAGGCCCGTTCAGGTCTCATTTTCAAGAGAGGAGGAATTTTTTTATGACACCTTCAGACCTGCTGCAATTGTGAAGATAAAATCAGGGATTGATGGTTCGGGTAAAATTGTCTTTTGGAATTCTAATGTGTATATGGCCGGTGATGGAGGCGCTGAGGTCATATATAATATACCTCACCAAATGGTGAACATTTATGGCACATGGATGATGCCTCCGCCTGGCGCTCATCCATTCAGAATTGGCCCCTGGCGGGCCCCTGGAGTCCCTAATAATATTCATGCAAAGGAGATGCAGATAAGTCTTATGGCGGCAAAGGCAGGTATTGACCCGCTTGAGTTCAGATTGAAAAACCTTAAGGATGAAAAGATGATCGGTGTCTTAAAGGCCGCTGCTAAAAAATTTGGTTATAAGCCTGTAAAACCTTTAAGCGGCCGAGGCATTGGCATATCGTGCGGTATAGATGTTGATACCTATGTGGCTCATATAGGCGAGATCGAGTTGGATAAAAAAACCGGTGAAATAAGGGTGAAAAGGGTCGTTTGTGTATATGACATGGGGCTCTGTATAAACCCACAGGGGACAAAGATACAGATGGAGGGGGCATGCATTATGAGCATGGGGTATGCCCTTTCAGAAGGCATAAGATTCAGTGATGGCGCTATACTGGATAAAAATTTTGATACCTACAGGATTCCCGGGTTTTCATGGGTGCCAAAGATAGATACAGTGATACTTAAAAAGGATAATGATCCGCCGCATGGCGCGGGCGAGCCTGCTGTAATTGGCATGGGTGCGGTTATTGCATCAGGTGTATTTGATGCAACGGGGGCAAAGCTCCTTGAAATGCCCATGACACCTGAAAGGGTTAAAGCTGCGCTTGGTAAGGTTTAATGAGGTATCATCTCCCCAGCTCTTTTTTAACCGCCAGGCCAACCCGTTCAAGTGTAAGTGGCTTTTTGAGGTATTGACCTGCCCCCAGATCCAGGGTCTTTTTAACCTCAATGGTTTCAGCCATACCGCTTACAATAATGGCCTTCTGATCAGGCCTTATCTTTTTAATTCGGCTGTATGTTTCGCACCCGTTTATACCCGGCTCCATTATCATATCAAGCAGAATCAGCTCCACCGGGTTCTTTTTTATATACTGGACAGCATCTTCACCACAGGAAACAGCAACGCAATTGTATCCAAGCGCATTTAATATTGAACATGAGATTTCCCTCTGAGTCTCTACATCATCAACAACGAGGATGGTCTCTCCTTTACCCTTTAATTCATCTATGGATAAAGGCGCCTCTTTTTTTCTTGTCTCAACCCTGGTTATAGGGAAGTACAGCTCAAAATTTGTACCCTTACTGTCACTTGTTACATCTACATATCCTTCGTGATCCTGAAGTATATTCCATACAACGGCAAGACCAAGTCCGGTACCGCTTCTGCCGATTTGCTTTTTGGTGAAAAAGGGTTCAAATATCCTTTCTATGTACTCATGAGGTATGCCAGGTCCATTGTCCGCTACTGAAAGAACAATATATTCTCCTTCTTTAACATCCTGATATCCCTTAACAGGCCTGTCAAGGTATTTGTTGGCTGTGAAAATGGTTATCTGACCTGTACTCTCAGCTGCCTCTGATGCATTTGAAACCAGGTTCATTATGATCTTTCTTATGTGGATAGCAGACCCATGAATATTGAACAGTTCATCATCCAGGCTAGTTCGGACCTTGATCCCGGGATAATATTGCCTGATTTTGCTGAACTCGGGTGAGTCCAAATAGTCCTTTATAATAATATTCAGGTTTAGAATTTCTTTAGGCGATGCGACTCCTCTGGCTATGGTAAGCAGATCCTGCACAATCGCAACAGCCCTGTTCCCTGATTCCAGTATGGTATTTATAGGTTTTCTGAGCTTACTATCCTGCGGCAGATCCAGAAGCAGCAGCTCCGGATAACTTACTATCCCTGACAGGACATTATTAAGATCATGCGCCACCCCTCCTGCCAGCAGACCCAGTGATTCCATTTTTTTTGATCTGGCAAGTTTCTCTTCACTTTCTTTCAACTTTTTTTCTGCGCGCCTGCGCTCTATGGCGTTGCTCAGGGTTTCCCCTGCCATATGCAATAGAAACTGTATTTCATTACTCCATGCCTGATGCCTTTTCATCGAATGCAGACCTATAAAACCGATCATCCTGTCATCAAGCTTCATAGGAACCACTACCATGGATTTTACACCATTTGCCTTGAGATGTTCTTTTTCAATATTGAATTCCTCTGGCAGGGCCTCAACATCAGGCATATTAAATACCTCATGTTTCTCGATATAACTCGCCAGCATTGGGTGATACTGGGACAGCTCTCTGTTCTTCAGATTCTCTTTGTCAGGGTTGATCCCCTGTGCACACCATTCGTGAGTATTGTCGACTATTTCAAGGTCATCCCTGAACAGAAACACAAAGGCTCGATCAGCGCCTGAAAATGCACCAATCAAGGCCAGTGCCTTATCTATGCCACGGTCAATCCGGTCTGAACTTAATCCCACGAACTCGGAGGATATCTCGCTTATGAGCCGCTCCATTTCAGCGCTCTGCTCCAGTATATTAAGCAGTCGTTTATGTTCGGTTATGTCAAATGATATTGCCAGAATAACAGGCTTGCCTCCCAGTTCAGCGGCGTTAAGGTTTACCTCACTTATGTACTTGGTGCCATCCTTTCTGACTGATACGGATTCAAAACGGACTGCCTTGCCTGGCTTGAGTTTAAGCCACACATTTTCCATGTCGTTTCTTGTTACTGTATCAGGGTCAAGATCCTGTACATGCATATTGAGCAGGTCTTTTTCCGGGTAACCCTTTACCCTTGCGGCCTCCTCATTTATCAGCAGGATTTTTCCTTCAAGGTCATGGACTATCACATCACCGGGCAGGTTCTGGAGTATGGTTTTAAGGCTGTTCTCCTTTTCTATAAGGATATCTTCAGCTTTTTTCTGTTTGTCTATTTCCTTTTCAAGTTTGTTAATCCGTTCAACCAGTTCTTCATATGGGGGCTTTTCAACCATTGATTGTCTCCGTTCATCTATGAAAGAAATATCGGTGTAAAAACATATTTACTTGAAAATATCCTTTTCTTTTGACTATATATTGTCCATCCATAAAGAGACAAATTCTGGATGGACATTTTATGACAATATATTAAAAATAATATTAAGTATATTAAAATAATGTTAAATGCTTGTATTAAATGTGCCTAAACTTTTTATTAATAAAGCATGGTGCCTGATGTAATACAACCTGAATGAAAAAGGAGATAAAAATGATCCAGTCAATTACCAGCATGAAAAACGCATTTGATCTTACCGGAAAAAACGCCCTCATAACCGGGGGTAACAGGGGGCTTGGTCTGGGGATAGCTAATGCAATGGCGCAGAGCGGCGCCAATATTGCCATCTTCTGCCGTGATACAGGCAAGGCAAAGGAGGCCATGGCCGAGCTTAACGCTATTGGCGGCAGGCATGGGGTTTTTTCATGTGATATTACCGACATAAAGAGCGTACGAAAGTCTGTTAAGGAGGCATACGATGCCTATAAAAATTTTGATATCCTGGTCAATAATGCAGGTATATCATGCTTTAATGAGCTCCTTAACATGGATGATGAGCTTACCGACTGGTACAATGTGGTTAATACAGACCTGAACGGTACTGTCCATATGACCTATGAAGTAGGAAAAAGGATGAGGGATGCTGGCAAGGGCGGGTCTATCATCAATATCACATCAAATGCGGCGTTTATTGTTAACAAGACACAGCCCATGAGCCCTTACAGTACTGCCAAGGCAGCAGCCAGCCACTTTACACGCTGCATGGCTGTTGAAATGGGCAAATACAATATCCGTGTAAATGCAATAGCTCCCGGTTTTACCAATTCCGAGCTTTCCAAATTTATACCTGAGAGTGAGCTTTCATATATAATCAACCAGATGCCGGCCAGGCGGTTTGGTGAACCGATCGAGGTGGGGGCAATGGCCGTATACCTTGCTTCACCAGCATCTGCTCAGGTAACCGGCACTGTAATGGTTATTGATGGGGGGTATATGCTCTCGTGTTGATTCCTTAAAGGGGCAGATTATTAGGTTTAAAATTATCAAACTAAGAGGTTCAGGACAATAATAGGAAACAAGAACACTTGTATCGACATATATCATTAAAAACGATCCTCTTTTCGGGCATCCACAATCGATTGGCTCATTGATTTACCACCTATCTTTATTGATGACCGAAAATCCTTAAGACTCGGCAGCTTCCAATTATTCTGAGGTGAAACTATTTTAGCTATTGTTTTTCCTCTTCGTTTTATAATGATCTCTTCTCCGGTCTCAACCCTGTCCAACAGAGCGCTAAGATTGGATCTCGCATCTCTTATGTTGACTTCCAGCATATTGAACCTCCTTTTGTACACTAAAAGTGTACACCATAATACCGACTCAATCAATAAGGGTCTATAATGTTTTTATCTGAAGCGGATCAGACAATTTTAATGAAGAGATTCTTTATTTTTTATCTCAAAATCCTTCAGTCTGGTTTCGGGCTCATGATACCTGCGAAAATATCTTGTGAGAGAGGTGTAGGTAAACAGGGTATTAACAAACGGTATCCGGATAAGCAGCCAGTATATCCAGTATGAAATAATTATGGCAGGAATTACATAAACCATTTCAATAATCTGTTTTACCCAGAGGTTTTCAATCCCCATAGCGGCGAACAGACCTGTCTTTCGCAGTAATAGAAAATTTATTGGCACAGATGTGATAAAAAAAAGTAATACTCCCCATGAATGGCCTGCAATTATTGCCTCCTTTTTACAGTATGCCATGCATCGCATGCATGCTTCGCAATGGTATGTCCAGAAAGGCACTTTGTTCTTTCCGGCCTGTCTCATCCTGATTGCCTGGTTAGGACAGAATTCGGCGCATACTCCGCAACCATTGCACCGGTTGTCTGTGAACATCATCTTTGCCATAAACAGCTTGCCGACAAGGAGGTAAATGATGGGGAAAACCGGGATCAACCAGAACAATAGAACAGCCCAGGCAAGCTCCCAGAGGTTATTCCCGAAATAAAACACCTTTTTACCATTTAGAATACGATCCATTACCGGGCCAATTTTGCCCCTTGCCCTGATTAACATTGACTCAATATTTTTTGTGTTCATCCCCCAGTGAAAATTTATCATGTTCACAGGCATATCCAGGCTGAACATGCCCTTAACCCTGTATCTCTTTACCAATAAAATGATTGCTGCTAGAAAATTTCCAAAACCTACAGCCCCAGGTATAACAACAGGGCCAAGCGGTATCCCCCCTCTGGTAGAAATGATGACCACCGGTGCATTATTTCCGGAAGGTATGCAAAATAAAAATTTGATCATCGACCATGGGGCCATCAGTCCATGAGCGGGGAACATTACACCAAGCAGACTTTCTTCCTCCGGTTTTATTTCATCTCCATGTTTTACATGGTCGATCATTTTGATCTCTGTGGGCACAGCATGGGATTCAGCTATCTCCTTCATCCATTCGGCCACACGATAGGTATTGCCTGTACCACTCATCACATATAAAATTATATTCCGAAAGGACATACTGTTTACCTTAATATTATCTAGTGTCCATCCAGAAAGAGGCAAATTCTGGATGGAGCTTTCAGCAGTCAGCTATCAGCTGTCAGCCAAATCGTTGTTTTTAATGCCTTTCGCTGAAAGCTGAACGCTAATGGCTGACCGCTTGAATCCAAAACAACAGTTTTTGGATGGACACTATCTATATTCATACAGCTCAAATCTCTGTATGGAGAAATCATTTCTGAAGACCCTGATATGCCTTCCTTGGTGGGTCTGGTCTCCATTTAAGTGGCGGATCACCTGCCATTTATTGTCTTTTAATCCGCCCTCTTCTGTTTTGAGGATACCTATCCTTTTACCTGGATCACTATTATCTATGAAGGTTATTGCTATACCTGATCCAGCAACATAAAACTCATTCTCACCTGTCCTTATTATTATTGCACCGCCCGGAACCCAGTGTTCGTCTACCGCTTCCGCCTCCCACCCAAGTGTATGAGTGTGCCTTACTGTAAATTCATATTCGCCGAATTGTACTTTCATCTCAGGGTTCTTTTTATCAACAAGAATACCATCTATAATATCACTGCCCTGATGTTTTGTTATCAATGGGGTTATCTGTTTAATAATATCATATGCCTTTGCGAGATCAGATTCTTCGGGGTTTTCAATGGACTCTACTGAAAAGGGTGAAAAGCCCAGGCTCTCATAGCGGCCAAGTGTAAAAAACGCCTTTGCTGCTGTGCCATTATCTATTCCCGCCTCAGGGATAAAGAGGGGATTATTATTTCGTGTGTACAGGTCACACCAGTGTTGAATATTTGGGAAATAGATATCCGGCGCCAGAAAATCTATGGCCGGTCCACCTGCCTTCCAGATGTCCATGAGGTGCGGGAGTGGCCCCGCGCTTGGATAGCCCTTACCCGGCGCGGTATCAGGGCGGTTTAATGCGGCATTAACAAACATGGGTAATGGATAAATCTTTTTACCGGTTTCAACTATAGCATTTGTATAGGAGGCGAAGTGCCAGGCCATAAAAATTTCATCCGTATGCACACCTTTACCAAATACCTCTTCCCATGTCCCTTTTGTTTTAGAGCCACTCCTTTCCCAGACAGCACGGAATTCAGGCACCAGGGTTCCCCTGTTGTCGGTCATATATTTTATAAGTTCTATTGGAACAGGGGCATTAAATTTTTCATTCGCCAGATTGCTGTAATCACGGGCTGATGGAAGCATCCCTATCTCGTTTTCTGGCTGGATCATTATTACTGTATTATTGGCGCTATCGATCTCACTTATGTGTCTCATCAGGGCGTTAAATGCATTCATGTCGGCCTTGAGATTGTTTTTGCTTAAGGGTGTTAATATCTCCTGGCTGATACCGTTCTCATCCTTGGCCCTTGGAAATCTTTTTTGATCGGTTTTGACCCATGCAGGGGCATGGGAGGACATACTGTTTTTCCATGATCCGAACCAGAGCAGGATCAGCTTTAAATCCATTTTTCTGGCCTCGCCTATGAGCTGATCATACAACTCAAATGCAAACTCCCCCTCTTCAGGCTCAATCAGTTCCCAGTACACAGGCGCAAGGACAGTATTCATGTTCAACGCCTTTAATTTTGGCCATACAGGAGCCATGTACTCAATGGATGTAAAGGTTGAATTCCCAAGCTCGCCCCCGCAAATGATGAACGGTTTATTATCAACGATTAATTGGGTTGTATTTCCCTGTTTTGTAAGATATGGGAGTTGATCATTTTTTTTTAAAACAGGGTCTGCGGCGTAAAGATGCAAAGAGAGAATGAAAAGCAGGGCTACTGTTAAATACAGTTTTATTTTATTCATCTTATATACCTTTAAAATGTTGACCAGTGAGTAAAAAAATAATAAAGCAGTTTGCATGTATAGCTGTTATAAAAACATCCGGTTCTTATCTCAAACCAGTAAATAAAAATATACAGGCAAAAACCGGGTTTGTCACTAGAGAAAATTTAACCCCTAAGTTGTTGAAGCTTCAATAACTTTCCGAAATCACAGGATAATCGGCATATTTATTGTTTACATTTGGTTGACATACCTATAATATCTGCTTAATTTTTATAAGTGTTTGGAAGAATTACCGATTAGTGATTTAAGGATTTAGCTTTTAATATGGAAAGTGCAGTTATCACCAATATTCAGGGGTATTCAATACACGATGGTCCGGGTATACGGACAGTGGTTTTTTTCAAGGGCTGCCCCCTCTCATGCAAATGGTGTCAGAACCCTGAATGCATATCAGGCTTGCCTCAGATAGGTTTTATCGAGCTCTTATGCAAAGGCTGCGGAAAATGTCTTGAAACCTGCCCGAATAATGCAATCAGTACAGACAATGGCAAGCACCGTATTGATTATTCCCTCTGTAATTCCTGCGGTATATGCACTGAAAACTGTATGTATGGCGCCCTTGTAAAATATGGAAAGCACATGACTGTTGATGAGGTATGGGATGAGGTGAGGCGTGACAAGATTTTTTATGATACTTCAAAAGGCGGTGTAACTGTATCGGGGGGCGAACCCATGCTGCACCCTGACTTTGTGAAACGACTTTTTGAGTTATGCCACGGGGAGCATATAAATACCTGCATTGAGACCTGCGGTAATGTGAAATTAAACAGCTTTCAGGAGGTTCTGCCTGTAACAGATCATTTTCTATTTGATCTTAAACACATGGATGAGGAAATCCATAAGGCTAACACAGGCAATACCAATAACATGATACTGGAAAATGCAGCATTCCTGGTTCAAAACAATGCGGATATCATATTCCGCAATCCCCTGATACCAGGCGTAAATGATACTGAAACAAATATTGACGCAACAGCAGGGTTCTTAAAGGGGCTCGGTAATAATGCATTAAGGCTTGAACTCATGCCCTTTCACAGGATGGGCAAGGACAAGTACAGGGCGCTCGATATGGCGTATCGTATGGGAGAGACCGCTATTATGAAAATAGAAGAGATAGAAATGGTTAAAAAGGCATATACTGATCGTGGTATAAACTGCACGATCTCAAGGTAATATATAAGCAAGGAGATAAAAATGACCGACATTAATAAGAAGCTGTTTGACCAGATAGATAAGCTTACACTAAGTAAACGTATCCAGCAATGGAAACAGGCAGTGAAATCATCCGGGTGGAGACTTTTTGCCGACAGGGCAAAATGGACTGCAGAATCATGGAAGGAGACCGAGGGAGAGGATATTCAGATCAGGCGTGCGAAGCTATTGGAAAAGATTCTTAAAAATATAGAGATCCGCATCCTGGATTTTGATGTAATAGTGGGCAGGCTCACCCCGAATGTGATCGGATGTGCAACATCATTTGATATATCCGGGGACTATATCCCCGGCCTGTGGGAGGATAAGGGTGAGATCAATGTCACAATGGATGCCAATGTCGGCCTGGACAGGGAAAGCCTTGAGGTACTTAGAGACAGTGCACGTGTATTTATAGGTAAGACAGCCCCTGAAATGACATACAAGGTATGGGAACAGGTGGTTGGCTCATGGGCAAAGGATGCCGAAGATGCAAAGCTGAAAGACCCGACACTTGATACAGGCTTTTTTCCCCAGTGTACCTCCGTGCTCATGTGGGGAAATATCCTTAATAAAGGCGTAAGAAGTTTTATCGATGAGGCAAAGGCCCATATAGATGAGTTTATAAAAAATCAGGATACGAACATTGATAAACTTCATTTCTGGAGATCTGCAATAATTGTGTGCGAGGCTGCAATAGCCCATGCACACAGGTATGCTGCTTTAGCAAGAAAGATGGCAGAGAGTGAACCAAAGGCAGAACGCAAGGCTGAGCTTCTTGAAATAGCACGTATATGTGAATATGTGCCAGAACACCCTGCAAGAACCTTTCATGAGGCGCTCCAGTGCATGGCCATCATGGGGGTGTGCAAGAATTATGAAAACCCCATGCATAATAATCCACAGTGGGGCAGGGGAGATCAGTACCTGTACAAATACTTTATCAATGATATAAACAGTGGCCGTATTAAACTGGAAAGGGCAGCTGAACTTTTGGCAGAGCTCATCGGACGTTGGGGCACCCAGACCTTTATAGCCGCTGAGAGCCTGAAGCAGTCACACCAGATCAATTTTGCAATCAATAATATTATGCTGGGCG
>Ga0123334_1006859_pt1 | contig 10389 bp, 6 predicted proteins | sample BiotimSIPDNA_FD_89706 | JGI IMG/M metagenome (GOLD analysis project Ga0123334, IMG submission 89706) | Anaerobic biogas reactor microbial communites from Washington, USA - Biogas_R1 time_0 SIP DNA | ecosystem: Engineered > Bioreactor > Anaerobic > Unclassified | place: Washington, USA | collected... | reverse complement strand
TTTTAACGTACGCACGTTTCAGTGATCTGGACATTGAATGGATTTCCAGAAATCCTGAACAAGGCACACTGTCACTTTCGGATCTGGAACAGCGGCTCGACCCGGAAACAGCTGCAGTCGTAGTCCAGTACCCGAATTTCTTTGGTGTGATTGACGATTTGACGGCGATTGCCGAAAGAACCCATCAACATAAAGCCAAATGCATCGTCAGTGCCGATCCGATTGCGCTGGGCCTGCTTCAATCACCTGGCGAAGCGGGTGCTGACCTGGTAGTGGGTGACGGACAGGCGCTGGGCAACAGCCTATCGTTTGGCGGTCCGTCACTCGGATTCTTTGCCGTGCGTAAAGATCTGATGCGCCGAATGCCGGGACGGATTGTCGGCGAAACAAAGGATGCCCGTGGGCAGCGCCGTTATGTATTGACGCTTCAGACACGTGAACAGCATATCCGACGGGAAAAGGCGACATCCAATATCTGCACCAACCAGGGGTTGAATGCTTTGACGGCGACGATTTATCTGGCACTCATGGGACCGTCGGGACTTGCCCGGGTCGCCGAGCTCAGTACACGCAAGACACATTTTCTGCGTGAGCGTCTGCTGGCATTACCCGGGTTCCAGCCGGTGTTCAACGGACCGTTCTTCAAGGAATTTGCGATCCGCTATGATGGCGATTTAGCTGCGCTGAATGATCATCTGTATCGTGACGGTTTTATCGGAGGGCTGATCGTATCAGAGAAGATGTCTGATATGGATGGTGTCTGGCTTCTGGCTGTTACAGAAAAAAGAACGGATGAAGAAATCGATCGGCTGGTCATGTCTATTCAGCGCTACATAAGCGAAAAGGAGGGCAGATAAATGAAAACGCAAGAATCGGTCATTTTTGAAAAAAGCAAACCTGATTGCCAGAGTGACTATCTGCCGCCTGTGAATCAGCCGCAACGGCCGCTTTCTGATATCATCCCCGCCGAGCGCCTGCGCAGACAACCGCCGCGTTTGCCGGAAGTGGGTGAAGTCGGCGTGATTCGCCATTATACACGTCTCTCACAAATGAACTATGGTGTCGATGGCGGTTTTTATCCGCTTGGTTCGTGTACGATGAAGTATAATCCTAAAATTAACGAGGATATGGCACGACTGCCCGGATTCGAACAGGTTCATCCGCTGCAGCAGGATCAATCTGTTCAAGGGTGTCTGCAACTGATGTATGAGCTTGACCAGATGCTCTGTGAAATCACAGGTATGGATCGCTTCACCTTGCAACCGGCTGCCGGCGCCCATGGTGAACTGGCCGGGCTGATGATGATTCGGGCCTACCATGAACACCGCGGCGACAGTCAAAGAACCAAGATGATTGTTCCTGACTCGGCGCATGGAACGAATCCCGCTTCAGCTGCGATGGCCGGTTTTGACGTGATCGAAGTCCGGTCAGATGCAGAAGGCTGCGTCGATGTAGCTGCTTTGAAAGCACTGCTCGGTCCCGATACAGCAGGGCTGATGCTAACCAACCCCAATACGCTGGGATTGTTCGATAAACAGATTGAGATAATCGCTGATCTCGTTCATCAGGCAGGCGGTCTCCTCTATTATGATGGAGCGAATATGAACGCCATCATGGGAATTACCCGGCCGGGTGATATGGGGTTTGATGTGGTTCACCTGAATCTGCACAAAACATTCAGTACACCGCACGGCGGCGGTGGCCCCGGGGCAGGCCCTGTCGGGGTGAAAGCGAGCCTTGAACCCTTTCTGCCGATTCCCCTGGTCGCCAGAAAAGCGGATAAAACCTTTATTCTGGATGCACAGCGCCCGCTGTCCATCGGCAGATTAAAAGGGTTTCATGGCCATTTTGCCGTTCTGGTCAAGGCGTGGGCTTATATCCGGACACATGGTGCGGAAGGATTGAGACGTGTTTCAGAAAGCGCCGTTCTTAACGCAAATTACATACGTGTCCGGCTGGCGGATGCCTATGAGGTGCCCTTTAACCGCGTATGCATGCATGAAGTCGTTGTTTCCGGCTCTCGTCAAAAGCAGTTTGGTGCTTCGACGCTGGACGTTGCGAAACGCCTGATCGACTATGGCTTTCATCCGCCGACGATTTATTTTCCACTGGTTGTCAAAGAGGCGATGATGATTGAACCGACTGAAACAGAAGACCGGGAAACACTGGATGCGTTTATTGAGGCACTGATCCAGATCGATCGCGAAGCACAGACAGACGTTGATCTTGTCCGCAGTGCGCCATCGACAACGGCTGTAGCCAGACTGGATGAAGTTCTGGCCGCCCGCCAGTCGATCCTGCGCTATGAGCCAATTGACCCGACGACAGGGCATGAAACGTCAGATAAAAATAATTGACCGGAGCGATACGAAAGCGATGAATTGTTTTGACATTATGGGTCCCGTGATGGTCGGTCCATCCAGCTCGCATACTGCCGGTGCCGTTCGCATTGGCCGGGTAGCCCGTGCCCTGGCGGGGCAGCAGCCTGTCCGGGCTGTCATCCGCCTGCACGGTTCGTTTGCAAAAACCTATCGGGGACACGGCACGGATCGTGCGATTCTGGCGGGTCTGCTCGGATTCAATCCCGACGACGAGCGGATTCGCATCAGCCCGCGGTTGTGCCGTGAGGCGGGTCTGGACTACACACTTCAGCAGGTTACGCTACCGGGCGCTCATCCCAATACAGCGATCATTGAACTGGCGTGTTCTGATGGCAGACAGACAATCGTGCAGGGAGCGTCAACGGGTGGCGGTAGAATTCTGATCGAATCCATCAATGGGCTGGACGTTTCATTTCGCGGTGAATACCATACACTTGTCATCAGCCACCGGGATGCACCGGGCGTTATCAGTCGCGTTACGCGTCAGCTGGCGGAGCGGCATATCAATATTGCCACGATGAAAGTATTCCGGTCTTTTCGCGGCGGAACGGCGGTCATGATCATTGAGACTGACGAACAAATTGATCCGGCCGTTTGCGACAACATCAAGCATTTGACGGGCGTCAGCCAGGCGATCTGGATCGAGCCGGTTATGTTTTAAGGAGCAAGCATGTTATCCTACCAGTCAATACAGGAATTAATTGAGGCGGCTGTCGAACAAGATCAGTGTATCAGTGACGTTGTTTTGGCTGATCAGGCAGCTGCTTTGGAGCAGGATCCGGAGAATCTGATCCAGACCATGCTTCAACGGCTCGAAGTGATGCGGCAGGCTGTGGAAAAAGGTCTTGCTGATGCGGGCCCTTCACCTTCAGGATTAAGCGGCGGAGCAGCTTCTTCATTGCGGCAGGCTCTCGATAAACAACAGTCCGTACTCGATCCGGTTCTGGTTCAGGTCATGGCGAAAGCTCTGGCCGTTGCCGAAGTAAATGCGAAGATGGGTCGGATTGTCGCGGCTCCGACTGCCGGATCCTGCGGCATCATCCCCGGTATTGTTTTGACAGTCGGTGAACTGCAGTCGATCTCCGACCGGCAGATTGCCCTCAGTCTGTTCACGGCATCAGGATTTGGTCTGGTGATCGCCAATCGCGCATCGCTGTCAGGTGCCGAAGGTGGCTGTCAGGCAGAATGCGGCAGTGCGGCAGGGATGGCCGCCGCCGCCGCTGTTGAGTTGATGGGGGGAACACCTGAACAGTCAGCGCATGCTTGTGCAATCGCGCTGAAGAATTGCCTGGGACTGGTTTGCGACCCGGTAGCCGGACTGGTCGAGGTACCCTGTATCAAACGGAATGCCGGACAGGCAGCATCAGCACTGGCTGCGGCAGAAATGGCTTTGGCAGGTATCACGAGCGCGATTCCTGTCGATGAAGTCATTGAAGCGATGAAAGATGTTGGCAACCAGATGTCTGTCACCTTGAAAGAGACTGCTGCAGGCGGTCTGGCGATGACACCGACCGGACAGGCAGTTGATGCTCGTCTGACTGAAGACGCCGCATCACATCTTGACTAATCATGCCGGTTATAGAGGCAGACATGTGAGAAAACAGACCAAACAAGGATATCAGGAGGACCATTATGACAACAACCAAAGGATTTATAACACCAGAGAAAATCGAAAAGTACCGTGAAGCTTATCGGACCCATTCAATCAGACCGATTACTGCCCGGGCGATTACCCGCAGCGGCCTGAAAGAAGCTGCATTTGATCATCACGTTCTGCGCAGTATACGCCCAATATTTTCAATTGACCTCAAAACCATGCCGGTGACCAATCAAAAGATGAGTGGCCGGTGCTGGCTGTTTGCTGCGCTCAATCTGCTGCGCGAAGATATTGCCGGACAGTGCAACATCGAATCATTTGAATTATCGCAGAATTATCTGACTTTCTGGGACAAGTTTGAAAAAGCCAATTATTTTCTGGAATCTGTCCTGGCTACTTTGGATGAGACGACGGACAGCCGCCTGTTCAGCTGGCTGATGACCTCTTATCAGGACGGCGGCCAGTGGGATATGTTTATCAATCTGGTCAGCAAATACGGCGTTGTCCCGAAACAGGCAATGCCAGAGACATTTCATAGTGAGGCGACAGCCGGATTGAATCATGTGATTAATACCTGTCTGCGCCGCAACGCAGCGAAACTCAGACAGCTGCACGAACAGGGAATATCGGCGGATCAACTGGCGGCAGAAAAGGAGAAAATGATCGCTGAGATCTATGGTATCCTGTGCCAGTGCTTCGGCGAGCCGCCGCTTAGTTTCGACTGGGAGTACACGGATCGTGACAAGACGTACCATTGCCACGCCGGCCTGACGCCACAATCGTTCTACAGCCGCTTTGTTACCCAGTCGTATGAGGATGCAGTCAGCCTGATCCATGCACCGACCCGCGACAAGCCGTTTGAACGAACATTTACCGTTCGTTTCCTGAATAATGTTGCTGACGGGCGGCCAGTTTGTTACCTCAATGTGACGATGGATGTCCTGAAAAAGCTGGCTGTCAAGCAGCTTGAAGCAGGTTTTCCGGTCTGGTTTGGCAGTGATGTCGCCCATGGCGGAGATCGCAAGCTCGGCGCCTGGTTCAACGAGCTGTATGACTATGAGGGCGTCCTGGCAACCGAGCTGGCTATGAGCAAGGAAGATCGCCTGGATTATCGTGAGAGCGCGATGAACCACGCGATGGTGTTCACGGGCGTCAATCTGAAAGATGGACAGCCTAACCGCTGGAAAATTCAAAATTCCTGGGGTGACGAAAATGGTGAGAAAGGGTATTACATAGCTGACGATGCCTGGTTTGACCAGTTTGTGTATCAGGCCGTGATTTTAAAGCAGTTTCTAAGCGATGATCTGATCTCAGCCCTTGAGACTGAACCGATTGTGCTTGAGCCATGGGATCCCATGGGAACGTTGGCAGATTAAGGCAGCTTTCAATCAAAATCAGCAGACAGATCGGGCATCAACCCGGTCTGTTTTTCTGTTGGCAACCACATCCGCTATTTCGGCTTATATCGATAGATCAAACAATAAAAAATTTAAATTTATATCAATATGCACAAATAAAGCAAATCATGTGTTGTAAAAATCATGATTCTAACAGTCGTCAAATTGAATCGAATGATCTGTATCCTATGTTACAATAATGAAGAATATCTGGACGCGTCGGCGTCCAAAATACATACAGATGATCGCATCTTGGATTGTCATCAAGAATCTATCTGTCAACTGAAAGAACGGTTTGAAAAAACCGTTTATATAAAGGGAACGTAAACGTTTACGAATCAGTTGCAATCTTCCCTCTGACCGGTCGGTCAACGATACCGAACGGTTCAGGCGATCTAACGAACAGAAAACTGAATATTGAAGCAAGCAGACCACAGTGACATCAAAGGAGGTTCAGTATGGCGCACCCATGCGATTGTCTCACAGATTCACGTCAAGAAGAAACGGCGTATCAAACCTTACACCAGGTGATTGTTGATTACGACCGTGATCCCAAAAACCTGATCCAGATCCTGCATATGGCACAGGCGATTTTCGGCTATTTGCCGGAGGCCACTCAACGCTATATCTGTACTGAGATGGACTTGCCCTTTTCCCAGGTCAGCGGGGTTGTATCTTTCTATTCTTATTTTTCAACACAGCCAAAAGGGCGACATACCATCCAGGTGTGTCTGGGAACGGCCTGTTACGTACGGGGCGGCAAAAAGGTGCTTGAGGCTTTGAAAGAATCTCTTGGCATTGATGTCGGCGAGACCACTGAAGACCGGCGTTTTTCGCTGGAGGTCAAGCGCTGTATCGGTGCCTGCGGACTCGCGCCGGCCGTTGCGATTGATGATTTTGTCCATAAACGCGTGAATCCAAACAAGCTGCAGGAAATCCTCAGCCAGTACGAGTAGGGGGTGCGACAGTGAACGGAAGCAGACTCATTCAAACCCAGAAGGATCTTGATACGATTCGAGATACGTTTATTGAAAAGCAGAAGCGTTATCAATGGTCCGTTCTTGTATGCGCCGGAGCGGGCTGTATTTCCTGTGACTGCGTTCGTGTTCAGAGCGCACTGATTGAAGCGCTTCATGATGCCGGTTTACAAAATGAGGTTCAGGTCAAGATGACCGGGTGTATGGGTAATTGTGATATCGGTCCGGTGATGCTTGTCCAGCCGGGCGGTGTCTTTTATTGCAAACTTAAGCCGCAGGATATGAAGACAATTGTTCAGCGTCACCTGAAAGATCATGAAATTGTTGAGTCCCTCTGTCCGGTGGATCCGAAAACCGGCCAGCATGTGGCGCATCTCAATGATCTGACTTTTTACAACAGGCAGAAGACAATTGTTTTGAAGAATTGCGGGAAAGTCGATTTTAACAGTCTTGAAGAATATATCGCCCAGGACGGATTCCGGGCGCTGGAACAGGCCATCTGTCGGATGACGCCGAATGAGGTGATTGAAGAAATCAAGCAGTCAGGATTGCGTGGACGGGGCGGCGGCGGTTTTCCGACCGGTCTCAAATGGGCATTGGCCAGAGTATCAGAAGCGGATGACAAGTACGTGATCTGCAATGCCGATGAAGGTGACCCAGGAGCGTTCATGGATCGCAGCCTGCTGGAAGGCGACCCCTATGCCCTGATTGAAGGCATGGCGATCGGGGCCTACGCCATCGGAGCTGCCCATGGTTTTGTCTATGTTCGCGCCGAATACCCACTGGCAATCGAACGTCTCAGTCAGGCCATCGCTGAATCTCAGAGAAGGGGTCTGCTAGGCAGGAATATCTTTAACAGTGATTTCACGTTTGAGCTGTCTGTCCGCATAGGAGCGGGAGCGTTTGTCTGCGGCGAAGAAACAGCCTTGATGAACTCTGTGGAGGGACGTCGCGGTGAACCGGTTCAGAAACCGCCTTTCCCGTCGGAACGTGGTTTATTCGGGAAACCGACTGTGATCAACAATGTTGAGACATTCGGAAACGTCGCAGCGATTATCCGTAACGGTTCTAGTTGGTTCTCCCAGATTGGGACACCTAACAGCACCGGCACAAAAGTCTTTGCCCTGGCTGGTGATATCCAAAATACGGGCATCGTCGAAGTGCCGATGGGGATCACGCTGGGCGAAGTCATCTTTGACATCGGCGGCGGTATTCCAAAAGGTAAACGATTTAAAGTAGCGCAGACTGGAGGTCCATCCGGCGGTTGCCTGACCCGTGAACATCTGAACACACCGATCGATTACCAGTCGCTGGTTGAACTGGGCGCCATCATGGGATCGGGCGGGTTGATCTGTATGGATGAAGATACCTGCATGGTCGATGTTGCCCGCTTTTTCATGGAGTTTGTTCAGGAGGAATCCTGTGGAAAGTGTGTCGCCTGTCGTCTTGGTACGAAACGGATGCTGGAAATTCTGGAACGGATAACGCAGGGCAAAGGTGTTGAAGGTGATGTCGAGCAGCTGATCGAGCTTGGTGAGACGATCAAGGAGACAGCGCTGTGCGGGCTGGGCCAGACTGCACCGAATCCTGTCTTGAGCACCATCAAGTATTTCCGGGACGAGTATGATGAACATATTCGCAACCATTATTGCCGCGCTGGCGTCTGCCAGAACCTTTTCCTGTCTCCTTGTGAAAATGCCTGTCCGGCGGGTGTCAATGTTCCGGGTTATATCGCGTTGATTGCGGCGAACCGCCCTGTCGATGCCTATCACCTGATTCGTCAGGAAAATCCCTTCCCGGCGATCTGCGGACGTGTCTGCACCCACCCCTGTGAAAGCCGGTGCCGCCGTGCGCAGATAGATGATCCGCTGGCCATTGTTGATTTAAAACGCTATGCGGCTGATGAAGCGCTGAAGAGCTATAAACCGGCGGTTGATCTCGTGTTCCCGAAAAAGGGGAAATCAGTTGCCATCATCGGTGCCGGACCATCCGGACTGACGTGCGCCTATTACCTGGGCCGGCTGGGTTATACAGTCGAAGTGTTTGAGACGCAGCCGGTTGCCGGGGGCATGCTTGCGTTCGGTATTCCGGAATACCGGTTGCCCAAGCAAGTTCTTGAACGGGAGATCCAGTCTATCTGCCAGGTTGGCATCACGCTGCACACCGGAATGGAAATCGGAAAAGAAGTGTCGTTCGAAACACTCAGGAAGGATCACGACGCGATCTACATCGCCACAGGGACCCAGCATTCACGAAAAGTCGGTGTGCCGGGTGAAGATATGAAGGGCGTCTATCACGGCCTGGATTTCCTGAGAGACGTCAATCTGGGCGCACCGGTCAGCATTCAGGGTGTTGTCGCCGTTATCGGCGGCGGGAGTACCGCGATGGATGCTGCACGGGTCGCAAAGCGTCTGGGTGCCACTGAGGTTCATATTCTGTACCGCCGTTCAATTGAGGACATGCCGGCAGATAAACGTGAAATTCATGAGGCGATGGAAGAAGGCATTCAGATACACGAACTGGTTCAGCCCATTTCGTTTGAAGGACGTTCGCGCGTCGAGAAAGTCGTATGCAAACGCATGAAACTCGAAGGATTCGATCGGGAGGGACGCAGAAAGCCCGTCGCGATTCCCAATGAAACCATCATCTATGACGTTGATCTGGTGATTCCAGCTGTCAGCCAGTACTCTGATTTGCCATTTGTCAAACGAGATGATGTTGAAATGACAGATTGGGGAACCTTTATTATTGACCGTGAGACGCATAAAACAACGATGGACGGTGTCTTTGCCGGTGGTGATGTTGTGCGCGGAGCGGATGTGGTGATAACGGCAATCGCAGATGGCAAACAGGCTGCCCGTTCAATCGATCTGTTTCTCGGTGGTGACGGCGTTCTCAACAAAGGGGAACCGATTGAGATTCCCCAACCGATGGACGATCCGGATCTGCTTGAACACGAACGATTTGGTATGAAATGCCTTGATCCGGAGGAGCGCTGCCACTCGTTTGATGAAGTGTTCGCCGGGTTTCACAAATTAAATGCCATAGCAGAAGCGATGCGCTGCCTTCGCTGTGACCGGCGTTAAAGGAGGACGACAGATGTTTGAATTAACAATGAACAGCCAGACCGTGACCGCTGAGCCAGGGGAGACGATTCTAGAAGTTGCTGTAAGGCATCACATCAAGATCCCCACATTGTGTTATTTAAAGGACAAACACAAGATCGGTTCCTGCCGGATTTGCGTCGTTGAAGTTAAAGGTTCAAAAAATCTGATGGCGTCTTGTGTGACACCTGTATCAAAGGGCATGGTCATAGAAACACATTCACCGCGCGTTCGAAAAGCCCGCAAAATGCTCTATGAGCTGATGTTGTCAGATCATCCAGCAGACTGCCTTCACTGTGAACGAACCTCAGACTGTGAGTTCAGGCAGCTCGGTGAAATCCTCCAGGTTGATCAGTCCCGGTTTACCGGCCAGCGCTCTAAAAATTTCAACGACACCTCAAGTGCCGCGATCGTGCGGGATAACAACAAGTGCATCTTGTGCCGCCGATGCGTGACGGTCTGCAATGAGATACAGCATGTTGGTGCGCTGAACGTCCAGAACCGTGGGTTCGCCACGGAAATCAGTCCAGGCTCCGATCTCCTGCTTGGGACAGCTGTCTGCGCTGCCTGCGGACAGTGTACACTGGTCTGTCCGGTTAATGCGCTGCATGAACAGGATACGACCGCTGATTGCTGGAAAGCACTGGCTGACCCGGAAATAACGGTGGTGGTGCAGACAGCACCAGCTGTCAGATGCGCACTGGGAGAACCGTTCGGCATGCCAGCCGGTTCCCTGGTAACGGGAAAAATGGCGGCGGCCTTGCGGCGACTTGGATTTGACGCCGTATTCGACACCAATTTTACCGCTGATCTGACCATTCTCGAGGAAGGTTACGAACTGCTGGGGCGTCTGGCAGCTGCGGCACTCGAACGCGGCGACATAACAGCTGAACATCTGAGCAAGTTGAACCTGCCGGAGCATCTGCCTGACCC
>Ga0123334_1006857_pt1 | contig 10391 bp, 4 predicted proteins | sample BiotimSIPDNA_FD_89706 | JGI IMG/M metagenome (GOLD analysis project Ga0123334, IMG submission 89706) | Anaerobic biogas reactor microbial communites from Washington, USA - Biogas_R1 time_0 SIP DNA | ecosystem: Engineered > Bioreactor > Anaerobic > Unclassified | place: Washington, USA | collected... | reverse complement strand
TCCAAAAATTAGGATACTCTATTTGATTTACAATATCATCACGTATTGTATAGTATGTATCAAATGAACCATTTCCATTTGCATTTGCATACCATATCATAAGTTTATAGCCCCGGTGTGAGGGTAGCGTTAGATACTCAGTAAAGGTAAAAATATCTGCCTTGCCATCGCCATTAAAGTCTGCCATGTGTATTTTTGTGCTTGCAACTTCATAGGTACCCGACCCGACACCAAGTTGGTGTTGAACCTTTGTAGGGAAACTACCGGAGCCATTTGATATTGCGGTATATACAGTTCCATCTGAATTAAACATAATCAGGTCTGTTTTCCCATCTCCATTAAGGTCAGCAAGGCTGTTACTGAAGTTATTCACTCCATCAGAGGTGATTTTGTCTGCAAATGTTAAACTTGTCGCAGTGCTGGTTGACAGATATACATGAACCTTGGAATTCAGACCGCTACTTACCATATCAGCCTTTCCGTCACCATTTATATCTCCTAATGCAACACTCACTTGTATAGTACCTGTAGAGGTGTTAATTGGGCATGGCTGAAGTTCCATTGGATCTTGTGCTGTAAAACGAACAGTAGAGGAATGGGGATTTGCCAGATACGGGTATACATAGACAGGTTCTTGGCTGCCGCCTAGTGAATATACCTCTATAAAATCCTGAATCCCATCTCCATTAATATCACCAAATACCAGATAATGATTTTGAGTCCTATAGCCTGGTATAGCCTGAGTTGTAGGGCCTGTTGGCGTGAATGTGCCATCTCCGCCATCATAATATGTAAACTCATACGGTGGAAGGGTATCATTTGGGTTATTCGGATTTACTCTCTGTATCTGGGTTAGCCTTGATCTCCCATTTCCAACTGAATATTCATAATCAAGGTTATATTTATACGCTATATCTGAATCTACCTTTACTGTTATTGTACTAAGTCGTTTGGCTGTTGTAACAAGAAATTTTGTTTTATAAGACGTTATTATATCGGTTCTGTCTTCGAGTCCGAACTCTACTATTTTATTTGTAGAAAGGCCGTTTGTATTTCCTGTATAGGATATCTGATATGGATATATCTGCCCTGAGTATGCTGGTGTATAGCTTATAGTCATATAATTGCCATTTGTATCCTCAACCCTGTCGAGGTTCCAGCTATATACATTGCTTCCATTTGCTATCCTGGAGTTCACAGTCTGACCATAGAAATACTTTGTTCCGTCTTTGGCAGTAGCTGTCCAATGATTAGACCCTGTATTATAATAATATTTTATGAAAGCTCCTTCAATTTTAGCCCCATAGTAATTGGTACCCCAGTCACTGCTTCTGGATACCAATTCTGCTCCATCTGCCACAAACTCGCTGCCACTATAATTTAATCCCTTTTTTGTAGAACGACTGATTGAACCCAGGCTAAGGTCCCAGCCCACACCAAGCCAGCCATTCCCATTATAACTTGAGTAATCAAGAGAAATATTCGGCTGGAGGCCATTCCTTCCCGGAGGCACCTCAATAGGGTAACTTAATGTTGCTGCCCCTACCTGGCTTACTGATACAGATTCAGGTTTGGAATATACTCCGCCTGTAGCCTTTTCAGAAGCCCCGCCGGATGTAGAGCTCATCGCGGAGGATTTCATAGCAGTCTCTTCTGATAATTCATCAGTTGACTTTTTTGTATTATCTTTTTTAGCTGATTCGGTTGCTTCTTCTGAATAAACCTCACTATCGGATACATAGCTGCTGTCACTGCTTTCAGACCCTTCTTCCTGTGCAAAACTTGTTTCTATTTGCATTATAATCAAAAGGAAAAGTGATATTGAGATTAAAATAACATTTTTTATTTTTTGACTTAACCGCATTTAAGCTCTCCATTAAAAAGTGTTAATCAGGCAATTTTTATAACTGGTATTTGCATAAACAGGCCATTACTTTACTCTGTTAATGGTTTTGATCCGACCTAGTTCATCATAGGTGTAGGTACTTCCGTTAGGAGGTAATACCACATTTACAGTTACTGTTTTGTATACTGTTGCACCTCCACTTCCTGTAATAGTCATTGTGTATGTAGTATTAGTCAAGGGTGAAACGCTTCTTGACCCGCTTGTTGCCACCGCTCCAATCCCCTGATCTATGCTTACCGATGCCGCATTTGTTGTATTCCAGGTTAAGGTACTTGAAGACCCGGCTTGTATTGAGCTTGGATTCGCTGTAAACGTCCCGGTTGGCGGAGGAATGACCGTTACAGTAACTGTTTTAGGAGTGGCTTCCCCTCCAGGCCCCGTAACGGATAATGTATATGTAGTAGTAGCTGTTGGTGTAACAGTTCTCGTACCATTTGCTGCTACAGCACCAATCCCCTGGTTTATACTTATTGATGTGGCATTGGTGGTGCTCCATGATAAAGTACTTGATGAACCCAAATTAATGGCTGCAGGACTGGCTGTGAAGGTTGAAGTCGGGACAACATTTACTGTTACTGTTCGGGTTATTGTACCCCCTGCCCCTGTAACTGTCATTGTATATGTTGTATTGATTGATGGCGAGACGCCTATAGAACCATTCAGGGCTGTACTCCCTATTGCAGGATTAAAACTTACTGATGTTGCATTCACGGTGCTCCAGTTTAAAGTGCTTGTTCCGTTGGGATTAATAGTTGATGGATTCGCTGTAAATGCAGCGTGTGGCACTATGTTGATTGTTACAGACTGTGTTGTTGTCCCACCTGCCCCGATAGCTGTTATTGTATATGTAGTATTCGATGTTGGTGAAACAGAAATTGAGCCGTTTGTTGCTACATACCCAATTCCCTGGTTTATACTTATTGATGTGGCATTGGTGGTGCTCCATGATAAAGTACTTGATGAACCATAATTGATTATTGCAGGGCTTGCAGTGAAGCTTATTATTGGAACTATATTGACTATTGCTGTTTGCGATACTGTTCCACCTGGTCCGGTAACAGTCATTGTATATATCGTATTGGTTGATGGGGAGACCACTATAGAACCATTCAGAGCAGTGCTACCAATCGCGGGATTAAAGCTGACTGAAGTAGCATTCGTGGAAGCCCATGTAAGGGTGCTTGATCCTCCCTGATTTATCGTCGCAGGGTTTGCTGTAAATGTGGCAGTTGGGACAATATTTACTGTTGCTGTTTTGGTTATTGTACCCCCCGGCCCTGTAACTGTCATGGTATATGTTGTATTTGCTGTAGGAGATACACTTTTTGTACCACTCAATGCAGTGCTACCAATCGCGGGATTAAAGCTGACTGAAGTGGCATTCGTGGTAGCCCATGTAAGGGTGCTTGATCCTCCCTGATTTATCGTCGCAGGGCTTGCTGTAAATGTGGCAGTTGGGACAATATTTACTGTTGCTGTTTTGGTTATCGTACCCCCCGGCCCTGTAACTGTCATGGTATATGTTGTATTTGTTGAAGGAGAGACCCCTATAGAGCCACTCAGAGCTGTGCTGCCAATCGCGGGGCTAAAGCTTACCGCTGTGGCATTGGTTGTACTCCAGCTTAAGGTACTTGTCCCCCCAAGACTGATGGGATTCGGACTCGCAGTAAATGTGGCAGTTGGAGGTGCTATATTTACTGTTGCTGTTCTTGTAGTGTTACCACCTATCCCTGTAGCAGTTAGAGTATATGTAGTATTAGTTGAAGGTGATACTGCTATTGACCCGCTCAGTGCAGTACTTCCTATTGCAGGGCTGAAACTTACAGATGAGGCCTCACTGGCATTCCATGTGAGGGTACTTGATGCTCCAAGATTGATTATTGCCGGACTTGCAGTAAAAGTTGCCGGAGGGGGATCAGGAGCATATAATTCAAATTCGGAAACAATGAACTGGTAAATTGGTGCTTCATAATATTCCCAGGGCATCCATGGTATGGGTACCCATTGCGTCCCAACTACATAACCTACTGATGAAATCTTGTAGTATAAATATGGTGTTGTATTACTCGACACATTAGGTATATTAGTCCAGGCAGAACCATTGTTACTCCCTTGTAAAGTCCATGCTGCATTTGCCCCTAAAATTGTACACTGTTGGACTATCTTTGCAGCAGGCAACTGATATATCAGATATTGGGTTGGCGGAGAGTTAGGATATTCGATAAGTACCGCAGCCGATTTCCATTTTGTGCTTGTATTGGAATCAAAGGCCTTGGATGGTGCATAGGTTGAGGATTCCGATGAACTGGCACTTGCAGTTCCATTTGTCAACTTAGTGTATGTTAATGCAAAGGCTGTTTGAGTTATTCCTATAATTATAAACAAAGGAATAAAAAACATGAGGGTTAGCTGTAACAAAACATTTTTCTTCATTATTCGCCTCCGGTTTAGTAAATAACTGCCAAATTTCAAAATAATTCAAAATCTTAAAACATGAATCGTAATGAGCAACGATTTTAATTCACTAAAAAACAAAAGCCGTAAAACAAATAAGACAAAAACTACGATAAGAAAAAAGACTGTAGCACACCTATGATTACCTTGAATACTGTCGGGTAATAAGTGGGCCATTCTTAATTAATATGTAAATCCAAATCAGGAATACTTAAATAGTGCTGTTGGCTGATTAAGTATTGAGGCGGAATATAGAAGGCATATAAATTATTGTCAATCAGATTTTTCCTGTTTTTGTATTTTGGTATACATTAAATCGTTTTGAATTGAATCTGAAATAAGTTCTGAGTCAATTAGCTTTTATTTTTCTGGTTATCTATTCAGCCTCTGCTAACCACATTTCATATTCTTTCATATTGTTTTATAGCAATTACAGACGAACGAAATTTGGTCAGAGAAGTTGAAGTTGGTATAGGCATTTCGCAAATGACAAAATATATATAATTTTTTCAAGTTAGCCTCTTTATAACTATTCCATTAACCACAGTTTGAAAAGTAAGATAATGCTTTTGCATTCATCCATAACATTTTTTAGATTTCTTCTTGACTTTTATCTGCCCTTAAATAATCTTGGAACCTGTCTTATTTCCATCTATAAAACTTTAAAACGAGGTTACTTTATATCCGTCTGGAAAAATGCATATTTTTCAGGCAGATTCTTTTTTACAGGCAATAACAAATAAGACCCGGAGGTAAATCATGTCCCAACAAGTATTATTCGCTATTCCCAATGTTACCACACCCAATCAGCCGGTAATATTCAACGCGGAAAGGTGCAACGGCTGCAACCACTGTGTGGAGGTATGCCCTATTGATGTTTACATCCCCAACCCTGTAAAGGGGAAGCCGCCCATTATCCTGCATCAGGATGAATGCTGGTACTGCGGCTGCTGCGCAAATGACTGCCCGAGACCAGGCGCAATAAAATTCAACTGGCCTCTTCAGTCACGCGCTTACTGGAAGAACAAAAAAACCGGCGAAATTGGTCAAATATAAGGAGGGATTACCATGACAAACTGGCACGATTATTTAAAAGCTAATAGCACACCACCAACCTGGCCCTACCCTGTCCGCTTTGAAAATGAGGTAGAGGTAGAGACAGATATACTGGTAATAGGCGGAGGCATCGCAGGATGCTGGGCAGCAATAAGCGCTGCAAGACAGGGGCTAAAGGTTACACTTGTTGAAAAGGGTGACACTATTAGGAGCGGCGCAGGCGGGCCTGGTTGTGACCACTGGTGCTGTGTACCTGCAAACCCATTATCACGCGTCAGCCCTGATGACTGGGCCATCCATATGGCTGACCGCCCCTACCCTAACGGTATCGGTATACAGATCCAGTGCCGCGAGGATTATGATACACTGCTAGAAATGGAACAGATGGGCGGAAAGATCCGTGACACAAATGATGAATATAAGGGCGCTGAAGGAAGGGATGATAAAACCAAGTTCATGATCTCTCCACGTTACGGCACCATACACAGCTACATGCCTGACCCCAACATGGGCACACCGGGGTTTAATCCGCCTGAAAAGCGGAATAATGTTGTTATCCGCGTATGGGGCTCCACATTTAAACCGGCCCTTAAAAAAGAGTGCAAAAGACTGGGAGTACAGATATTTGACAGGGTCATGGGCACGAGCCTTCTGACTGAAAATGGGGTACAGGGCGATCGAGTTATCGGCGCAACAGGGCTTAATAACCGTACCGGTGAGTTCATGATATTCAAATCAAAGTCAACCATTGTATCAACAGCAGGCGGAGGCTCTGTGTGGCTTATGAACAGTGAGCTGTGCGGTATGTCTACCATGATGAACAGGGCCTCATCCAGCGACGGGCTTATCATGGGATGGAAGGCCGGGGCTGAACTGGTGGATATGGAGGCCACAGGCCCGATCGGCATTGCAACCGGTCTTAAACACAAGTGGTATACAGGCGCAGGCGATGCAAGCTATGAAAATGTGCCCCTTGTGGATGCCAATGGTAAAAGGGTTCCACTCCCCATTCAGGGCTGGGAAGATGCAGGCGCCATGATCCTCACACCTGAAGGGGATAGGAAGATCAAGGAGGCAATATTGAAGGGTGAGTATGAGCTGCCCTTTTATGGTGACTGGCCCTCAATGTCTGATGTGGAAAGACGCGCTACATGGAACCTAATGCTTGGAGAGGAGTCCACAACAAAGGTGATTATCGATACCTTTAACCAGGCAGGGTTTGACGGGAGCAAAGACCTGCAGCAGAGTTATAAATTCCTGGAAGGCCAGACCATGCCACAGTGGCGTCAGCCCGGAATGGGAGGCCTGCTGGTTGACTGGAACCTTAAGAGTTCGCTTGACGGGCTTTATGTAGCAGGCAACACCATGTTTTCATCAGAAGACCACAGTTACTGCGCTGCAACAGGGAGATACGCGGGAAGGAAGGCAGTCGCATATGCAAAAGAGATAGAACAGGGCAAGGTTTCACGCGATCAGATAGCAAGAGAAAAGGCAAGGGTATATGCCCCCATTAAACGCTCAGGCGGTATTGAATGGAAAGAGCTTCATGCAGGGCTTGCAAGGGCAATGCAGTATTATGCAAGTGAATTCAAGACAGAAAGGCTCTTCAGGATGGGCTTATGGGCAATTGAAAAGATGGAAAAGGAGGCAGTGCCGCAGCTCTATGCGCTTGATCCTCATAAGCTTATGAGAAGCCTTGAAGACCTGCAATTGATAGAACATGCAAAGATCATACTGAACGCATCTATTGCAAGGAAGGCCAGCAGTGTACCATTGGGCTTTGACAGGATAGATTACCCTGAGGTTGATCCCCCTGAATGGAACAGGTTCTCCACCATTAAGCTTGAAAATGATAGAATAAAGATCGATTACAAGCCGCAGAATTTCTGGGGCAACATGAAGGAGCAGTATGAGAAGCATAACCCCGATTATGAAGGGGTGTATAAAAAATAAGGTTTGAGGTTTGAGGTTTGAGGTTTAAGGTTTAAGGGTTCGAGGTTTAAGGTTATAGGTTATAGGTTAAGAAGAATACAGGGGGCAAGGGTTCAAGATTCAAGGTTGAAAATTGTGAATTGTGAATTGTGAGTTAAGGGGTTTTAAAATTATTTTACTCGAACCCTGGACCCCTGGAACCCTTGAACCCTGATTATTTCAAATCTCAAATTTCCAATTTCAAATCTTTTCCTTTCCCTTATCTCCATTTTTCTAGTATTGTGCCAGCCACAAAAAGTCTGATTAATGTTTAACAAGAAGTGAATTATATGGAAGAAAACAGATTTAATAAAAGTGTGCTCGACACAGACAAAATAGGTCACCTTCTCTTTAAATTATCCATGCCGGTCTTTTTCGGCATGTTTGTACATTCACTCTATAATGTAATAAGCGCTATTTTTATAGGCAGATATGTTGGCCATCTGGGCATGGCAGCCCTCTCCATTGCATTTCCGCTTCAGATGATAGGTTTCGGGCTTGGGACCATGTCAGGCATAGGGGGTATGTCGCTTATCTCCCGGTTTCTCGGGGCAAGGGAGAATGAGCAGGCTGAAAAATCACTTGGTAACGGCATTACACTTGCTGTAATACTGAGCTGCCTTGCCATCATCGGTTTGATGCCATTCCTTAACTTCTGGCTCACCATTATGGGGGCCTCCGAAAATGTCCTGCCCTATGCGCGTGAATACATGATCTATATAATAATAAGCATGATATTCGCAATTATAGGCACCTCACTCATGAACTATACAAGGGCAGAGGGCAACGCAAAGGTAAGCATGGTTGCCATGATAGCAGGGGCTATCATAGATATTATCCTCTGTTATATATTTATAGTGCGAATGCAGATGGGTGTTAAAGGCGCAGGCGTTGCCACAATTATAGCCCAGCTCTTTTCCATGCTGTACCTGTTAAACTATTATAGGTCAGGTAAGAATTATCTCAAGATCAGGGTAGCCAATTTTATCCCGGATATAAAGATCATGAAGGAGATGTCAGCAATAGGCTCCGGCGCATTTATACAGATGTTTGCGAGCAGCCTGGCCGCAATGATACTCTTCAAGATGGCAGCGACCTATGGAGGTGACTATGCACTTGGCGCCTTTGGCATAGCGCAGAGGATACTCATGTTCATAACCATGCCTGGAATGGTCTTAAGCCAGGGGGTCCAGCCAATACTTGGCTTCAACTACGGGGCAAAACGTTTCAGGCTTGTCATAAGGTCCATGAACCTTGCCCTGGTCTGGTCACTGATATTCGGCACAGCGGGTTTTCTTCTCGTTTATTTTACCCCTGAACCGTTTATAAGAATATTCACTGATGACCCTGAACTGATAAAGATGAGCATAGCAACAAACAGATATATGTTCCTGGCCCTTCCGCTGTTAGGGCCGCTCCATATCGGCACCATGATATTCCAGGCAATCGGTAAGGCAAAGCAGGCATTTATTACAGCATTTGGCAGACCGGTAATTTTCCTGATACCATCTGCCCTCTTCTGGACCCATCTGTTCAGGCTCAAAGGGGTATGGCTTGCATTCCCTTCATCTGATGTTCTGACATTTTTTCTAGTCGGAATTCTTATGCTGCCCATACTTACAGAATTTAGAAAAGGGATTACTCAGAATGAAATACCCCAAACCTTACAGTAAATTTTTCCAGATTATTGATCCGGTTTTTTATTGAAGTATATGGGTAGTTTATATTATACGGTCTACGGTATGAGGTTTAAGGTATGTGGTTTGTGGTTTAAGGCTTGAGGAAAAACATATGACGCAGTTTGGATATGCAGGTAATATCCTTAAAGTTGACCTGACAAACAGAAATATAACAAGGCTTGATACAGCAGGGTATTCAGACAGATTTATTGGCGGCAGGGGTATTGCTGCAAAACTTTTCTGGGACTTTGTTCCGCCTGAAACAAAGGCATTTGATCCTGAAAACTGCCTGATCTGCGCCACAGGCCCTGTTGCAGGTTTTACAGGGTTCGCCGGCTCAAGATGGCAAATCTGCGGTAAATCACCCCAGGGAGACAGGGAGACATTTTCCTATTCCAACCTGGGAGGCAGATGGGGTGTCATGCTGAAATACGCAGGATACGACGGCCTTATCATACAGGGGAAAGCTGATAAACCGGTCTACATCGTAATCAAGGATGATTCAGTAGAGATAAAGGATGCCTCGCGCTTCTGGGGAATGTCAGCCTTTCATGCTACTGATGCGCTCAAGGCTGAACATGGAAAGGATTTCAGCATCCTTACAATAGGTAAGGCAGCAGAAAATCTCGTAGTCTTTGCCACTGTACTTGCGGAAGACCGCTCTTCAGGCTCCGCTGGCCTTGGGGCCGTGATGGGTTCAAAACTGCTTAAGGCCGTTATCGTTGCAGGTGATAAAAGACCTGTAGCAGCCAATCCTGATAAGTTAAAAATCCTGGCAAGACAAATCCGTGAAATTCACAAAACAGCAGATCATGATGAAGGGATGTGGAAGATAAATGACTCCTTTAAAAAGCATATCTGTTACGGATGCGGTGTTGGATGTGGTCGTTATGTATACCCTTATTTTAATGGCAGTAAATATAAATCCCTTTGCCAGGCAATGATGTTTTATTTTAAACCCGTAATGGAATATAACAAAGGAAAGGACAACAGTGAGACACGAATGCTCGCCTCCAGGCTCTGCGACGATTACGGGCTTGATACATCTGTTATGCATGGCATGGTTGACTGGCTCTCATACTGCTACAAGGATGGAACCCTCACAGAAGAAGAGGCCGGCCTTCCCCTTTCAAAGATGGGGACACCCGAATTCATAGAAATCCTTACAGCAAAGATTGCCTCAAGAGAAGGTTTCGGTGACCTCCTTGCTAAAGGCACCATAGAGGCCGCAGAGGCCATAGGCGAGTCTGCAAAAAAACATCTAGGGTATTGCGTTGCTACCAGGAACAGTGAAACAAAGGATTATGACCCGCGTCTCATACCTG
>Ga0123334_1006856_pt1 | contig 10391 bp, 9 predicted proteins | sample BiotimSIPDNA_FD_89706 | JGI IMG/M metagenome (GOLD analysis project Ga0123334, IMG submission 89706) | Anaerobic biogas reactor microbial communites from Washington, USA - Biogas_R1 time_0 SIP DNA | ecosystem: Engineered > Bioreactor > Anaerobic > Unclassified | place: Washington, USA | collected... | reverse complement strand
TGGTTGTGGCCGTGGTGATTTGCTGGATGCGCTCAAGCCATCCGATGGGGTCGGTGTTGATTTCTCGCCCGAGATGGTTCGTGAGGCGGAAAAGCGTTACTCTCACCTGAGATTTGTCTGTGCTGACGCGCATGATTTCCGGCTCGAGGGGGTATTTGACGCAGTGGTATTGAGTGACATTCTCAATGACTTGTGGGATGTGCAGCAATTGCTCCGTAACCTCAAGCACTGCATCGGTGACCATACCCGTATTGTGATTAACAACTACAGCCGGCTTTGGCAGCCCATTCTTTCGCGTGCCGCGCGATGGGGGTGGATCACCCCAACACTTGAGCAAAGCTGGTTTACCCGTGAGGACTTACAGAATATGCTGCATCTGGAGGGTTACGAGGTCGTGAAGCACTCCTCCGAAGTATTGTTCCCCTTTGAGGTTCCCTTGCTTGCTCCGCTTGCGAATCGATTCCTTTCAAAATTGCCGGGTTTTCGTCTGTTCGACTTGACGAATATGATTGTCGCGCGGCGCTTACCTCCGGCTCCGCGTGTGGGAGATTCGATGCCGAAGGTTACGGTAGTGGTGGCTGCACGGAATGAAGAAGGGAATATTCCCGAGTTGTTTCGCCGGATTCCTGAGATGGGCGGAGGAACTGAAATTATCTTTGTTGAAGGTGGATCCAAGGATGACACCTATGGGGCGATTGAACGGGCAATCCCGGAGCATCCCGGACGAAAAGTGAGACTGATGCGCCAGCCAGGAAAAGGCAAAGGCGATGCCGTCAGAACCGGTTTTGCGGCAGCTACAGGGGATATTTTGATGATTCTGGATGCGGACATGACCGTGTCTCCTGAAGATCTTCCCCGGTTCTACCAAGCGGTTGTCGAAGGGCGTGGCGAGTTCATCAACGGCGTCCGTCTCGTGTATCCGATGGAGAAACAGGCGATGCGTTTCTTCAATTTGATTGGCAATAAGTTCTTCAGTTTGGCGTTTTCGTGGATGCTCAGCCAGACCGTCAAAGATACCCTGTGCGGCACCAAGGTGATGACGAAAAAGAACTACGATCGGATCGCTGCGAATCGGTCCTATTTCGGTGATTTCGATCCGTTTGGAGATTTTGACCTGTTGTTTGGAGCGGCCAAACAAAGCCTCCGGATTGTGGACATGCCCGTGCGCTATGGAGAGCGTACCTATGGAGACACCAACATTGAACGCTGGAAGCATGGGGTCTTGTTGTTGAGGATGGTGGTCTTCGCCGCAAAACGGATTAAGTTCATCTGATCTTTCATGGGCCCGCGATTGAATCCTGGAACGATTCCCAATGTTACGGCGCGAGGGCTGAAGGTTCAGTCCAATTCCACAATCGCGCGATGGAATGAAGCTTTGGATTGCACTGTCGGCATGATTCGCCTAATGAATGATTTTTCATCATCGTATTGGATTCATGTCGCCTTCCGATAAAACAGAGCCTTTTCAGTGTGCCGGTAGTGAGGGGGGGGATGATGCGGGGCGCTTGATCACCGTGGAGGTCATCCATGATTTCAAAAACATCCTTGCCGGGATTTTAGGGAATCTTGCGTTGGCCAAGGATTGGTCCGATCCAAAGGATAAGGCCTACCCGTTTATCGAGGCTGCCGAGCGGGTTACCCGGCACGCAAATCAACTCACGCTCCAGTTGCTGGCCCACGCGAAGGGAAGCGAATGGGAGAAGTCCCGGGTTTGTATCTCCCGGCTGCTGCGGGAGTGCGTGGATCTAATGGTCGGCGGGAGTCCTTGTCATGTCAAATGGGAGATCGATCCCGATCTTCGGACGGTGGATGCGGATGAGGCGCGATTGACTCAGGTTTTCAATAATCTGCTCATCAATGCGCGACAGGCGATGGAAAAAGGCGGAATGATCGAGGTAACTGTCAACAATGTGGACATCGGGCCTTCGTCGGGTCATCGCCTTGACCCGGGTGTCTACGTAAGGGTGAGCATCCGCGACGAAGGTTGCGGGATACGCAAGGATCACATTGAGCATCTTTTCAAACCGAATTTCACCACCAAAAAGGATGGAAACGGAATTGGTCTGGCATCGTGCTACTACATCGTGAAGAACCATGGAGGTGTGATCGAGGTCGACTCCGAGGAAGGGCAGGGTGCCCGATTCTCGGTATACCTTCCTGCCGGACAGTCTGTGGATCCTCACGCTGCGCCGCGTGAGGAGGCTCCGGTGCGCGGTTACGGATCCATTTTGGTGATGGACGATGATGCGATGATTCAGCAGACGATCGGAGATATGCTCGACTACCTGGGCTTCCAAGCCCATTTTGCGGATGACGGCCATGAGGCGCTGCGGGTTTACCGCAAGGCAAAAGAGAGCGGGAATCCCTTCCGTTTGGTCATGATGGATCTTACGATTCCCGGCGGTATGGGTGGCCTGGAAGCGATCCGCAAACTCAAGGAGTACGACAAGGATGTGGTTGCGGTTGTATCAAGCGGGCATCCAAATGATCCGGTTATGCAGCAGTATGAACGGTTCGGGTTCCGTGCTGTGATCCGGAAGCCTTACACACTTCGTGATCTGGAGGATGTGATCCGCCAAACCCTGGGTTGACCGGAGTATTTGAGATGAGTTTCCGCCCGATTGAATCAGACGTCTCCACTAGCGCATCCAGTGCCGATTGGAGAGGGTCTCATCAGGACGCGAATATCGCCGGGAGCCTTTTCCGTATGGATGGCGGGATTCTTCGGCAGGATGCGGTGATCCGGCCAAGTTGGAAAGAAACGGGTGAGTTTATCGGAGAAGAGCGGTGGAGCTATGGGGAATTGCAGTCCTTGGCTCGGAACTGTTGCGCGTGGTTGCACGTGCGCGGGGTGCGTCCGGGGCAGAAGGTGCTGCTGTTGGTGCGGCCCGGAATGGATCTCATCCTGCTTGTCTTTGCTTTGATGAGGCTGGGTGCGATTCCCATTGTGATCGATCCCGGCATGGGGCTTGGGAAATTTCGTCGGGCGGTGGCCCACGCACAGCCGGATGTATTGATTGGGATTGGAGTGGCGCATCTGATCGGCGGTCTGTTTCGTTCTTCGTTCAGAAGTGTTCGTTTGCGGTTGTGGATCGGCGGTGGTTTCCTGCGTGAGGTCGGATCATCGGATCCGGTTTCGGCATGGTCCTCCGGCATGCGATATCCCGTGGTCGACGAAGATGACCTGGCTGCGATACTGTTCACTTCCGGTTCGACTGGAGCGCCGAAGGGGGTCTGTTATCAGCACGGAATGTTTCTCGGGCAGGTTCACATGCTTCAGAAGCGTTTCGGGATTGAGGCCGGTGAGGTGGATATCCCATTTCTGCCTGTTTTTTCGCTTTTCAATCCAACCATGGGCTTGACCACCGTTTTGCCGGACATCAATCCGGGTCGACCGGCCACCCTGAATCCTGCGAAGGCGGTTGCGGCCATTCGCAGATACCGCGTGACCAATGCCTTTGGTTCGCCGGTCATTTGGAGGATCATCGGCCGGTATTGCCGCGAGAACGGAATAATGCTGGATTCCATACGCCGGATTCTGGTCGCTGGAGCGGCCGCACCGGTTCCGCTTTACCGCGACTACCGGGACTTGACTCCGGGAGGGGTTATGTCCTCGCCCTATGGAGCGACCGAATGCCTTCCGGTGAGTGCAATTTCCGGTGCGGATGTGCTCGGAGGAACTGAACACGGGACTGCCTCGGGTCGGGGGATCTGTGTGGGGCTGCCTTTTGATGGAGTTGAGGTCCGCATTGTCGATCCTCGTCTGGATGAAGTCCTGATTCCGGGCGAAAACCTGAGGTTTTCACCTCAAGGATCCATCGGGGAGATTCTGGTGAGCGGTCCGACAATGACCCGATCCTACTACCGTTCCCCGGATGCAACGGCTCTATCCAAGGTGGAGTATGAGGGGCGTCTGTGGCACCGGATGGGGGATCTGGGGTATCTGGATGAGCGGGGCTGGTTGTGGTTTTGTGGGCGGATGGTTGAAGCGGTTCGCACAGAGGCGGGTTGGCTTTACACTGAATGTGTCGAAGCCCTGTTTCAGAATGTGCAAGGATTGAAGCGCTGTGCGTTGATCAAATGGAACGATTTGCCTGCCTTGGTCCTCGAACCCGAGCCGGAGTTGAGGCTGGCATCCGGTGATATCGCGGGTTTTGTCAAACGGGTCGTGTCTAGTGTCCGTGAGCGGCATGGAAGCCATCTTCCGGTTGAACACTTTTTTGTATGCCGCAGTCTACCTGTGGATGTGCGCCACAATGCCAAGATTCATCGTTTGAGCCTCGCCGCCCGGTATGCGAAGCAAAAGCCCTATGGGGTCAGTCCCGTGCCCGGTTGAATGGGATACAAATATGAGCGTGCTGGTAACAGGCGGAAATGGTTTTCTCGGCAGTGAGATCTGCCGGATGCTGGTGGCGCGCGGAATAGACGTCATATCGCTTCAGCGCTCCACGGTCCCGGAACCCGCCCGTTTGCCAGGCGTTGAGTATCTGAGTGGGGATGTATCCAACCGATCCTCGGTGGATGACGCAATGGATGGAGTTGATACCGTATTCCATGTGGCAGCCAAGGCGGGAATGTGGGGCAAGTCCGCAGATTACGAGCGGATCAATGTGGATGGGACCCGGAATGTGGTGAATGCCTGCCTCATGCACGGGGTGAAGCGGATGGTATACACGAGCACGCCGAGTGTGGTGTTCAATGGTGAGCCGATCTGCGGATGGGACGAGCGGACCCCTTACGGGCAGAATTGGCTGTGCGATTATGCCCGGTCGAAGTGCGAGGCCGAGCAGATTGCCCTGGATCCGGCGCATCGGGGACAGCTTCCGGTTGTGGCCTTGCGTCCTCATCTGATCTGGGGAGTGGGTGACCCGAATCTTATTCCCCGGCTGGTGGCAAGGGCACAGGCTGGAAGAATGATCCGGGTGGGCGATGGCACCAATCGGGTGGATATAACCCATGTCGCGAATGCTGCGCACGCACACTTGTGTGCCTATGATGTGCTCATGCGTGATCCGGAGAAGGTATCCGGCAAGGCTTACTTCATTTCGGACGGTAATCCGGTAATCCTATGGGATTGGATTCAGGGTTTGTTTGACCGTCTTGGGTTGCCTGAAGTGAAGCGGTCTCTCCCTTTGGGTTTGGTGTATCGGATGGCTGGAGTCGCCGAATGGGTGTATCGGTCACTGAACCTTTCTGCCGAGCCTCCGATGACCCGTTGGGTTGCGGTTGAACTCGCGAAGGATCATTATTTTGACATTTCTGCTGCTCGCAATGAGCTTGGCTATGAACCAGTGGTTGGCATGGAAGAAGGGTTGAGAACCTTGGTCGCTTCCATGCAGCCGAACACGAACAGGACCATCGGAGGACACTAGATGCCATGAATCGGGAGATTGTAATTGAAACCTTGCTCGGATCGCTCAGGTCCCGATTGTCATTGGCTGAGAACGCGTCCCGGGATGCCGCCGATTATGCGACGAACGAACAATCCCGCGCTGAAAGCGAGTGGGACACCCAGGGGATCGAGGCTTCATACCTTGCAGCCGGACAGGCCGCTCATGCCCGTGAGCTTATGGACTCGATCCAGATGATACAGGGGATGCTCGCCACTCCGCCTTTATCGAACGAGCGGGTTGTATCCGGATCGCTCGTGGAGTGCAGGTTCGATCAGGAAAGAGAATGGCTCTATTTTGCCCCTACTGCTGGTGGAGAAGTGTTCAAGGTCGACGGCATGGAGATCACGGTTGTGACTCCGCATTCTCCTCTGGGGCACCGGCTGTCCGGTTTGGAGGTCGGGGCCTCATTCGAGTTGCCCTCCGGTGCTTCCGGCAATGTTCTGCGGATACTCTAAGCAGAGTGGGTTTGTGGAACCATGATCTCCCTTCGCAAAGCCCATAGGCGTTTTATTATGATCACATTCCGAATGCCAACTGTAAGCATTACTAGTGTGGCAATAGATATCGCAATCAAATGCATCTTACCGATAAAAAGCACAATTTCCAGCCTTTACAAAAATGAGTATTCACGTCTCATTGAGTGTTCGTTGCTGTCTCCGAAACTCCAAACCCTTGACGTGCAGTCCGAACTAGAGCGTCTGGTTTTATATGTGTGTATGAGGGTTTCGGTATGTTGTCGGTCTATTCAATGGTGAGGTGGTTTTTCGGAAGGTGTTAAATCAGAAGATGTTATCTCCGCAGACTTCAATGTTGCAGTCAAGCGGTCAACTAAACGTGTTATTCGGTTTATCTCTTTATGCTGTTCGTAGAGCACCGAACTGAGTTCGGTGACCGTTTGTTCCAAATAAGCTATCCTCTCCTGAATCCTGATGATGTCGGGATCAGGAGAGTTCATGGGATGATCCATAGTAGATCTGGGATCGGGGCAATCCGTTGGGATTACCGGCTGCAGCATCCGCCGGTGCCGTCACAGCAACCGTCATCATCGTGCCCATCTTCGCAGCGACCATGATTACCTCCGCAGCAACTGCCCGAATGGATGTGCCCGTGGTCGATTTCTTCGGGAGTTGCCTCGCGCACCTCGCGCACGATCACATCGAAATTGAGGAACACACCCGCCAACGGGTGGTTGCCATCCACGGTGACTTCATTGTCTTCAATGGAGGTCACCGTTATGGTGATCGGACCTTGCGATGTTTGGGCGCGGAACTGCATCCCGACTTCCAATGCATCCACTCCTTGAAACCGGTCACGAGGCACCACTTGAATCAGCGCCTGGTCAGCTAGTCCATAGGCTTGCTCCGGATCGATGCGAACCGAACATGAATCCCCTTGTGATCGTCCGGCAAGTGCGGCTTCAAGTCCGGGAATGATATTGCCATGACCGTGGAGGTAAACCAGTGGCGTTCCCCCAGTGGATTGGTCGAGAATGTCCCCATCGTCGTTGCGAAGGGTGTAGTCGATCGTTACGGCTGTGTCCTGAGCAATTTTCATTGGTGGCATGATGGTCACCTTTGCTCGGGATGCAAGCCATCCTGCCGGTTTATTTGCCGGGCTGGATAGTGTGAAGCAGAAATCCGGGTATTCTCATAATCCATTCTTGCAATCTTTGAACAAATGAGCACTACTGTTGTGTATGAAACAAATGACCCAAAGGCAGGCGGAAATCTTGGAATACCTCAGGGAGTTCATTCGGCGTGAGGGTTTTTGGCCCAGTATTCGTGATGTGCAGGATCATTTCGGCTTCAGGAGCACCAACGCGGTCATGGGCCACCTTCGTGCGCTTGAACGCAAGGGATGCATGAGCCGGATTCCGGGGCAGGCTAGAACGTTTCGACTTCTCGCTGAGGATGTGTTGCCTGAAGGTGCGATGGAGACTGAGGAGATTCCGGTTTATGGAGCCATTGCGGCCGGTTACCCGGATCGGGTTGAGAGCTCGGGTGAAGTCGGTCGTCTTTTAGTGGACATTCACACCGCCAATATCAGAATGGGAGGAAAAACTTTCGCTTTGCGGGTTACTGGCGAGAGCATGATCGGCGCGGGAATTCAAAATGGGGACATGGTTGTAGTGCACCCTGGGATCCCTCAGGACGGCGATATTGTGGCGGCTCTCATCGACGGAGAGACTACGCTGAAACGTTATGTGCATCCCCGTGGAGGCACTCCCTATTTGAAAGCGGAAAATCCTTCCTATCCTGAGTTGTATCCTACTACTGAGCTATTGATCCAAGGGATTTGTCGTGCGGTGATCCGGAACCTTTAGAAGCGTGTCAGCAACACCACATCTTCTTTCTTTTACATCGCACCGATTTTCTCGTAGCCGAACCTTCTCCATTTGCTACCGGCGGGCTTCGGTATTTGCGTTAAGTCGCATACGTATAGTGATGGCTGCTATACCCGCACAGAATGCGGATCTCTTTGCATATCAACACATCGATTTCCGGTCTGGCAGAAGGACAACTGCTTCAATTGAAAACAATCTTTTGGACGATGTCGACTATGAAGGCAACAAATCTGTTTCACTTCAGTTTACGGGTGATGAGGATGTGCTCCTTGACCGGCTTTCCTTTGATGAGGTGTCCTTGAATGATGGACTCGATGACATCCGGGGTACACTGGCAATACCATGTGCCTTCCGGGTAAATCAGCATGATGGGGCCCTTCTGGCAGACGCCAAGGCAATTCACTTGCGAGAGTAGCACTCCGCCCTCATGCAGCAGTTTAAGCTGATGAAGGCGTTTGTTCAGAAAGTTCCATGATTCAGTCGTCTTTTCCACCTGCGTGCATCGGCCGGATTGGGAATCCATACAAAAGAGCACGTGGCGTTTGAGAGTCGGAATTCCGACCTTCTTCAACCGGTTTTGCAGTGCTTCGCTTATTACGGGAGCCTTTCGCGACGATGAGGCCGCTTTTGATGCGGTGATTCCCGCATTTTTGAAGGCCACGTAGACTTCGCGACTGATCCATGCGTCGGTTGCAGCGTACACAATTTGCTTCGGGGTGAGTTCGGAGCGTGCCCAGTTCGAGACCTGAACACTTTTGGAGATCCGTTTGCCGAGCAAAATTCCACAAAGACTGCGAAGTCCGGTGTTTTGAATGCCGGCGATTCGCGCAAGATCCGCCAGATCCAGAAAGCCGGCCGGTTCAAAATGAAAAACCTTGAGGAGGCCTGCCACATCATCTTTGAGGGCGACTCCAACCTTCAGAAAAGAGCTGTCCGAGAATATATCTGCAATAGGCCCGGGATCCTGTATTTTCGAAATTTGAATAATGAAAACCTCACGGGACGTGGCCAGTTGGATGAGCGAAGGCAGAAAGTTGTCGTTGCGGCTGAAGCTGGGTTTTGTCTCCGTGTCAAATCCGAGGATTTTGTCTTTTCGTATGGAAGACAAATGGGCCTGCAGCTTTTCCTGACTGTCGATCAGATGGGTGGGGCCTGAATACTCCGTGAGGGGCAACTGGTTGATCTCATCCTTCGAAATGGTAGCCGGAAAGCTCGGCTGGCTACGCTTGCTTCTCAACATGAACACGTGCGCTGTATGTTTTTGGGTGTATTCTGGTTTGATTCGGTTTGGGGTCTACCCGAAAGGATTAGTTGCCCAGATAATACATGTGTTGGACCGCGTAAAGTTTAATTTTGAACACCTGTGGCGTTTTGGGTGATTGTGTAGCGCAGGTCGTCCGGTGTGCGAATGCCGAAAACCTGATCCTGAATGGATCCATCCGCTTTCAGCCAGACGACACCCGGGAGGTTGCGCTGGAAAGTGATTTGCCTGAGCAGGCGGTTTGAGAGCCCCGACTCGTGGATCATGACAGGCCACTCAGGTTTGAGCGCCACGAGGGCTTTCAGGTGCTTCTGCTGGTCGGGGTTATATGAGACTTGTATGACCTCTACCTTGACGTCCATGCGCCTTAGTTTTTCGGTGTATGCCTCGATTTGGGATGCGAGGGATTCGGCAAACGGGATAGATGTCTTCTCATCGATAAAAAACAGGATATACAGATCGGTGCGCGTTCCTACTGCCGAGTCGTAGGGGATGAATTCACCCTTGCGGAAAAGATACCACGCCTCCGAGTTCAACATCGAACGGGTGGTCAGGTAACGGTCCTCGTCAGCGTGGATTACCATGTTGCTGGCTGCTTTTTCCAGGATGTCGCATGCGGAAATGTTGAAGACAATGGTTTCACCTTTGTATTCGGAAACCACCTGTTCGTCCTTGATCCTGCCGAACGGAAGTTCGGTCCCAGTGGGGAGTGTGAATGCTTCGGCGCCTTGCCCAAAGGCAACCGGGTTGATGAGGCGGACGGATTCCGGCCAGAGTAGGGTGTCGCTGTAGATGCGACCTGCATCGACAACCGTATTTTGTTTTTGGGGATTGCGGTAGACCTCCCATGCCCTGGCAATGATATCTGTATCATCGAAATAAAGCGCGTAGAGCTTACCTTCGCGTTCAAAAAAGACCTGAAGTCCTTTCACATCTTTGACATCGACGAGGCTGAGGGCTGGAAGACTGAAACCCGGGAAATTCATACCAACGCGAAGCGTAACCTGCTTCGGCCAGTAGGCCGGGTATTCCTCCAAATACCATGGACTGAAACCCTGGCGGGCGTCGGAGGGGGTAGCAACTGGGATTTGGGGTATCGATTCGGAAGCCGGTTGTGAAGTGTCAGGCCCGGAAGCGGAAGGGTAGCTTTCAGTGTTATCCGCTATGGCTGCGGTTGACGTTGAAACGTCAACTGAGACCGTGTCGTTCTGCCCGTCAGTGGTGTCGGCTTCGTCCTCCTCTGTTGTCTGTGGGTATCCTTGCGCCTCTGCTATGTCATCCGCAGTTGAAGAAGGTTCGGAGTTTTCCTCGGCTGTCGCATGTTCCTCTTCTTGTGTGTCGATATTCGATTCCTCGGAGGGGACAGGTGTGTCCGCATGTGAGGCAGGTTCAT
>Ga0123334_1006845_pt1 | contig 10399 bp, 13 predicted proteins | sample BiotimSIPDNA_FD_89706 | JGI IMG/M metagenome (GOLD analysis project Ga0123334, IMG submission 89706) | Anaerobic biogas reactor microbial communites from Washington, USA - Biogas_R1 time_0 SIP DNA | ecosystem: Engineered > Bioreactor > Anaerobic > Unclassified | place: Washington, USA... | reverse complement strand
CAGGAAACACTAAACGGTGCCCGAAACCGCGCAGCGAATGCCCGGGAAGCTTGCCCGACGGCTGACTATTGGGTCGGGCTTGAAGGCGGTTTAATGAGTCTGGATGGACCTGACCAACCCCTGGCTGCCTATAGTTGGATAACTATCCTTGGGAGGCAAAATGTTGGTTATGCCCGGTCTGCTTCCTACATACTGCCAGAGAAAATTGCCGCTTTCATCCGCGGAGGTATGGAGCAGGGTGAGGCAGATGACCTGGTATTCGGGAAAAAGAACAGCAAACACACCAGTGGTGGGGTAGGCTTGCTCACCAACGACCTGATCACACGGGCTGAGCTCTATGCCATGGCGGTTAAGCTCGCCCTGATTCCGTTTATCCAGGAAGATTTGTACCCTGCTGCTGGGAGAATCAAGCAATTATGAAACCATTCTGGAAAGAAAAAACCTTTGAGCAAATGAGCCATGAAGAATGGGAATCCTTGTGTGACGGCTGTGCAAAATGTTGTCTTATCAAACTGCGTGACCCCGAAACCCAGGTGGTCAAATTTACTAATGTGGTCTGCCGTTACCTCAACCTGCAAACCTGCCAATGCAGCGATTATCCCAATCGGCATACAAATGTACCTGAGTGCATCTTGCTGACCCCGGAGCTTGCCCGGCATTTGGATTGGCTGCCCAAAACTTGTGCCTATCGTTTGGTTGCTGAAGGGCAAGATTTACCATGGTGGCATCCTCTCAAGACGAAGGATCAGAATTCACCTCTTCGAGCAGGCGGAACGGTTTTTGGCAAGGTGGTAAGCGAAACAGAAGTCGATGACAACGACATTGAGGATATGGTTGTCAGTTGGTTTGATTGATAAAGGTGGATCGTTTTGGAGTTGCTCACAATGATGAGCGACACAAGTGGCAATCTGCCTTTAATCCTTTGTCCATTCCAACAAACTGCAGATCGCCGCGCCATGTAAACAACCGTACGGGCGGGTCCCAATCACGAACGCTCGATATTAATATCAGAAGGGAAGGGGACCTGTGCCTGCGCAGCAAGGTATGACCCCTTCCGCAAAATCAAATCAAATACGGGGAAACGGAACGGGACAAGTACTACTCGCTGCACTCCCAGCATCATGACCACGTTCCCTATTACACGCCCACCTTGCCCGGATAATATTATGAATTGCGGGCGGGTTTGACGGATTGGTGAAATTACAAAGCTCACGTATTGAACCCGCCCGTACCAACATTTTCGATTGCACAATATTTACATTGTCGGATTAACATCGGTAGGGGGAGGTCCCAATCACGAAGGCTCAATAATCCGTAACTTAGTCAGACCTCCCCAGTGCAGGAACTACGCATTATTCAGAATGACAGGTCAAAGGCAGATCGCCCCATCCGCTGCGCTTCTGGGACAGGCCGCGCTTCGCTCGCGATGACGGATTTTGAGGAGTGGGCATCATGACCCGAGGTACGGCTGGGATCTGTGCCCGCGGAGCAGGGTGTTTAGTCCAGTCGTTTTGCTACCATTGACGAGCAACACCAGTGTTACTCGTCTTTGCGAGCCCCCGTTTCAGTAATTCGGTATATGTTGGAATAAATCCAAGGGGGCGTGGCAATCTGCAGTTTCTTTTCAATCTTCATTACCAGCCTGCCCCGAACAACTTAAAACCAATCTTAAACTAATCCACTACCCTCTCCATGTCTGTGTTCGTATACTCTGCGAACCAAATTGTTTGTAACACCCATATACAACACTTTATTGTCAAGAGAACACATAATGTAAACACAAATTGTTTCGTAATCCATGGATGACAAATTTAAACGATTATCTTTGTTTATCCCGAAAGAAGAACGACTAAAAGGTAGACTGCCACGCCCCCTTATTGTGATTCAAAAGTTCCTGTCATTCGTGTAACGGGGTCTCGCAGTGACGGTCGATCTGCTGTGTCTTTTATTGTATATCCTTGAATGGTTACGGAGGGCGGTAGTGATCCCCTACAAATGTGAGTATAGGAATGAGTATAGGAATTCGTTTGGGAATTCGCTGATTTTACGTTAAAATATAACCAAGATTAGATTCTGGCGGAGGCATATGGCGCAATTTGACACCGAAGTTACGCGGATGGTCCTTGCGGTTGTTCATTCTCAGGATAGTGACGTTGTTCAGCTGGCATTAGACCAAGAAGGCGTTTCTTTTACCAGGTTTCCCAGCACGGGTGGTTTTCTGCTCGAAAAAAATGTCACATTTTTGATTGCGACTGATAAACCGAACACGGCGAAAATTGTTGAACTTCTTTCCGCAGCCGCAAAAAAGCGAATAAGCTACGTAGCTGCCACTATGGATTACACCCCATTCCCCATGGTAATTCCTGCTGAAACTATGGTTGGTGGTGTGACCATCTTCATCTTGAAAGTAGATCATTTCGAGGAGTATTAATATGAAATTGATTATGGCGATTATCAATGATGCAGACAATGACCTCGTCTCCAAGAAACTCACCGATGAAAGGTATCGAGTCACTTTTATCGCCTCTACCGGGGGTTTCTTTCGCAGTGGCCGCAGCACCCTCATCATTGGTGTCGATGACGATCGGGTAGAAAAAGCGCTTCAAATCATCAAAGAAAACACAACCGTCCCCGATCATGAGGAGGAAAAACGGGCAACCGTTTTTGTCTTGGATGTTGAAGGCTACAGTCAGCTTTGATATTTTCAAAAGTTATAAATTAATATAATCTTAACAGTCAAGGTGTTCACAGCCAGTTATTTTTTAATTTCAAAGGCTTATAATTAAGGAACACTAAGATTCAGATTGAAAGAGGTGATGTTCATCATGGTAAATTTTGGTAAAGCATTTACGTATATTTTTGAAGATGAAAATTGGTTTGATAAATTGATCGTACCTGTATTAGTTAGCCTTATTCCGGTTGTTGGCGCGATGGCATTTCTGGGATACACTTTGCGGACTGTTAAAAATGTCGCATATAACGAAGCCCGACCTCTGCCAGTCTTTTCATTTGGCGAAGATCTGAGGCGGGGTTTTCGATATTTCCTGATTCAACTGGTTTATTCACTTCCAATCATGATTGTAACTTTGGTGATGTTAATTCCTCTGTTTATGATTGATAATAACAACAACATGGGTATCCTCGCAGTTGTTTTTATGATCTTTGGAAGTCTGATAATCCTGGCATACAGCTTATTTCTGGCAATTTTTCAACCAATTGCGATGGCAAATTTCGCAGTGAAAGATACATTTTCCTCAGCTTTTGAGTGGGGGAACTTCTTCAGACGGTTGCGCAATAACTTTCCTGCCTGGTTAATAGTGTTAGCGGGTGTATTAATTTCCAGCTTTATCACGCCTTTAGGAAGTGTTTTACTGCTAATCGGTGCTGTCATCACCAGTTCATATAGTCAGTTGATGGTTGCTCATCTTGCCGGACAGGCTTACACTGCATCAGAATCACAACAATAAGGCACATTAAACGAAAAAAAAGCGAGGAACCAACCTCGCTTTTTTTATTCGGAAAATTCTTCGACGTGATACCGTGACACTTCAATTTTCTTGTGTTCCCAAAAATCGGGACTACAACCCATCTTGCGGCACAATTGAGAGAGGAACTGTTTTGTATCCGGGAGTTCATTCCATACCTGGGGCAAAAAGGTCGCCCTGCGATTTCCCTCTGAGATGATAACGCCGTCTTGCCCTGGTTTTAACAACGTCAGGAGATCCAAGGGGTGTTTGTAATCTACTGGTTGGGGCACAGATAATCTTGAGACCTCAATTGCGATCTGTGCCAACTCATCGGGTCTTACCGGGCTGAAGCGAGGGTCTTGGCTGGCAGCCTGTACAGCCCTTTTTTGGACATCAATTATCAGGGGTTGATAGGCTTCGAGTGTGCCGATACATCCGCGCAGGTCACTAGCAATCGTCAGGGTGACAAAACTGGCTCCATTTTGGTTCAGAACATCACTATACTGCAGCGGATCAAGCTTTGGTAAAGGTTGATTGAGCGCGGTGGCATTGACTGCCTCACGTGCTATGGTTAGCAGTTGTTTTTGTTCATTCAGACTGAGTTTTGCTGGCATAGGATTTGCACCATTCCTTACAGAACAACTTAATTAACTCTATTATACAAATATTAAACAAATTTGCCTAATAAATTTGTAAACAGGAACAATTATGTCAAAGCAAATGCATCAAATGGACGACGACGAAAACCCCGGGACAGGAAATTTCTGGCAGATCGACCGGAGTGGAAATGAGCCTACACCAGGTTCTGCTCAGCCTTTATCCGAGGGTTCTTCAGACAGGGGCTCGGGATCGGGAAACTCAGAACACGGGATGGGGAAGAACAATCCTTTTGAAAACTGGCGGGTTAAATCTGACACCGGTAGTTATCAACCACCTCAGAAGGTACACAAAACCTCAGCTAAAAGCGCATTGAGTTTGAATTGGCAGGTTATCACAACGGTTCTCATAGCGGGGTTAATAACTGCTACACTCTTTTCATTGTGGATGCCTGGCAGTTCGATTCCGAACGATCTGGCACAAAAAGTGGCAGAAGATGAAGGATTAACACCGACGATGATTGCTGACGGGTCTTTGCCCCTGGATTTCCCTGTTAATAAAATTGGCATTGTTGTCGGTCATCGCGGACATGATAGCGGTGCAGTATGTGCCAATGGGCTAACCGAGCTTGAAATTAACAGCAACGTTGCCACTTATGTTCAGCAAAAACTTATCGATTCCGGCTACGAGGTAGAGCTTTTGGATGAATTCGACGCGAGGCTCAAAAACTACCAGGCAAGCTTGCTCCTTTCTATTCATTCGGATTCTTGTGACTATATCAATGATTCAGCAACGGGCTTCAAGGTTGCGGCTGCCTTTTCTCAAAGGGCTGACCAAAGCTCTTCGAGATTGGTGCAATGTTTGTCGGACCAGTATGCGAATATCACTGGTTTAAGGTATCATTACCAGTCAGTAACCACGGATATGACGGACTATCATGTATTCGATGAAATCAACCCCTACACCACAGCGGGAATCATCGAAGTAGGTTTCATGAACCTTGACCAGGAGATCCTGACTACCCGTCCTGATCTTTTGGCAGAAGGAATTGCCCAAGGTATCTATTGTTACATGAATAATGAAGAGACGAAGGAGCCCTGATCGGCTAATAAGATCAATGACCGGGCAAGAAGAGCAAATCAACGACCTGATTTTTCAGGCAAAACAGGCAATTTTAGCTGGCGATATCGCAAGCGCAAAAAAACTGGCGAACCAGATTCTGGAGCAAGAGCCGCACCAAATTGACGCAAAGTTGATTTTGGCGGGGTTGTCTGAGCCGGATGAAAGTGCGCGCCTGATACGTGACGTGTTGGAGAAAGACCCCCATAACCCTATAGCTCAAAAAGCTATGGTGTGGGCTGGCAAACGCGTGCGCAATGAGACAGCCGATCAATGGACGAAAGAGTTAGCCCTACCTGTTGAGCTGCCTCCGGCAAAGGCGGTGCCAGTTACAGAAAATGCGCCCAAACCTGCTTCAAAACGACGTTTTAGCTGGTTGATTACCTTGTTGTTGCTGGCAATGATGGCAGTCTTTAGCTTATATTCGATCGGGATTATTCCCGATAAACCGGTTGCCGGGCAGCAGTTTTTGATTAAAAATGAAGGCACTGGGCTGGTAAAACCCAGTCTGACCCCAACCAATACGGCTATTCCGACCAGCACCTCTACATTTACTCCAACTCCAACTGCGACTAATACAGCGACCCCCACGCCTACTCAAACGGCAACACCAACCGCAGAAATCCTGCCTATCGTTGAAATTACACCCTGGGCGTATGAACCTGACCCCGATAATCCGATTGCTGTTGAACCGCTGGGTGATAAATGGATTGATATCAACCTTTCTGAGCAGAAATTGTATGCTTATGAAGGGGAAACGATTGTGGCGTCCTTTTGGGTGTCGACGGGTTTGCCCGATAAACCGACTGTAACAGGGACTTACTATGTTTGGGTTAAATTACTTTATGACGATATGGCTGGTCCGGGTTATTACCTGCCCGATGTGCCTTATGTCATGTATTTTTATAAAGGATATGGAATTCACGGAACCTATTGGCACAGTAACTTTGGTACTCCCATGAGTTCTGGTTGTGTGAATATGGAAACCAGCGAAGCCGGATGGTTGTACAACTGGGCTTTTGTTGGAATCCCAGTTAACGTACACTATTAGAATGAAAAAAATTGAACTAACACGCAGAGACTTTATGAAGTCGGTAGGGTTGGGCACGTTTGGGCTGCTTATGCACAAACCCAAGCCTGTTTCGGCAGCAATGTTTTCCTGGAGACCGGATGCCCGTTTGGGTCGTATCTTGCGCTATAAACTCCAGGTAAAAAAAGAACCAAACCATTTGAGCGATACGCTGGATATGCTCGAATATGATGAGGTTTTACCAATTTCCCGGCTGATATACACCAAAGATGTCCGGGGGAAGAATATTGGCTGGTACGAAATTAGATCTGGTCAATACCTTGAAGCCGCCTGGGTTCAACCCGTATTTAACCGACCAAACCCAATCGATAAAGAACCGATTCCGGAAGAGGGATGTGTTGGTGAAATTACCGTTCCACTCGTGCCAGTGTATAACAAACCAGGCGTCCGCAATATTCATCGCACTTTTTATTATGAAAACACCTTTTGGATCAAAGGCAAAACAACCGATGAAAACGGAATCCCCTGGTATGAACTGTGGGACGATTTGAGTGGAGTTTCGTACTTTATTCGGCAGCATACGATGCGCCGTGTCACTCCCGAGGAAGTGTTGCCGGTGAGACCAGAAATCCCAGTGGATCAAAAACGGATTGTGCTTGAGCTGGGACCACAAATTGTCAGGGCATATGAATTTGACAAAGCTGTTTGGGAAGCGCCGGTTTCATCTGGTTTGATCGATGGAACTACACCTGTCGGGCGTTGGATGACACACCGAAAACGTCCTTGCAGACGAATGGTAAATGAACCAGGCAATCCGAATATTTATGATCTGCCCGGGGTTCCTTGGGTTACCTACATTACGCTCGATGGCGTGGCTTTTCATGGCGCTTTCTGGCATTCCAACTGGGGTTCTGTGATGAGTAACGGATGCATTAATATGAAATCAGCCGACGCCAAGTGGCTATATCGCTGGACAAATCCTAACGTACCCTTTAATCAATTTTATTATACTGAACCTGAAGGTACGCGCGTGGATGTTGTAACCGGCTATGGTGACACCCCCCGAAGTTGACGTTAATCAAACGCTTATACTGTTCCGCTATAATGTAACCAAACGATATAGAAGGAAGGTATGCCTGTGAAAAAGGCGATTTTTGAAGGATTGGTTTACGACATAGATTCCCGGGTTTTACCGGTAGTCTACGTTGGGAATGAACCAACCTACGTACACGATGATAATGGCTTCGAACGCCATATTTCTGCTGAAGATATAGATCTACAGGTATGGCAGCATCTTTCTGCCGGTATTCAGGGCAACGAAGAATTTCTGAGCGAACAAACAGCAAAAATGCTTGGGCAGGAAGATATTTTCTCAATTGCTGTCATTCGAAGTCAACTTGAAAACCAGGACAAACAATTTAGCGAACTTCAGGAAAATGGCTTCCCTCAGGATTTACGCATGTATTTAAGTATGGTTGGTTTTCAAATTGTGGTAAACCAGCGCGGAGAATTGGTCGAAGTGAAACAACCTGCGGTAACGGGAGGGGATGAGGAATAAAGTTACGAAAGTACTTTGTTTTTACATCTTGTTCCTGATAGAATAGAGTTAATGATGATGTCACAAGCCAACATAATTGATGTGAGTGAAGAGACCTTTGAGTTTGAAGTGGTCAACTACTCTGGTCTCACACCAGTTGTAGTGGATCTTTGGGCACCCTGGTGTATACCCTGCCGTGTGCAATCCCAGACTTTGGCTCAACTGGCAACAGAGGCAGATGGAAGCTTCCGCCTGGCGCGCATAAACGTGGACGAGCAGGTTAAGCTCGCTGAACGTTTGAAAGTAAACAATTTGCCTGGCTTGAAAGCCTTTGTGGATGGGCGAATGATTGCTGAATATACAGGCGTTCTCTCTGAAAAGAATCTGCGCATGTTTGTGGACCGGATTATGCCTAAGACCGGCGGCTTGTTGCTTGCAAAGGGCAAAAGTCTGATTTTATTGGGAGAATTTGCTGAAGCCGAAGAGGTTTTGGAGCGTTTTATCGTTGAAAGCCATGGCGAACCGGCGGGAATGCTGGCTTATGCCCGGGCGCTGTTGTTCCAGGGCAAAGCGGGTCCGGCTTTGGATATCTTTAATCATTTTCCGATTAGCCCTGAATCTGAGACAGTTACTTTGTTAAAACATGTTGCTGAAGCGTATCTCATGCCGGATCTGGAGCGTTTAATTCTCGAAGATCCCTTGGAAAACGCCTACCGTAATGCAATCCGAATGGCAAAGAAGGGCAAAATATTGATTTCGCTTGATGGATTGATCGGAATATTGAAAAGAGATAAACACTTCCGAGGCAACCAGGTGAGAGCTGTCTACCTGGGCTTGCTCGAATTGCTCAGCGACGACTATCCCGAAATCCGCCAATATCGCTCCGACCTCAGCAGCGTGTTGTTTTAACAAAAGCAGCTGAGTTTTGCAAAGGGGGTGTGGCCGCCTAATCAACCACCGGCATCATATTGCGATACCAGGGACATTCCGGAAATTCGAAAATGAGCACGCCCGTGCCCGACTCGAGCAGCTGTAGAGCGTCTTCTTCGTTGATCGGGACAAAAAGGCTGTCCTCCGGGATATGGACTTCCATATAAGGTTGACCATTGGAGGCAGTTTGACCGTTGAGGGCTTCGAAAGCGTTTTTGACGCTTTGATCCTTTACTGGAAGTTCCGTTGCGGGAAGAGCCGGTTGCTGGGTGCAAGCGACCAGGGACATAAGTACGAGCATGAGGCTGATTATTGTTTTCATGTGTTTTTCCTAACCAAAAAATTTCATCACATGAAATTCAAGAATTCGCTAATTTCAGCTTAAGAAATTAGCGAATAATTTTTTACCTCAAATGTCGGCGTCTCTTGCAAAAGCCTCATTACCCATCGGAGCAATCGTTACGAATAGGACCAAGGTACCTTCGCCTTGATTGATAACTTGCATTTTCTCACTGCCCTCAACCTTCATCAACGCGCCTGGTTCGAGAGCTGTTTCCAATCCATCGGTGATAACCGTAGCACTGCCATCCAAAATCTGGAGCAGCAGGCTTACTTCGCCATGCGTATGCCCGGGCAACATTTCACCTTTGGCGATATTGAGAATGAAGGCGATAACTTTTTCATCCTTGAAAATCACTCGTTTGGCAATTTTGTTCTCGGGTGTCTGGAAAAAATCTTTGAAATTAAATATTTGCATGTTTTTTCTCCTTTTAATCGTTAAATGCTTTTACAAAGCTTATTTGGATGATTATAACGAAGGAAGCCAGCAGAGCCTAAACTTTGTAGGCACAAAACCACATGTCTATCTTAGCTCAGGTTCGGGATTTAGAATCCAAAATGAATCCGCAAAAACCTTACATAAAAATTGTAAACGTGTAATTTATACACAAGTGTAGGGGCAGGTCCTAATCGTAAGCGCAAGATAATCGCCCAAATCGTCGGACCTGCCCTGTTCAAATATTACGGAAATCTCCTTGAAATGCACGTTGGGTTAATGATACGAGGCGGGTTTGACGGAGTGGTTAAGATCACGAAGCTCAAGTCCTGAACCCGCCCTTACTTTAATCATGGCACAAGGATTATGTACTAAATCCGTCCGTACATTTATCTTGAATGATGGCAAAACGCTCTCATTCCGACCTACTATCTGATAGATAGTAGCTTTAAGATTGCAATTCTGTTACCCGTTACTTCGAACGCAGTGAAGCAATCTTGGCAAATAGATCAGGCAGCAAATGCCTGATGGCAACACTCGGCGAGATCGCTTCGCAACTGAGGCTCGCGATGACGTCACCACTTTCTGTATTTGCGAGCGAAGCGAAGCAATCTGCCCTTTATCCGTCATTCTGAGCGTAAGCGAAGAATCTTATTGGGGTGGCAACAGTTTATTGGACACGAGCGCCTCTTATTTCTTCATACTCCAATGGACTCAGATAACCTAATGCCGAATGAAGTCTTTTTCGATTGTACCAAGTTTCTATGTACTCAAATATGCTCAGTCTTGCCTCCTCCCGGTTATTGTATACACCATCGGAACACTCAATCTTCAAGCTCGAGAAAAAACTCTCCATGCAAGCATTGTCATAACAATTTCCTTTCCCGCTCATGCTGATGCGGCAGTTCTTGTCCCGCAGCAATTTCAGATAGGCTTTGCTGGTG
>Ga0123334_1006841_pt1 | contig 10404 bp, 9 predicted proteins | sample BiotimSIPDNA_FD_89706 | JGI IMG/M metagenome (GOLD analysis project Ga0123334, IMG submission 89706) | Anaerobic biogas reactor microbial communites from Washington, USA - Biogas_R1 time_0 SIP DNA | ecosystem: Engineered > Bioreactor > Anaerobic > Unclassified | place: Washington, USA | collected... | reverse complement strand
GAAAGAGAAAAAGAGCAAGGATATATACGCTCTCTGCCTTGAATTTGACAAAATTTTCGGACTTTCCTTCGACAAGGTGACCGCGCCCGCTCCGGAAAAGATTGAAGTTCCCGCTGAAATCGCCGCCCTCGTGGAAAAAAGACTGGAAGCCAAAAAGGGAAAGAACTTTGCTCTTGCCGACCAAATCAGGGCGGAAATAGCAAGTCTCGGATATTCCGTCATCGACACAAAGAACGGCTCGGAAATAACCAAACTGTAACTAAAACAAAACCAAACTCATAAAACAAAAAGGCAAAGAAATTCTTTGCCTTTTTATTTGCCTTATCGGCGGTTTATATATGTCCTCTATCATAGCAAGGCTTATCCCATAAGTTTAACCATTATCGCCTTTTGCGCGTGCAGTCTGTTTTCCGCCTGGGTGAAAATCTCATCGCTGTGCTTTTCCAGGGTTTCGGCGGTTATTTCCTCCCCTCTGTGCGCGGGCAGGCAATGCAAAACCATGGCATCCTTTTGGGCAAGGCCCATGACCTTTTCGTTCACCTGGTAGGACTTGAACACTTTCTTGCGTTCCTCCGCTTCCTTTTCCATGCCCATGCTCGCCCATACGTCGGTATAAACCGCGTCCGCGCCTGAAATCGCCGCTTCGATATCCTCGGTAACGGTAAGGGTACCGCTTTGTTTTCCAAGCTCTACCATTTTTTCGTCCGGTTCATATCCCTCCGGGCAGGCGACGGTAAGCTGCATTCCCGTCAACGCCGCTCCCGCGATAAGCGAATTCGCCACGTTGTTTCCGTCCCCGATATAGCACATTTTAAGCGAGGATAAATCCCCCTTGTACTCTTTTATGGTCAGAAGGTCAGCCACTACCTGACAGGGATGACAGTAGTCAGTAAGGCCGTTTATCACCGGAACGGTGCCGAACTTGGCAAGACCTTCCACATCGCTTTGCTTGTAGGTTCTTATCATTATACCGTTCACGAACCTGCTCAGCACTCTTGCGGTGTCGCAGATAGGCTCCCCGCGCTCCATTTGAGAATCGCATCCGTTGATAAACAGTCCGCTTCCCCCCAGCTGATACATTCCCACCTCAAAGGATATCCTCGTACGGGTGGACGCCTTGCTGAAAATCATGGCAAGCGTCTTGCCTTTCAGATAGGGATGAAAAATTCCCTGCTTGGCTTCTTTCTTCAATTTCTCGGCAAGGACCAAAATTTCAGCCAGTTCCTGCGCCGTCAGGTCGGAAAGTTTCAATAAATGCTTCATGTGTCCCCCAAATATAATACTATACTTTGTAATTGGAATTATATGCATATATATTCTCCATGTCAATAGATTTTCGCATATTTATTCAATATTTATTAATAAATATGCGATTTGGCGAGGATTTTACGTTCGGGAAGCCAAAGAATTCAAAAAATTTTCAGAAAAATGAAAAAAATTCTTTTTTTTAAGGCGTTTTTAAGTTTTTCCCTTCATACTGAAATCAGAAGAAAGAGAATTTCTTCTTCATAAAAGTTAGAACCTTTTTTATAAAAGTTCAAATACTCCTCAATCTCTCAGGAAGAATCCGCCCCAACAGGGCGGATTCTTTCTTTCCGCAATAACTATTTTCACCGCTTTTCTTTCCGATCCCGATATTGTTCACACTTGTATACGCAGGCGGAAAAGGTTATAATGAAAGAAAAGATTCAGGTATTTTTATGAAGCACATTATCGACGGAAAGGCAATATTCACAGGCGAAACTTCGCTGAAAGCCCTTTTATTAAAGGAAGGGTACTTTTTCCCGTGCGGAGGAAGGGGCGTTTGCGGCAGGTGCAAAATTTTGGCTAAGGATATTCCCGTTTCTCTGCTTGACCGCAGGTTCTTTTCTCAGGAAAATCTGAATGAGGGCTATCGCTTAGCCTGCGACAAGATTCTCACTCAGCCTGTAATCGTCAACTGCATGTTCGATAAAGTGGGAAAACAAAGGAAAAAACTATCCTCCTGCAATATAGCCGTCATTTTACGGGAGAACGAGGCGGAAATCGCCATACTCGAGGACGAAATAGAGGAAGCGATAGTCGTTCCCTATGAGGAAGAAGTCACCACACAATATTTACGCGCGGTAATAGGCAAAAACTCTGTGGAACTATTGGAAAAGTATTCTGTCGCAAAGGCGGAAACCATAGCAATTGCCGCCGCCAAAGAATACCTGAAACTTCTTATCGGGAGGTACCCCGACGAGGACGGGGAAATTATGGACGCATATCCGTTGCTTCTCCCGTCGGAATCCGTTTATACCATGCCGTATATGCAATTTGTGGGCGGCGAACAGCTTTGCGCAATGTTCAGCAGCGACCCTGCCATTAAGACGGTCGGGGAAGCAAGCCACAACAATCGCATAAGAGTAAGACTTTTACGCGCAAAAGATAATCCGTTTGTGTAACCTGAGAATTTTATTGAATTTTAGCCGGCCAGCCGGCTTTTTTATTCGCCTCTTAGTCCGTAAAAGATTTTTTTACAGAGAAAAACCGTAAATTTATACGGGGAAAGGCTTGTCAGAATATGGGTGATTTTATTTTTCAGTCCCGTGCTTGCAATAATGGGAATACACCGCTTTTTTTGCGCGATTTCAAAGATTTCATCCGCCACGATACCAGGTTCGTCGCCGTCCTGTTCGATTTTATATAAGGTTTTCACCGCTTTTTCAAAATAAGGATAGTTTGTATCTTCATACACCTTGCGCCTGAAGGAAAAGTTCGTTCTGGTACCCCCCGGCATGATTGAAATAACATAAATGCCGAATCGGTTAAGCTCAAGGTTCATGCTCAGGCTCAGCATATTCATTGCCGCCTTTGACGCGCTGTAAAAACTTTCGTACGCGATGGGCGACACTCCGCCAATGGAACTGACAAGAAAAATTCTGCCCCCGCCGTATTTTCTCATAATAGGGATGATTTCCCGCATGAAAGTAACCGCGCCAAAAAAATTGACTTCAAATAAATAGCGGTAGTCGCTTTCCTCGGAATGCTCCAGCGGCGCAAAAAAGCTGTACCCTGCGCAATATATTGCGGTGGTGATTATGCCGTCCTCGCTTGCTTTTTTTACCGCTTCTTTGATTGTTTCAGACGAAGAACAGTCACAGTACAAATTCGTTATTCCTTCCGTTGCGTTCACCGTTCTGGAAGCGTTCACAACACGATAGCCGGCGGACAAAAATTTTTCCGCGGTTTCTCTCCCTATACCGTCGCTTGCGCCTATTATAAAAACCGTTTCCTTTTCCATTTTCTTTTAGGGTGGGAAAAATACGGTTTTATATCCGTTTCAAACAAAAAACCCCGCTAATGTGTGGGGTTATTTTGCTTCCTGTGCAGGCTTTTTGTCGTTTGATTTGGTTTGTTTTAATTCTCTACATGTTCTTTCATTAGTTGCAGAGCCTTTCCGTAGCCCTGTATGCCCTCGCCCACGACGGAAGCGAAAGCCGCTTCCTTAATATATGAGGTGTGGCGGTAGCTTTCTCTTTTATATATATCGGTGATATGCACTTCAACGACCGGGAGCGACACCGCCTTCAATGCGTCCATAATGGCAATACTGGTGTGCGTGTACCCGCCCGCGTTGATAATTATGCCGTCATAGCGGTTCGTTGCCTTTTGGATCGCGGTAATGATAGGCCCTTCGCAGTTGCTTTGATAGACCTTTACCTTCGCTCCCAGAATTTTGGCTTCGTCTTTTATATATGCCACTAAGCCTTTGTAGCTTATTTCGCCGTAAAGCCCCTTTTCCCTAATGCCCAGCATGTTCAGGTTGGGTCCGTTGATTACCAGTATTTTCATAAAATCTTCTCCAATATTTCATTTACGCATTTTTCGATTTTTCCGTCGTTGTTGACCGTTATATCCGCGGTTTTGTAATATTCTTCCCTTGCCTGTTGCATTTCTTTAAGTTTTTCACTTGATTGCGAAAGCGGCCGTCCCGCTCTTGCCAGCAGGTCAATTTGTCTGTCTATCCGTATAATTACGCCGTTTTGCCCCATTGCTTTCCTATTTATCTCTTTCAGAACCGCTCCGCCGCCGGATGCTATCACCTGCCCGCTTTTTTTGCAGCTTTCAAGCAGTTTTTCCGTTTCTCTTTCCCTGAAGTACGCCTCGCCTTTTACGGAAAACAGTTCGGCGATAGTTACTTTTTCCTCTTTTTCAATCTCTGAGTCAATATCCACAAAGGTTTTTCCGGTTTTTTCCGCCAATATTTTCCCTATTGTGGTTTTTCCGCTCCCCGGCATGCCGACAAGTACGATATTTTGTTTTTCCTTTATTATCCCGCGGGTTATTTTTTCAATATCCGCAGGTTTTTCTTCACCTAAAAACAGGTTTCTTGCCGCCGCCGCCTGCGCAACCAGCATAAATAGTCCGTTGGAATACGGAATCTGCCTTTTTTCCGCCTGCATAAGGAGTTCCGTTTTAAGTGGATTATAAATCGCGTCAAACACGCCTTCCGGGCGGTGGAAACTGCCTAAATCCACCGGTGAAACAAGGGTGTTGGGGTACATGCCAACGGGCGTGGTGTTGATAATTACCTGCGCGTCGCCATGGCGGTGAATATTTTCGTATGTGTTTTCCCCTTTTCTGGATATGACAACGGCTTCGCCTGCTCTTTCCCTTTTGCACACCGCTAGCGCGGTTTTGGACGTGCCGCCGCTCCCCAAAATGAGAACTTTTTTGCCCGTAAGGATAATATTTGCGTTTTTCAGCGCCGCCGTCATGCCGTAAATGTCGGTATTATAACCACAGGTTTTTCCTTCCCTTTTTACCACCGTATTCACCGCGCCCGCCTCCAAGGCGGTTTCGTCAAAATAATCAAGAAGGGGCATAATAAGGGTTTTATACGGTATAGTCACATTAAAGCCCTGATAAGGGTTTTTTTCCACGAAAAGACTCAGCTCGTCCTGAGATAGTTCAACGAGGTCGTATTCGTAGCCGAACTTTTTATGGATAGCGGGGGAATAGCTGTGACCCAGCCTTTCCCCGATTAGGGCAAATTTCATTATTGTATTTCCTTATAGCTTCCCAAAAACACAAACTGCGACATGTTGGCATCCAGCTCCGCAAGAAGGGACTGCACCTCGGCTTTCTTAGGGTCGCCGTCAAAGTCAAAGTAAAACATGAACTCGAATTCCGTGTTGTATAACGGTCTGGATTCCAGCTTGGTAAGGTTTAAACCCAATACAGAGAATTTGTTCAACAGCTTGTTCAGGCTCCCTTTTTCGTTGGGAAGGTTTACCATTATGCTGATTTTGTCCGAATGTTCAAAGATTTCCATTTTCTTGGAAATGCAGATAAATCTGGTGTAGTTGTTGTCCAGGTTCTGGATGTTTGCTTCCGTGATAGACAATCCGTAAATATCCGCGCACCGTCTGGAAGATATGCATGCGATGTCGTTTCTTCCGCTTAAGGCTATTTCCTGCGCCGCGGACGCGGTGTTGCTTACGGGGGTGATTTTTACGCTTGCGGGCAGTTTTTTCAAAAATACGCTGCACTGGCTTATCGCCTGTTCGTGCGTGATAATCTCCTTTATGTCTTTCAGGCTCGCTCCTTTATTGGTGAGAAGGTTGTGCGACACTTTTTGCTTTATACTGCGCACGACATAAAACTTATGCTCTTTCATAAGGTCATAAACCGCGTTCACTGACCCTGCGGTGCTGTTTTCGATGGGAAGAACGCCGTAGTCGCAAAGCCCTTTTTCCACCGCGTTAAATACCGCTTCAAAGCTTTTGCAGTAGGTTGTGTCGGAGATTTCGAACAGTCTTTCCGCCGCAAGGGAAGAAAACGCTCCTTCCACGCCCTGACACGCAACCGTCGCGCGTGTGGGGAAGACGGCGGGGTTTTCCACCGCTTCTCTGAGCTTTTTGCTGAGCGCGCTCTCCCTCTGTACAAATCTGCTCTGATATGCCTTGCTGGTTTCAAACAGCGTTTCGAAAACCTGCTTGGTAAAAACGGTAATATCGGGGTGCACCTGACCGGTCACGCGGTTTATTATGCTTTTTTCCCTTGAACCGTCAAAGACTCCGCCGCTATTGCGCTGTTTTTCAATTGCGATTTCTTTTACCAGAGCCATTCTTTCGTCATAAAGCCTGGCTATTCGGTCGTCTATTTCGTCAATTTTTCCTCTTAATTCGTCAATCATTTTGTTCTCCCTTTTCAAATTATATTTTCCTGTATATATGCGTCAAGTAATGCCAATGCTGCCGCGGCTTCAATGCATACGGCCGCCCTTAAAGCTATACAGCAGTCGTGTCTGCCTTGTATCGTGAGTTTGCAGTTTCCCTTTCGGTTAAGGTCAATTGTATTCTGCTCTTTTCCGATAGACGGCGTGGGCTTAATCGCCGCGCGGAATACGATGGGCATGCCGTTACTTATTCCGCCGTTTATGCCGCCGTTATGGTTTGTTCTTGTCTTGACCCTTTCTCCGTCATAATAAAACTCGTCGTTTGCTTCGCTGCCTTTTAATGCGGAAATTTCTTTCCCTAAGCCGAATTCCACCGCCTTTACCGCGGGAACGGCAAACACCGAATAAGAAATCCTGCTTTCCAATCCGTTAAAAAGCGTTTCTCCCACTCCTGCGGGAACGCCGCGAATCACGCATTCGACTACGCCGCCCGCCGAATCCAAATCTGCTTTTATTTCCGATAGTCTTTCTTCCGCGATTTTCAATGCGTTTTCGTCAATAACAGCGGCCTTTTCGGGACTGAATGTATCGTATCCTTGTATTTTTATTCCGTTCAGTTCACTTAAATAGGTGTGAAAGTTTATCCCTTTTTCATTGAGAAGCTGAACGGCAATCCCGCCCGCCGCGGTAAGCGGCGCCGTAAGCCTGCCGGAAAACCTGCCTCCGCCGGTGGAAATTTTTCCGTCCTTAACATATCCCGCATAATCGGCGTGCGAAGGTCGGGGCTTGGTTATCTCATAGTCGGACGGACGAATGTCACGGTTTTTTATTTCTATTTTTATATCTTCGCCCGTGGTAATACCGTTTTCTATCCCCGAAAGGATTTCGAGTTTATCTTCCTCTTTTCTCGGCGTGGTGAATTTTCCCCCGCTTTTTCTCCTGTCGGTAAACGCTTGGAGGTTGCCTAAGTCTATTTTTTTGCCCTCGGGTATGCCGGAAAGGATTACGCCCACGGCTTCCGCGTGGGATTCGCCGTAAATATTCACCTTGATTCGGTCAAACATTTTGCCCTCCTATTTGTTTAAGCAGTTCGAAAAACTTAGGATAAGACTTATTTACCGCGTTTTCTCCGGATATGGTGACGGCATTTTTACACGCAAGCCCCATAACGGCGGCGGTCATGGCAATGCGGTGGTCGTTGAAGCTGTCAACGGTTCCGCCTACGGGAGAATTCCCCGTTATTATCATAGCATTATCTTCATATTTCGCATCCCCGCCTAAGGCATTCACGATTTTTAATACCGCCAGAATCCTGTCGCTTTCCTTTTCGCGCAGTCTTTCCACATTTCTGATTATGGTGTTTCCCTCCGCAAAGGCGGCTGTGCCTGCTATTATCGGCACAAGGTCGGGGATATTTTCCGCGTCGATTTCCATTCCCGTAAGTTTGGATTTTTTTGCGGTTATTCCGTCCTTCGTTTGGGTTATGTTTCCGCCCATGCTTTTAAGGACATCGATTATCGCCTTGTCGCCTTGAACCGAACTCATGTTCAGACCGCATACGGTCAAGCCGTCCGTTGAAGAAAGCGCTCCCGCCGCAATCCAGAACGCGGCGTTTGACCAGTCGCCCTCGATTTCGCTTTCTTTTTCGCCCGCGGAGTTTACCGGCGGCGTATATTCCTGTTTTCCTATAAGGTAGCCCTTGGGGTTTTTCGTTACCTTTATGCCGTACTTTTCCATTGCGGAAAGGGTAATGTCAATGTAACCTGCCGAAACCGTCTTTCCCCTGATGATTATCTCGCATTCTTCCCCCAAATAAGGGAGCGCAAGCAGCAGCGCGGAAATAAACTGCGAGCTTACCGAACCGTTTATCTCATATTTCCCTGCGCATAATTTCCCTTTCATTCTGAACGGAAGGGTGTCGCCGGAAAAGGATATTCCTTTTTCCTTTAAGAGTTCTACCAAATCTTTTATCGGGCGTTCCCGCAGTCTTTCGCTCCCGTCAACAAAGCAGTCCATGCCCAAAGCGGCCGCTAAGACAAGCATAAAACGCAAAGTTGTTCCGCTTTCAAGGCAGAAAATCTCCGCTTTTTCCGGGATTTTTCCCGCCTTCACGGTTATTCCGTTGGGAGTTTCGCTTATTTCCGCATTGAGGGCTTTCAGACAGGAAATCGTGGCAAGGATATCTTCCGAAACCGTCAGATTTTTTAGCAAAACTTCTTTCCCCGTCAAAAAGGCGAGGATGAGTTCGCGATGCCCGAAGGACTTGGATGATATAACGGAGATTTTTCCGCTTATTTCCGAGGGAAAGACCTTAATCACAGGAAAAACTCCTCCAGTTTTACAAGCGGTACGTCCACCAATTCGCAGTCGCCGATGCCCTTTATCGCTATCAGGGTAAGATAGTCGCTGCGCTTCTTTTTGTCAAAACTCATTTCCCTTACTACCTGATTCATGGGAAACGGCAGCGGCTGCACGTCGTATTCCGCTAAGAGTGAAAGTATTTTTGCCAGTTCGCTTCCCGAAAGATAACCGTTGTCGCAGCTTGCCTTGGCGATAACGCCCAGTCCGGTCATCACCGCGCGCCCGTGGGGAATGGTGTAGCCGCTGAGTTTTTCTATCGCATGCGCAACCGTGTGACCAAGGTTGAGCAGTTTCCTTAATCCCTTTTCCCTTTCGTCAAGCAGAACTATTCTCCTTTTCACCTTAACGCAAAGGGAAATAAATTTTTCTATGTTCTTTTCGTTTATGCCTTGTTCCAGCAGGGAAAAGAGTTCGCCCCCTTCCAAAATTGCGTATTTCACGCCCTCGCCCATGCCGTCAAGGAAAACTTCTTTTGGCAATGTTTTCAATGTTTGGGTGTCGCAAACAACCGCTTTGGGCGAATAAAACGCCCCTAAGAGGTTTTTCCCTTGAGGAAGGTCCAGTCCGGTTTTTCCGCCCACGGATGAATCTATCGCAGCAAGAAGGGTGGTGGGAATCTGAACATAGCCGATACCTCTCATATATGTTGCGGCGGCAAAGCCTCCTATATCTCCGGTCACCCCTCCGCCCAAAGCGCAAATAAGGTCGTAGCGGTCGAACCCGCCGTCCGCCAAAAAACCCAGAAAATCGGCGTACACGCTAAGGTTTTTGCTCCCTTCTCCGCCTTTATATACATATTTATAAACGCTGAATCCATGCTTTCCCAGAGATTTAACTACGGTTTGGGCATAAAGCTCATCCACATTTTCGTCTGTGAATACCGCTACCTTGCATTTTTGCGACAACTGGGATAAAATTTCCCCCGTATTTTCCAAAAGGTTCTCGCCTATGTAAACATCGTATAAATTGCCTATTCTCACCTTTTTCATGTCGTGCTTATACCTCCGTTAATTTGCGCTTGAAGCTAAGTGCAAGTTTGCTTTTGCGCCTGGATTCTATTTCGTTTTTGATGTCGCTTCCTTCCTGAAGAAGGGTTTTGAGCGCGTTTTCGTCCTTATTTTTCAATGCTTCCCTGTATTCCTTCAGATTTGCAATAAGGTTATCGATTTCTTCGCCTAAGTAGTCCGCATTGTTCAGCATGAGTTCCGTCCACATGGACGCGTTCATTTTGGCTACCCTCGTCATGTCGCGGAAGCTTCCCGCGGAAAAACCGTAATGGCTGTACGCCTTGTCGTTTTTCACGTAGGCGCCGGAAACAATGTGCGCCAGTTGCGAGGTGTACGCTATCATGTCGTCATGCTCGTCGGGTTTTGCAAGCACCACGCCCTCAAACCCTGTTTCCAGTAAAAACGCCTTGAATACGGAAAGTTTTTCCAAATCCTTGGTGACGGGAACGATGATTCCCGTCGCTTTTTCAAAAAGGGTGGGAGTTGAATGCCCTATTCCGCTGAATTCTCTCCCCGCCATGGGGTGAAACCCTATATAGCAAAGGTCCGGATAACTTTCGCTTTGCTTTTCCATAAAAGTGGTTATGCTTCTTTTTATGCCGGCGCAGTCGGCTACAATACAGCCTACCGGCAGATATTTTTGGAAACGGATTATGCTTTCTTCCGCCGCCGCCGGATATAATGCGGTGATAAAAATATCCAGGTCTTTCGCGCTTTCTTCATTCAGTTCGCCGTCGTATGCGTTCAGAAGCGCGCCCTCTGCCATAATGGCAGGGTCAAGGTCAAAGGCAAAAACCTTGTGGTTTGTTTTTTTCTTTACAGCCCTTCCGAGAGAACCTCCGATAAGGCCCAAGCCTGCTATGCCTATGTTCATTTTTTCCTCTATTTTAT
>Ga0123334_1006840_pt1 | contig 10405 bp, 7 predicted proteins | sample BiotimSIPDNA_FD_89706 | JGI IMG/M metagenome (GOLD analysis project Ga0123334, IMG submission 89706) | Anaerobic biogas reactor microbial communites from Washington, USA - Biogas_R1 time_0 SIP DNA | ecosystem: Engineered > Bioreactor > Anaerobic > Unclassified | place: Washington, USA | collected... | reverse complement strand
GATATTGTCGAGGGTCGCAGCAGAGGTCATGCGGTTGATGCTTATGAGTTCAGGGCGCTGATCGGCCTTGACCATATCTGTGAAGCCTTCGGGGATGATGACAAGGTTGTCGATATCGTTATCTGCAAGTATCTTTGCATAGTCATCGCCGGTGGTCTCGAAGTATTTGAGCTTGACGTTGGTCTTCTCGTCGGGATCGTCGTTGATAGCGAGGAGAGCATCTTCGATAGCCTTTGTGAAGTCGGTCTTGTCACGGTCACAGATGTTTATGGTGACGTTGGTCACGCTGTCGATAGCTTCATTTATGGAAGTCTTCATAACGTTTCCGAGAACCATGAATATACCGAGGGTGAGCACAAGGCTGAGTATCATCTGAGCGTTTATCAGCTCACTAAGTTCCTTTTTCAGCAGGTTAATGAATTTCATTTTCCTTCACCACCCTTTCAAATACTTCTTCAAGGTTAGCAGCCTGATAGCGTTCCTTCAGCTCTGCTGAGGTGCCGGTCACCATGAGATGCCCCTTGGCGATAATGCCGACACGATCGGAGACGAATTCAATCTCCAGCATATTATGGGATGAGAGCAGGAAGGCCATGCCCTCTTCCGCAGCCATTTTCTTTATCATTTTTCTTATCTCTATGGCATTGAGCACATCAAGGCCGCTGGTCGGCTCATCCAGTATAGCCAGCTTCGGCTTGGTCATGACTGCTCTTGAAAGCAGGAGCTTTCTTATCATACCACGGCTGTAGCTGCCTATCTTGTCCTCGAGACGGTCGCCCAGTCCGCATATTTCCTTTGCCCGTTCAACAGCCTTGTTGATGGATTCGATATCCGTGAAGAAAAGGCCTGCCATAAAGCGGAGGTATTTGATACCGGTCATATTCTTATATGCTCCGGCTTCGTCGGGGAGATAAGTGATACATTCTCTTACCTTTTCCGGCTCCTTCACTACGCTGTGGCCGCCTACAACAGCATCGCCTGCTGTAGGTGTAAGAAGTGTGGATATCATTCGTATAGTAGTAGTCTTGCCGGCGCCGTTAGGGCCTATGAGAGCGAAGATCTCGCCTTCGCCTATCTCAAAGCTAACTTTATCGGCGGCCAGCACCTTGGTGTACTGTTTGGTAAGTTCTTTGACTTCAAGTACGTTTCCCATGGTAGCCTCCTTGATATTTTTTTGATGCTAAGGCATCATTACTAATTAGAATAACACAGTATGCATATGATGTCAATGCAAAAATTGCTGTTCAACTGTTAATGTGTTCTATAAACAGTATAAAACACCGCAAGACTTTTGTCAATAGCTTGAGAAGCAAGCTTACCAAAATTGGGATAGTGCACAAATCAGGCAGCTTGGATTTGTACACTGCTTACAAATAATCATCATCTGCCATTTGTTAAAAAAATCTGTTGACAATAATCATATATTTTGATATACTTATTTTAAAGGATTTTAAGGCTTTTTTTTCAGTTATTACAGTGGAATGTGGATGGGTGATTTTTGAATTATTGGCTTCACCGTTTTGGCGGTGCATCATATATGCCCTGATGGATCGTGAACGTTTTTCGTGAACGGTCGGCTGAGGGCTTTTTGTTGTATACGGATATATCTTTCACAGGAGGTGATACCATGCTCATGCCTGAACCGCTCAGAAAAGGGGATAAAGTTGCAATACTAAGCCTGTCAAACGGCATACTCGGTGAGCCTTACTGCGCTCATACGAGAGAGACCGGCATTGAACGTCTGCACAGGTTCGGCCTTGAGACGGTATTCACCGAAAATGCTCTCAAGGGCAGCGAATATATCCTTGTACATCCGGAGGCTCGTGCCGCAGACCTTAAGGCGGCCTTCATGGATGATTCTGTCAGAGCAATAATCACGGCTATCGGCGGGATCGATACTTTCCGTACTATACCGTATCTCATGGAGGACGAGGAGTTTATCGAAGCCGTCCGAAAACATCCGAAGCTTTTCATTGGCTTCTCGGATACTACCCACAACCACTTTATGCTTCGCAGGCTGGGCTTGCAGACATACTACGGACAGGCTTTCATGTGCGATATAGCAGAGCTTTCCGGAAATATGCTCTCGTACTCGGAAGCACAGTTCAGGAGCTGCTTTGCACCTTATAACGGGCGCAGGATAACTCCGTCTGATACATGGTACGAGGACAGGACGGACTTTTCTCCGGCTGCTCTCGGCACTTTGCCTGTATCTCACAGAGAGACTCACGGTTACGAGCTTTTGCAGGGCACCCCTGTTTTCGAGGGCGAGCTGTTGGGCGGATGTGTGGACAGTATGGGGGAGATGCTGCTGGCAGGCAACCTGGAAAGGCTGGGCGACCTGCTGACGCCTTACTGTGAATGTATCCCGGGACTGGCAGATGATTTCAGGCGGCAGTCTGAGATCATCCACAGGTATAATATCTTCCCGACCGCTGAGGAGTGGAAGGGCAAGATATTCTTTGCGGAAACAAGTGAGCTTGCACCTTCTCCTGAAACGCTCAGGCTTTATCTTGAAGCTTTCAGGGCGGAAGGAGTGTTTGCCGGCCTGAGCGGAATTATTGTCGGCAAGCCAATAAATGAGAAGTATTATGAGGAGTACAAGGATATCTGGCGTGAGGCAGTCGGCAATGCTGATATCCCGATACTGTACAATGTGAATTTCGGTCATGCAACACCGAGAGCCATCCTCCCGTATGGGGCAAGGGCTCACGTTGATGCGGAAAAGCAGGAGATAACCCTGCTGTAACAAGCAGGAAACATCGACATGATGGTAAATATCAGGAAAGGGGTGACAGGTTTGAAAGTAAAGGATATTATGCGGAGAGCAGCTGCGGGAATGCTTTCTCTGGCAATAGCATCTGCTTCATGCGGACTGTTCCGGACGCTTGCTGCCGGAAGAAGCGAAACTGAGCAGGAATATGTGCCTTCTGCTGCTGTGCTTGAAGAAATGGAAAAGGATTACTATACGATAGAGCCTGTTGACCCTGAGCTGCTTTCGTTCAGCGATTATTATGATATCCATTCAGGGGAAAACAGACCTGACAAGTCCATTGAAGTTATGGCTGCAGACTACTCCTCCTGCAGCGGAGACTTTGGTGAAGGCTCGTATACGGCTGACGGTGTTAAGAAGGATAACGTCCTCATCTGGCAGGACAACGCCGGAGAGGTCAGCTATGATATACAGGTTGAGGAGCAGGGCTTGTACTGCCTGAGCTTCACCTACTGCGGATTTGTTTCAAACAGCTCCTCTGTTGAGCTTTCCATGAAGATAGACGGCAGTCTGCCCTACGATACCGCCTCACGAATAACACTTGACCGTGTTTGGGTGAATGAGAAGGACATATACAAGGACTCACGGGGAAATCAGGTGCGTCCGCCCCAGGTGCAGAAAGAAATGTGGCAGACTTGCTGGGCAGGAGATGTGGACGGCCTTTTCAGCCAGCCGCTGTTCTTCTATCTGAGCAAGGGCAGGCATGAGATAAGCTTTACCTCTGAACGGGCACAGGTGGCTATAGAGAGCTTCCGGTTCGCAAATCCGGAGGAGATACCGGAGTATGAGGAATATGCATCGGCACTGAAGACTTCTGTAACAGCAGACAGCACTCCCTCAAGGCTCTTCCGTATAGAGGGCGAGGATGCTGATTACAGGTCGGGGGCAATGCTCTATCCTACATATGACAATAACAATTACCTTGTCTCACCCTCTGACCCGAGGAAGGTGGTATACAATACCATAGGCAGCGGAAACTGGAACAAGGCTCTCCAGAAGATAACCTGGAATATACCCAAGGAGCTCATTGGAAACGACGGCTGGTACAAGATAGGAATAAAATCCAGACAGAAGCAGATGAGGGGGCTTTACTCCAACAGGCGGATATATATCGACGGGAAGGTGCCCTGCAAGGAAATGGAGCAGGTGAAGTTCTATTACAACAGCGAATGGAATGTTGTCAGCCCGGAGACCGATGACGGCTATGTGTATGTTTACCTTGATGCAAGCACTGACCATACCATCACTATGGAGGCAGTACCCGGCGAGATAGGCGATTCCATGCGAAAGCTGGAAAAGGTGGTTTCGGAGCTGAATACATACTACAGGAAGGTGCTCATGCTCACCGGTCCTGCTCCGGATAAGTACACCGATTATTACGTGCATGAGAAGATTCCGGGCTTGATTGAAGAGTTTGAAAGACTGTCCGGTGAACTGAAGGATATACAGGATGAGATCGAGGATCTTTCCGGTTCGGCAGGCTCAGAGGCTGCCGTTCTTCAGCGTATGACAGTCGTACTGGACAAATGCGTTGACAAGCCGCTGAAAATACCCTCATATCTGGGACAGATCAAGGACAATATCACTGCCATATCGGCCTGGATGAGGGATTACCGTGACCAGCCCCTTGAAGTGGACTATATCGAATTCGCTTCACAGGACAGGGATTTCACAAGCTGTAAGAAGAAGATAACAAAGTCGCTGAAATTCGGCTTTGACGCATTTATCGGTTCCTTCTTCGAGGACTATACTACTCTTTCCGATGTTACCGGCGAGGACGCTGTTACAGTATGGGTATCCTTAGGCCGTGACCAGGCGCAGGTAGTCAAGGAGATGACGGAGAACCAGTTCATCCCTGAATATGGCATCCCCATTTCGGTAAACCTTGTGGTGGGAGGAGTCATGGAGGCTACTCTGGCGGGAAAAGGCCCTGATGTGGCACTGTTCCTGGGCGGAGAATTTCCGGTGAATCTTGCTTGCCGTGACCTGTTGGTGGACATGAAACAGTTTGACGATTTCGATGAGGTCAGCCGGCGGTTTCAGGCTAATGCGACCACGCAGTATTCCTACAACGGAGGCTGCTACGGTCTTCCCATAAGTCAGAACTGGCCGATGATGTTCTACCGGACGGATGTGCTGACGGAGTTGGGCTATGATCATCCGCCGGAGACCTGGGATGAACTCAGGGATATGCTGCTGGCGATACAGCGGAATTATATGAACGTTGGACTTGTCCTGCCGCCGACGAATATCTCACCTGCTACCGAAGCGGGGCATACATTCGCTATGCTGCTGCTCCAGAGAGGTATAAACTACTATGATCCCGGCCAGACACGTTCGGATTTTGAATCCATAGAGGCAGTCCAGGCCTTTGAGGAATGGACGGACTTCTATACCAAATACAGCTTTGAGCAGACCTATGATGCTTTCAGCCGGTTCAGGACAGGTGAGTATCCTATAGTCATAGCAAACTACACTTTCTTCAATCAGCTTTCTGTTGCATCACCTGAGATAAAGGGACTCTGGGATTTCTGTCAGGTGCCCGGCACTGTCCGTGAGGACGGAACAGTTTCCCATGCGGCAAATTCCAACGGCGCAGGAGCAGTTATATTCAATAAGGTCAGCAATAAGGAAAATGCATGGAAGTTCGTGAAGTGGTTCACGGATACTGATACACAGGTACAGTTTGCGGCGCAGATAGAAGGCCTTCTGGGACGTATGGGACGCTTTGATACTGCCAATGTTGAGGCACTGGGACAGCTCTCATGGTCTGAGGACGAGCTTGCCCGCCTGCGTGATCAGCAGGAGGAGCTTGTTGAGATACCTGTGATACCGTCATCATATGCGGTGACACGAAACATAATGAACGCTTTCAGAGAGACTGTCAACGAGAATGAAAATCCCCGTGACACCTTGCTCTGGTACAACAAGGACATAAACGAGGAGATCGCAAGAAAGCGGAAAAACCTCGGACTTGACTGATATTTTATGAAAGGAGGAGAAGCTATGGCTCAGGGTAAAACAGAAAAGAAAAGCAGTTCGCTCTGGCGTTCAGTAAAGCAGAACAAGGCCTGCTATGCCATGCTTGCTCCTTTCATGTTATTCTTCATAGTATTCACAGTAGTTCCGGTAGTTATGTCGCTGCCGATGGGCTTCACAGATTTCAATATGGCTCAGCCGCCGAAGTATGTGGGGCTTTCAAACTACACCACCCTTTTCCTTTCGGATAAGGTATTCATACGTTCAATAAGGGTAACGCTCGTGTTCGCACTGTTCACCGGCCCCATAAGCTATATACTCTGCTTCCTGCTGGCGTGGCTCATAAATGAGCTCCACCCGAAGCTTAAAACCATATTCACACTTATTTTCTATGCGCCGTCTATGGCGAATGTATATACAGTATGGCAGCTCATATTCAGCGGCGATATGAACGGCTATCTCAATTCCTTCCTTATAAATCTGGGACTTATAAACTCGCCGGTGCAATGGCTGACAGACGGCAGATATGTCCTCGGAGTGACGATAGTGGTGCAGCTCTGGATATCCCTCGGAGCAGGCTTCCTTGCTCTCAGAGCAGGCTTTCAGAACATAGACCGTACTATGTATGAGGCAGGAGCGATAGAGGGTATCCGCACCCGCTGGCAGGAACTGATATACATCGTTATCCCTTCAATGGGTCCCCAGCTCATGTTCGCAGCGGTAATGCAGATAGTAAGCTCGTTCACCGCAGGAACAGTTGCACAGAATCTTGTGGGATTCCCCAGCACAGACTACAAGGCTCATACCATAATGACTCATGCCTATGACTACGGCTGGGTAAGATATGAAATGGGCTATGCTTCAGCGATATGCATGATACTGTTCGTGGTGATGTACGCCCTGAACAGGCTCATCAGTAAACTGCTGAGCAAATACATGGATTAGGAGGCTTTCTATGGCACAGATAAACACTGCTAAGCTCAAAGCCTCCAACAGACAGGCCGGACGCAAGATAGGCGGCACTGTAGCTATATTCGTGTTCCTTACTATTCTGGGACTGTTCATGGCTATGCCCATATATCTTACTGTCATAATGTCAATAAAGCCGGTGGAGGAGCTGTTCATCTTTCCGCCGAAGCTCTATGCGGTAAGGCCAACCCTTGACAACTTCAGGGATATGTTCGAGGTGCTCCACCAGAACAGGGTACCGTTTTCAAGATACGTCTTCAACAGCGTCTTTGTGACGCTGACCGTAACACTTTGCCAGTGCGTGTTTGCTTCAATGGCGGCATTCGTTCTGGCAAAATGTAAATTCCCGGGCAGCAGGCTGCTCAATCATATCATAGTCATCGCTCTGCTGTATCAGAGCAATGTAATTTACATAATGCAGTACATGGTAATGGCAAAGCTCAGGATGATAGACACCTATATGGCGCTGATACTGCCGTCTATAGCTTCACCTATGGGACTGTTCCTTATGAGGCAGTCCATAAGTCAGGTGCCTGATTCCATGATAGAGGCTGCAAAGGTTGACGGCGCAGGTTATTTCCGCATATGTTGGCAGATAGTGATGCCGAATCAGAAGCCTGCACTTATGACGCTGATAATATTCGCATTCCAGGCTGCATGGAACATCCAGACAGGAGCCCTTGTTTTCCAGGAGCAGTATAAGACACTGCCTACTGTGGTAACACAGGCGGCTTCCTCGGGTATGGCCCGTGCAGGCATAGCAATGGCGGCGGCAGTATTCATGCTCATACCGCCGATAATAGTATTCATGATAGCCCAGAAGCACGTTATCGAGACCATGGCTCATTCCGGAATAAAGGAATGATATTTCAGGAAGGAGAGGCTGACAATTGAATAAACGGCTGAAATTATTGCCGCTGGTGCTATCCGGCCTTCTTCTACTTGCCGGTATGTCTCCGGCAGCAGTATATGCTGACGAACCGTATGACGTTTACAACTATGACCGCTGGGGAGAGGCGATCCCCTCCCAGGCCGGATATACCGCTGAAAGGAGCATTTCCGGAAGAGACCTGGGGGTAGGCCCTATGGAGGAGCCATCCGATCTGTTCTGCGACCATGAGGGCAATTTTTATATCGCTGATACCGGCAACGACCGCATCATCGTTGCTGACAATGCCCTTGAAAGAACAGTCAGGATATATGGCCGCTTTACCATGCCGGACGGCTCGGAGACTTCTCTCAGCAAGCCAACGGGAGTATTCGTATCGGAGGAACGTGACTGGCTCTATATCGCAGACAATCAGAATTCCAGAGTGCTGGTTTCCGACAAGGAAGGGAACGTTATCATGGAGGTGGAGAAGCCTGAATCTGATGTGTACGACCAGCAGAGGACTTTCCTGCCACAGAAGGTAATTGCCGATAAGGCCGGCAATATATACGTGGTCTTGAATAATATCACCACCGGCGCAGCTATGTTCAGCCCTGCCGGAGATTTTACCGGCTTCTACGGAGCGAACCGTGTTGAGCCTACGGCTGAGATCATCACCAATTACATAAAGAATATCTTCCGTTCTGACGAGAAGAAGGCGAGCATGGCGAGAAACGTTCCCTCGGGAATATCAGGCTTTGATATAGACGGCGACTTCATCTTCACCTGCTCACAGTCAACAACGCAGACGACCGATACTGTCAAGAAGCTCAACGCGGCAGGTAAGAACATCTTTGCCGGACTTGAACTGGCCTTCGGTGACTATACCCCCATGTACGATACAGCTCACAACAAGCTTATGAAGCCGGCTATCGTGGATATCGACATATCAGATGACGGCTCTATAAACTGCCTTGACAGGACTACAGGCCGAATCTTCCAGTACGATGAGGAATGCAACCTGATGTTCATTGTTGGCACCAAAGCGAGACAGGTGGGCGGATTTGATACTGCGGCTGCTGTGGAATCCTGCGGTGACAGGCTCTTTGTGCTGGATTCTGCCAAGGACACTATAACGGTATTCACCGAGACCTCCTTCGGCGCAATTGTACATGAGGCTACTGCTCTCTACAATGACGGATATTATGAAGAAGCCCTTGATCCCTGGTATGAGGTTCTCAGAAGAGACGGCAATTACCGCCGTGCATATATAGGAGTTGCCTCTGCACTTATGCGGAAGGGAGACTACAAGGGCGCAATGAAATATGCAAAGCTTGCGGATGCGCCAAAGCTTTATGACAAGGCCTTTGAGGCTTACAGGCGGGAGTTCCTGGGGAAGCATTTCGGCAAGATAGCGGCAGGGTCAGCAGTTCTCATAGTTGCTGTCACAGTTATCAGGCGCAGGAAAAAACACGGTACTGCCGCAGCGGAGACTGAAGAAAAGGAGGAATGACGATATGATGGACCTTACTCAGCGCCAGTGGGTAAAGCGCGCGGTAACTCACCCTGTCGAGGGCTTTGAGGATATGCGCTGGAAGAAGTCCGGCTCTCTGAAAATAGCCTTTTTCATAGTATTCCTTCTCTTCGTGGGACAGGTCTTTGACGGCAGACTTTACGGCTTCCAGTTCGGTGTACCCTATGACAAGACCTTCAGCATAGTTCCATATCTTGTGAAGAGCGTGGTGCTGTTCGCAGCATGGGTAGTAGGAAACTGGTCTGTCTGCACTCTCCTTGACGGTGAGGGCACGATGAAGAACATATGCATATACAGCGCATATGCCCTTGTGCCTTATATCGTGCAGCTTTTTGTAAACGTGCTGCTCTCGCATGTACTCATACGTGACGAGGCGGTATTCATAAACGTTATAAGGATAATAGGCGTGGGCTGGTCAGTGATACTGCTGTTCTCGGCAGTCAGGTCGGTACATCAGTATTCTCCCGGCAAGACCGTATTTGCAGTTATACTGACAATAGCTGCGATGCTTATAATGCTTTTCCTGCTTGTACTTTTCATGTCTCTGGTGCAGCAGATATGGATATTCATACTGTCCGTATACACCGAGATATCCTACAGGTTCAGAGTCTGACGGAACGGCGGTGATAGAATGGGAAGAAAGCTGAAAAGGATACTTCTTTGCATCATTGCAGTTTCCTGCGTGACTACCTGTGGCAATATCCATGCCGATGATGAGGACTTTACAGAGCCCTCTGCCGGGGAGGAAACTGCGGCAGAAGAGAACGGACAGAAGCGCTCCGAGGCAGAAGAGAACCCGGAGATCGATGCTGTTGATGTGAAGAAGTACATGACAAAGGCCGGAAGTTCCGAGGGCTATGATGTATATATTTACAGCGATGAGACTGAGGCTGCTATCTGGCGTTCTCACGGCTTCTCTGACGGCAAAAAGCCCGGCAGCAAGAATAAACTTACCGAGGCGCAGAAGGAAGAGAAAAAGGCTGCCGAGGATGAGATAAAGCGTGTCAAGAAAATGGGGGACGGCGCTCTCATTGACATTAGTACGGGAGCTGTTGCTGCTGAGCTTAAAGAGCTGGGCAGCAGAAAGGACATAAAGTCCTATATCAGCGATAAGGGCAGATTCATTGCCGACCTTGATAAGGAGCCCGGCAGCCTTATTGCTGTGAAGAGGATCATATCCACCCTTGACAGCAAGAACGTGTTCCTCTCGGACGGTGGCAGAACGCTGGAGAGGATGAGCAGTGACAATAAAAAAGTCGAGGAAGTCCTTGTATATGACCGT
>Ga0123334_1006835_pt1 | contig 10413 bp, 1 predicted proteins | sample BiotimSIPDNA_FD_89706 | JGI IMG/M metagenome (GOLD analysis project Ga0123334, IMG submission 89706) | Anaerobic biogas reactor microbial communites from Washington, USA - Biogas_R1 time_0 SIP DNA | ecosystem: Engineered > Bioreactor > Anaerobic > Unclassified | place: Washington, USA | collected... | reverse complement strand
GTACTCGTAATCACCGCCATAGAGGTTCTCCAGGTAAAGGGCATCAATGAAAAATTTTGTAGCCCAGGGCAAAATCTGATTTGAGGAATAGAAGCCGTTGATAGGATCTGATCCTGCAATGCCACCGTCAATTCCGGTATTTGCTGAATTACCCTGTACACTTACAAGATACCTGTTCATTGCTCTTGAGGCATCCAGGTAATTCTGGTTATTTGTATGATAGTACAACCTGGACCATACGATACTCATCTGTGCTGATCCTGTCAGGCACTCATCAGGTTCATCGGTAATCCAGTCCGAATAATACGCTCCTCCTGTGAAGGATCCATCTGCCTGAATCTGTCCTAATAAAGCATCTGCCGTTCTTGTTGCTGCATCAACACAGTTAGCTGCAATTGTCAAAAGCGTATCATTAGCACCTGTTGCCTCTGACAGCAGAATTAACCCCGATTCCAGCAGTCCTTCCGCACAGTAACCAATAGCATGTGTTATTGGACGAGTATTCTGTGATAACTGTAATCCATTATTATTAAACCACCCGGTGTTGTTTTCTTCCAGGCTCAATATCCAATAAAGATTTTCTACTGTTGCAGTTAAATAGGCGTCATTGCCCGTTCTCTGCCATAACCTGAGCATTGGCCAGTCCATCCTGCTGTGATAGGCATGCGGAAATCCATTAAAGCACCTGGCATTATTCCATGATCCATCAGCCTCCTGTGTACTCACCAGAAAATCTCCTGCTTCTGTTGCTGCCGAGAGGTATCCGGCAGCTTTGGCACGTTCATCTTCATCCTCTGATATTATCAACTCATCATAGGCTCTTAGCAGCCCGTCGATCACCTGCCCTGTATTATATATGGAAACCTCCCATGTACCATCTGCATTTTGCATTCGAACCAGCCAGTCTGACATCTGAATTGCCCTGGATCTAAGGTTTGCATCTTCCAGTGAATGATATTGATCAAAGACAGTGGGGATGGTATATCCAGTAACTTCCTGATAATCCGGACCGGACCACGGTCCGGAAGGGTAGGAGTAATGATTGGCAACACCAGTTGCATCAATCCCGTCAACATAAACATCCTGAGCAACTTTAATCCAGCTAATCGCTTTTGATATTGCAGCTTCATGAGTTATTATCTGAGTTTGAACATAACCACTGAAATCATCAAAGAATTCGAATGTAAGATCACCATCCGATGCGTTTTCAGCCTGATCATTGCCATAATACATATAAATGATATTGTCACTCGCTTCTGAAAGAAGTGGTATCCTTACCCATAATGTGCCTGAGGTTCCGTAAGTCCAGTTTTCCAGCCAAAAAGATAATTCAGTAACGCCATCTGACGATGTAAACCTAATGTCAGAACCATCACTATTGACATGGCTCCAGGGAATGGAAATATCAAGAGAGACTTTGACCTGATGTTCTGCCAACGATTCACCTGTATTTGTTATTGAAACAGGAAGACGATATAGCCAACCAGTGTTATACCATGGTTGTGATACACCACTATTAGTCGCTAGAAGGCTTAAGAATAAAATAGCCAAGATTCTCAAGACCAGTTTTCTGTTTAAAATTGCGGTTTTCATGGTCTACCTAGTTCAAGACAGTGCTCTTCAGTTACTATTCTGCAAAACTCCTCAATACTATTTTGAGGAACCTTAAATCTTAAAGGTAAACCGGCAACAGAAATAATACAAATGAAATGTGACAAACCTGATCTATTCATTGATGAACAGATCATGCTCTTAGTTAATCTTTTGACGCAAATCCTAATTTACAGCCCGGACGGCAATAATTCAAAGTTTAATATTATGAATAGCTTAATTCGAATAGTACCTTATTATTGTTACGATATCACAGCACTGCTACTTTAGCTGTAGTCACTCTGACCCCATCAATTACTCTTATGTAAAAGACACCTCGGAGGCCTGAAGGTAAATCTACAGTATTCAATTCGCCGTCTGAAAGAAGACGCTCAATTATCCTTGTTCCCTGCATGTCAAATATTTCACACACAGCTTTATCACTGACACTACCCTTGATGATGATCCTGCCATATGCACTCCATATCCGAAGACCTCTATCTTCAGCCTCCGCATCATCCGATCCCGTCGGTGTATTCGTCGACGCTACGATGAAGAACCGCCCTGTACCATAGCTCTTCGCCGGTAGGGTAACCGTATAACTCTTTGTCGTCAGATCCGTAAAGACCCCGGCAGTACGGTCCTCAAGCCAGAACTTGTTACTGCCAAGTGGCACCGTGAAGGCTGTGAATGTAACCTCTCCGCCCTGTTCGCTGTCAACGCCCACTGCTACTGTGATCCTGTCTGCTCCCGTCACCGGCAGTGCCTGACGGGCAAGGTTTACACCCTCATCCTTGCCAACAAGCGTTGTGTATATCTCAACCCCTGAACCAGCACTGAGAAGACCTATGTCATAACCCGGATCAAGACCAACACTCATATTGTCATTATATACTATCAGTGTCTGATGCTCCTTTTCCCCGTATTTTGCCTTGAGCTGTACCCCGGGCCAGGGGTCGTCCGTTACCGCTGACTTTAATAAAACAGTACCTGTACTGTGCGTCTGCATCGAGGAAGTAAAATCAAATTCAGCACCGTTGTTATTAGCCAGAACCATAAAGCCCTGGCCAGCCTGAACAATACTACCATGGCTGTCTGCTCCTTCCGGATAACCAGGAATAGATTCAGCTGAATATTTGTATAAACCGGCGATGCCGTCATAAACATACAGTGCTTGGTAGTAAGGATCAAAGCTGTTCAGGTTTGTACTGATAAACAGTGAGGCATCCATGGCCGAGGTAAACGGGTTGCCTAGCAGGTTCCAGCCGCCACCTCCCCAACCAGACGTCCAACCCCTGCCTGGTGCCCAGTAGTCCAGGTCAGTAATAAATTCACCCCATGGATCAGTGTCATCATAATCAACCCGGCTATCATAATCTAAGGCATATGGTGAACTGGCAACATAGGTAGCGTTGCTGACAACAGACCCCGTGAAGGAGAATTCACCGTCACTGTTAGTAGCCTGGTAGACGTTGTAACCTTTCCCGCTTTGAAAGTATTCTGTTGTAACCTCCGACCAGACAGCGTCGTCTTCATCCCATACTCTTAGAAAATCGACCTTGGCATCATAGGTGGTCAGAAAATCAGGAATAGACAGGCCGCCAACAGGTGAGGAGAACAGGTGCTTGTCGCCCGTGCTTGACTCCGGCCTCAGGAAACGGTTAAAGGTAACCGTTCCGGTGCCTGTACCTTTAACTATCAATGAGCCGCTCGAAATCAGTCCGTCAGGCTCCACGTAGGCAGCCGATTCAATAATCAGATTACCGTTGTTTTCAAGATTGCCACCTACGGTAAGCTCCCCTCCGTCATCAACCGTGATAGTTGATCCGGACATGATCATCAGGCCATAGCAAACATTTCCGGTTCCGGAGATAAGCGGCTGTGTAGGTGAAGGACTTATTGTGACAATGGAGCATGGACCTGGTACGACATCATCAGCCCAGTTAGATGCATTGTTCCAGTCCGCATCCTCATCTCCGGTCCATTGCCCGGGTGACTCTTCATCACCAACAGTAACTGATGGTTCAGAGTCAGCATATTTTCTTATTCTGAAATTATCAACCCATGCCCTTGCACCAGTGCTCCATCCCATCAAACCGCATGTTCCGGAGGAGAATGTGGCATCAGCAGGACCAGTAATATCAGCACTACCTGTTCCGTAGAAGGAATGTGCAGATCCATCTATTACAGCCTTGATGTCATACCATGTGCTAAGGGCAAAGGAGCCACCGTCTGTAAGTACGCTTGTGGTTGCATTATTCCTCCTGATAAATCGCCATTCAGCAGCTGTAGTGTTAGGATTCAATGTGTAACAATAATCAGATTCAGGGGTAGTGCCTCTGTAATAAACACCCAACTGTCCACTGAGGAGATCACTCATGAATTCATATTCGATAATGCCGTCTGAAAAAGTATAGTCAATACCATCTTTCTGTGCCCGCATCGTTGGATACGGACTCGAAAACGACCCGGCAGCATCAAACAGCAGCATATTATTATCAATGCTGAAATATTGACCTCCGGAAGGAAATATCCATTTATCCGGATCGATGCCGGGTATCTGATAATCTTCACCGTAAAGACTTTCATAATACAAGGCATCAATGAAGAACTTCGTTGCCCATGGAAGTATTTTATTAGGTGTGTAATACCCGGAAATTGGGTCTGATCCGGCAATGCCCCCGTCAATGCCTGTGTCAGTTGAATTTCCCTGTACTGTGACAAGGTACCTGTTCATTGCTCTTGCTGCATTAAGGTAGTCGCTGACATCAGTATGATGATATAATCGTGTCCAGACAATACTCATCTGGGCAGACCCGGTTAGGCATTCATCTGTTGTATGAGGAGTCCAGTCTGAATTGTATGCACCTCCGGAGAGTGACCCGTTGGCATCAATCTGACCCAATAGGGCGTCAGCTGTTCTTTGTGCCGCAGCGATACAACTTTGCCCTAAAGCGGCAATATCCTGATTAATGTTTGAAGTCAGTATTAATCCGCATTCCAGAAGCCCTTCAGCACAGTACCCTATAGTATGTGTAACCGGATACGTATTTGTTGATAGACTCAGGCCGTTATTGTTAAACCAGCCACTTGTACCTGCTTCGAGTGAAAGTATCCAATTCAGATTTGCTATTGTGGCAGTCAGGTAACGGTTATCTCCTATTCGTTGCCACAGTCTGAGCAGAGGCCAGTCAATCCTGCTGTGGTATGCATGCGGAAATCCATTATAGCATCTGTCATTATTCCAAGACCCATCGGTCTCCTGAGTACTAACCAAAAACTCACCTGCCTCTGTTGCCGCTTCCAGATAGCCTGCAGCCTTTGTACGCTCACCCTCATCACTCGAGCCAATCAACTCATCATATGCTCTGAGCAGACCATCCATCACCTGGCCGGTATTAAAGATAGATACCTCCCATGTGCCATCTGCATTTTGCACATCAACCAGCCAGTCCGCCATTTGAATCGCCCTGCTTCTAAGCTCTGTTTCACCCGTTGAGTGATACTGATCAAACATTGTTGGAACGATATATCCCGTGACTTCCTGGTAATCAGGGCCTGACCAGGGACCGGAGGGGTAGTTGTAACTGTTGGCAACACCTGTCGCGCTACCCCCAACAGTGTAAACATCCTGTGCCACCTTCATCCAACTAATGGCTTTTCCTATGGCTGCATCATTGGAGACAGTCTCAGCATAACCGCTGAAATCATCAAAGAAGTCAAACGTGTTCCCTCCACTTGAAGCATTTCCTGCTGAAGGATTTCCGTAATAGAGGTATACCGTTGCCTCCCCTTCGGCAGGAATCGAGGATACTTTTATCCAGAAAACAGCCTGTTCACTCCCTTCGGTTTCATCCCATGCTTCAATCCAGAATGGGATCTGGGTGATGCCATCATCAGAGGTGAACCTGATGTCGCTGCCTGAATCACCTGTCTTATCAAAATCAACTGATGCTGACAGATCAACTTGTACCTGATAATCTTCAAGCAGGACTCCATCCGTATTTGATATGGTTACAGGAATACGGTACAACCAGCCGGGGCTAAGCCATGACCCTGTCGGACTAACTGTTACTGATATACTCGCCTCACAGCCGTTTTCGTCTCTGACAGTATACTCTGTCGTTCCGATCCCCTGGGTAAACTCTCCCTCCCCATTAAAAGGATGTGTCCCCGTCCCTCCTGTAGCAGTTATGTTAACTGTAGCCAGGGGAGTATTGCAATCAACAGGATCGTTTATTGTATAATTCAAAGAAAGGGCTTCAGGTTGGGAAATTACAAAGCTTTGTTCTCCCGTCTTATTGTATGTGTCTTCTAATTGGATATTATATGACCCCGCTATGAGGCTGGAAATAACGAACTCATTGTTTTCACTGGTACCGTCAAGTTCCATGGCACCGGTTAAAGAATAATCATAAGGCGCTGTACCATTGGTTACGGTGAGGTTTACAGAACCATCATTACCCCCATAACATAAAATATTGTCCGTGGTGAAATTAACCGTCAGGAAATCAGGGTTTGCCTGTTCGTTGCTTATGTCCCATGCTGTCGAAGGTTCAGGATCTGCAAAAGTTCGGACCCGCACATCATCATAATAAAACGGATAATCGCTAAAATAATTTTGAAGACACAAATAACCGGAAAGAACATCTGTACCTTCATTTGTCGGTTCTGACACCAGTTCATGGTTCAAATAGAGCCTGACCGTGTTCCCGTTTGCTAAAATTCTGTAGTCATAGTACTCGTTGCCAAGGACATAACTATAATCCGTTTCAAGCGTAAACTGTGTGGCGCCATTGTAGTATTTCCTAATGAGAATATCATCAGTTGGACTGTGCCGAAGCTGGGTGATGTATCTTGTTAAAGTACTTGAATAACGAAATCCCACTTCAGGAACACAAGTTGACCCATTATCCTGGGTTGTTCTGACTTTTGTCTCGAATATAAAATCATCAAAACTCACAGAGTTAACAAGAAAGCCATTATGAGAGTCAGCCCCTCTGATACTTAAAACATCACTTCCGCCATCCGCAACAATGCTATAGGCTGAACCACTTATTCCCACCGCAGTCCATTTACTAAGGTCACTTTCAAAGTCATCAAAGAACAGAAATGTAGCTTCTCCGCTTGCTGTACTTGTGATAGCCGAGCTGTTACCGTAATACATGTAGATACCTGTTACACCTGCTGGAAGTGAGGTTATTTTAACCCATATGGTTGAGGATGTTTCGTAGGTCCAGTTCTCAAACCAGTATGGCAGTTCTGTTTGTCCATCCGATAAGGTAAAACGGATGTCGGATCCGCTACTGTTGCAGTGGTTCCAGGCAAATGAATCGTCAAGAGTTACCCTAAACTGATAGTCCGTAAGAGTGCCACCGGTTGTATTGCTGACAGTCACTGGCAAACGGTACATCCAGCCTAAATCATACAATTCTTGCGCAGACATCTTTTGCGATGTCAGCAGTTCTGTCGCGATAATTATAAGAACCATTAAAGTAATTCTGGAATAGCTCATTGATGTCTTCATGGCAAAATCTTTTTGAAAGTACTCATAACCAAAAGCACAACATACTACCTTTTCCCAGTAAATGGAAATGTCATATCAAAGCTTTAAAAGTTAATCTAATTTCAGTTAAGCAGCAAAAGTTTTTGATAAATGAACCACATTGGCAGATGAGAAGACATATGCAACAGGTGAGAACTAAAGGAGGCTCAATTAATGAGCCTCCCGTGTAAAATCCCAATGATTATAAAACAGCAACCTTATGCGTTGTAACCTTTAGTCCGTCAGTTACCCTCACAAGGTAGACACCGTGCTTACCCGGAGGCAGCGTGATCGTATTCATCTCACCGTCTTCAAGCCTTGTTTCGATTACCTTCTGACCCCTGACATCATAGACCTCGCACACAGCCCTATCACTGACACTGCCCTTGATGATGATCCTGTCATAGGCATTCCAGATCCTAAGACCTGTATCATCAGCCTCCGGATCATCAGATCCCGTCGGTGTATTCGTCGACGCCAGGATGAAGAACCGCCCTGTACCATAGCTCTTCGCCGGTAGGGTAACCGTATAACTCTTTGTCGTCAGATCCGTAAAGACTCCGGCAACGCGGTCCTCAAGCCAGAACCTGTTACTGCCAAGTGGCACCGTGAAGGCTGAGAATGTAACCTCTCCACCCTGTTCAGTATCTATGCCAACCGGTATAACAGTCTTATCGGCGCCTGATACTGGAAGTGCCTGGCGGGCAAGGTTCACCCCCTCATCCTTGCCAACAAGCGTTGTGTATATCTCAACCCCTGAACCGGCGCTGAGAAGTCCTATGTCATACCCCGGATCAAGACCGACACTCATGTTGTCATTATACACAATAAGAGTCTGACGCTCATTATCATCGTATTTTACCTTGAGCTGCAGCCCTGGCCAGGGATCGTCCGTAACGGCTGACTTTAATAAAACTGTACCTGTGCTGTGCGTCTGCATCGAGGAAGCAAAATCAAATTCAGCACCGTTGTTGTTTGCCAGAACCATAAAGCCCTGGCCCGCCTGAACAATACTGCCGTGGCTGTCTGCTCCTTCCGGATAACCAGGTATGGAAACAGCTGAATACTTGTATATCCCGCCTATGCCGTCATAAACATACAGCGCCTGATAGTACGGATCAAAACTGCTCAGGTTTGTGCTGATGAATATTGAGGCATCCATGGCCGAGGTAAACGGGTTGCCCAGAAGGTTCCAGCCACCACCACCGTAATTGTCCCAGCTCCGCCCTGATGCCCATGTCACTGAACTGTGATCGCCTTCAACTCCGTAAGGATCTGTTCCATTCCTTAAATCATAGGGCTCTGCATAGGGCGAGGTGGCAATGACAGTAGCACTGCTGACAACAGAACCTGTAAAGGAAAAGTCACCGTCACTGCCGGTGGCCTGGTAGACGTTGTATCCTTTCCCACTCTCAAAATTGCCCGTCGTAACTTCAGCCCAAACAGCAGCCTCTTCATCCCATACTCTCAGAAAATCGATCTTTGCATCATAAGTGGTCAGAAAATCAGGAATATCCAAACTCCCAACAGGAGAGGAAAATAAATGCAGGTCACCGGTAATGGCATCTGGCCTTAAGAAGCGGTTGAAGGTAACTGTTCCTGAACTTGAGCCCCTGACAATCAATGATCCGGAGGATGTCAGTCCGGCTGGCTCCACATAGGCAGCCGATTTTATCATGAGGCCTCCGTTGCTTATCAGATCACCGTCAACTGTGAGTGAGGCTCCTGGGTCAATAGTAAGAGATGACCCTTCAGGAATCATCAGGCTAAAGACTTGCTGCGTTGCAGTGGAAGTAATGACCGGTTGATTTGAGGGTGATCCTGAAATGGCTATGACAGAACATGGCCCGGGCACCCCGTCGCTCCAGTTAGATGGATTGTTCCAGTCTGTATCCACTGTTCCGGTCCACTGGCCCGGAGACTCTTCATCACCGGGAGTGGCCGAGGGTTCATTCTCTGCGTATTTTCGAACACGAATATCATCATACTGGGCGGTTGTGCCATTCTCACCGTAAAGGGCAACCGAGCCTGAGGAGAAAGTGGCATCAGAAGATGTAGTCCGGTATGTGTCGTTAAAATACAGGTCGAAAGAACTTCCGTGGGCGGCAATTTTAAGTTTGTACCAGGTGTTCAGGTCTATAATGCCGAGATCATCATACACATCCTGTGTCACCCCTCCGTTATACCATGTATAAAAATGCAAATTATGCAGAGGATCGTTATCCAGGTTTTCATAAAGATTCAAGGAATAAAGGTTCTGCCTGTCTGTTACTCTTGTGCCCAGGCCCCAGACACGATCAGCGAGCTGTCTTCCGTATCCTTCAAGAATAAAATCGCTGCCCGAAAATGAAGACTTCAATATCTGATTAGCCGTAGTGATCCCCTGTGCAACAAGGCCTGTTGTCCCATCTGGCTGAGTGGCAGACTGTACTGTCCATGTACCACCGTCGGCTGTCCATTTTGAACCATCCAGTTCTCCCTGTTCATACAATATTCTTCCAGTAGCCGGATCCACTACACGCATATCAAGTGTCCACGTCCCGCTCGTTTCCTTGCAATAATATTCGTATATGCTTCCGTTGAAGAGGTGCTGGAAGAGACAGGCGCAACCGTCATCAAGTACTGGATTTCCGGGCAAAACAGTGAACGGTCCTGTGGGAGTGGGACCGGAATACATTCTCACCTGCCAGATGCCACCGGGATTGATTTCCGTGGACAGGAAATATGTATCATCGTAATACAGAACCTGTGGTGCAGCCAGAGTGGTACTGGAAACAATGAGGGTTTGATTGGTAGCGGAGACCAGGCCGGCTACTGTTGCAGCCTGCCGCGCCATAATGCTCCAACCGCTTTGACCCCTGTACCAGTATAAGTAGTAATCACCTGTGCCAGTATCATAGAAAAGGCTGGGATTCTGGTTTCTGACGCCATCCTGTATAATGGTGGTCGGAGCGGACCATGTTAAGCCGTCAGTACTTGTCCGGTAGACCAGATAGCTTGTCGCATTGTACCCCATTGTATGAACCATATAATACACACCGTCAGTCTCATTCAGGTACACTGATGGCCATCTCTCTCCCCCGCCCATGGCAATCGGGTTGACTGTGCCAGCAAGCGGATCCTGATTGTATGGGAATTTTGTCCAGTTAATCAGGTCATCACTGCCGGCAAGGGCCACATATCCGCTTCCCTGCGGACCATAGTACCCGTAGTAATCGTAGGCTGCTCCGTCGGGAGCCCTGACAACACTGAGGGTGTGAGCTACGGTACTCTCCCAT
>Ga0123334_1006834_pt1 | contig 10420 bp, 8 predicted proteins | sample BiotimSIPDNA_FD_89706 | JGI IMG/M metagenome (GOLD analysis project Ga0123334, IMG submission 89706) | Anaerobic biogas reactor microbial communites from Washington, USA - Biogas_R1 time_0 SIP DNA | ecosystem: Engineered > Bioreactor > Anaerobic > Unclassified | place: Washington, USA | collected... | reverse complement strand
CCTACAACATAGCCGTCCTCGTTGGACTTTGTCACCAGCTTCTCCGCTACAACATACATTACAGCAAATCCGTTCTTAATAATCGAGGTCAGCTCTTTTTTCAGCCTTTTTGAAACAATTTCAGGCAGCGGATCGCCATACATCTTATGGGCATTCCTGTATGCCATCTGCTCAATCTCCTGCTCCGCACCTTCAATACTGGGTGGATAGGTGCCAAGAGGTATGGGTATAACCTGTTCAACCATATCGGCAATCAGGTTGGTATTCTCTACCACGACCTCATAGGCCTTTTTATACCCAAGATATGCAAACTCCGCCAACATCTCCTCTGTTGTCCTGAAAAACAGGGGAGCCTGCCTGTCCGCATCAGCATATCCCTGACCACTCATCAAAATTCTCCTGAAAACCTCGTCCTGAGGGTCCAGAAAGTGCACGTCGCATGTGGCAACAACAGGCTTTCCCAACGCCTCTCCAAGCTTTACAATCCGGCTGTTCAGCTGCCGGAGCTCTTCCTGCCCTGACACCTTGCTGCTATTTATAAGAAACTCATTATTGCCAAGAGGCTGAATCTCCAGATAATCATAGAAGCCGGCAATCCTCTCAAGCTCCTCGGTACCTTTACCGTGCACCATGGCACTGTAGAGCTCTCCCGCCTCACAGGCGCTCCCCACAATCAGGCCGTCCCGGTACTTAGTCAGCAGGCTTTTTGGCACCCTGGGCTTCTTATAAAAGTAATTTAGGTGTGATTCTGAAATTATTTTGTATAAATTCTTCAAGCCGACAGAGTTTTTAACAAGCAATATGGCGTGATAAGAATTAGCCTTTTTATAATCAAAATTCCCCGACAGGGCCTGGGCAATGTCGTCCAGAGTATTTGAGCCCCGCTCCTTAAGCGCCTCCAGACACTTAATGAATATTTCAGCAGTTGCAGTTGCATCATGCACAGCCCTATGATGCTTATCCAGCTTTACGCCCAGATGCTTTGCTACCACATCGAGCTTATGCTTGCTAAGCTGCGGGAACATGCTCCTCGCCATCTGTAGCGTATCAACTATAATGTTATAAAGCTCTTTATCCTGCGCCGCAGCGGCCAATCTTATAAAGCCGGTATCAAAGGGAGCATTGTGGGCTACAAGCGGCATTTGTCCGACAAACTCCAAAAAGCCCTCCAGCGCCCGCTCAATAGGTGGAGCATCGGCGACCATTGCATCAGTGATACCGGTTAGTTTTGTAATATACTCGGGAATTAGAACTCCGGGGTTGACAAAGGTAGAGAAGGTGTCACGAATCTTTCCTCCTTCAACAAGAACTGCGCCAATCTCCGTAATCTTATCCTTCCCGGCATTTAAGCCCGTGGTCTCTATATCAAATACCACAAAGGGACCTTCAATTGGGTAGTAATCCTGCCTTCCCGAATCCTTATAAACTACCGGCGGCTCATTATCCAAAAGATAGCATTCTACCCCATATAGGATCTTGATATCATTCTTTTTCCCGGCATTATATGCATCAGGAAAGGACTGTACAACACCATGATCTGTAATTGCAATAGCCTTATGTCCCCATTTTGCAGCGCGCTCCACCAGCTTATCCACAGGTGTGACCGCATCCATGGCACTCATCTGGGTGTGCAGGTGCAGCTCGACTCTCTTAGTCTTCGCCTCATCCATTTTCATCTTTTTTTCCATCTGGAGGATGTCAGTAGCCATAATAGACAAGTCTTTGGAATATTTATCAAACTGAGCCTCTCCACGGACCTTGAAATAGAGGCCATCAATTATTTGCTCAGCCCTCAAATCATAGTCATCCTCTTGAACAAAGAGCTTCACAGTCACCGAGCTTGTATAGTCCGACATGTCAAAGGTGCATAAATAGCGGTTCCCCCGTATCTGTCTGAACTCAACATTGGCAACCTCGCCAAGCATAGCTACTCTGCCGGAATCCTGCGTTACCTCGCTCATTTTCATAAGCTTGTCCCTGAAGCTTTTTCCGAGGATAACCTCAAGAACCTGCGGATCACTATCGTCCCCTATCTTTTTTCTTGGACCCTTCTTCTTGCCCGAGGACTTTTCTTCAAGCAAAAGCCTTTCGTGCGCACGGTCCTCTTCTTTTTCAATAAGCTCGATATACTTTTCTCGAACATCCTGATTTATCTCTTGATTTAGAAAGGAAACAGCAATTTTCTTACCAAAAGCATTCAATATGGTCTTTTCGATCGTCCTGTCACAGTCTAGAGACCTTAGTATATCACATCCGCCTGTGGCAAGATGTATTTGCAGGATATCAGACTTCAGCTCCCAGCGATTGCCATTGAGAATGCCTCTGCTCGAAGCCGCCTGTGAATTTACTATATGTACAATGCTGTCCCAATAGCACGAAATTATATCGGTCAAAGGCATATCAAGGTTAAACCTTAGCCTGATCTCAACCTTCATAGAAAAAACCGCCTCCAGCTCTGCTTCCACAAGTTCCACGATAGAAACGGGTATTAGTCTGGCTGAGGTGGCTTTAACCATTAATTTCCCAGTCTTTCTGCTCACTCCAAGGCCCTTTATAGCAACATCCTTAAAATAATCCAACATGCTCGGATCAAGTACCAAGTCCGGGAAGGTCTCGATAAAGCTTTTGTTCATTCCTGCTTCTGACATTTGTGAATTCCCCTTTAAAGTTTATCTAAAGTAATTGTGTTCTGCATTACTAGCCCTGCCCTATAGCTTATCTATTTCTGCAAGCAGCTCTTCAACGATTCTATCCTGTGGTATTTTCCGAATGATCTCACCCTTTTTAAATAACAGGGCCTCACCCTTACCTCCCGCTATCCCAATATCGGCTTCTCTAGCCTCGCCCGGCCCATTTACGGCACAGCCCATTACAGCTACACGAATCTGCTTATCACAGCCCACAAGCCGCTCTTGTACTTCGTTTGCTACTTTTATAAGATCTATCTGAGTACGTCCGCAGGTCGGGCATGATACAAATTCTACTCCTGTTTTTCGTAAACCCAATGCCTTCAATATCTCTATGCCAACCCGGACCTCCTCCACCGGATCGCCTGTAAGCGACACCCTCAATGTGTCGCCGATTCCCTCTGAGAGTAAGCAGCCAATCCCTGCTGCAGACTTTACCGTTCCCCCAAAGATCGTACCAGCCTCCGTAACGCCTATATGTAGAGGATAATTCGTCTTTTTCGATATTATCCGATATGCCTCTATCGTCATGGGAACACTGGAGGCCTTCAATGAGAAAATAATATCCTCAAAGTCCAGCTCCTCGAGCATGCGAGCATGGTCGAGCGCACTTTCCACCATGCCCTCGGCACTGACGCCCCCATACTTTTCCAATATATGCTTTTCAACAGAGCCTGAATTGACTCCTATCCTTATTGGAATGCCTCTCGGCTTTGCAGCCTCGACAACCATCCTGACCCTTTCGCTGCCGCCAATATTGCCCGGATTGAGACGAATTTTATCAACGCCTCCGGTAATGCAGGTCAGCGCAAGTCTATAGTCAAAATGAATATCTGCAACAAGAGGTATAGCAATTGCCCTTTTTATTTCCCTGACCGCTTCGGCGGCTTCCCTGTTGGGAACTGCAACCCTAACGATATCACATCCCGCATCTTCAAGCCTCTTGATTTGCTCCACCGTTGCGCTCACATCTGCAGTGTTGGTATTAGTCATAGACTGGACTGTCAAGGGCGCGTCACCGCCAATAAAGCCATTGCCTATGCGGACTTTTCTTGTCATTTTTCTTTTGAAGCATTCATCCATTTCAGATTCTAGTCCCTTCAATCCTTTATTAACCTGTAATAATTCTTACAATGTCATTGTAGGCCGCAAAAATACCCAACAGGATAATAAGCGCAAATCCTACAAGAGAAATATATCCTTCCTTTTCCGGGCTAATGGGCTTGCCTCTGACGGCCTCTACACCTATAAGCACAAGCTTCCCTCCGTCCAGCATGGGAAAAGGAATTAGATTTGTTGCCCCGACTGCAATGCTTAGGTAGGCAGTAATATTCATGAGGTACAGAAGCATCTGGGCCAGATTAGGTGCCATGGCCACGGAAGTGCTTATAGTGCTGACCATGCCAATAGGGCCCATAAGCTCAGACAGCTTCGCCTGTCCTGTTATGAGCCATACCAGGCTGTATGCAACGCTCCTGACAATAGAAACGGTAAACACAAGGGACTGCCAAAGCGATTCGAGTATGCCGCCCTTCTTCGTTGAGAAGGCTAATCCTATATCATACCACTCCTCGGTCTTAACCTCCTTGGGCATGATAGTTACATTGACCTCCGACTCGCCTCGCAAGGCCTTTACCTTAATCGGGTTCATACCATTTTTATTAACATAGGCAATCAGCTCATCTGCATTGTCGATTTCAATTCCATTGAGTGCAACAATTCTATCCCCCACCAGTATGCCCATCTCTTGTGCAGGCATATCGGGAGACAGGGCCATAACAATATTGGAGTTGACAGGATCCTCGCTGCTTAGTGAAATGCCAAGCTTAGGCTCTTTAGCTTCAGGATGGATAACAGGCGTCAGCTCTCCCGTAAATCGCTCTCCATCGCGTTCGTATTCTACCTGTGCGGTTTTACCCTTTGATACATACAAAAACTGGACTACATCAATGGGCAGAAAGGTCCTTTTCCCATTGTAGGAAATGACCCTATCACCCTTTAGCATGCCAATCTGGGCGGCAGTTGAATTTTCATAAACATTGCCTATTTCTGTTGAAGAATATCCCTCTATGGCAAACACAGCTGTCAGCAACACCAGCGCCAGTAGTATGTTTGCTACCGGTCCGCCCAATATTGTAGCTGCGCGCACTCTCTTAGATTTTTTATTGAATGAGTCCTCGCTATCGGATTCCTCATCCTCGCCTTCCATTTTCACATAAGCCATTATGGGAAATAGCCTCAGCGAATATGTCGTGTCTCCCCGGTCAATGCTAAATATCTTCGGTCCTATAAAGAGTGAGAATTCCAGAACCTTGATACCCATCTTCTTGGCAATCAGGAAATGTCCAAGCTCATGAACAATCACAATTATGTTAAATGCCAGTATAGCCAACAGCAAATTCATACGCTTCCTCCAACCATCTTTCTAGCCCATTTATCTACTTCTATTATATCATCAAGATGTGGCATTGTATTCACAATATGGGTTTGCATTGTCCTTTCTATGAGCCTGGGGATATCGCAAAAGCCGATTTTCCTATTTAAAAACAACTCGACGGCAGCCTCATTGGCCCCGTTCATAACAGCGGGCATGGTGCCTCCCAGCTTCAATGCTTCAAAGGCCAAGCCGAGGCAAGAGAAGGTATCCATGTCGGGCTCCTCAAAGGTAAGATTCCTATGTTCGAGAAGATTCATCCTTGAAAAGTCGTTGCCTGCTCTGTGTGGCCAGGTCAAGGCAAGCTGTATGGGAAGACGCATATCCGGCGGACCCAGCTGAGCCATCACAGAGCCGTCCACATACTCAACCATCGAATGTATTATGCTCTGGGGATGCACAAGTACGCTAATCTTTTCCGGCGCAAACCCGAATAGCCAGTGGGCTTCTATCACCTCGAGACCTTTATTCATAAGGGTAGCAGAGTCAATGGTTATTTTACTTCCCATGCTCCAGTTAGGATGCTTCAATGCCTGCTCAACGGTGACATTCTCAAGCTCCTCACGCCTCTTTCCCCTGAAAGGGCCGCCGGATGCAGTAATAATAAGCCTTTCCACATCCTGCTTCCTGTTAGCAGCCAGGCACTGATATATGGCAGAATGCTCACTGTCCACGGGAAATATCGAAACATTATGTGCGTCTGCCTCAGCCATAACAATTTCTCCGGCTGTTACAAGGGTCTCCTTGTTAGCCAGGGCAATGTTTTTGCCGTGTCGAATGGCCTCAATAGTCGGCACCAGCCCTGCGATACCCACGATGGAGGTGACAACGGTATCAGCCTGACTGACAGAAGCGGCTGCCTTCAGGCCCTCCAAGCCATAATAAACATCGATTCCAAGTCCACTAAGCCTTTTCTTAAGCTCAAGGGCAAGCCCCTCTTCTCCTATTGAAACTAAAGAGGGCTCAAACTCCCTGGCCTGGCTCTCAAGTAAATCTATATTTGAACCGGCTGTCAAGGCACTTATTGAAATCCCAAGATTTCTGGCAACTTCCAGCGTCTGTATGCCTATAGATCCCGTCGATCCCAAAACTGCAATGTTATTTGCCATCCTTTATACTCCCTGAAAAAATAAGTTTATGTAAAAATATACGGTCGGAGCCACAAAAAGTATGCTATCCAGCCTGTCCAGCACTCCGCCATGGCCGGGCATGATGTTGCCGTAGTCCTTAATCCCCACGGCCCTCTTTACTGAGGAGGCCGACCAGTCTCCGATTTGCGAAATCACGCCGCAAAGCAGTCCCAGGATTGCGAAATGAATCAGCGATGTGCCAAGCTGAGGCATAAAAATGCTCCCGAAGGCCAGCATGGCAAGCACAGCTCCTATAACCCCACCTATACAGCCCTCCAAAGACTTTTTGGGGCTGATTCTCGGTATAATCTTTGTCTTCCCGATAGTTATGCCGGTGAAGAAAGCAAAGGTATCTGTGGCACTTGCTCCAATGAAGATGAGCCATACATAAAGGTTTCCATTCTCCATCTTGCGCGTCAGGGTAACGAAGGAAAAGAGAAAAGCAATATATAAAATTCCAAAGAGTGTAATCGAAATATCTGCTATCTTATACTTACCATCGGAAAACATGCTAAAGCAAAACAAGACCACCAATAGAACGAAAAAACCCGTCGCCGCTATTAACAGGCAGTTCTTTTCAACATAATCCGTGAGCTGCGTCGGCAGTAGCCCTTCAAGGGCAAGGTACAGCAGTGGAAGACAGGCTATGTAGCCAAGAAAATAGATCGGCTTGGAGCCTCCCCTTTCCAGAGCCCTATAAAACTCATATGTTGCAGCCATTGCCAAAAGAAATATTGCCAGACCTATCGCTATGCTGCCCAAATAGGCGATTACCAGCAAAAGCGCGATTGCCACTGCAGCACTTATTACCCTTGTCTTCATCCTCACAAGCCCCCATATCGTCTATCTCTTTTTTGATAATCACCTATTGCTCGCAGCAGATCGTCCGTGGTAAAATCCGGCCACAAAATATCGGAATACCAGAACTCTGCATATGACGACTGCCATAGTAAGAAATTGCTAATTCTGTTTTCACCGCTTGGCCTAATCACCAGATCCGGATCCGGAACGCCTGCCGTATAAAGATAATTAGAAAATAACTTCTCATCTATATCCTCGGGCATGAGCCTGCCCCCCTGAACATCCTTAGCTATTCGGGCTGCAGCATTAACAATTTCATTTCTGCTGCCATAGTTCAAAGCAATTACAAGCGTCAAGCCTGTATTTTTTTCAGAATTCCTGACTACTGTTTTAATTTCATTAACAATTGCTTCGGACAGTCCTGCGGTTTCACCAATCACCTTTATTCTTATGTTTTCGCCCGACAGCGTCTTATCAGCATCTCTTAGAAACTCCTTAAGCAGAGACATTAGCGTATCCACTTCGCTCTTGGGCCTTGACCAGTTTTCAGTAGAAAAGGCATAGGCAGTCAGGAACTTGAGCCCCATTTTATTGCAATCCTTCACAATCCTCTTGAGATTGTTGGCACCCTCCCTGTGGCCCAGGCTTCTTGGGTAGCCCTTCTTATCAGCCCATCTTCTGTTTCCATCCATTATGATGGCAATGTGATCAGGCATTTTCTCCTGATTCTCTAAAATACGCCTTTTCTTCATACGGCTGAAAAGCCACATAAAGTCTACCTCCTTAGCTAGATGCAATAAAGGTTTCAAAGAAGGCCTCTGCTATGTAACCTTATTATAGTTTTGTTCATTATATATAGTCAAAATATGTTACATCGCATAATGCCCTAAAGGGGACAGTTTCCGCTGCTCACCCTTCGGACCAGCTCTTTGCGGAAGTGTCCCCTTAAATTTGGTGCTGCAAAACACAGCTATTTATTATGTATATTGCATACCAGCAGTTCAATTGCATTATCCGCAGATTTTTTTTGCCTGATGACTCTCGAACTGCCATCATAGTCACATCCCCTGAGTCTGGGAGCTGCCGTTGTATGGACAACAATATTATCAAACCCTGCGGATTTCAATATTTCAAATGCACTCTCCAGCCTAAATCCACAGACATCAGGCACACACATAATATACATCATCTGCCCACAAACATAGCTCGCAGACTAAACCTCCATGATTTCCTTTTCCTTATCCTCAACAATCTTGTCGATATCTGCTACATATTTGTCAGTCAGCTTCTGAACATCCTGCTCTGCAAGCCTTAAATCGTCTTCGGTAATCTCGCTCTTTTTCTCCTGGGCTTTAAACTGTTCAATTGCCTCTCTCCTAACTGCACGCACTGCGATCTTTGCATCTTCACCCTGCTTTTTCACAGTCTTTGTCAGCTCTCGCCTTCTCTCCTCGGTCAGGACCGGGAATATAAGGCGTATAACCTTCCCATCGTTGTTAGGGTTAATTCCAATATCGGCCTTTTGTATGGCCTTCTCCACATCCCTGAGTATTTTGGGCTCCCACGGCTGGATAACAATTACCCGCGCTTCCGGAACAGAAATACTGCCGAGCTGGTTTATAGGAGTTGGCACGCCGTAATAATCAACACTAATCTTATCCAACATGGCCGGATTGGCTCTTCCGGCTCTCAGGCCCGCCAATTCTTCCTTTAAAGCTTGAATGGCTTTAGTCATTTTTGCTTCGATTTCCTTGTAAGACGTATCTTCCATAAAAAACCCCTCCTTCAATTTACTTTATTTAGGTTAAAATCGTTCCAATATTCTCGCCATTGACAACTCTGACAATATTTCCGGGATCACTCATATCAAAAACGATCAAGGGTATGTTATTGTCCATGCAAAGAGATAGTGCTGTTGAATCCATCACACCCAGCCTTCTGCCAAGAGCATCTGCAAATGTGATAGTGTCAAACTTCACCGCATCCTTGTTCTTTTTCGGATCACAGTCATACACACCATCCACCATGGTAGCCTTCAAAATGACATCCGCATCTATTTCTGCGGCCCTTAGGGCAGCAGCCGTATCAGTAGAAAAGTAGGGATTACCAAGACCGCAGCCAAATATAACAATCCTCTTCTTCTCAAGGTGCCTTACCGCTCTTCTTCTTATATAAGGCTCCGCTATCTGTCGCATTTCAATTGCCGACTGCACTCTTGTCGGTATTTGCTTGGATTCCAGTGAATCCTGCAAAGCCAGTGCGTTAATAACCGTAGCCAGCATACCCATATGGTCGGCCGTTGTTCTGTCCATACCAACTCCGCTTCTACCTCTCCAAAAATTGCCTGCGCCTACAACAATAGAGATCTCCACTCCCATATTGAAGACTTCGCCAATTTTGTCGGTAATAACGTTAAGTGTATCAACATCAATCCCCATCTTTTGATTCCCTGCAAGTGCTTCTCCGCTAAGCTTGAGCAAAATTCTCTTGTATTTTGGTGTCATGTTGATTACAACCCCCCATTAAATATACTGTTCTACAAAAACAAGCAAATTCCTTCTATAATGTTTACAAAACACAAAGGCATTATTAAAAAGGGAACATATTTTATATGTTCCCCCTCTTTTCATTTAGCCGCCGATTTGCTTAGCTACCTCTTCTGCAAAATTCTCTTCTCTCTTCTCCAGCCCTTCTCCTCTTTCAAACCTTGCAAATCGCCTTATATTAATGTTTTCACCAATAGTAGCAATTTTCTCGGTCACAAGCTGCTTAATGGTCTTATCGGGATCCTTGATCCATTCCTGATCAAGAAGGCAAACCTCCTTGTAGTATTTCTCAATCCTTCCCTCAACCATCTTATCAATGATCTTCTCAGGCTTTCCTTCATTCTTTGCCTGCACCCTGAGGATGTTCTTTTCCTTCTCTATGATATCAGCCGGGACTTCTTCTCTGCTGACATACTCAGGCTTTGCAGCAGCAATCTGCATTGCTATATCCTTGACGAGCTGTTTGAACTCAGCATTTGCAGCAGCAAAGTCTGTTTCAATATTAACCTCAACAAGCACGCCAATCCTGCCATCTCCGTGTATATATGAATCCACAAGGCCTTCCGCAGCTATTCTTCCGGCTTTCTTCGCGGCTGCTGCCAGACCTCTTTCTCTTAAAAGCTCTATTGCCTTTTCTATGTTACCATCAGCTTCAACCAAAGCCTTTTTGCAATCCATCATGCCTGACCCGGTTCTCTCGCGTAACTGTTTTACTAAATCAGCAGTAATCATCAAAACTCCTCCATACAATATTATTCATATTATTAGCCATATAAATGGCGTCTATTCCCAATAAATGCTTTTATTAAGCCTCAGTAGCCT